>Ga0315293_10000926_pt1 | contig 28022 bp, 21 predicted proteins | sample YL17G13_20_MG_FD_203071 | JGI IMG/M metagenome (GOLD analysis project Ga0315293, IMG submission 203071) | Sediment microbial communities from Yellowstone Lake, YNP, Wyoming, USA - YL17G13_20 | ecosystem: Environmental > Aquatic > Freshwater > Lake > Sediment | place: USA: Wyoming | collected...
GAGCAAATCCATTCAACACTATTGAATATGAAAAAAGAACTTCTTTGATAAGAAATACTGATGGTTCTATAGTTTTCAAGATGGACAATGTTGAAGTTCCTAAATTCTGGTCTCAAGTTGCAACTGATATTCTCGCTCAAAAATATTTCAGGAAAACTGGTGTTCCACAACATGATGCGACTGGAAAAAAAGTCTTGGATGATAATGGGGAACAAGTTCTTGGTTCGGAAACAAGCATAAAACAGATTGTTCATAGACTAGCTGGATGTTGGACTCATTGGGGCAAGAAAGCAAAAATGTTCGCAACGGAAGAAGATGCAAAGACATTCTATGATGAACTTGCTTATATGTTACTTAATCAATATGCTGCTCCGAATTCTCCACAATGGTTTAACACTGGTTTGAATTATGCTTATGGGACTACTGGTCCTGCGCAAGGGCATTATTATGTTGATTTTGAAACAGGTGAACTAACAAGGTCAACAGATGCATTTTCGCGTCCGCAAGTTCATGCATGTTATATTCTGCCTGTAAAAGATGATCTTGTAAACGAAGGTGGCATAATGGATCTTTGGCTAAGAGAAGCAAGAATATTCAAATATGGGAGCGGTAGCGGAACAAATTATTCCACGCTTCGCGGAAAAGGAGAGCCTCTCTCTGGAGGAGGCCATTCTTCTGGATTAATGTCTTGGCTAAAAATTGGGGATCGGGCAGCTGGTGCAATAAAATCTGGCGGAACCACAAGACGAGCAGCAAAGATGGTTATTTTAGATATTGACCACCCTGATATTGAAACATTCATCAATTGGAAAGTTGAAGAGGAGAAAAAAGTTGCTGCATTGATAGCTGCTGGTTATCCATCTGATTATGAAGGCGAAGCATACCAAACTATTGCTGGACAAAATTCAAATAATTCGGTAAGAGTACCTAACAGATTCATGCGCGCAGTTTTGAATGATGACAAATGGGATCTTCGTTGGAGAACAAATGGGAAGGTTTGCAAAACACTGAAAGCAAGAGAACTTTGGGAACAAATTTGTTTTGCTGCATGGGCTTGCGCAGACCCCGGCTTACAGATGGACACTACAATAAATGAATGGCACACTTGTCCTGCATTGGGCAGAATAAATGCGAGCAATCCTTGCTCAGAATTCATGTTCATTGACAATACTGCATGTAATTTAGCTTCATTAAACTTGATGAAATTTTTTGACAAGACCAAATTGACTTTTGATATAGAAGCATTCAAACATGCTGTAAGATTATGGACGATTGTACTTGAGATCAGCGTCGTGATGGCACAGTTCCCTGCTAAGGAAATAGCAGACATGACTTATAGGACAAGATCACTTGGCTTAGGTTATACCAACATTGGAACAGTGTTAATGGTTTCTGGAATACCTTATGACAGCGATAAAGCCCGTACAATTATTGGCGGTATAACTGCGCTTATGACTGGCGAATCTTATGCAACATCAGCGGAGATGGCAAAACACTTTGGAACTTTCAAAGAATACGAACCTAACCAGAGACAGATGTTAAGAGTCATGAGAAATCATAGAAGAGCTGCTTATGATTCAAAACAGGAAGGATATGAAAATTTAGAAATAGTTCCTTTGGGGATTGATCAAAGTCTATGTCCTAAATACATCTTAAGTGCAGTGCACGACTCTTGGGACCGAGCTGTGAACTTGGGTGAAGAATATGGTTATAGAAATGCCCAGGTATCACTTGTTGCCCCTACAGGTACAATAAGTTTACTTATGGATTGTGATACAACTGGTATTGAACCAGAATTTGGTTTGGTCAAGTTCAAGAAATTAGCTGGCGGCGGATATTTCAAAATATTAAATCAGTCTGTGCTTTTTGCACTTAAAACTCTTGGTTACAATCAAGAACAAATTAAAGATATTATAAAATATATAAGTGGCGCGAACACACTTAGGGGATCCCCTTATATTAATTCGAACTCATTAAGAGAGAAGGGTTTGAAGGAAGATGATTTAGTAAAGATAGAAAAGGTATTACCTTCTGTTTTTGATTTAAACTCTGCATTTAACGCAGGTATCCTCGGCGATGAAGCAATGAGACGATTAAATATCAGTGCTGACAAATACAAATCTCCTACATTTAATCTTTTAAAATATTTTGGATTCACTGACAAGCAGATTGAAGAAGCTAATGATTATACTTGTGGTACAATGACAATTGAGGGAGCTCCACATCTTAAGCATGATCATCTCGCTGTCTTTGATTGCTCGAATAAATGCGGTAGAAAGGGAAAACGATTTATACAGTACATGGCGCACATAAAAGCTATGGCTGTTGCACAACCATTGATAAGTGGTTCTATCAGCAAAACAATCAATATGCCACATGAAGCAACGGTTGATGATATCAAGGATGCATATATGGAAAGCTGGAAACTCGGCTTGAAATCTATTGCATTATATAGAGAAGGCTCAAAGCTATCACAACCACTGGCAGCAAAATTAGTTCAGGCAAAGAAAGATCAAATCGAATGTAAACCAAGCAGGATAAAGCTTCCAGACGAGCGAAGGTCAATAACTCATAAGTTCCAGATTGCAAATCAGGAAGGTTACATAACAGTTGGTTTGTATGAAGATGGTATGCCCGGAGAAATTTTCATGGTAATGAGTAAGGAAGGGAGTGTTGTTTCTGGTTTGATGGATTCATTTGCTACATCAATCTCAATTGCGCTCCAGTATGGAGTTCCATTGAAAGTTCTTGTCAGCAAATTCATACATGCAAGATTCGAACCATCTGGAGTCACAAACAATCCAGAAATAAGAATGGCAAAATCAATTTCAGATTACATTTTCAAATGGCTTGCATTAAAATTCTTACCAGAAGAAGATTGGGAAGCATTGGGCATTAAAAAAACAGGGCAAGAAGTAAATCTAAAATTAAACGACGCCAAGCAACAGGATCAGATGACATTATCCATATTTGAATTCGATAAGAATAAAAAGGATGACCACGGGGATGCTCCACTTTGTCATCAGTGCGGCGGCCTTATGGTTAGAAGTGGTTCATGTTATGTTTGTTTGACATGTGGCGCGAGCAGTGGCTGCTCATAAATTTATAAACTGTTATTTTCTTTTGTTTTGTGTGGGCCGGTGGCGCAACGGTAGCGCGTTCGCCTCGCACAGCCCTTTCGCTTCGCAAGCGCTGGCGGAAAGACTGGAGATCGCGAAAGGCTCCGAGTTCAAATCTCGGCCGGTCCACATTAGTATTATAAACCACATTATGTTTTCTATAAACATGGAATTCGTTGATAAGCCGGAGGAAGCAGATGTTATTTTGGTAGGCATTCCAATGGATCAGGGGACTGAAAAGCGCGGATGCGCAAATGCACCGGCAACAGTAAGAAGTTATTTTGATAATTTTTTCTTCAGTGAAACCTGTGGAGTGCGAAGAGTTCTTGACAGAGGCGACATTGTCGAAGAAAATACTTTTGAATGTTCTACAGACAAAATATATTCAAAGATGTGCGACTTGTTTAACTTGAAAAGACCTGTGATAACAATCGGTGGGAACCATTCAATTACATTTCCTATAGTAAAAGCACTAAGCAGATTTTATAATAAAATTGGTGTTATTCATATCGATGCTCATCCAGATGCCCAGATTGATTATTATCCTAATGGCGACATAATACCTAATATTCTTAGCATACCAGAAGTAAAGAAAGTGATATCAATAGGTTTAAGAAATTGGTCGAAATATGAATCTTCATTCTTGGAAGAACATAAAGTTCCATACATAACCATGAACAGCTTGATTGAAGCTGGCATTGATTATTGTGTAGAAAAAATAAAGATGGCATTACATGGCTGTGATTGTATCTATATCTCATTTGACATTGATTCAATAGATCCTGCATTTGCCCCAGGCACAGGATGGATTGAACCTGGTGGATTGACAAGTCGACAGGCAATCGAATTGGTTCAGAAGTTAGCTAAGTTAGAAAATGTTAAAGGCTTTGATTTAGTAGAAATAAATGTAAAAAAAGACTCAAAAGATATGACCTCGATACTTGGAGCAAAGTTGATATATGAATTTTCAAACGCTTTGGTGATAAGATGAATTTTGAAGTAGAAATCATAAAGTTACTATCAAAAAATAAGATAAAAGAACCCAAATTATCTGTGCCAGCAAGATCTGAATTTGGAGACTTGAGTCTCGCATGTTTTGATTTGGCCAAGAAACAAAATAATAATCCTGTTGCATTTGCAATAGAACTTGCTAAAAAATTAAAACCCTCTGGCTTAATCTCAAAAATAATTGCCGTGGGCCCTTATGTTAATTTCTTCGTTGATATGGAAAAATTCTCGATTGAAATAGTGAATGATGCAGTTACGGAAAAATTTGGTGGACACTTTGTAAAAGGTAATGCTTTAATTGAACATACATCTATCAATCCGAACGCTTCCCCGCATGTAGGGCGAGCAAGAAATGCATTAATTGGAGATTCCTTGGTCAGAGTTTTGAATTTTGCTGGTTATGATGTTGATGTGCATTATTTTGTAAACGATATTGGCAAGCAGATAGCTATGCTAGTTCATGTCATAAAAGATCTGAAAAAGAAAGTTAGCTTCGACGAAATGCTGCAAAAATATATTGAAATAAACGGTCGTGTTCTTGAGAACGTTACTCTGGAAAAAGAGATTTTCAAACTTTTAAATAAATTAGAGCATGGAGATAGAAAAACGAAGAAACTTTTCGAGAAAGTTGTTTCAATTTGCGTTAAAGGACAGACAGACATATTTGCGGAGCTTGGGATAAAGTATGATAGTTTTGATTATGAAAGCAAGTACATCGGTTCCAAACTTTTGAAAGATACATTCAAAAAATTAAAGAAACGAACATTCAAGGATGAACATGGTAGATTTGTTCTTGACTTAAAAGAATTTAACTTGCCAATGAAAGAATCCGTGATGGTTTTGACCCGTGAAGACGGAACTTCTTTATACCCACTGAGAGATTTGGCGTATAATCTTGAAAAAATAAAATGGTCTAAGGGCGGGAAAAACATTGTGGTTCTCGGCGAAGATCATAAACTAGAATATCTACAAATAAAAGCCGCGCTGTCAATTCTTAAAAAAGAAGCGCCAGAAGTGGTTCATTATGCTTTCATATTATTACCTGAAGGTAAAATGTCAACGAGAAGCGGCAAGATTGTCTTATTGACAGAATTCATGAAAGAAGCAATAGAAAAAGCAAAGATTGAGATTAGAAAAAGGCATCCCAATATAGAAGACAAGAAAATAGAACAACTTGCAAAAATAATTGGTTACGGTGCTTTGAGATATTCTATACTGAAAATTTCTGCTGAAAAGAATGTTATATTTAGTTGGGACGAAGCCTTAAATTTCGAAGGTTCATCCGCGCCATACATACAGTATACATACGTGCGTGCAAAAAGAATTATTGAACTAACTAAAAAAGTAAAATCTGCAAGATTAATATTTACTTCGCCAGACGAGTTTAATTTGATAAAGGAAATAGCAAGATTTCCGAATATTGTAAGAGACTGTGTAAGGTCTTACCAGGTCCACAGTTTGGCAAAGTATGCTTATGAACTTGCATTCACATTCAATACGTTTTATGAAAAATGCAGAGTAAGCGATGAACCTAATAACGATATAAAAATGTCAAGATTAAAACTTGTTAATGCTTACACAAAAATAATCAAAAAAGTTCTATACTTATTAGGAATTGATACGCCAGAATTTATGTAGAATTGTTATTAGTTCTCTTCGTAAAAAATGAAGGGGATACAATCATGCCAAGCATCGATAATGTTAGTACAATAGCCCAATCAGTAAGATTAAGCGGGACTGTTGCAAATATTGGTTGAAGTATTGGTGAATAAATTAACAAAATTTGTAACATTATTGCAATTATAACAGATGCGAACAAGTAAATATTTGACAGTGGATTTACTTTGAAGAAAGGTTTATTCTCAGATCTACAGTTAAATAAAAATATCATTTGGAACATTACTGCAAGAGTCAATACTAATGTTCGTGCTTTATCAATGCCGAATTGTCTCCCCCATAAAAATATGATTACTTCTGCAATTGTTGCTACTATCGCTGCTACAATCAAGAACTGTGACATGCCTCCAGAAAATATGCTTTCTGTTTTCTTTCTCGGAGCTTTGTTCATTATGTCTTTTTCAACAGGATCAACTGCCAGTGATATTGCTGGGAAAGAGTCCGTGACCAAGTTAAGCCACAAAAGTTGTAGAGGCATTAATGGAAGCGGCATTCCTGCTATCGAAGTCATTGAAATAAGAAATACTTCAGTAAAATTGACAGCCAACATAAGTTTTACAAATTTTCTTATGTTTGCATAAATTCCCCGCCCCTCCTCAATTGCAGAAACAATAGTTACATAATTATCATCAGCAAGAATTATGTCGGATGCTTCTTTTGCAACATCTGTCCCTTTTAGCCCCATTGAGATACCGATATCGGCTTTCTTCAGGGCTGGCGCATCATTAACTCCGTCCCCAGTCATTGCAACTACATGCCCCTTGCTTTCAAAAGCTTGTAAAATTCTTACCTTATGCTCTGGAGAAACGCGTGCGAAAACTGAAGTTTTGTCTATTATATTTTCAAGTTCTATCTGATTCATGCTTTCCAATTCTAATCCGGTCAGAACAACACCGCTATCATCAATCAGTCCGAGCTGTTTTGCAATTGATGCTGCAGTAATATCATTATCACCAGTTATCATTACAGTTTTTATTCCTGCATTGCTTGCTTTTCTTATTGCTTCTTTAACTCCTTCACGTATTGGGTCTTCCATTCCAACTACACCCAAGAAAATAAGATTGGACTCTATCTGTTCTTCTGTATAATTTTCAATTTTTTCTGGTATATTTTTGTAAGCAACCGCAAGAACTCTTAATGGCGAAGCAGCCATCTTTTTGTAAGTCTCTGTTATTTCTTCTAAATTTTTTCCATTTAGTTTTGTAATGCCGTCAGAGGTCATAACAAATTTACATCTTTTCAGAATGTTCTCTGGCGCACCTTTCGAATAAACAAATTTTTTATTATTTTCTTCGTAAACAACACTCATCATTTTTCTTTCAGAGCTGAATGGTATCTCTGCTAACATCTTATATTTATTCTTGAATGCAAGTGCATCTATGCCGGCTTTTTTGCTCAGAACCACCAACGCCCCTTCTGTTGGGTCTCCTATGACTTTCCACTCTTGTTCTGTTTTTGTTATAGAAGAATTATTGCATAGAACTATTGCTTCGAGCATTCGCATTAGAATTTTGTTAGTTGAGGGATTAATCTTCTTATCATTTATGAAGAAATCCCCAACAGGTTCATAGCCTTTGCCAGAAACCTTAATTGTATTTTTATTAATGTAAATTTTCTCGACAGTCATTTCATTTTTTGTCAATGTACCTGTTTTATCTGAGCATATGATTGAAGTAGTTCCTAAGGATTCAACCGCAAGAAGTCTCTTGACAATTGCATTCTTCATTGCCATCCTCTTCATTCCTATTGAAAGTGTCAGTGTAACCACAGCTGGCAAGCCTTCAGGTATTGCGCTAATTGCAAGAGCTACAGCAACAAGGAACAATTCAAGTATAGTCCCTTGCTTTGCATAGATTCCTAATAAAAATATTATAGTACAAAGAACCAAGATGATAATACCAAGATATTTTCCTAATTGTTCAAGTCTAATTTGGAGCGGTGTTGTTGGAGATTCTATTGTTTCTACATCTTTCGCGATTTCACCAATTTGTGTACCCATACCAGTCTCGACAACAATACCAGTTCCTGTTCCATGGGTAACATAAGTCCCCATAAATGCCATATTAATCATATCTTGAAGTGCGATTTCTTTTCTTAGAACATTTATTTTCTTCGGGACAGGCACTGACTCTCCTGTCAATGAGCTCTCGTCAACTTCCAAATCATTTTGATTTATCAGACGCATATCTGCTGGGACTCTTTTTCCTTCGTCGAGATAAACAATGTCTCCAGGCACTACATATCTTGATGGGACTTCAATTTTTTCTCCGTTGCGTATTACTGTGGCAACAGGAGCAATTATTCTTTTAAGAGCCGCAACTGCTTTCTCTGCGCTATACTCTTGGAAGAATCCTAATAATGTGTTAACAATAACAACAGCAAGTATTACAATTGCATTAACTATTTCACCAAGGGCAATTGAGATTACTATTGCTGTGATAAGTATCAAAACAAAGAAACTTTTAAACTGTGAAAGAAATATTGAGAACGCAGTTCTTCTCTTGACTTCAATCAGTTCATTATAACCATTTTTTATCAGTCTTTCTTCTGCTTCATCCCCAGTCAAGCCAATTTTTCTAGTTCCTAGTACTTTAAATAGCTCAGATTCAGATAATGCATGCCAAGTTTCACGAACCATTTGATCACGTTATTACTATCGGGTTCAGTTCTTGAATTAACTTTACAACACGATCGATATTTCTCTCGCTTTTAGAATAAACAGTGAATATTTTTTCTCCTTCCTTAACATTGTTGTTGAATTTTTTGTATAGGTAAACACCCGCTTCTTGATCTACAGGAGCTCCTGACGCTCTAGCAATTTTTGTAATTGCAGCATTACTCAACTTAGTGACTCTTCCATTTCGTTCAGCTTTGTAATCAAGAACATATTGACCTGGCTGCAGTGCATCGGGATTAACTTTTGAGTCTCCGCCTTGTGCTTCGATTATTTCTAGCATTTTCTTCAAGGCTTGTCCATTCTCTATCTGTTTTTCAGCAATCGCTTGTCCAGTACCTTCCTTTGCTTTACCACATAACTCAAGAAGGCTACCAGTAAGCATTGTCGCTTTGCTTCTCAAGTCTGCTGGCCCGCGCTTGTCTTTTTTCAAAAGCCAAAGAACATCTCTTGCTTCAAGCAATGGACCTACTCCGAATCCAATGGGTTCATTCCCATCAGTTACAACAGTCTTAATATTAAGTTTAAAGATTTCCCCAAGCCTGATGAATTCGCGTTCAAGATGGCGTGCTTCGCCAAGTGTTTGTAACTTAGCTTCTTCGCCTATTGGCAAATCAAACACAATATGCGTTGCGCCAACAGCAAGTTTTTTTGCCATAATAGAAGCAAGCATCATACCTTCTGGATCTAAAGAAAGAGGATTCCTTACTCTGATTAATTTATCATCAGCAGCTGCGAGATTTATTGCTCCACCCCACACAATGCAACCGTTTGTTTTTTTCACAATCTCTGTCAATTCTTCTATTGAAAAACTTACATCTGCCAACACTTCCATTGTATCTGCAGTGCCTGCTGGCGAAGTTATAGCACGGCTTGAAGTCTTTGGAATTGTCAAGCCAAGCGAAGCAATGATTGGAACAATGACCATTGTTACTCTATTCCCTGGGACACCGCCAACTGAATGCTTGTCTAAGATTGGTTTCTTCTTAAGGTTCAATTTCCCACCAGTGTCAACAATCGCCCTTGTTAATGATGCTGTTTCAGCAAGATTAAGGCCTGCCATGTATGAAGCTGAAACGAATGCGACCAATTCAACATCAGTTAATTTCTCGTCTACAATGTCCTTTACAATTTGTTTTATCTCATTATCAAATAACTCTTCATGGTCCATCTTTTTCCTTATGTATTTGGTTGATTCTGGCTTTCCAATTGGTGTTATCTCAACTGTATCCCCTTCTTTGATTGCAAGCTTTCTCCAAACATCTTCAAATATTCCTATCTCTCCAGGACCAATCATTTTTTCAGAAGTATCTAAAACAGCAACTAATTGTTTGCTATCAAATTGAACAAGAACACGCTCCATCATGTGCAAATCATTAGCTTTTGCAAAGTCTTCAAAGACAGTTACGACAGCTGTGCCGCCCGTTTCCATATCTATTAGCTTTGCTTTTAGCTTAAACATAATTAGTTCAAGTAATAATTACAATTTAAAACTTTGCTTGATAAAAAAAGAATTAAACCGTATAGTACGAAGCTATAAGGTTAAGCACATCAACGAATGTAAGCGTACCTGCATAATAATTAGAGATTGCGTTCAATATTGATATGAATGATGGCGTAGCAGACTGCTGTCCGATTGCAAAGTAGGACAAATCTGATGATGTTGCCTCAAAGTAAACATACGTGTCATCTTCGCTTGTCATTGATGTTGACAATGCATTCCAGCTGGTTCCGTCATAATGTAACAATGCAATTTCTCCTGAGCCAAGTCCATTTTCTGTAAGCCATGTTTTTGGAACCTTGAAACTAATTGTTATCGTATCGATTGCGCTTGTATCAAATCCAGTTGCATCAGCGCTTACATAAGTGTATATTTTTCCATCTGCTGATTCTGTTGGTGTTGCGCCTTGAACAATCTCAAGTTCGCCGTTTATTTGCTGAAGTATAATTATTTTGCTTGTCCAAATATTACCTCCAGTTATTGCTGCTAATGCATATGTGCCTTGGGTTATATTATTAAAGCTAATCAATTGTCCGTCTGTTATTGCAACTATTGAATATATAGGTAATATACCAGCTCCACCAGCTCCACCAGTAGTTTTAGATGTTGGCGGAATTAACAATGGTAAGTAGTCTCCACCAGTTGTTATATTGTTAGTTGAATTGTAAGGAAGATTAGTATCACCAATGTAGTCTCCATTTGAATCAGTTCCAGTATAATCAGACCAGTAATTTCCGCCAATGCATGGTCCACCTACAATGTTAGATCCAGAACTACAAGTTTGTGTAATGTTCCAGTTATTTACTCCATTGTCATGTGCGCTGATAACATTGTCCAAAAATTTGTTGTCCCATACATTGTTGGAGGTTGAGCCTACTACAATTGATATTCCAGAATTAGACAAGGTTATTTGATTCTGTGTTATGTTATTATTATTGGAAGACATTATGACTACTCCAGTCGCAGCATTTCTTATCGTGTTGAATTTGATTAAGTTATTCTCACTTCCTAGGTCTAAAGTAATTGCAACAGCAGAACGACTGTCTTGGGTCATTGTGTTGTGTTCTATATTGTTATTGTCCCCAGCATTAACCTGTATACTTGAACTAATTGTCATGTCATTATTAGTTATATCAACATTGTTGCTGTTTAGCACTATAGCGGCGTGATTCATGTCATTGTTTTCTATGGATGAATTATCACAAGAAGTCAGATCGATATTTGATTCATTGAATATATTGTGGTTAATATTTGTATTGTACGAATCGAAAGCGCTAATAGCTCGGTCATATACAAAATTATTGTTATTAAACACAGTGTTATCGGATGTATCTAGTGTCACATCCTGATTATTAAGGAAAAATGTATTTTGGATAAATGATGTATTATCTGAATATTCTACATAAGCTCCGCCTAGCGCTCCTTTGCCATAGTTGCTATTCATATTATTAGATACTAGTTGGACTTTATTTGAATAAGATATTTTTATGCCAAGGCCACCATTAGTTATGGTATTACTTTTAATCAGATTATTTTCGCTCGAGTTTCTCAATAAAATTCCGATGTCAGCTTTGTCTATATAATTATTTTTTATGGTGTTATTTGGTGAAAAATCAAGCGTGATTCCATTAGGCCAGACATTAACATCAAGTGTGTTGTTATCTACAGTGTTACTGAACGAATTGTTCATGTAAATGCATTCTTCTTGCCCTGTTGAGAAATAATTATTTTTTATTGTATTATTTGTTACATATCCAGATATCAAATCGGTTCCATTTAATGCAATTCCACGACAATTATCCGTGAATGAATTAGTTTCTATTAAATTATTTTCAGAACCGGCCTGGACTGTGATGCCATCACCATAGTTCTGATAAAAAGTATTATTACTAACTGTTATGTTTTCATTTCGTAATTCTATCCCACTCAATTCACATCCCAAACCATAATCATTAGAATACACACCATTTGCTCTTACATAATTGCTGTATACCTTGGTGTCTTTGGCACCAACATATATGCCACTGAAATTATTTGAGCGCACATCATTGTTATGCACAATAATTTTTTGTCCGCCAAGATCTAGCCCATAACCGTTAGACTGAACATCATTATAGCTTACATTAATTGTTACATTGGACGGGACATAATGGGTGTTGTCAACAAATATTCCGTCTGCTCCATTAAAGTTGACAATATTATTGTTTATAACCGCATTAGCTGTGGAACTGCCAGAATCGTATACTATACCATGTCCTGCATTACTATAGACATTATTTCTTGTTAAAATATTGGAGTCAGTACCCTCTCCATATAGAACAATACCGCCGCAAGTACCAAATCCACATTGATTGAATGATATTGTGTTATTGTCAATAACAATTCCCCCGCCAGAACCAGCAACTAGGTATATACCACTATCACTATTATTGGAGATCAAATTCGAGGTTATTGTATTATTATAGCAAGGTCCTCCGCCAGCCTTTCCGCCTCCAGGACAGGTAATCCCATGACCTGAATTATTAGCAATCACATTATTTGATATTATATTATTATTTGAGCCACGCATAAGATAGATAGCATCATTAAGATTAAAGCTGATGTTGTTATTTGAAATAGTGTTATATTCTGAATACTGGTTGAAAACAATTGGGTATCTGCCCTCTCCGCCATTATTATTTATTATTGTGTTGTTATCTAAGATATTGCCACTGGCATAATCAAGATATATACTATCCTCGCAACTTGTTATAGTCATATTTCTTACTGTATTATTTACAAAGTAATTCTCGATGCCATAACCTGTAATGTAGATTCCGTCTGCTGTGGAACAATTTATTATTCCATCAGATATTGTGTTGTTTACTGAATTAATCAAATCATAACCAACTGTCCCCTCGACATACAGATCCATATTTGTTAATATGCTGTTATTAGTATTGTTTAAGAAAATCATAGTAGTATAACTCCCAATTATGTTCCCATCAATAATAGCACTGTCAGAATCATAGACTGCAATGGCTTTACTCGAACTACTGCCATTTATTGTATTGTCTTCTACTACATTTCCACCCAAGGCGCCATTCAATACAATTGGTTGGGTGTTATCTTCCAACAGATTGTTTGTTATCATATTATTACCAGAACCATAATTACCTGTTTCTGAATCTACTACGCCAATAGAATTACTGCTTATGTTGTTATTTGTTATTATGTTATCGGAGCTCTCAGTGATATTTATTCCTGCTCCATTATAGCTTATGTTGTTACCATCTACTACATTATCAGCGACACCATCAAAGAATAATCCTGTCTCAGAATTGTTTGTTATACTATTGTTTAATATGTTTAATTCAGCTACACCTCCTAAGCTCAACCCAATAGTACAATTTGAAATATTATTGTTTGTAATATTATTGCTATCCATACTATAAGTGTACTGTTCGCTATAAATACCAATATTATTGGAAGTTATGGTATTGTTATCAAAAGTATTATAATTACCTGCTGCTAATGTATGTATTCCATATATATTGTTAGTAATTATGTTGTTTGATACAAAAATATATTCTGGTACAGAGCCGCCCATTCCTCCTGATCTTCGCATCATAATCCCACTATTTGCGTTTGAATCAAAGAGATTGTCGGTTATGTTGGAATATCTGCTTATCGCTTCCATATCCACGCTTACATTATTATTAGTAAAATTATTATTTTTTATTATACTATAATCAAACTGACGTAAGAAAAGACCTGCTTCATAATTATCACTTATGTTATTCTCGGCGAATATGCTGTATGAAGAATACTGGTAGACAGCGGCGCCAACAGTATTTGAAGCCAATACATTATTTGTAATATTTAAATAATCTGAGTCCTGAATGTGTATACCATACTCATAATTATATGTTATATTGTTACCATACCCCAAAACAAAGTGACTGCGATATAAAACCAGCCCATCCTGTCCATTGTTTGTTATATTATTGTTTGTAATATTAGTGTATGGAGAAAAATATAAACGGACACCATTCTCATTTGAAGTTAGTGTATTATTGTCAATTGTCCCAGTAGAATATAACAAGTTTATCCCATACGAATGATGTGTTACTATTACATTTTTTATTGTAACATTTGTTACATTGTATGTGTAAATGCCATTAGTGAGATTATCAATTCCATCTATAGTGTGGCCATTGCCATCAAAAATGACATCGCTTGAGTTAATGTATACACAAGCGTCAGTAGTATTATCAGTTATATCAGAATCAAGAGTATAATCTCCTGGCGAGCTTATTGTTCCACATTCATTCACGCTTGCATTCAGAATGTCTAGGACGTGGATTGGTCTATCTTCTGTTGTTATTATTGGGTGTTCTGGAACTTCTTCTGATGTGATTTCTGGTTCAATTACTGTCGGCAATTCGCCTGTTTTTGGCTCTTTTAGGATTTCGCCAGTCGGGAATTGTAATGTAGAGACCGACATAGTAAGAATAACTGCCATTACGATCAAAACTACATATGAAATTGTACTAGTCATAATATAAACTCCTTAGCACCCACCTATTATTAATATTTCTATTTTTAATAACCTTATAATGCTACTACTGAGACATAGCTACTTTAAAAGGTTATCGATGTTTCTTCAGCTTCTTTTCTATATCTTCCAACTCACCCATTGTCTTTTTGTAGAACTTGGCTGATTTGAGGCTAATCTTTGGTTTCTTTAGCTTTTTTGAAGGTTTAATCTCCTTAACAAATCTCTCAGCGAATGGCTTTTCAAGTCGAATTGGTCTCAGCTTTGGCACTTTCGACAGTTCATGTTTTGCTGGCAGTTCTGCAGGCTTCTTAAGCAGAGCTGGTTTGAGCTCTTTTTTCTTTTTCCATGCATAATATGCTAAAACCAGAACCAAAACACCGAATATTGCTGCAACAAAGTACCAGCTGAACTCCTTAAATAATGATATTGTTTGAATCGATATGCTCTTAAGAATTGTTCCACCTTCGCCAAGAACAATCATATATGTGTCTGTTTTAAATCCACCAGGATAAACAACTATCGAAGTAAGCTGGTCTTGTCCAGACACTTTTTGAGACGATTTTGCATTGTACGTCAAAATAGTCTTTGAGTTATCATTAAAATACCAATGGAACAAATTCACTGGTTTGTCAGCATAAGTATATGCTTGCTGTTCAAACGTAACCGGCGTTGAATTTCCAGAAACGCTCCAGCTTACCAAGCTCCAAGTTTGGGGGTAAAGTTCAGCTATATCATACTTGTCAACATTTTGCGGTGTAGCACTCAATGTAACCACAAGAATATTCGTATCAGTTGTGCTGTTTTTCATGTCTCTGTTGACAAGCACATCTGCATTTGCTAAGGAAAGTAAGAATAACGATATAAATGACATTAAAATTATTTTATTAAAGTTCAATTTTTCACCTCACACCCTTGAATATCCATGGTAACTTCTTGTTTATAAGTTCCATGATTCCTGACGGCGGAATTATGCCTTCTGGAGTTATGAATGCTGTTATGTTTGCTCTTGGAGTTATATCAAATATAGGATTTACAATATTTAACTTTTTAGGCGCTTTATCCCAGACTTCTTTCCCAGGTCGATATTCGATCTCTTCAGGTTTTCCAAACATCGTCTCTGGGTCAAATTTTGCGAGTTCTGCGACACAGTAGAATGGAATCCCTGACTTTTGTGCCATAACAGAAATGTAGTTTGTTCCGATCTTGTTCACCACTGAAACGTCTGCTGTTATCAAATCACAGCCTACGAACACTGCATCAACTTTTTTTATGAATGATGGCACAGCTGAATCAATAATCATTGTTGTTGGAATTTTTAATGAAACAAGCTCTTTCGCAGTTATTCTTCCCTGATAGTTTGGTCTTGTTTCAGTGCATATGACAGAAAACTTTTTTCCCTGTTTTTTGGCATGTCTGAACATGTTGGTGACAGTTGATGAATGGCAATGTGTAAGAATTGTCATCCCATTTCTAATCTCTCTTGCACCAATCACAGCCATTCTTTCTTTGTCTTCGCTTATCTTTGAAAGAAACTCGTCTGCAACAACGTCAGTCATTCTTTTTAGTTCAGAAACAGTTCTTGTCCGATTAATGCATAATAAATAGATTATGTACCTGAGAGAATTCCTCATCAGTGGCTCAGTTGGCCTTGTGTCATAAAGCTTTTCCTTGGCTTTACAAATTTCATCTATGAACGAAGCTGAATTTTTAGCATTTGATTTTGCTGCTACATATTTTATTGCATCAAGCGCTGATTTTGCGACAGCTGTTGCGCCTTGGATTTTCAAATTCTTTATGTTTTTAACTATATTGTCAAAATAATCCATAATGATTCTAATGTCTAATATGAATATAAATATATAGTTAGAAATTTATGTCAACAACTCTTGTAATATCTGTAACTTGCACATCACTCAATTCTGGAACGTCCTTGAGCTCAGTTTCAACTGCATCTGTTCCGCCTTCCTTGTCTTCCATTATCAATTCATAAACAAGGGCATTAATTCCATATGCAACCGGTTGCAGTCTTTGCTTGTAAATTTTGCCATACTTAACCAAGACTGATTCTACATTTCCACCTAATTTTTCTAATGAAACATCTGTTCCTGTTGGCAGAACTTTGAATGTCACAACTAACTTTGCCATATTATGGCCCCTCGAAACCGCATGCGCATTTATACTTTGTAGAGATTCGTCTACATTTGCCGCATCTTATTATCTTTTCTTTTCCACAATTTGGGCAGTGGAAGCTAGTCGAATCATGTACAATGCTTATGTCTGTCTTGCATGACGTGCAAAATGATTTTACCATACGAGAATTTAAATACACAAACTTTTTAATCTTTGTGTATGATGAAGCAAACGATTGTCATAAGAGATGATTTGAAACTCACGCCAGGAAAGCTAGCTGTGCAAGTTGCGCATGCTTCTGTTTCTTCTGCTCTTATCTGTAAGGAAAAAAAGCATGTTTGGTTCAAGAACTGGTTAGATAGCGGTCAAAAGAAAGTTGTGCTTCATGTAAAGAGTTATAACGACTTGATCGAGCTTCAAAAAAAGACAATTTCTTTAAAGATTCCTTGCGCATTGATTAAAGATGCTGGCCTAACAGAATTGCCACCAGGAACTACAACTGTATTGGGCATAGGTCCTGCGCCCGAGGAAACAATAAACAAGGTAACTGGTTCTTTGCCTCTTCTTTAAATTTAAAAAAGATTTATAATCCTTGAACTATTTGGATTTTGTATGGCGAAAGCTAAACCTAGCGATAAAGAGATATTAAGAATTCTCAAAGGCAGCACAAGATTCAAGACAGACGTATCTTTGATCACACTGAGATTTGAACCAAAATTCTTGTGCAGACTACTATCAGATATAGCTGACGATGTTGAACGCGGACGTGTTTTGCAAGTGTCCCAAGGCACTTCAGCTATTGTTATGATATGCAATGAACAGGCTGCAAAAAATTACGAGCGAATATACAAAAAATATCTTATATCGCACAGAAAGGATTTGGCTGCTTTAGTTCTAATAAGCCCGAAAAAAATAGTTGACACACCTGGTGTAATAGAATATGTGTTGCATAAGTTTGCTGCAAACAAATTGAATATTGTCGAGCTTATTGGTTGTTATACAGACACAACCTTTATAATAAATAAAAAGGACCTATTCAAAGCAATGGACCTTCTTGGCGAATTCTCTTGATAGAATAAAATTGTGATTTGATGCAGGAAAAGGTATTAGAAGAAATAAGGAAACGGATACAGGAATCTGAAAAATATAGCAATATTGCTGTCATATATGATTTTGATGTCGATGGCTGTTGTTCAGCAGCTCTGCTCTGGAGATTTCTTACGAGTGCTAACACCAATGCTACATTTTATCCGAACACAAGAAGTTTCCAGTCAATAACCATTGAACGAATTAAAAAACAGAATCCTGACAAGATAATTGTTGTTGACCACGTTCCTGACGATGACTTGACTGCTGTTTTGAAAAATTACAACACAACTGTTTTGGATCACCATAGGCATGAAAAACATCTCGAAGTTCTTGATTACATAACAGTTGCCGATTATGGAACAAGTCATTCCATGGGTTATTTCGTGTATAACGCTCTTAAACATAAATTGAGAGATTCCGAATGGCTCGCCAAGCTTAGTTTATTTTGGGACAAGGGCCTTGAAGGAACAGAGTTTTATGAAGAAGACATATACAAAAACGAACTTGAAAAATATCTTCCGTTCAATCTTGTTGTTTGCTTGACTCAGGTCAAGGGTTCTGAAAAAATTTTGGAAATTCTGAATCAAAGCACAAGTTTGGATGAAGCATTAGAAAAAGTTAATGTTCTTGAAGATTACAAACGCGCTAAAAAGATATTTGGTGATGAACTACAGGAAATAACTTTCTCAAAAAGAACATTCCAAGACATAAAATTGAACATTTATTGGGTGAAGACCCAATTCAAGCACATGCGCGTATATGTTGACTACATAACATATTCAAAAGAGGGAACAAATGTATTCATAATAAATGAGATAACTCAGTTCAAGTTTTCTTTCAGGTCTTCATTTGAAGTAGATTTAGTAAAGATGCTAAGAAGTCTTAATGAAAAGTTCAAAAATTTCTCTGGTGGCGGTCATTCAAAAGCCTGCGGCGCAGTATTGCGCGGAGAACAAGTTGAAGAAGTTTTGGATGAATTCATTAATATTTACAGCGAAGAATTTTCTAAACTTAAAGTATAAAGAACTGGACAAAGGCAGTTATTGCAAATGCTGCTGCAGTTAGCAGTACCACCTTAGTTACTCTGTTTGAGAATTCCTTGTTTAATGAGGTTCTTGCCCAAGCTATTTTTACTAATATCGACACCAACACTGCTAAAATAACGAACTGTGCTGTTGTATCTTTGCTTATTATACCTAAATTTGACAAACTGCCAAGTGAAAGTATCACGGTGCTTGAAGACCACAGGCTTCCTACAATAGTGCTTATAGCAAGTCCTGCTGGACCAACAATTTTGTCTATGAATGTACTAACCACCAGCAAGATGATATATATTGATGCAAATTGCAATGCTGATTTAAACGCAAACGGTGAAGCCATCTTCACATGTTCAACTACTGATTTTTTTTGCCATTCTACACACCAAATAACTGCAATCAGTGGTATAGTCATAGCTACTACATAAGGAAGTAATAATTTCATCATTAGATCCATACTGTTCAAAACAAAGATGATGAGAACAAAGTCAGAAACTATTGTTGCAAATATTGTAAGATAAACTCCGACTGCAGCATTAAATGCAAGCTTTTTCTTTTCTTTGACTATTGAAGCAAGGCTGAACACAGTTGCTGAACTGTTTATCAAACCGCCAAAGAATGCAGATATCTCTAAACCTTTATGCGAAAATTCCCTTAGTAATATGTATGACAGGAAATATATTGCTGACACTGCCACCACAACAAACCATATTGATGATGGATTCAATATTCCCCACGGATCAATTATCCTATTTGGCAAAAGTGGGTAAATGACAAATGCAACTATGCCAAACTTTAATGCAGAAATTATTTCTTCATTTGTTAGTTTTGTTGTGAAACCGACAAGTTTTCTTTTCAGAGCCAATAAACTTGTCATAATTATAGCGATTGCGCCAGCGGCAACATAATTATCATAACCACCAAAACCAATCAATGCGCCTAAAAAGAAAACAATTAAGACTGCGATGTATGTTGTTGCTCCTGTGTGTTTTGTTATCCAAACATTTGCCAAATATACAGACGTAGAAATTGTTAAAGCAAATACCAGTCCGACAATCATTAAAAGATTATTATCTAAATATCTTGTAAGGACAGCAAACAAGAAGCCAAGCATTGAGAATAATATTGTTGATCTTATACCGAATATGGGTCCTAAGACATGGCCCTTTATTTTACCAGACTTCTCAAGTTCATATCGTGCATGCTCTCTTTCAATGCCAATCAGGGCACCTACCGTCAATGCCAATGCGAACTCTATAAAGAACTGGACTATCACATTGACATTCATCGCAAGCTCCAATGCCATAATTTTATTAATAGACTAAGGATTAATAAAAACTATGGTAAAAGAAAACTACGATTTTGAACTGAAACGAGTCATATCTGAAATAAAGAAATCAAAAGCAAAGACTGTTTTGTTACAGTTACCTGCAGGGCTTATGCCGAATGCTACAGAAATATGCGATTCATTGAAAGAAACTGGTGCGAAAATATATGTTTGGACAGCAGGCTGTTTTGGTGCTTGTGACATTCCAAATGTCAAAAACATAGATTTAGTGATTCAATTCGGTCACAACAAGTTTCGTTCTTAAACCATTGGAATTAATTCGTTGGGTCTTTCTATCTCAATTATTGCCTTGGACTGTGCGTCTATTTCTAATACAGCTATTGTTCCCTGTGTTAATGTTTCCTTATAGAACCTGTAAAGAATAGTCTGGTCTGTCAATGATATTTCTTTGTTATAATAATCATAACTTACATTATGTTGTAACGCTATTTGTTCTACTTCTGCATTTGTCACAAGAGCATTCACTGGTCTCAAAAATGCATTTGTTTTTGTAACATCATATTTTGTTGGGCTCAATGCGCTGACTGTAACGCTCATTATCTCATGTAGTTCATCATATGTATAAACATATTTTACAACAAAGGTGCATTCCATTGTTGAGTAACTTGTGTCTAGATATTGATAATGGTTGTTAAAGTATGAATCACCTGTTCCGTTTATTATATAATCAGAAGCAAAATTTTTGATATTAGTCCTAAATTGGTTTGTTAGAACAACATCATTCTCTTGACATCTTGGTAATTGTGCGATTTCCTTCAATGGTGCCTCAACCTGTGCCAAAGTTGTCAAAGCAAAGAACATTAACACTAAACCAACTACCATGACTATGTATATTCTCTTTGTCATATGATAAGGATTACAATATTGCTTTTTAAATCTTGTTTATCAGTAGATATAAAAAGATACATAAATTTCTAATAAATATATGGATGCTCCAAACAAAAAAATGATTCTCGGTATAGATGAAGCCGGAAGAGGCCCAATAATCGGTCCTATGGTACTTGCTGGAGTGGTAATCGAAGAAGGCCAAGAGATGGAGCTTAGTGAGATTGGAGTAAAAGATTCTAAGCTTCTTACAGCAGAAAAGCGTGAAAAATTATTTGAAAAAATAAAGAAAATAGCCAAAAAAATAATGATTATCGAAGTTTCATCAAAAGAAATAGATTCTAGGTTTGCGGTTTCCACAAATTTAAACGTCCTCGAGGCAGCTAAAATGGCTGAACTGATAAACAAGCTCAAGCCAGATGTAGCAATAATTGATTGTCCTATGGTGAATTGCAAAAAATTCAAGTCAGAAGTACTCTCTAAGTTTCTTGATCATAAATGCGAAATAATAGCAGAAAACTATGCTGACAGCAAATACCTTGCAGTGGGCGCAGCCAGCATAATTGCTAAGGTAACACGTGATGCAAGAATAAAAGAAATTGAAAAAGCTGTGGGATTCCCAATTGGTGTTGGTTATACACATGATGCACGAACTTTGGCATTTGTTGAAAAAGCTCTTTCTAGGAAGGACTGGATAGACAAATACATAAGAAAAAGTTGGCTTACTTTTGAACGAATTAAGAATGGAAAAGCGCAAAAGAAATTATCTGATGGATGGTGATATTATGGAATCTGAAAAAATAAAGATTGAACATGTCAAGAAAGTTATTGCAATTGCAAAGGAGACACTGAAACGATTACATCACAAAATCAAGAACAGGATGATTGTAAGAAATATGTTGTTACGACGAAGGATGAAGTTGCGAGATGAAGACAATCGTGCAAAAAGAGAAATAGCAAAACTTGACACTGAGATACATAAGATGTATATAGAATTGGGCGAAAATCAAAAAGTTATTAATGAAGCAAAAAAGTTTGGATTTTTCTAGCGCCTTATTACTCCGCCAACCAAACCAGCAATTGTTCCTGCAAGCACACCGCTTATACTAAATATAGAAATCGTAAGCTTAAGCGGGTCTATTTCTGCAATAGAGTGCCCTGTTATTGATGTTGCGAAACCAAACATCTCAAGCGGCGAAGGAATAGGAATAATAAAAACTACTGCACCTAAAAGCGCAACAGTAACTCCGGCCATCAAACCGCCTATCGGTCCTTTGGCTATAACTCCTGCTACAAAACCTGAAACAACTATCGCAATTAAGCCATAGCTCTTAAGAAAATAAAATACAGCTATTCCGATTATTATACCAAGTATTAACATCTTAACATACTATGTTTTCCGATTTTAAAAAAGTTTTTATAGAGACAAAAGTTTCAATATTTGAATCCTATGAAGTTCATACATTTTTCTGACACACATCTCGGTAAGAGCGAGGTAAAACTTGAGCAGCGCGAGGAAGATTTCTGTAAGGTGTTTGAAGAAGTCATTGATAAATGTATCTCAGAGAAAGTTGATTTTGTGGTCCATTCTGGCGACATTTTTGACCGCGCTAGACCTCCAACAAAGGTAATAATCTTTCTTGTGAAGCAATTGAACAGATTGAAGGAGTTAAGCATTCCATTTTATATTGTTCCTGGATCACATGATATCGGTTCTGATGGAACATTGATTTCTGTTCTTGATGAAGTTGGTTTATTGATTAATCTTGCATCAAAACGCTATATTAGAAACGAAGACAAAAAGATTATCTTGAGTGGTGAACACTTCAAGGACGTATTCTTGTGCGGAATTGAAGGAAGAAGAGATAACATTTCTGAGGTTTATTCGAATTTAAAAATAGACGGTAAAGGCAAATACAACATATTCTTGTTCCACCACATCACTTCGGAGATAGCTGACAAGTTTGCTGACATAAACTCATCATTATTGCCTCCAGGATTTGATTACTACGCTGCTGGCCACTGGCATGGATTTGCAAAAATAAAACATGATAATGGAACAATTGTCTATACTGGTTCAACTGAATATAATGAATTAAACGAGATGATTGATGACAAGCACAAGTATTGCGTTCTTGTGGAAGTAATTAACGGAAAATCAACAATAAAAGAAATTCCTCTTAAAACAAGAAAGATTGTTTTCTTCGAGGTAAATTGTGAAGGGATTGATTCAAGAGAAGTCACGGACAAGGCAATTGGTAAAATACCAAATGGTCAGAACGGCGCAATATTGATAATAAAACTTTCTGGAAGACTTGGTAGGGGAATGAAATCTGAAATTGATCGCAATAAGATAAATGATTTCGCTGTGAAAAATGGTTATCTTTACACAAAAATATACCTTGGCGATCTCGAGAATCCAGAAACTCCAAGAATAATTACCAAAGCACGATCTGCAATAGACATAGAAAAAGAGTATCTAACAAAACAAGGTTACAGCGAAACTGAGATTAATATCGCAGAAAAAATGATAATTCTCTTCGGTAAGAAGCTAAGCGCTTCAGAATTAGACTCAGCAAAATCAAATGCTGTTAAATTAATCAGGGGTGCTACAGTTGAGAATAAATAAATTAGTTTTTGAAAACATAAGATCACATGAATTAAGTGATGTCAAGATACATGATGGTATAACAATTTTCACTGGCAGAACTGGCTCTGGAAAATCTTCAATACTTATTGCATTAGAGTACGCTCTTTTTGGGTCTGAATCTGGTATTTCAAACAGCGCAATAATGCGTAGGGGAAAACAAACTTGTAAAGTTGAATTAGAATTCAATGAAGATGGTGATAACTACAAAATAATCAGGGGTCTAAAGAAATCTGGAACCACGATAACAACTGATGTAAACAATATGAAAATATTGAAAAATGGTTCAATAATCCCTCTGATTGGTCGTGCTACTGATTTAAATGAAAAAATTATTGAAATTCTTGGTTACCCAAATGATGTTAAACCAAAAGAATTGTTCGAAATAACTTCATACACAAAACAGGATGAAATACGTTCAATAATAGAATTAAGCGCAGAAAAAAGACAAGATTACATAGACAAAATACTTCAGTTGGCGAAATACAAACAAACTTGGGAAAATATGAAAGAGCTAATTGATTTCTTCGGGGCTGAATTGCTTGCAAAATCAGTCCGTCTTGAAAATTATGAGCGTTTACAAAAAGAGATTTTAGATATAGAAAAAAGAGTGATAGATCTAAACTCAAAAATAAAATTAAATGAAAAAGAGCTTTCATTTCTAAAAGAGAATTATAATTCTACTCGTCAGAGCATTTCTGATTTGGAACAAAAATACAGGGGATTACTTGAGAAAAGACGAAGTTATGATCAGCTCAAGGGTTCTGAATTAAGTCTTAAAAGAGAACTTGAGAAATCCAAAGAATTATTGGATAATCTGTTGAGCAAAAAATCAGCATTTGATTCTGATTTCTCAAACATTGGTGTTGTTTCTGAATTTGAAGAATTACAATCTAAAAATATCGAACTCCTTAAAACAGAAGAATTACTGGAAAAAGAATTTTCAAAGATCAAAAATGACTTTAATGAAATCAAAAGATTGGGCAAAGGCAAATGCCCTACCTGCAAGCAAGAAGTAACTGAAAAACATATTCATGATTTGGAAAAAGAATTTTCAAAACTTCAGGAAAAACTTAGGTATGAAATAGATGATACAAGGAAAAATCAGAAAGAACTTGAACCATTAATTATTAATTCAAAAAAGAAAAAGGACATACAAGAACAGCTTGAAAGGATCCAATCAAGTATTTCTGAAAGAAAGTCTCACATTGAAAACACTGAAAAGGAACTAAAAGAAATAACTTCGAAAATAGAAATGCCCGATGGTATCGGAAAAATTTCTGACGTTGAAAAAGAGCTTAACTCGATTAAAAAACAGGAAACTGAATTATTCTCAAAAATACAAAGTATAACAAGAGAAAATAGTATATTAAACTCAGAAATCGAAGACCGAAAAAAAGAGTTTTCTCAAAAAGGTTCAGAGCTAGTAGAAATGGAAAAAAATAGGTCTGAGTTACAAAATCTCGAACAGACCATACAGATTCTTTCTAGGATGCGTGAAGATATAAGAAACATAAGGGAAATAATCAGGAATAATTTTTTGGAAGACTTTAAACAAGAGTTCCAGAAGAAATTCGAAGAAATAAGGAAATACGAAGAAGAATACTCTGTTGACATAAAAAATGATTATGAACCAATTGCATTTTCATTAAGCGGCGAAGAAGTACCAATAACAAATCTTTCTGGTGGGGAAAAAACTTCGGTCGCGCTAGCATATAGATTATCTTTGGCAAACCTTTCTGCACAGATTTCTGCAATAAAACCAAGTGAAATTCTAATCCTAGATGAACCAACCGTAGGTTTTGATCAAGAAGATATCAAAGCGCTTCCAACTACATTAAAAAACATAAAAACAATTCCACAGATAATAATAGTAACACATGAGGAAGAACTGAAGAATGCTGCTGATTACAAATTTGAAGTAAAGAAAGTTTCTGGGAAAAGTGTTGTTACTGCGATTTGATTATTGTTTTGCCACACTTATTTGGAATAATTTTTAACTCTGAATTTTTGAATTTTTTATCAAGCTCTTTTCCTTCAAACAAATCATGTAAAAATACAGCAAGTGCTGCTGCTTCGCTATGCGGTTGATTGGTAATAGCAAGATTATACTTAGCACAATGATAAACTTCAGAAGGAACTTTCTCTGAGCCAACAATTATCAACTTATCTTTTTTCGATTTTCTTATCTCTGAAATACAATCCTGATAAGGCAAGCCGTACATTGTAAGATGGATTATTTCGAAGTCAGAATTCTTCTTCAAAAAAGCTCTCCAGTTCTTTTCATATTTTACTTCGAATGGTCCACCCCAGCGTTTTACTATGTCTTCAACTGATTCAATAACTGATTTGTCCTCCTCGCCTGTAAAAACAACAGAGTTTGCGCCAAGTGCTCGAGCTATCAAACATACATGTGTTGTTAATCTTTTATCCCTAAATATTCTATGCCCAAGTCTTAAAACTACGACTTTCATAAAAATAAGTATGGAAAAGTATGGTATAAAAGGTTTTGCAACCGAGGGCATTGGTGGCCAGATAAAAACATGGTTCGAAGACTTTATTGTGGAAGAAATTGGACTTGACAATAGAATTTATTCCGTACGATATGGTTTTAATGAACTTATTTTTGATATGTTACCTAAAACAAAAAATGAACACCTGCATTTAACTCTAGTAAAAAGAAATTACACAACTGAACGTGCAATATCACAATTGTCACATGCTCTTAGAATCAGTAAATCAAGATTCGGATTTGCTGGCACAAAGGATAAGCGTGCGTTAACAGCACAGAGGATAAGCATTTGGAATGTGGAATTGAAAAAAGTTAAAAACCTGAAACTTAAAGATTTAATTCTAAAGAATTTTTCTTACAGCGACAAAAGAATTAACATCGGTGACCTGAATGGAAACAGATTTACTATAACAATCAGGGATATTGAACATCCAGAAAAACTATCAGATTTTTCAAATAAAATCAAATATGGCTTCCCGAATTTCTTTGGACCGCAAAGATTCGGTATACAAAGAACAGTTAATCATCTGATTGGAAAGCAGATTTTGAATGGAAACTTTGAGGGCGCAGCAATGATTTTCTTGACATCCTCTGGAGATGAGAATGAAGAAGCGAAAAGCGCAAGAGACTTTGCATCCAAAAATTGGGGTAGTTGGAATGAAATATTAAAGATTTGGCCAAGGAACCTTGGACTTGAAGCAGCTGTAATAAATTATTTAGTAAAATACCCGAGAGATTATGCAAATGCCTTGAGGAAATTACCAAAGAACATACGTAGAATGTTCATCCACGCATTCCAATCTTACATATTCAATAATGTCATATCAGAACTTTCAGCAAATAGTATGAACATACCAATACAATTGCCAATCATAGGATACGAAACAAAACTCGAGGGCGATACTGGGGGAATAATAACAAAGTTGCTAAAGGAAGAGCAGATTAAACTCGAGGACTTTAAGATTAATCGAATGCCAGAATTATCTGAACCTGGGATAATGAGAAACTCATTGATTTTCCCAAAGGCTTTCAAGGTTTTAAGCATTAGAGACAAAACCCTAAAAATTCAGTTTACATTGGACAAAGGCAGTTATGCCACGATTGTTCTTTTTGCCATGCTTGGAAAATATGTGGAATAAAAAACCTTTTAATCTGACAAATAATTGGCTATATTTATGGAATTAGGGGCAATTTTACTGCTTGGAACGATGTATTTTATGCTTTATTGTAGTGTTTTCTGGCTCTTGGTTTATTTCGAAAAAAGAAAGGAAATACGAATTGATCCAATCCCCACAAGATTTCCATTGATAAGTATAATAATTCCTTCGTGGAACGCAGAAGATACAATAAAGGCTGCGATAGATTCATGTCTTAATCTCGATTATCCTAAAAAAGAAATAATAGTTGTAAACGATGGTTCAACTGATAAAACCAAAGAGATATGTGAAGGGTATGTTAAAAAACGAGAAATAAAATTATTAAATAAAACCAATGGTGGAAAGGCTTCTGCCATGAACTATGGTATAACTCATTCAAAGGGCGAATTTGTTTGTTGCTTAGATTCAGATTCATTCTTCAAGCCGCAGGCATTGAAAAAGATGGTTGGTTATTTTGAAGATCCTGCTGTTGGAGCAGTCACATCCTCGATGAAGGTGTATAATCCAAGGACTTGGATCCAGATGATTCAGTGGGTTGAGTATATTTTCGCAATTTATCTTAGACGAATGATGCACTTCATGAATTGCTTGTATGTAATTCCGGGTCCAGGAAGCACATATAGACGTGATGTTTTGCTCGAGCTTGGCGGGTTTGATGAACATAGTTTAACTGAAGACATGGACATAGCATTCAAGATACAAAAAGCCGGTTACAGAATAACAAACTCAATAAATGCAGAAGTCGATACTATCACGCC
>Ga0315293_10000927_pt1 | contig 28005 bp, 26 predicted proteins | sample YL17G13_20_MG_FD_203071 | JGI IMG/M metagenome (GOLD analysis project Ga0315293, IMG submission 203071) | Sediment microbial communities from Yellowstone Lake, YNP, Wyoming, USA - YL17G13_20 | ecosystem: Environmental > Aquatic > Freshwater > Lake > Sediment | place: USA: Wyoming | collected...
CTCCCTCCGTATTCTCTATGCACCCAAAGGCTCCGATCGCCCGGCTCTCTGCGCCTTCGGGTGTTGAATGTTTAAAAGAAATAAACTAACATTCAAAACAGTCCAGAAATCGGGGGCTCGCCAATACCTCGAGGGCAACCAATCACAGTTAATTTACTATCGACCTTTGGTTCCATAGCTTTTAGTGCGTAAGAAGGAGTATTTTGTACAGGCATGATTTGGAGAATCGCTAAATCATGATCGGAATCAATTGCCCTAACCTTTATTTCAACATTCTTATAATTTGAGGGTAATATCATAATTTCTTTTGCATTCATAATCACATGATATGCTGTCGCAATACTACCATTCGCATCACAATAAAAGCCAGTTCCATAACCAGATTTAAAGCTATCTATTTTCACATATATTCCCACGGTATGTCTAACGGTTTGGGGATAAACAAATGAAACAAACTGAATAAAAAAAAGAATTTGTTTTAATATCCTCATTATTATTCTTTTCCGCGTAACAATTCTATTAATAATTCATATGCTCTTTTACTATCAATTTCATTTTTCTTATATTGATTATTTATAGCTGCCACCTCTTTAATTAAAGCATCAGCAACCGAATTTAGTTCTTTATAGAATTCTTTTTCATTACGACCCTCTGAGCCTGAAAGCCTATATCTCATATCAATAGCATTTACCGATTTTATAATTTCAGTGCGCAGGTATTTTTTTTGTTCTATAGTAAATCTATTCTCACCTTCATTTTTTTTACTTATTAATTGATACTCACTAATGAATATCCCAAAATATATTCCAATTAAGCAAGAAAACGAAATTGCAAAAAGTGCCTGTGCTGATTTCTTCTGATCTTCTTTTGGAATTTTTCGGAAGAAAGCAATTGCAGAACCTCCTGCGAATGTGAATAACAATGGGATGATCCCCATGACTACACTTTCAGATGTCAAACCCACAAGGTTTCCAATAAGAAACCCAAGACTTATAAAAGCTAAAATAATCATTATATCCTCTTTTAATATTTAAGATGCTTCATCTATTTACAATAATCAAAATTCAATTCATCGCTTTTAATATATTCTTGATAATAGAATTATAACATATTTTTCTATTTTATTATACATAGCCTTCCAATATTTGATAAAAATAATATCGTTCCCTCATGAAAAATAGAAATCAGATTAGGAATTACTATAGAAATGCGATGTCTATCTTAGACAATATATTATTTCTTCCTTTTAGGTTATCATGCTTCGGTTTGATGTTCTCAATTTATTATATTTTAAAGGTCTTCATAAGAATATTTGCATAGATAATTGCGATTTATCATAAGAAATATTTCTTCCAGGGGGTGAAAGGAAAAATTGTACAAGTTGATTATACTTTATTTTATAACTAGTACTTAATCTGGTATTTTTTCTATTTATCCCTTTAATTCTATTATATTTACAAGTTCGTCAAGGACACTAGTTTCCTTGCTACTTTTATTTTTTCTATGAGCACTACGGTACGTTCCACCTTGATGGATAAAGAGCGAGTTGAATACTTAAATAGACCAAAAAAACCTTTACAATTTTACTATCAAATTCAAAAACCATGTCAAATAGCGTAATTCATTGATTATACAATATATATCAGGATAAAAAGCCTATTTTCTTACCTCAATTCGTGAGATGAACCAATAATGATTCTCATACTTAAAATCAACCTTTCACTTACTTTCACACAATATATTACCAAGGGCTCTTTGATGGGTTAAAGGTTAAGTGAATATTAAGCGTTTTTGCCCATTATCTCCTTTAATTGCAATAATATAAGGAAAAATAGGCAAAAAGTGACCAACTTCTGAAAACAGAGAAAAACAGGCAAAATGCCAAGTTTTAATCTCACCTGTTTCGGATTTCGCTCAAGATTCTTTCAGCCAGCATCAATGCGGAAGCGGCGGCATCGCCATTTACTCCACGGCTCGCTTCACCCCTGATTGCCGATAAAAAATCGAGAAGCTCCAATTGAAGCGAATCGGCATTTGCAGCCTCAGGTTTCGAGACCTTCAACGTCTTTTTACCGCCGTCGTTTACCGCATCCGTGATGGATGAAGACCTGTCGAGAAAATCCATCGAGAAATATCTGTCCTTTTCGAAGACCCGGAGTTTTCTGAATTTACTTGGGCTTACACGGCTTGCCGTAATACTCGCGACCGATCCATTCTCGAATTCGAGCCTTGCCTGCGCCATATCAAACCTATCAGAAAGAACCTTCATACCGATCGCCTTCAGACCGGCAACAGGTGATTTAATCAGGTCAAGAACCAAATCAATATCATGAATCATCATATCTATAATTACATCCGAATCTTTGATTCTCTCCGGGAACGGACTTATTCTTCGAGCCTCGACAAAGAGGGGTTCTTTTATGGAGGAACGAACCGATAGCCATGCGGGGTTGAATCTTTCGATATGCCCGACCTTGAGAATAATATTGTTGCTCTTTGCCAGATGGACAAGTTTTTCGGCTTCAGACGATGTGGATGTGATCGGCTTTTCGATAAATGTATGGATGTGATTCGAAATGAAAAATGATCCCACTTCATAATGCAATGAAGTCGGAGTGACAATTACAACCGCATCCACAAGACCGGCGACATCCTGATATCTTGTATAGTATTTCGTGGAAAATTTCGCAGCTATTTCCAGTCCCCTGACGGAATCACGATCAACTATTGCAGCAAGTTCTGCTTTATCCAAAGCGCTGACGATGCGGGCATGGTTCTGCCCGAATGCTCCAACTCCGATCACCGCTGTTCTTATGACTTTTTCCATATCATATCTCGCCGCTCACTCCCCAAAATACGATTCCATTTTCATCGGCGATTTTCGTCATTTCCGAAAGATTAATGATTATAGTTGCCCCAGCCTCGACAGCCAGGGCGGCAGCTTTAATTTCAGCAAGATTTTTTATCGTCCGCGGCCCGACTACCGGCATATCGAATCTGGAATCCTGCTTCGGTTTGGCGGCTTTCACGAGGACCGCGCCGCGCGGACAGAGGGTTTTAGAGCGTTTAATAAGCTCATCCGTCCCCTCGATCGCCTCCACAGCAACGACCGCCCTGTCTTTTACAAGAACGGCCTGACCGATATCAATCTCGCCGATCTTTTTCGCAAGTTCCCACCCGAACCTTATATCCGCCAAAATCTTATCATCCGGTTGGACCTTGCCTATAATTCCCTTCGGCGCAAGGTAATCTTTAAGATACTCCGTCGTATCAATGAACTTCAAGCCGCTTTCCTCGAAGACTTTTATGAATGCTTCGAGAAGCGTATTGGCTTTGTGATCTTTAAGTGCCGTATAGACTTTGTATAATTCCCGGTCGAAATTGATGTTTTCGAATATTCTGCGATGATCCACCCGCCCGATCATGAGACATTCGTTGACACCTTCACGCTTAAAAATCTCGATTGCTCGTGCGATGTTGCCGACTTGCAGCCAGTGCACATTCTCGAAGAAAGTACCTAACTGTTCATCAGCTTCGTTCTCTATAGCGATAATTACGGGTTTTATCCCTTTAGCCAGAGTGGATCTAATCGTAACTTCCGCCAGATCGGTACCTCCGCATATAATGCCGATGGATTTACCGGAAATTTCGCTCATTGGTTGTCCTTGTCAACTACCATGCAGGTCTGAACAGCTTCGGCTACAAGTTTATCAGCGACAAATGCCCTTGCTTCCAATCGGCCGACTTTGCCCTGAAACCTTGTAATGTCCACTTCCATCCGCAAAACATCACCAGGTAAAACGGGTCCTCTGAACTTGATTTTGTCCATTCCCAAAAAGTAAACAAGCTTCTTCTCAATATTAGGAACGCTGTCGAAGAGAATAACCGCTCCAACCTGCGCCATAGCCTCAAGAATCAACACACCTGGCATTATCGGACGGCCGGGAAAATGTCCCTGGAAGAACTGCTCGTTGATCGTTACGTTCTTATATCCTACAGCTTTCTTGCCTTCTTCAATTATCTCGACCCTATCCACTAAAAGGAATGGATAACGATGCGGCAATAAATTCATGATCCGGACAATGTCTATAGTTCTGTTCATCAATACCTCCTGGAACTTGATTTCTATTCCGGTTCATTGCGCCGCCCGTCCTCAACGGGCAGCAGGGATTCAAGTTTTTTTATTTTCTTCGCCATCTCCGGCAGTTTCATCAACAAAGACGATACTTTCAGCCATTGCTTGTGATCGAATGCTGGATACCCGGTCCAGACCTGGCCGGCGGGCATATCGCGCGTTATGATCGAATGTGTGCCAATGACGGAGTTGTCTCCTATTGTAATATGATCTATCACTCCAGAGCTTCCAGCAATCAACACATTCCTGCCGATAACCGTGCTGCCTGCAATCCCCGAACAAGCAACGATTATTGTGCTGTCGCCGATTCTGCAATTATGGGCTATATGCACTTGATTATCGGTCTTTACATTGTTTCCGATAACCGTCTCGCCGAAGGTTGCCCTGTCTATAGTGTTGTTGGCGCCGATCTCGCAATCGTTCCCTACGACCACTCTGCCGGCCTGCGGAATCTTTACATTCATGATGCCGTCTTTAACAAATCCGAAACCGTCTGATCCGATGACGGTCCCGGAATGAACGATGCAATTCTCTCCAATGATGCAATCATAATAAATAGAGCAACAGGCATTTATGACTGTTCCCTTGCCAATCCTGACATTATCACCGATATAGACGTTGGGAAATATCACCACTTCGTCAGCAATTTCGCATCCTTTTCCGATATAGACGAATGGATAGATCGCCGTTTTTTTGCTTACGAAAGATCCTTCGGAAACAAAGGCCGAAGGATGAACGCCGAAAAAATCATGCTGCCGTTTGGAAAGCAATGCCTGGATCCTGGCAAACGCCAAGCGTGGATTTTTATGGAAGATGAGATTCCTTCCTCCGAGCGCGTCGAGGCTCCATTCAGGATTGACGATAAAAGCCCCTGCCTCCGAATTATCGGCGCTTTCGATCTGCTTTCGAGTCGCTACGAATGCAAGATCATCCGCCGAAGCAGTTTGAAGGTCCTTGACAGAGATAAGTTCCTTCCCGCCATCGCCTTTATATTTTAAATCAAACTGATTGCAAATATCGCTTAATTTCATCCGGCTATCCAGAATTATTACTAATAATCGTGTTTATTAGAACATAGTCCCCATTGAAAAGAGAAAGTCTGAACTCTTTTCGTTATACCGAGGATCCAGGTTGAAAGCGAAAATCAGCCTCATCGGAACATTGAAGACCGGCAGGAAGAGCCTGGCTTCCACGCCGGCAGTCTTTCTGAGATTGGACAAGTTGAAATCCTGATCTTCGGAATAGGCGTTTCCTGCATCCAAGAACAGAACCAGGCGCATCTCGTCGGTAACGATGAACTGCCATTCGAAGTTAAAGAGAGCCATTTTCGTTCCGCCTGTAGGGATACCGTTTTCACTATATTCACCACCCACGGAACGTATTGTCAACCCCCGGAGCGATCTGTCGCCTCCAAGGAAGAACCTCTCAATTACCGGAATTTTTGTGTCGTTCAAGGATTCAATCCACCCGATTGTCCCTCTGAATCCGAATACATTTTTCGGGAAAGGATCTATGTATCCGACAACTTCAACTGTTCCTTTTAGAAAATCCAGATTTCCACCGAGAATAGCCCCACCATATTCCAAAGAAGCTGTTCCTTTATAGCCGTTATGGGGGAATAAAGGGTGATCAACGGTGTCGATCTTGAAGGAATTGGTGATGGAACCGATTTTTACTTCCCCATCCGGATAAAGATATTGTAAATATGCTGATGAAGAATAATAAGAGTAATAGTAATAGTAATATAAATCGTAATAGTCGTAATTCGCCAGCTCCTCATCCGTAACATCAGGAAAACTAATATTTACAACCTGGTAGCTATAAGTGATGTAGCCGCTCATAAAGGGACTGATCGGATACGACAAGCTTAAATCTCCACCGACTCTCTTGTCTATATATCCAGGGTATTCCCAATCACGGACGAAAATGGAAGCCCCAAGACCAAGCCTCTGGCCAAGAAACCAGGGATCATAATAGTTAAACGAAAAACTATTCGTCCTTTTTCCAAACTGTCCCGATATTCCGAAAGTGTTACCGGCTCCGAAAAGATTCTTGGTTTCAAAGGAGAAGTTTCCGTAAAATCCCTCCAATTCGCTGTATGCGACGCCGAAATTGATATTCGTCGAACCTCGTTCCTGCACTTTAAGAGCTATATCAACGTCTTTGGATTCTTCTTTGACCTGCGGGTTGATGTCAATCTCGGTTTCGAAGTATCCGAGCTGGCGGATGCGGTTCACGCTCAGCTCAAGGAGTTTGTTATCGAAAACATCTCCTTCGTTGATCAGCATCTGCCTGCGTATAACTTCGTCATTTGTCGAAGAATTACCGGAAATATTGATTCTGTTGATATAATAAATGTCATTTTCCTTAATCTTCATATTGAGGTCCACGGATAAATCATCAGGATTCTTCTTCCTTTCATCCACGAGAGAAAGCATGACAAAACCGCGATGGCCATATTGCCGCTTTAAAAACTCCAGCCAGTCCTTCACTTTAGCATGATTGTAAATATCGCCTTTCTTCATTGGCAAGGCTGAAAGAATCATGTCGCTATCAAACTCTTTATTGCCTTCCACGGTGATATTGTTCAGTCGATACTGCTTTCCCTCGTCAATTGGAATTGCAATATTAAATCTCGGAACCTTGTTCTTGCTGAAGAGAACCGTAGTGTCCAGGCTAACCATTTCAGGATCCCCGAACAGTACGTCAAGATAGCCAAGTTTCCAATACAAGTCCCTGATGCTTTGCATATCTTTCGAGAGTTTCATTTCGTTGTAAACGTCTTTCTGGCTAAGAAAAGAGAACGGATTGTGGTTTCCTAGCTCCTCCATTACATCCCTGATCTGCCAATCCGATAATGCCTTGTTCCCGATGAATCTGATTTCTTCCACCAGGATGCTGGTTCCTTCAGTGACCTTGAAAATTACATCAACTCTGCCGTTTCCTGCGTCTTTAAATTCCTGGTCAACCATTCCCGCCTTCAAACCGTTCATTACCAGCGCTTGAAGAATAATCTGCTTCATAGTCGCGAGCTTGCCCATATCAAGATAAGTGCCCTTTTTGATGGTGATTTCCATCTTATCCGCAAACTCGAATATTTCAGAGGCATTGACCTTTTGCAGGCCCGTTATATCCACGCTGTTGACAATTTTTTGTTCCTCAACCTCTATAATGATTATTTTTCCTTCAAGCCCTTCTTTGGATTTGATGACCAGGTTCGAAAAGAAACCCGTATTCCATAAGGCCTGAAAATCGTTTTTCAAAGTGCGTTCATTGAAGAGATCCCCCTCGCGTGTTTCAATGTAATAGATTATTGTATCGGTTGTGATCCTGTTGTTTCCGCGCACTTCGATGCGTTCGATATATTTGTCCTCTTCTGCGGTATTGACCTCTTGCTGGGCTAATATTGACAGTCCCATCAGGGCAATTATAGGAAGCAGAATTATTATTTTTTTAGTCATATACATACTCCATTTTTAAAAAACTGAAACCGCCGCTGTTTCCTTGATCAGTTTTAACTCATTATCGGAAACTCCGATGAAGATTGCGTCGCCATTCCTTACTTCATCGGATAGAATCTTATCGCTGATCATATCTTCCACATATTTTTGGATTACTCTCCTGAGAGGCCTTGCGCCGTATTTTTTATCCTTTTCCCATGCCTTGTTAGCCATCCATTCGTAGGCTTCATCGGTACAGGTAATCAGAAGGTTGTGCGACGTCAAATGATCATTAAGTTCATCCACCATCAACCGGGCGATGGATTTCAGATCGCTGGAATTCAACGACCTAAATACGATTATATCATCGAGCCTGTTCAGGAATTCCGGGTTGAATGTGTTTTTCACCTCTTCCATAACCATATTCTGCATATTCTTGAAAACCTGGTCCTCGTTCTGCTCGATGAAACCGACCACCTGCTGATTATTAATATATCTTGCTCCGATATTGGATGTCATAACGATAACGGTATTCCTGAAATCCACTACGGAACCCACTGAATCGGTCAACTGGCCGTCCTCGAGGACTTGCAGCAGGATATTGAACAGGTTTGGATGCGCTTTTTCAATCTCGTCGAGCAGGATAACAGAATAAGGATTCAGTCTGATCCTGTCTGTCAATTGAGCCCCTTCGTCGAAGCCCACATAACCGGGAGGAGAACCGATCAGTTTTGAAACTGAATGTTGTTCCGAAAATTCGGACATATCGAAGCGCACTAGCTTTCTTTCGTTTCCGAACAGATGAATGCAGATCTGTTTCGCGAGTTCTGTTTTCCCCACACCGGTAGGGCCCAGGAAAATAAACGACCCGACCGGTCTCTTCGGGTCTTTGATGCCGATCCGTGAACGGCGGATAGCCCTCGCAAGCATATTAATCGCCTCGTCCTGTCCCACTATTCTTGTTGCGAGTATTTCATCCAGGTTCTTCAATTTATCTTTTTCTTCCTGGCTTACAACCGTAATCGGAATACCGGTCCAATCGGATATAACCTGCTCCATATCATCACGAGTAACAATCGAATCGTCCCTCTTAAAGACGCCTGTTCCGCTCTTAAAATCCCTCATTTTCTCCCGCAAAGTTTGTTCGCGCTCCCGGAAAATCGTCGCGGACTTGATATCCTTATTTTCCAGCGCCTCCCGTATCTTGTCCGAGTACTCGTCAATCTTCTTCTCAATTTCCTTAACTTTTTTTGCGTCCGGCAATGAGCGGAGCTTCACGCGCGAACCCGCTTCGTCCAGCACATCAATCGCCTTGTCCGGCAAATAACGGTCGGGTATATACCGGCTGGAGTGCATCACGGCATATCTGCATGCCTCGTCCGTATAGTTCACGTTGTGAAATTGTTCGTACCTTTCCTTTATCCCGATGATTATGCGGATTGCTTCCTCGTTATCGGGCGGGTCCAGGATTATCGCCTGGAACCTTCTTTCAAGCGCCCGGTCTTTTTCTATAAACTTTCTGTATTCTTTAGGCGTTGTAGCCCCGACACACTTGATCTCTCCGCGTGAAAGCGCAGGCTTCAATATACCTGCCGCATCGAGCGAGCCTTCGGCCGAACCCGCTCCGATCAGCGTATGCAGTTCATCTATGAAAATTATTATCTCGTCCGACGTGGACAGATCTTTTATAATTGCCTTAAGCCTTTCCTCGAACTGGCCGCGGTATTTCGTCCCGGCAACGATCGAAGACAGGTCGAGCGATAATATCCTCTTATCAAGAAGGAAGGAAGGCACATCCCCGCTGACAATTTTCTGAGCCAACCCTTCCACTATCGCCGTCTTTCCCACTCCAGGCTCGCCGATCAGCACAGGGTTGTTCTTGGTCCTGCGGCAAAGAGTCTGAACGACTCTCCTCAATTCCCTCTCCCTGCCGATAAGAGGATCCAGAAGGTTATCCGTGGCGAGTGCCGTCAGATCGCGGCTGAATTCATAAACGATCGAATTCCGCTTCTTTGTCCTTGCCTTATCCTTCTTAGCATATAGGACGCCGAGCTCATCGTGGACATAGTCATAGGTCAGCCCCATCTCCTTCAGCTGCTCTTGAAGGCTCAGATCTTCCTCCTGCAGCAATGCCAGCAGAATATGTTCGGGCCCGACGAATTTGCTTTCCAGCTGTTCCGCTTCGTGGTGCGCCAGCACGAGGACTCTTTTCGCCGTGCTCGAAAGCGGAAGGTCGGCTTTAGCCGGCGACGAAGCCTGGATTTCTTTCTTGTTCTTATAAACGATTCGTCTGATCTCTTTGATATCTATATTGAGACCGCTTATCAGCCTGCTTATTATGCCCTGGTTTTCCCTCAACAAACCGAGAAGGAGATGCTCGATCTCAATTGTTGCGCTGCCCATCTGCGAAGCTTCATAGCGGGAAAAAAAGAGGATACGCCGCGCTTTTTCGTTGTATTTTTCGAACATTGTCTTACCTAATCCGCCTGATTATTAAGCTTACCTTTCCTTAGGGTGTATATTTTATCACACATTTCAGCGATTTCAGAATTATGAGTCGCTACTATCGTTATACGCTTTTGCTCGCCATGCAAATCCTTCAATAAATTGAAAACTTCGATGCCGGTCCTGGGGTCAAGATTCCCCGTCGGTTCGTCCGCCAATAAAAGCCGCGGCGATACTGCGAGCGCTCTCGCCGCGGCCACCCTCTGCTGCTCGCCGCCGGACATTTTCGCCGGGAAATGTTCCGCTCTTTTCTTTAGACCCACCCTTGTGAGCAATCTCATCGCCTTTCCCCGGGCTTCCGGCTTTGAGTATCCTGCGATAAAAAGGGGCATCATTACATTTTCAAGAGCCGTAAATTCCGGTAAAAGGTGGAAAAATTGGAATATGAACCCCACCTTCCTATTCCTGAAATCGTCCAATCTCCCGCCGTTTAACCTGTTTATCTGCTTGCCGCCGAAAATGACTGCGCCTGAATCGGCTGTCTCGATGGATCCTATAATATGCAGGAGTGTCGTTTTTCCGACACCGGACTCTCCTTTGATGGCGACCATATCGCCCGCTTCAACTTCGAGATCGAGCCCGTTAAGGATGGTAATTTTTTTATCGCCCGAGACATATGTCTTTTTTATCCTTTTCAGAACGAGATTTTCTGTTTCTTCTCTATTCATTTCTTAGATTCTCCGCTGGATTCATCCTTGAAGCCCTGTAAGATGGATATAATGTCGCGAGCAGGCTGATTGAAAGCGCCAAAATGACCACCCATAGACAGTCGTCAAATTCGACCTTGAACCTTACAAACTTGATGGGATAGACGCTTGGATCGAGCTGAATGAGCTGGAAATGATCCAGGGCGAGGGACATCCCTATTCCGAGGATCAAACCGAGCATCGTTCCGATCAAGCCGATTATCAATCCCTGTAATATGAAAGTGAGCATAATGCCCCGCCTGTCTGCCCCCATCGCCCGAAGGACTCCGATACTCTTCCGCTTTTCGATGACGAGCACGACGAGGGTGGAAATGATGTTCAACGAGGCTACCAATACTATTAATCCCAATGTCATGAATAAGATAAGTTTTTCGAGCTTCAGAGCCGAATAGAAACTCTTGTTGATTGAAGCCCAATCGTACGCCATAATCCTGTCCGAATACCGCTTGTTTATTTCCTTTGCCACATCAGCCGCTTCATCAACATTGCTGACGCTTGCCTGAATCACATTCACTCTTCCTGGCATGTTAAAGAGCTTCTGCGCCTTCGCTCGAGGGATATAACACCATGACTCCTCGGATTGCCACATGCCGGTTTGAAACGTCCCGGCGACTTTAAAATGCCTGGGGATCGGGATCATACCCATCGGCGAGAGCGCGCCGCCGGCAGTCACCACTTTTACAAGATCCCCATTCTTTATATGCAGCTTGCGTGCCAATCCCGCCGCCAGCAGAATCCAATTCTCATCAGTAAACAGTCTTCGGTCTACCTTCGCGTCTTCTATTATATTGTTAATTTTGCGGATCTCGTTTATTTCGACACCGTATATAAAAGCCGCTGTAAACGAACTCTGCTTGCTCTTCATAAGCCCCCAGCCGAAAACCACGCCGGCTGTCGCTTTAACCCTGGGGACTGATCCTATTTCCTTTTGAAGTTCCCCGTAATCGGGAATCCCTTCGGTATAAAAAGTATCATATATTAATAGATGAGCGCTGTTGCTTACAATCTTTTCCACTATTGCCTTGTGGGTTCCGGTTGTAAGCGCCTGAGCCACGACGAGAGAGGTTACACCAACTGCAGTGCCTATTATGCTGATGAGCGTCAACACCGATATGAATGCCTCGCGTCTTTTAAATTTTAGATATCTTAGAGCTATAAAAGTTTGATATTGCACTGATCTCTCTTTATTTTATATAACCGAAAAAATTATACGTGTTGAATACTCAAATACAAGGACAACCAACCTGTCATGAAAACAATTATACCCCGCAGTCGGGACTCGTCAGCCGGGATTGTTCTGATTTTTCGAGGATCAGATCGGCATTCGACAGGATCGCCGGAGTTACATCCGTGATGTTACCGATATCGCCGATGAGCCCAGCCGCTTCCTTTCCAGCGAAGATCAGCGGAATCCTGTTCTCCGAATGCGTTTTCAGTGTTACATCCTCCAAGTTGCCGTGATCGCTTGCGATGATCATCAGGTCATTCGTATGATCTAGATTGTCCCAAACGGCATTGATGAAGCAGTCAAGGACGCGAACCTGCTCGACAGCCCTGGTCATATCCCCGCTGTGGCCGATGACATCGCTGATAAAATACTCGAAGAGCGTGAAATCATAATCGTGGGTAATCGAAGCAAGAACAGCCCCAGCTTCTTCAACCGTCCTCGGCGTAACCCAGTACCCGTTCTCAATCAGCCAGCTGTTGGTCAAATCCATGAAAACAGCTCCGCCTTTTTCCAGATCATCGAAATTCCTGATCCTCGCCGAGCAGGCTTCGGCCATCGCCGTCGTCGCAGACACGCGGCTTAGCTTCCTGGTGAAATATGGCGGAGTAAACGCGTTTGCAAAAACAACCCGATACCCTTTTCCCTCAAGCGACACCATTATGGATTCCTTCCGGAGAAGTTCCTTCAATTGCCTGTTCGGAAAGCCGGAAAGATGCCGGCCAAGCAGGGCAGCTGCATTGACGCCGGTAAACAACGCGGTCTGGCCGGTTGCGCTCTGCGGAAGGCCTGGAAAATCCATTTTGCAGTCAATCGCCTTCAGGAATCCGTTTTTCAAATTCGGATGAGGTTGCGTCCGGGAATCGGTATCTTTCAAAAAAAGAGGAAAAATTTGGGAAACCGCTCTGGAAAACGGATTGATCTCCGGATCGTTTTTGCCTACACCGACCCCATCAACAAAGATCATCAGAATTGACATGAACTTTCCATTTTCTGTCTAAAAAATAGACGAACAAAGCGGTGAGTACGAGGATATATCAGCCTGTCTATTCAAGCCGGAGCAAATCGGCGATTGAACTACTTCTTTTTTCCCAGCAAGCCAATCCCCTTCATAAGCGCGATCAAAATAACGGAACCGACGAAGCCCGATAGCAGCGTATTCAAGATGACTTCGGTGAAAAATTTAGGCAATCCCAATTGTTTCCACAACCATCCGCCCAGAAATGCTCCGAGGATTCCGATTACAACGGTTATAATTCCCCTTGTCTTTTTCAATGTTCCCATAAACAACGACGCCAGCCATCCGATAACGGCGCCCAGGACAATCCATAAAACAATTTCATAGAGATCCATTGTTCCTCCAAAATAATGACAACTTCCATTATATATCAACCTTCGGGGGTTACAAATCCAGACGAATAACCGGCAACGAGCTCTCCGTCAGGAATTATCCATCCTTGATAAATCCAGGAGAAAAAGCGATCATACCGATAATCTGTAATTGACTTTTCATGAAACAAATTATACAAGTTTCCATATAAGATTATGAAAAAAACTGCTTTTATACTGATTACGATATTCGCGGTTCTATTGATCGTATTTATTCTTGCAGAGATTGCCGCCAGATTGATATGGGACGGAAAGCCGCCTGTGCCTGCCGAAGCCAGCAAGTATCCGTATCACCCGGATGCCGACAAAGCGGTCAGTTATGTCCTGCTCCCGAACGTCGCTTATGAAAACAGCTTCATCCTGACCGACAAGAACGGATTCAGGATAGACCGCGGGATCATGGAAAAAAAACCGGAAGGAACCTACAGAATCGTCTTTTTGGGGGATTCGCTCATCCTCGGCACCAGGGCAAAAATCAACAAGACTATCGCGAAGATTGTGGAAAACGGCCTGAGCACACTGCAATATAAGAACTCCGGCAAGATAGAGGTTCTCAACTTCGGTATGCCCGGTCACAACATCAGGCAATACCTGGCGGTATTGAAAAAATATGCTTTAAAATTCAATCCCGACGCCATATACGTCGGCGTATCCATCTTCAACGATCTTGACGGGCAGTTCATCGAATACCTCGGCAACGGCTACCTTACCCGCAGATCGGTCCATACGGTTCACGGAATCAACTACGAAAGCAAGCCTCCCGGATGGCTGGAATGGAACAGCTACCTGCTTCGCTTTCTATATTATGCAAAAAGTGAGGCGCGGGACGCAGATAAAAAGTCGGGAGAAGGCGGCAGGATCGAGGGAAAAGTCAGAAAATACCTCCCCGCATCCTGCGACGAGACGGACAGCATCTGGAGAGAGGTCAGGGAGAATATGAGCGAAATCCGTTCAATTGCGGAAAAAAGAGACGCCCTGCTTCAAGTCCTTATCTTTCCTTCGACGGCTCAGATTGAATATCCCGACCTGCCGGGAACACCGCAGAAAATCCTCGGCGGGATATTGAAGGAACTCGGAATTCATTATCACGATTTTTACGATGAATATGCCTTTGCAAAGGAAAAAACCGGCAAACTGCCTTATAGAGACACAAGCTCCCATCCTGATGATTGGATGTACAGCTATATCGCCTATTCCATAAGAGACGAATTTGCATGGACTAATCTTGGCAGGCCGGAAAATGATTTCGGAGCGGAGATAAACCTTGGAGACAAGGGTGATGTCAAATATTTGTCCTTCGGCTGGGCGGACCGTGAGAAGTTGGGCGCGGCGGGTTTCCGGTGGATAGCCTCGGCAAAGGCAAGGGTAATCTTCAACAACTTTCAGAAAGAAATCAGAAGTATAAAAGTCATCTGTTTTCCCTTCGACCAATGCCCCGGACAGAGCCTGTCATTTTCCTTAAACGGCATGGAACTCGGAACGCTTAACATTGACAAGGCTGGGAGGATTGCGGATTATACGCTTATCCTGAATGAGCAGATCCCTCTTCAAAATTTCAATATGCTCGACCTGACGCCGGGCTGCGTAAAGCAGGCGCCGGGCGATGCGGAGAGCATGATCATTACGCCGCGGATGATCTCGGTCGCCGTGGACAAGATTATCCTCCATTAGAATGCCGGGATTAATCCCGCCGTTCGGAATTGAATTCGGAATATCCGAGAAGAAGCTATCGGTATAGCCTGCCGAGATACCGGCCGTTTTCGAATTTCATCACGTGCTCGAATTTCCACCCGCTGGATGACGCATAATCTTCAAGGGTTTGCGCATCCATGAAAAGCCAGTGGAACGGAGGATAGATGATGCCCTTGTACTCTATCCTGTATTCAATCTCTCCGAAATATCGTTCGGACTCCCCGCCGTCCCCTGAAACGCCGCAAGACTGCGAAAGCCCATTCTCCGCGCCTTCCGGTTTTTCACATCGCAGGTCTATCGAGTCGAAAACGATCTGCCCCCCCGGCTTGATCAAATCCCCGACCCGGCTCAAAAAAACCTTCAATCCTTCCAGGTCGCCCACAATTCCGATCCCGTTCATCAACATCAGGATAGTGTCGAACTTTTCGTCCTTTAATTCCCGGAAATCCCCGAGCCGCGCATTCCGGACTCCCCTCGCTTTCATAATATCCACAACATCGGGCAGAACATCGATCGCGGCCACGTTCAGTCCACGGTTCTGCAGCTCGAGGGTATGGCAGCCGGCACCCGCCCCGACATCAATGACGTCTCCATAACACATATCCAGCGCCGCTTTTTCTATAAGCGGTATATACGGAAATTCCCGGAAGAAGATCGAGACCTCCACCTCCTCTATGTCGCCGTCGCTGCTATGAATGATAATCCTGGCTTCCGTATCGCCGTTGAAATAATCGCGGATCGCCAGCCCCTGTCCCCTCCACTGTTCCATCATTCGTCTTTTCCTGTATTCCCGTATTATATCAGTTGTCCTTCCACGCTACGAAAAATTTATGTTTAATAAAAAGATCCAATTCGAAATAACTTTTGCACAAACAAAAAGGGAGACATTACGGAATAGTCGGCAGGCTTCAACCAGAAAAGTGAAACTTTTTATAGTTACAAAGCATTGTGAGAAACAAAAATGCATTATGGGCGAAAGTAGTTTTAATCTGGCTGGTCTGACCCCCTAAAGCTGGCCTACCTTGAGTGTTAGTATTAATCTTTAGATTGTTGTTTGCGCGAAACAAACAACGTCGGGTATGGCCTGGCCCTTTAAAGCTGGACTATCTTGAACGTTAGAATTAACTCAAAGAAGGTAGATTCAATGAAGCAAATGCGAAGCATTCTGTAAATGCACAGCATTCTGTAAATGCGGAGCATTCTGTAAAAGCGTTTCAAAGTTGAGGAGATTTTCAGGATTCTCCAGAAGTTCAAAGGAAGTTTGTCAGGCATCGAGGTATACCGCAAGTATAATATAATGTTAAACCCGTCTCAAAAAAGATGGGCCGCGCGCAATGGGAATACGTCCGCACCGGGCTTGAGAGCGACGAATATATTGAGATCATACCTGACCCGGAGATCGGAATACTCGGCGTCCACGAAGGAGACACCGTCATCACTGACGGTCATTTTTCCCTCGCCCATGACGTGAAAGTAAGATATTGAAAAAATATAACGCGCTCGAATTTTCGGCAGATCACTTTAAACAGGATCAGCTGCTCCGGCAGCGGGAGATAAAAAAGTCCCCGGCATTTGTATCCTAAACCTTTGCCGGGGATTTGAACTGTTGCTATTTGATGAATTTATCCATTATCTTGACAAGGTAATCAGCACTTGGGCGGTCGATAGTGTGTTGGCTCATATATTTAAAGATAACGTTTCCTTTCGTATCGAGCAGGATGATAGTCGGCTGATACTGGTCTATCTTCGCTCCACCCCATTCCGCCTTGTAGATGTCCAGCCTCTTCGCAAGGACAAACTTATCGTCCACAAGGAGTTTGAACGGCTGAGGGATTTTGCCCTTTTCGTAAACAATGCTCTTCAAATGAGTCTTAACCCATTCCCCCCATCTCTTCTCTCCCTCGCTGGCATTGGTCAGGTCCTTGTCCTTCCAGCTGTAATATTCCTTAAGTTCACCGGGTATATCCTCGAACCATTTGTCTATAGTCTTCACATCGAACGGCATAACAAAAAGAACCTCAAGATTGTATTTTTCCTTAAGCTTCAACTGCAGCTCGGCGTCAACCAGCTCGACATACTGATACATACAAATCCCGCACCAGCCCTCTGCGCTATATTTGCCTCTCGGAAATACCATCATAACGTTCTTGCCTCTGGCGTCTGAAAGCTTGAAATCTCCATCGCCGTAAACGGGCAACGTGAAATCATCAAGGGGCATTGTCATTACGGCAAGGTCTTTCGATTTTTGGGCGAAAATATCCGCTGTGAATACCGCCGTTAAAATAATGGTAAATGATAAAACAGTGAAAACGGTCTTTTTAAGCATCCATACCTCCAGTTATACAAAGATTACTTATTATAAACGTATATTAAAAACTCTTTGTTCCATTATTATTAATGATTTAAAAACCAGACGGTCCGGCTTAATGACAATCCGCTAATTACTGCGCGGCCCTACGAGATTTGAACCAGCATCGGATTCAGTTTTTCATAAACAAAAAATTGCCGGAGCAGGCGCGGGAGCCTGCTCCAGCTCAATGCCAAATCAAGGATAAAAAATTGTTCCTACGCTATTTTTCGCGTCCCCGAAGATTGTTGGCAAGGAAATAAGAAATTGCCAGGACTATCATCGCCCACAGGACGTTGCTGACGAGCTGCAGCAACCCGGCGAGGAAATTCGTCCGCGCTTCCAAAAAGGGAATGACACTATCCCCGTCTCCGCCAAAAAGAAAAGCACTCAAAATCGCAGGAATCATCATACAGAGAATGAGTGAAGCCAACGATTCCCCCATCCCCCGGACATAGTATTCGGCAATGGGTATCATTATCTGGTTATTGCTTTTAAGCTTGGCTATGTTCTTTCCTTCGAGCCACCAGATGATGAAGATGATGATTGATGCTATCGTCAAAAACAGCAAATAAACGATCTTCTGAATTGTCTGTTCAAAACTTGCCTGCATATATGTGTCGTCAACTGAGATTCTCTCAATAATAGTCATCACACAATATACAAGGACAATGATCCCGATGATCCTCGCCAGCCAGGTAAAAATGATGCGCAGGATTGGATACCAATTCTTCATAATAAAACCCTCCGTAAAAAATGGACTTTGACCCAATTTCACCTTCGTTGGATTTAAACCTAAATGGATGTATATAATATATAGAGAAAACAAGAAAAATGCAAAACTTTTTTATCGAGACTTTTGATTGATACCGCTTATGGATGCCTGTCTTTTTTCAAAATAGTAAAAACCTGAGATATACAAATATAACATAGTTATCAATGCCTGGTGGGCGCCTGACTCTTTATCAGTATAATCTTACTCGATCTCGTTCTGGACAGGCTCGGAGCGCTTGCTCTCATGTCCTCCGTATTCGACGGATGTAACGGCATAGCTGTATCTGTCTTTTAGAGGCAGGTTCCTATCAGTAAATTCAAGCAAACCGCCATCCGTATAGCCGACCTGCTGCCAGGAACTATCGGGAGATAACGCGGGTTTCCTGTAAATCCGGTATTGAGAAATGACAAGTCCGTTATTGCGCGGATTTGCGCTCCATGATATTTTATGGAAAGCAGCGCCTTTGAACAGGCTGCGGTCAATGAACCGCTCCAGCTTAATGAATTGCCCGTCGGGAGGATAGACGGCGTTTATCTGAATCGCTGAAACGCATTGCGATGTATGCTCGTTTCCATCGGAATCCGAAACGGTAACTCTAACAACATATGTCCCAGCCTCAGTATATGTATATATTGCTGTTATTCCATCAGCTGTATCTCCGTTGCCAAAATCCCATTTGTAAGAAACTATGCTGTTTCCGTTCAAAGCCTTTGAGCAGGACGCATCGAACTTGAGCGTCAGGTCCGCCCATCCGCTTATCACGAGCCCGCCGCTGCATGAGCAGCATGCCTGGACAGGAGAGAGGGCGGTTATCGTATGAGTAACGCTGTCTTTTAACCCGCCATTATCCGTCACGGTGAGCATTACGGGATATATTCCAGGTTCCGAAAACACCTTTGTCAAATTTATACCCGATGCCGTTGTCCCATCCGAAAACCGCCAAAGATAAGTGAAGATGGTCCCATCCGGATCACTCGAACAACCGGCATTAAAATTTACAGTCAGAGGCAGAAAACCCTCCGAGACATCCTGGGTAAAGCATGCAACCGGCGGTGTATTGGCGAAAGAAGGCAGCCAGGCATAGCCTATCGTGTCATTTCCGGCAGTGTCCACGCCTGAATACCACATTTTAACCGGATATGGATCGCCATGGCCTGAGAAATTATTCGGGTCATAGACTACGCTTTTCTGGTGCATACCCCTGCTTCGCCAGGCGATGCCGTCCGAGAAATGCATCACCGGATTATCCGAATCTCTCGTCCAGTTCAACCCGTCCGGCGAAGTTGCATGACCGATGCCGTGCGCATAAGGCAAGGCAACAGACCCGTCTCCGTTCGCCCCGATATACCACATATGATAAGTTCCGCTTATATTAACGACCGAAGCGCCGTAAAGATAGGAATAATCCCAATCCGCGCTGTTCCCGGAGCCCATCAGCACAGGCGTTGCCCCGTAGCGTATCCAGTAAATGCCGTCAACGCTGTAAGCCAGCCCCTCCTGCTCCGCTGAACCGTTCGGCGTTCCCCCTTCTCCCGCAACTAAATAATACAATACATAACGGAAAGACATCGGAACGTCGTCGCTTTTATCCGTTGGCGTCGTCCAGCCGGTATTTGTCGCCGCGGAATTATATATAACATAGCCGGGACCGTAATTATGATAGAAATAAGTCCCCCAGGTTCCATGAATGAGCTGCAGGTTTGTGTCGGTCGCATGCTGGGTGATCGGCTGATCGTGAACCCAGTTGATACCATCAACGGACTCGGCAAATCGGATGGCGGCGATACTTGTCAAGCTTGCACCAGCATCCCAATACCAGATCTTATAAAAATAGATACCACCGCCGAAACCGCCCGGGTTATAAACTACAGTAGGATGATCAGCTCTGGCCGCGAGTCCCGGTAAAGCAATGGAGCCGCTGTACTCATTCCAGTGTATCCCGTCATCGGAATATGCCAGGGAAATTCCACCGCTTTCATCCCGGTTGAACCACATCTTGTAGTATGCCGCAAGACCATTGCCATCAAACTGGTTCTGATTATAGATTACCGATGGATAATAAGCGTGGATGGCGGGATTCACCGGATCGAAAACCGGATTCGAGCCATATTCAAACCACTCAGTCCAGAAAGAACCGAACAGAACATTTAAAAAGAAAATGGAAAAACAAAGAACAGATATTATATGTCTATAATTCCTCATATATGCCGCTCTTAACTCCTAAAGCCGTAACGAATATATAATAGTCCTCGGTCACATAATAAATGTCATAGTTATGTCATAGATAATGGAAGGACGCTGGACATCAATACTTTTATTATATTATTGAAATGAGGGTTTTTGCCGGGCATTACGGCGAATATATTCATATATATCAATCAACAGATCAGAATTCAGACTAATTACGGCACTCAACAAAAGATATACTAATATGGCTGAACCTGCATTTTTGCGCTCATTCTATGGATTATATCTATTACGATCCGGAAGCGTCCTTCCTTGGCAAGAGGTTTGAGCTCCACTCTTTTGCCGATATACAGCTGGGTGATAAAATCTCCTTTTACATCTCGCACTTGTATGATGATTTTCATAGAAAGGATAACGGCGAAGAGGTCTACGATCTGAACATTATCAACACAAAATTGACCTATCAATTCAGTGAATCTCTCTACCTGCGCTCAATCGCCCAATGGGATAGTCTCCGCGAAGTTGTGCTCACAGATATACTTGCATCATTCACATATATACCGGGGACGGTCGTCTATCTCGGCTACGGTTCGCTCCATGAGAACACGGGATGGGAGGACAACCAATGGAATCCTTCCTCGCCTCTTGCCGAATACTACCAGAAGAGCCAGAGCATCTTCCTGAAAGCGAGCTACCTGTTCCAGAACTGAAAAAATAACATTCAGCAAAATAAAGAATAAGGATCACCATACGGCGGATTCAGATCAATACCTGAATCCGCCGTAGTGTTTAATGAGAATAATATCGAGAACTTTGAACTATTTTTTGAATTATGCAAAGTAAATAATTGTTTTTCTTATGTGATCAATCATATCAATACGGGTTAAAAAATAATCTTTCCGGACAAATGAATAGTATTTTACTTTTTTTAAAAAGACAGGGTCGTATACAATTTGAATTTTTTCCGGATACTTCGCGAAGCTTTACAATTTACAGAAAAATCGAAACATTAAAAATTTGATTGTTTGTTCTATTAAGAATAAATGGCGCGGCTGGGAGGACTCGAACCCCCGGCACGAGGTTTAGGAAACCTCTGCTCTGTCCACCTGAGCTACAGCCGCACAGAGCATCAAATTATCAGATCGGCGGTATCTTGTCAAACTGCGGAGGTTCTTCCCGCTTGGCAAGCCAATCAATACCTGGATACCGGCTGATCATCCAAAGAGCGATGAAACCCGCTTTGAAGCCTATAAAAAATGATGTAAACTAAACCCTGGTTGTGACAGGACGAGGGATTGTGGCGAAAAATAACGAGACGATAAAAAAACTAATAAACGCCCGAATGCTGGGCATCGCGCTCGGCGGGGGCGGCGCGAGGGGAATCGCGCATCTCGGTGTTCTGAAAGTCCTGAACGAGATGGATATTTATCCTCAAGTTGTCAGCGGGACTTCATTCGGCTCGATTGTCGGGGCTTTCTATTGCAGCGGCTACACGTGGAGGGAGATAGTCCGGATTGAAAAAAAGGTCAAATGGATCAAGATGGTGGACGTCTCTTTAAGCGGAGGGTTGATGAAAGGGGATGCCCTCGGAAGGGTATTGTCCGAGTATCTGCCGGCGACGTTCGAGGAACTCGAAAAACCGCTCTCGGTCGTGGCGACGAACCTCGAATCCGGCAAGCGGGTTATAATCTCATCCGGCGATCTGATAAAAGGCATAAGGGCATCGGCGTGCTTTCCTGGAATTTTTCAGCCTGTGGAACTTAACGGAATGACTCTGATAGATGGAGGCATGGTGGACCAGGTTCCCATTTCCGCACTCAAACCTTTTAACGTGGACGCAACCATCGCTGTGAACGTCAATGCTCCGCTCGATTATTCTGTGATCGAGGAAGACGAATCGCATTGGTGGTCCCGCCTGAGAAAAAAAGCGGGCTTGAAAAGAGCCACCTTGCCATTCGATATACTCCTGAAATCCCTCGATATAATGATTGAAAAAATAACTGAAACAAATATCACCGCAACTCAGCCGGATCTCTATATCCACGCTGATCTTTCAGGTATACGAATCCACAACTTCGACAAGTTCGATAAAATCTTCAAGATCGGCGAGAAAGCGGCGAGGCAGGCGCTGAACAATTTCGATTGACTTTCGTTCTCCAGTTTCTGTCGTCTTTCGGCGATAATCAGTATTCTATCCGAATGAGCACATTTGATGCACAACCTACCCTGCCGTCACAGTTGCTTTCTTTTCCCGCTCGGGTCAAAATCAAAGAAGAAGGCAAAATCGGAATAATATTATGAGGATAGATCGTCTCCTGGCAATAACGATTCTGATGCTCAACCGTGAACGGGTCACAGCGCGCGAACTCGCCAACAAGTTCGAGGTTTCAATCCGAACGATCTACCGCGACTTCGACGCGATGAACATGGCGGGAATCCCGGTGATTTCATATTCCGGAAACAATGGAGGCTTCGGAATCCTTGAAAACTACCGGCTCGACCGCCGTCTTCTTACGCCGCAGGATGTAGAAGCCATTCTTACCACCCTGCATGGGGTGAACCGCACACTGGAGGACAAATCCCTTTCACAAGCGATGGACAAGATCGCGAGTCTCATCCCGCGCGGACAGGGAGAAGAGGTAATGCAAAACCTGGAACAGATGGTGATAGACATATTCCCCTGGGGCGAGAATCCGGGCCACGCGGAAAAAATAAAATGTCTTCATCAGGCTGTCGCGCAACGGCGCATTGTGCAATTTGCATACACCAACAGCCTCGGCGAAAGAACGATTCGCAAAGTGGAGCCGATGACCCTGCTTTTCAAAGGCTACTCCTGGTACCTCTTCGGATTCTGCCAATCCAAAAACGATTACCGCTTCTTCCGACTCTCTCGGGTCAAGGATTGCGAAACGCTGCCTGTATCATTCACCCGCCGTGGAAAATCTTACAGGGATTGCTTCGGTCCCTTCGGCGAGAACCTGGAACCGACAGAATTCATCCTGCGATTCAATGCCGGTGTCCGCCAATTCATCGAGGACTCGTTTGAAGGGGAACAGATCGAACATCAACCGGACGGCGGCGCCATGGTCCGTTTCCGTATGCCCATGAACGAATGGACATACGGTTTTATTTTAAGCTTCGGTGAAAACGTGGAAGTTATATCACCGGAACATATTCGCAAAGAAATTCTAGAAAAAATAAAAAAAATACACTCTTTTTACAAACCTGACATAGAGCTGTCATAACGTTTTATTATCATGTATTCGAAGGTTGAAGATGATCCGCCTTCCCTCTAACGATTCTTGAGGTAAAGCGGAATAAGGGAAGCGGATGAGTTAACCAAAAATTATCATAAGGAGGATAAAATGAAAACCAACCGTATTTTGATCGCTTTGATGTTTGTCTTCGCGATAGCGGCCGGGGCTTTCACCCAGGAAGTTCAAATCAAAAACGAGACGCCGTTCACTTATGCTTATCTCGAATGCTCAGGTTCCTACAACCTGATCCCGGCAAAGATCGGCGAATTCATGGGAGAATTCTTCAAACAGGGGCTGGTCCCATCGGGATCGTTCTTTGGTTTGTATCTCAATTCCCCGGATGAGGTTAAGGAAGCGGACCTGAAATGGTTGATCGGCTTCCCCGTCCAAAACGACGCCGCAGTAAAAGAACCTCTGAAAAAAGCTGAATTCAAATATGAAAAGGTCGCATATTATCTGTATAAAGGCCCGTTCGAAAAAATAGGGGATGCTTTCGGACTAATCTTCAAGTTCATCGGCGAAAACGGCTACAAACCCGCCGGCCCGGTCATGGAACGCTACCTCGACGATCCCAGCTCTACAAAACCCGAAGACCTCAGGACCGAGATTATAGTCCCTGTGTCTAAATAAAAACTGTCCTATATTTACGGGGGGTGGAATTCCAACCGCCCCCCTTTCTATTGTTGATTGGCATGTTAATTATAAACTCCATAATAAAAATCCCATTCCAGCAACACCTGGATAAATCCTTCATTTTCATCGGGAATTCACGTCGCATTAAGATTTTTTACCTTGATCTTCCACGATGTTATCAATCGGGAGCGAAAGATTGCGCAACTTTCTAAAGTGGATGCCTGGACTATTATCCGACCTCAATTAAAAGCTGCGAGGGGGAGCGTCATATCCGGCGTTGGTCACGGAGGCGGTAAAGATTTTCATGTTATCAATGAATGTTTCGCAGCGGAGCGGCACGAACATCGGACCGCCGCCCAATCTGCGGTAGCTGGAGAAAAAGGACCTTGCGACCGCTTTCCGTCCCCGGAATTCAAGGGGCCAGTCCATAAACTCGATAAATCCGGTCTTTCGGCTTATATAGATTTTCCGCCAATCCCTGCCGCCTGGGAATACGAGGACGACATCGTAAGGAGAGCCGAGGTTGACGGTCCGGATATAATGAAAGATGTATGATCCGCGGTTCTTGAAGATTCCGTAGAAATCGAACGTCTTCGCAAACTCCACGGTCTGGCGTACTGCCGGATCTTCTGTTTCTCCTCGCAAGGTTCTGACAGATCCTTTATATCCCTCGACTTCGCAAAGAATTCCGCCCTCAGCACCCATACAGGTAACGACGCTTCTTCCTGTATCCGTTGTCTCCTTACGCAGCTTGACCGCTCTTCCGCCTGCGGTATTCTCGAAGTTTATGTCCATCGTCAATGTTTCGGATTTTATGCCGCCATATCCGCGGTAAACTTTTTTGAAGATCTTTTCGATCAACGCCTCGCCGCGCAGCTGCGACTCCGGCTTTTCCATCTCGATGCGGACGTTATCGAAACCTAAAAGGTTGAGGAGTTTCGTGAGGACAGCCCTGCCCTGCCCGGCACTTCGTTCGAGAATCCCGGCGCGGACAGCGTTTTCTTTTAGCGTTTCCCTGATGATCCCGTTCACGTAGTTCTGTTCGTCCTGGCTTATAAAGCCGCGGGCGATGAATACCTCCTGGTTGCTCGGATTGCTGACGACGCTCAGAATTTTGGGAGCCGGGACCTTGAGGATGGCAATCCCCTTCTCCACCTGAAGGGCATTTTCGTCTAAAGATGACAGGTCAAAACCCGCTTTGACATATCCCTCGGCGATGACAGCGATTCGCTTGTCGCGCTGCATGAAGCTGCCTTCGATGATGCCGCTGTCAAAGAATATCTCGTCATAATATTTCTGAGTAAGCAATTGCGCAATATTGCGTACTTCCTCTATGATTATAACCGTCTCCTGTTCGGTTACGCTCTTGATGCCGAGGATAGTCCCGATCCGGTCGAGGATGCCCAAATTACTTAGAAGGTTGAACGAAAGCAGGGCGATGAGCACCATAAGGGCGAATACGAGGAGCTTAGAAATCCATTTCATCTTGTAATCCCTGCGCACATAATAAAAATTTCCCGCGAATCATCACCGGTCATTTATCGTCCGCGTTTTTCATCGCCTCGTCCTTGCCGCGTATGCCCGGCTGCTGGAATACGATCTCAACGTTTTCATAGCCGAGCCGCCGGAGCCATGCGCCGAGGATCAGCCTTGCGTTCACGACGGAGACATTCAGGATATCTATCTTGCCGTTTTTTACATATTCCCGGACCGTCTTCTCTCCGTTTCTCAGGTATGTGTTCTTCTCGCCGGGGGAAAAATCGGAGCGGAAAACACCCGTCTCGTTCACCACCTCGCGGACATTAGTCAGGTCAACGATAAGATCGAGCAGTTCCGGCTCCGGCAGATATACGGTTATCGTCTTGTCCGTCCTCGCTATATCCCGAGTGGTTATCTTGCTGAGGTCAATGCCGGCCTTGACGGTCGCCGGTACTTCGATAAGAAGCCTGCGGGAGCCAAGGATGGAGTCATCCTTCACACGTATTATCTTGTTTATCTTGTATTCCACCGTCGCCAGCTCGGATAGGTCCCGCAAAGCCTGAGCCTCGAACGCTTCGGATCTTTGCTTTTCTTCGTTTCCGCCGAACAGAAGATTCAGAATCACCAAAATAAGCACGACGACCGAGAGGACGACAATGAGCCTGAGTTTTTTTATATTATCCGGGTCTGCCAATTACTCAAATCCAAGTAAAAAATGCAATATGTTCCATATTAATGAACAGCATTATCAGGTTATTCAATACACCGCTGGATGTCAAAATGTATTTTTCAGATTTTCCTGAATGGAAATCAGATTCTCGTAAGGCGCGTCACGGATTCGAAATATGGGGTGCGTGGAAACATATCGAATAGCCGGGCGCTGATTATTTCATATTTGCCGCCGCACAAAATTTGCAGGTCGCGAGCGAGCGTATCGGCCGCGCATGAAACGTAGATTATATCCGACGGTTCAAAGTCAAGGATCTTTTCTATCACAGCTTTCTCAAGACCTACGCGCGGCGGATCGAGTATCATGCAGGTTTCATCGCCTGTAAATTCTCCGCTAATCTTTTTCAATCCTTCTTCGGCGGATACAGCTTTAAATTCGGCGTTCTCTATGCCTACCGACCGGGCATTTTGAACAGCAGCTGAGATAGCATCAGTTTCATTATCCAAACCTATCACGCGGCCGGCTCCTGCCTTCGAAGCGGCAAGACCGAAAACTCCAACCCCGCAATAGAGGTCAGCGACAAACCGTGGATTTATGCTGTGAATCATTTCTGAAACCTCCGCTACGAGATGATTTGCTATTTTGGGATTCACCTGAAAAAAAGAAGAAAACGGGACTTCGAGCACTCCGAGCGATGTCTTTTCAGACAGGATATTCCTGGTGGGGAAGGATTTCGCTGTTTTATAGTGCGCGCCGTCATTATCCGTATATCTCAGAGTAATGTTTTCACCGTTCATCAGCGATGCAATGAAACCGCTTTTTCCGCGAAGGTCTTTCAGCAAATCATTTATAGGCTGAACCGCAAGCGGACACTGAATGACATCAATGACAGTCCTGTTATCCGGGCCGAGGTATCCTAAAAGGACCTTGCCCTCCTGCCTCCAGGTATGCAGCGTGATCTTGTTCCTGTAACCGAGCGGAACCGGCGATGCGGCCGGAGGAAAAAAGGCATCATTTTCCACGTTCGTTCTATAACGAATCATTTCGGTGAACTGGCCGTTTTTTATCCGAACCTCTTCTTCATACGCAATATGTTGGTAAGAGCAGCCGGGGCAATAAACGCTATCTAAAGCGCACATTTCAGCAGGCACGACCGCAAGCGGGCAGATGGGTTTGATCCGATAAGGCGACGGTTCCAAAATCCGTACAAGAACCGCTCTCGCAAAATTCTTCTTCTGCTCTTCGATCCTGATCTCTGCGAGTTCTCCTTCAATGGTTCCGGGAACAAAAACCGCAAGTCCGTTCATCCGGGCAAGTCCTTTCCCGCGATAAACCACCTTCTCGATTCGTAGCGTAACTATTTCTTTATTCTGCTTGTTCATATCAAAGGCAAAAATTCAGTGTGATTATCTCATACTTTTCGGATAATCAGAATTTAAGACCTGGTATGTTTAAAGTTTCGGTGATTGAGGTGGTATTATAGTCTAACTGCGGGAGAGTACGTATGAGACGTGAGGCGTTAGACCTCGGGCAAAGAATGTTCCTCCCGTAGGATGACTGATTT
>Ga0315293_10000928_pt1 | contig 28000 bp, 22 predicted proteins | sample YL17G13_20_MG_FD_203071 | JGI IMG/M metagenome (GOLD analysis project Ga0315293, IMG submission 203071) | Sediment microbial communities from Yellowstone Lake, YNP, Wyoming, USA - YL17G13_20 | ecosystem: Environmental > Aquatic > Freshwater > Lake > Sediment | place: USA: Wyoming | collected...
CACGCCGAAGTAGATCCGCCCAGCGGTCGGCATCGGTGGTTGCTCGAATCCGGGATAGACGTAATCTTTCCCCCGGACGCTCAGGCCGATGCGGTAACCCTTCGGCACGGCGATGCTGGTGGGCCAGATCTCCACGTCGAGATCGTACACCTCGCCCGGCTTGAGGGGCTGCTTCTCGTCGTGGGTGTGGTAGGGCCGGTAGGGCAGAGTGCGCTCGGGGTCGAGCTTTCTGTGCGAAGCACGCAGCCATCCCAGACCGACTGGCGTATGCGGGTCGTTCGAGCCTTGGAAGGTCACCTCGCGCATTTCGGAACTGAACACGCGCAGGACCAGGAAGAGGTCCGCGTCCTCGGTCTCGGAAGATAGGAAAAGCTTGGCGGCCGCGGGGCCCGTGATCTCCGTCTCCCGCTCGAGCGGTGGCGTGAGAAAAGTCAGTCCTTCGCCCAGCGCTTCGTAGGTCACGCTGCCCGCGGCGGATGGCAGCTTGGTGGACAGGCTGAAATCGGCCGGATTGAGGTAGAACTTCGTCCATTGCGTCCGAGCGAGGGGCCACTCCTTCTCGGCGCGAGAGACGAACTTCTCCCCCGGGTGGCGCACCTGAAGGGCGACCTTCGGCTGCTGGTCCCAGCCGGTGTCCTCGCCCTTGAGGAAGTGGCCGAAGAAGCGCTTCTGCAGGCTCACGCCGTAGTCGGTGTAGAAGTGGGTAAAGTGATCGAGCCCGTGCATCTCGAGCCACTTCTGCTTCGTCGCCGCGTGGACGAATCCCTCGATATTCCCGCGGGGATGCAAACCCACGCCGCCCCAGTTACCCGCCGAGAGCAGCGGCACGCTGATCTTGGAGAAGTCGGGCATCCGCTCCCGCCAGTAATTGTCGATCAGCGGGTGGTCGAGGAGGTCCTGCCCGTAGTCGGACCGGTTGGAGACCAGTTCATCTTCGGAGAGCGTCTCGGGCCCCGAGCACCACTCCCCATTGATCCGACTGCGGAAGTCCCGGTTCCCCCTGCCGTGCTGCCGCAGCACGGCGGTGTCCCGGTACCAGGTATCGCCGAAGGAACACAGGATCCCGCCGTGGTGGCTGAAGTCACGATAAAGGTCGGCCGCCCCCTCCCACACACACATGGCCGCCAGATGGGGCGGCTGGAGGGAAGCGACGAGCCACTGGTTCATCGCATAGTAGGAGATGCCGTTGAGCCCCACCTTGCCGCTGCACCATGGCTGCCGCGCCGCCCACTCGATGCAGTCATAAAAATCTTTCCTCTCGCGCGGCGACCAGATTCCCATGAAACCCGGCGAGCGCCCCGCACCCCGCGAGTCCACACGCACGCAGGCGTAGCCGTCGGGCACCCATTTCTCCGGGTCCACCACCTCCCAGTTCTGGTACCTGTTCGACGAGCCCGCCACCGTCTCCGGGTACTTCTCGGTCATCACCTTCCATTGATTGGGATAGCCGTCCTTGAAGTGCAGCCACTTGTTGTAGGGGCCGTAATTCAAGATGACGGGGTACTTCCCATCGGCGATAGGCCGATAGACATCGCAGCGAAGAACCACGCCATCATCCATTGCGATCGGCACCTCCCAGTCGATCCGCATCCCGTCGCGCACTTCACTCTTGAAAGTTTCCATATGCCTCCCTATAGGTTCTGGTCCAACCAGCTTTCGATAAGTTTCGATGATAATACCGGGCTGGGGTTTATTCTATCCCCTACGATCCTCTCTAAACTCAATTGGTGCATAAGAATTTTCTGGAAAATTACTTGCGCCCTGGCAGGCAAAGGAGAAAACCGACTTTGGCGATGGTCACGGGACCTCACCCCCGGTGCCCTTTGCCCCCCCACCCTAACCCTCCCCCTCGGAGGGGGGAGGGAGGGGTGGGGGTGATGCTCTTGATGCTTTTTTTGAAACGTTTAGGGTATCTTAGAAATAGCTCTATTTCCAAAGCTATACAGCTTGGTCATGAGAGAAGGGGAACGTCTACTTATCAAGCCACCAATACTTGACGCCACCCCCCTGCCAGGCTGGTCTCGTACTAAAACCCTTTCTAAATCCTTTGAGATAGTCATGGAGGGCATAGCCAACGACTGGTTTGAAAAAGTAGAGGATCGGCAAATCCTCCCTTAGAGTTTCAAGCACCTTTTTGTAGATCTGAAAGCGATCTTCCCACTTTAAAGTCGTCCGGCCTTTCTCCAGCAACGTGTCCACTTCCTTATTACTATATCTGGAATAATTATTCTTTCCGATCTCGCTGGAATGGAGATACATATAGTAAGCCTCGTCCCATTCATAGACTTCTGAGTGAGCGCCTCTGAACGAGATGCTATAATCTCCCTTTCTCATCGCGGCATGATAAGGCGCCCGATCAATCACTTTCATCGTTGCCTCAATCCCTATTTTCTTCAATTCCCCGATGATGATCTCCGCGCCAGCCATGTCATAGGTCATAGAAAATTCGAAGAATTCGGTCTTAAACCCATTGGGATATCCGGCTTCGGCTAAAAGCTGCCTGGCCTTGGCTAAATCCACCTCCCGATCTTGAAGCGGAATATAGAAACGAGAATCCTTATGAAACGCCTGGTTGTTGAGGGTATCCCCCAGACCCCAAAAAACACCTTTGAGGATATGTTCCTTATCGAGGGCATAGGCAACGGCTTGCCGCACTTTCTTATTATCAAAAGGGGGTCTGCTACAGTTAAACCATATCCATAATACGCCTACATTCTCATAACCCACGTGAATACCGGGTACTGGTTTTTCCAAGATGGCCTTGGCAACGATGTTTAATGGCGGGGTATCGACACAATCAATATCACCTGCCCGCAGGGCAGTCCAACGTACAGTATCATCCACAATTTTCTTGGAATAAATGCCGTCTAAATAAGGGAGGCGGTCACCTGTCTTTTCATCATACTCCCAATATTAATCAAAACGGGTAACCTCAAGGGTTTCGTTGGGGACAAAAGATTTGAAAACAAAAGGCCCTGTCCCGGGCGCGGGTTTCATCCCCGTCGGTTCCCACCCGTTGGGAATGATCGCACAGTTGTATAAAGTCAACCCAGTCAAAAAAGGTGCAAATGGCTCTTTCAGAGTGATCTTGAGATGATACTTGTCAATGATATCTACCGAATCAACCCATTTGAAGCTAAACGCCCGAGGCGCTCTCGTTACTGGATTCATCACGCGATCTAACGAGTACTTCACATCACTGCTATCTAACTCCTTTCCGTGGTGGAATTTCACCCCTTCCCTTAGGGAAAAGATATATTCTCTCCCGTCCTGGGAGATCTCCCAAGATTTGGCCAGCATTGGATGAATCTCCACGTTCGGTAATGACCCCTGCTCGGTGAGTGCGCCATACATATAGCAGTAACTTAAGTAATCCGCAAACTCTTGATTCTTATGGACATCCAGCCCAGCTGAATTCCAGCGGGTGGCAAAACGCAATTTGCCCCCATACTTTGGCTTCTTTTCTTCTCCACGGCCCAATTGAGGAATGCCTGCCAGGGTCATGCCAGCCGTTCCCAGCCCAGTCAAATAAAGAAACCCTCTGCGGGTCAATCCTCCCAAACCTTCTCTCCGCTTTTTCATCTCGTTCCCCTCCTTGCTGACGATTCTCTCCATCTTATAAAAAGAGTCTGCTCATAGGGGGATTTTGGATTCAGGCAAAATCAAGAAAGCCTCCAAAAGGGCCTGGGGTCCTCCTGAAGGCCTTATATTGGAACCTTTTGGAAACTCTTTCTCATACTTCCCTCCTAAAGGTTAACGATGAGATTGTTAGGGTTACTGGACTACGAAGGGAAACAACTGTGAAGAAAATACTCTTAACCTCATGTGAAGTCAAGGGGAAAATGGCCTTTGGAAATAGCCTCGATTTTGGAGAAGGGGACGTTCATGCAGAATGTGCGTAGAGAAATCCAATCCCAAGATCGATACCGACGTACAATCTCATATGGCCTCTTCAGGTTACGTTGGAACTCTTGACCTGAGCCTGCCGGGAATTTAGTTCTTTGTAGGCTCATCACGGGGGGCAGGTCTTGTTTTTTGACTTTTCTCTTTTCTTCATTACCCGACTCAGAGTAGAATAAGGCAATCTCAAATAATCGGAAACCTTCCTCTGACTATACCGCTATTCTCCAACCGCCTGGCCAACTCTTATTCCTCATCTTCCGATCCCGAATTCCCTTAGAAACCTCCTGCTTTAGAGTTTGAGTTTGGTGGAACTTATTCTTATCTCTTTACAGGAGGTTTCTTTTTTGAGGAATGTCGGGTAACATACAAAATAGATTTTTTCTATATCACCCTTTGGAGTGTAAGCTCTTCTTGTTCCTATATATAACGTAGGTTCAAAGACAACTTATTAAAACAAGGGAGATTGGATCTTCCAGTGAAGGATCGAAGGAATCCCGATCTATGATCGCCGCATGAATTCAGAGGCCATGTTCATGATGAACCCCCTTTTCCCTTACCCGCTCCCAGCACAATGTTAGCGATCTTATTCTCAACCTTCGCTGGGCATTAATAAATACCCGAGACCATCCGAGATATGTTTCATTTTAGGTCAAAGAGTAACCGATCCCTCGATTTGTCATGGATTCCCCACAGGTCCAGGGCGGATTTCAATTCCCTGTACTTCTTTGCAGCCTCTTTAAGAGTCATTCCACACATGGCCGCCTCAACCGCCTGCCTAAGTGCCTTGGCACCGGCCATCGCCCCTCCGGGATGCCCGTGGACTGCTCCTCCCGCTGCGATGATGGAATCATTTCCAAGTTCCTCGAGCAAGAACGGAACCATCCCGGGGTGGATACCTCCACCTGGGATTGGAAAGGTTGGCTTGATATGGTAAAAGGGCTCGGTCAAATGGTGGGCGATTCGTATATATCGCTCCTTCAAAAAAGGGAATTTCCCATAATAACTCGGGTATACAACCATATCGGCTCCGGCCAATCTGGCCAATTTCCCTAAAACCAGATGAGAGCTGAGTCCGGAAAAGGGGGACTCATAGAAAACCCCGGCGAAATCGAGATGGGCCAGGATGGGAACGCCGATGTCCGGGTCGTCGGCCAAGGTCTGGAGTGTAGAAATCCCAGCGGTCAGATAATTGACCATAAGTCCATTGACCCCCTCATCTACGGCCCTCTTAGCGTTCTCTTTTATTCGATCCGGCCGGTCGGTTACATTCACCGTGTAGAGCGTCCTTTCCCCTGTGCGAGCATAAACTTCCTGCTCTTTCTTCATGTAGAGCTTCACCCGGTCAATCATGGGGCAAAAAGGTGGATCCGCAATCAATTCGTCATCCTTAATGATATCGATCCCCCCCAAAGCTGCCTGGAAGAACATCTCCTCCCCCTGCTCGGGTGTATATCCGGTGCAAGGTTTAATCATATTTAATACCAGGGGTCGATGGGGAACGTTTAGACTTTGGCGCATCCCTTGAATGCCAAACCGGGGGCCCTGAAATCCCTTCACGAATCCCTCTGGCAGATACAGATCCAACAACTTGATCTTGCCGGTCATGGAGATGTTCCCAAAAACTGTGCTGAGGAGCATGGGGATCTGGGAGCCAAAATTAATCCAGGGAAAGGCAATCTCAATGATGAATTGCCGGGTCTCCACGTTCCGGGGAACTTCAAATTCATAGGCCGGGATTTCGTGGACCGCGACGACCCGCCCCACATGTTTCTTTCTCAGTTCCGGTGTTTCCCCCGGGACAGGTGTCCACGTACCGGTGGTCTGTTCCACAGCCAGGGCGGCGGCTGTTCTCAGGATGTCAACAGTGGAATCATGTTCGACCAGGTATGTGGCGATGATGTATGATTCTCGATCCACCCCTTCCGGAGTGCTAAACAACATTCTATCCATTCCCATGACTTCGACCCCCCCTAATGATAATGTCCGCGGGCTTTCTGGAAGGCTTCCCGTAAAGCAATCCGCGTCCAAACCTTAACCATTTCTCGCCGATTGAGCCCGCTGGATTCCTTCCATGATTTCCCGATCATTTAAAGAATTGAAATAGCGATAAACGAACTGCTCGCCCGCAATACTTGCTGGGGGGAAGACCAGCTGAACGATGGTATCGGTTCGTTGGGCTCTGTCCCACTATGGGCAAACTAAAACCAACATGTTGGTAAGAAGCAAATACCTTTAAGCGGCCAAGCCAAGCATTTCAAAGGTATTGAACATCTCTCGTTGTAGGTTTTCATAATGCTTGTCGATTGGGTGAAGATTCTTAGGCGGTCGTCCCATACGTTTTTTGCCTGCGCCAGCGAGCACAGGTTTAATGACCTTTTCGCGCAGGATCAGCATTCCGGCGAGAGTCCGGATACCCGCCAGGGGACAGGAATACCGCCGGGTCTTTTCCAGCCGCTCCACCAAGTCTTTTCCCCGCAGCTTCATCAAATCGTAAAAGGCTCGGCGGGGATTATAGCTCGCAGTCCCTTCCCATCTCAGCGCTCGCACCTTTTCCGCCACCTCCTTCGAAGTAAATCCCCCCGGCTGAGGTGCCAAGGCCAGGACGGCCTCACTCACCGCACGCATTCTGGGCTTTTGCAAATCCACTCCGGCCAACCGCCGCGAACCTCGCTGCGTCGGCTGCGGCAGCTGATCCAGCACGTCGCCTCCCAGAAAGCTCAAATGCGCCGAACAGAGAACATTGAGAAAGTCGATCACCATCCGCTGGAGCTTGCCCAGCATGATCGAGAGTTTCTCCAGTCCCCGACCACAACGCAAGTCTTTGACCTGATGCGCCATGGCTTCGATCCGCAACACCCGCTCCCCTTTGTCATACATCTTCAGCGTCAGGTGCCGAAAGTGGATCTTCAATACGGTCAGGTCATGGGTAGACTCGTCTACCACCCGCTCGTATCGCAACCCTTTTCCCCAGTGATGATGCGGACGGTGTTTCCACCCGAAGATCGTTCTGACCTTGCCCACATCCAACAGCCGCCGCGTGCGGTCAATGAGTCCCTGGTACACCTCATCGAGAACCGTGCCCCGTCTAAACACCAGGTTCCGACTGTATTCGAGTTGGTAACACGAATACCGGTAGAAAAACTCCGAACGCTCCTGCTCCTCCAAGGCCAAAGCGAAGCAAAGGCAACTCGAATAGACCCAACGGTCACAGACCTGGGCCAGTCGCCCTATCGCGTGCGGGGCACGCAAGGTATCTGCGACCTGGTCCAAGGCCTGGAACGAACCACCCACAAAGCAGTTACCCTCCTTTATGAAGGAGATGGTCTCTCTGCGGGCTCGGCGTTCGACCCATTCGTGACCGTTGAGCATGACCTGGATCCCAAAGGGGGGCTGCCCACTCATCTTGATCGTTACATGTCCCCATTCCCTATCTATGAAATGAAAATGGTAATGGTTCACATAGGGCCAAGGCGTTTTCCGCTGCAAATGGGGGACCCCGTTTTTACAGCGCTTCACTTCCCAGATCAACGCCGGAGCCCTGGCCACCAAGATCAGGAAAAGACCCTTAAACTTTGGGTCGCTCGGACGATACTTGGCGGCCAACTCATGTTTTTTCACCCCCGCTTCGCAATGGAAGAGGGGGACGTGCTCTTGCTTAGCATAGGCGTGCACTCGGCGACTGAATCGTCCGGCCATCCGCTTCAGATGCTCCTCATCCAGACCCTGGTCCGAGCCCGTCAATTTTTGCCACCAGAGACGAACTCCACCCCCCTGCTGACCAAAGGGGAAATAGCCGTTGAGCACGATCCGATCCACACAGTCATAAAGTCCTTCCAGAAGTTCCTCGTGATATTCGGTGAAATCGTCCTTGGGAACCATCGTGCCCCTCCCTCTGGGTGTTTTACACCCGAGTATGACGGAAAGGGAACGGGCCGTCAAATCTATTGCCAGGCTGGAAAAAATTATTTGAAGATGGAGGTTATCCATAGACCGGGAGCAACGTCGTTCAACCAACCGGGTTGCTCCGGGGCTGTGGATAACCTCCTTACCTTTTATGAAGTCCTTAGCTTTCTCGCTGCCCCGCAGGGGCCACTTTTTCCGCGCAACGTCGCGGAAAAAGCGTGTACTACTAACGTTCAAATTCTTTAAATTTTATAAAGAATCCCCCCCACCCTCTCCCTCCCCCTCGAGGGGGGAGGGTAGGGAGGGGGTGATTTCTTTTGGTTGCGGCTATGCCGCGCTGTGTCCTCGCTGGTTATATTTTTACAATACCCAATAAACTGAGGAGGTAGGATAAAATGAAACGAAAAGTTACCATGGGAATTTTTGCACTCGCCACTGCCCTTCTAGCCGCATGGCTGCTTCTCTTTCCTGCTGCGGCGAAAGCCGAACCCCCCATTAAAGTGGGGATCATTGACACTTATACCGGACCCCCCACAACCTATACGTACGATGTTCGCGATGCCTTCAAGCTGGCGGTTGATGAATTGAACGCCAAAGGCGGTATCCTGGGAAGGAAGGTCGAGTTTACCACCCGGGACGACAAGTTCAAGGTGGACATCGGTCTTTCCATGGCCAAGGAACTGGTGATGAATGAGAAGGTCGACATCTTGATGGGGACCATCAACAGCGCGGGGGCCCTGGCGATATCGGAATTTTGTAAAACCGAGAAGATCCCCTTCCTGGTGACGTTCTCCAAGAGCGACAAGATCACCGGAGAGAAAGGGCACCGCTATGTATTCTCCATTACCGAGAATACGGTCATGATCGGCAAAGCCGCGGCCGTCGGCTTGGCGAAGAAACCTTTTTTGAAATACTGGATCGCCGGCGATGATTACGAATATGGCCATGCCCTGGCGGATGGGGTCTGGTCCAATCTCAAAAAGATCAAGCCGCAAGTGGAACGCATCGGGCAATCCTGGTGGAAGGTCGGGGAGCCGGAGTTGACGCCCTATCTCACGGCCATCACATCGGCCAAACCCGACGCCGTCATTTTTGCGACGGGGGGCGCCAGCATGGTGAACGTCATGAAGGCCGCCAAGGCGACCGGATTTGCCGAGAGAATCCCGATGTTCATCCATACGGCCACGGAGCTCAGCACCCTGGCCCCTCTCGGCCTGGAAGCTCCGGAGAGGGTGATGGGAACCTCCAACTATCATTTTTATTACCCGGACTCTCCGAAGAACCGGGCCTTCGCCAAGAGCTTTCGAGAGGCCTACGGGCGGGAGCCCAAGGTGGGAGCCCTCTACGGCTACCTCACTGCCCAGTTCATTGCCAAGGCGCTGGAGAAGGCCGGTAAGATGGACCGGGAGAAGTTCATCAATGGGCTTGAAAATTTAAAGGTTGACAGCCCCGTGGGCGAGGTGGAGATGCGGGCGTACGATCATCAGGCGATGTTGCCGATGTTCATGGGCGTAACCAAGAAGGCGCCGGAATATCCCTTCCTGATCGCGAGTGATATCGTAACCATCCCGGCGAGGGAGGTCATGCCCAGCATTGAGGAGATCAAGAAAGTTCGGGGGCAATAACGAGCCTAGTGCCCATCCGGAAACCCAGGAATCCCCCTCACCCTCTGACGGGGGAGGGTCAGGGTGGGGGTGATAACGATGGGGATATAAAGGCTTTTCATTTCTACTCCCCCTCACCCCGCCCCTCTCCCGCGAGGGGAGGGGAGTTTCTGGATGAAAACGAGCCTGGAGGAGATTCCCCTGCATAAAACGCTGGAAACGTGCCCCGCGATGCGCGGGGTTGAGCTTTTCTTGCGTTGATATTACGCGGAAGGCAACTTTCAATTCCCCCCACCCCCCCTTTAGGAATAGGAAAGTGTGAAAAATTTGGAATATACCCCCTCACCCTACCCTCTCCCGCCAAGGGAGAGGGTAAAAATAATCAAATAAGAAAGAAATTCCCTCCCCCTTGACGGGGGAGGGCCAAGGGTGGGGGCGATTTAAGGGGGGTTATTTCAGCTTCAGGGGGCGAGGGGGAATTTTATCCGCCAAGGCGGGATTCGAGGAGGAGGTTTAGAATTGGGAGTGTCCTACGGCGCGGCCGATTTGATCAGTCAGTTCCTGGTGGGGATCAGCCGTTCCATGATCCTGTTTATCGTGTGCGCCGGCTTGAGCTTCGTTCTGGGAGTACTCCGGGTCCCCAACATTGCCCACGGCTCGCTGTACATGATCGGGGCCTTCGCCACCTTCAGCCTCTCGAAAGTATTTGCCGGGTCTTATGGTTTCTGGTTCGCTTTAATCCTGGCCCCCTTATTGGTCGTCCTGATCAGCCTGGTTGCAGAAAGAGCCCTGTTTTGCCATCTCTACCAGCGAGAGCACCTCATGCTGCTTTTATTCACTTTTGCCCTGTCGCTGATCTTCGGCGATCTGGTCAAGCTCGTCTGGGGGGCGGAATATCGTTCGGTTGCGGCCCCGGATCTTCTCAAGGGCTCCGTCTCCATGCTCGGTTCATCGTTCCCCCGCTACAACCTTTTCTTAATCTTCATCGGCCTCGGGGTGGCTACGGCGCTCTGGGTCTTTGTGAATAAGACGAAGATCGGTAAGATTTCCCGCGCCGCCGCGGTGGACCGTGAGATGGTCGGGATGCTGGGAATCAATGTGAGCTGGGTTTTTGCGGCCGCCTTCGTCATCGGTTGTTACCTGGCCGGGCTGGGTGGGGCTTTGGTCGCCCCCACGGTGAGTATCACATTGGGGATGGACCACACGCTCATCATTGAAGCGTTCCTGATCGTCACGATCGGAGGATTGGGGAACATGTGGGGAGCGCTCGTCGGATCTCTCATCTTCGGGGTCACGCACTCCCTCGGTGTGCTGATCCTGCCGCAATTCGCCATTATTTTTCCTTACGCGGCGGTCGTAATCGTGCTGCTGCTCCGGCCGAAAGGGCTGCTGAAATCAGTCTGGTAAAGAGGAGGGGGATTGTTCAAGGGAATTGTTTATGCAAAATCATTTCAGTTGGCCGTCGCGCTTTTCATCCTCCTGCTCCTCTTGCCGCCGTTCGTCCCCCGATTTTACGTTTACATCCTGGCCTTGATCTATGTAACCTCGCTGCTGGCCATGAGCCTGAACCTGCTCGTGGGCCACGGAGGCATGTTCCAATTTCATCATGCCGTCTTTTACGGGGTGGGAGCCTATACCGTCGCCTTGATGCTGACCAAGACCCGGATGCCGGTGTGGGTCGGTTTCCTCGCCGGCCCCATCGCCGCAATGTTTGCGGGCCTGGTCATCGGCTGGTTTTGCGTCCGGCTGACCCGGCTCTACTTCGGGATGCTCCAGATTTCTCTGGGGTCGCTGGTTTGGGCGATCGTTTTCCGCTGGTACCGCTTCACCGGAGGGGATGATGGCATCCACGGCGTTCCGATGCCCCCGCTCCTTTCCTCCCTGAATCGTTCTTACTACTTCATTCTCATCATTTTGGCCCTTTCGCTGATGCTCCTGTACCTGATTTTGAAGTCCCCTTTCGGCAGTACGTTGCAAGCGATTCGGGATAATCCGGACCGGTGCGCCGCAGTGGGAATCAATGTGCGGCGTCATCAACTCCTAGCGATCGTTGTCGCCACCTTCTTCGCCGGAATTGCGGGCGTTCTTTTTGTGGTGCTGGAACGCTCCGTTTTCCCCGACCTTTTGTTCTGGGTTCTGTCCCTGGAGATATTCATCATGTGTCTTCTGGGGGGATGGTTTACTTTTGCCGGGCCTGTTTTGGGAGCCGCCATCACAGTGGCTTTACGAACTTTTGTCGGCATCTATACCGAGTACTGGACTCTGATCTTAGGGGTCATTTTGATCCTGCTGATTTTCTTCCTGCCCGAAGGCGTCATGGGCTACCTCCTGGAAATTTTGAAGCCTCGGGCGAAAGAAGCGGCCGGAAGGAGGGAATAGACCGGTGCTCCACGTGGAAGGGGTCGTGAAATCCTTTGACGACTTCAAGGCGGTCAACGGCGCGAATCTGGTAGTGGGCCGGGGGGAGATCGTGGCCGTCATCGGCCCCAACGGCGCTGGCAAGACCACTTTGTTTAACCTCATCACGGGTCAGCTCCAGCGGGACCAGGGGAAGATCCTCTTTAAGGGAGAAGATATAAGTGCCTTGCCCCCTTACGAGATTTGCCACCGGGGGATTGCCCGTTCGTTTCAGATTGTTAACATCTTTCCCCGGCTGACTGTCTTTGAGAACGTGCAAGTCGCTGTGCTATCTCAGCAGAAGAGAAGCCACGACCTATTCTCCCCGGCCCAAAGCATTGCTGTGGAGAAAACCCAAAGTATTCTGGAAAGCATCGGTTTGGCGGGCAAGGGCAAGAACATCGCGGGCTCGCTCTCTCATGGGGATCAGAAAATACTGGAAATCGCCATTGCTTTGGGGAATGAGCCGGAGCTCCTGATTTTGGACGAACCGACGGCCGGCATGTCTCCGGAGGAAACAGCCGCCACTATGGAGCTCATCCAGTGTCTGGCCCGTACCCGGGGCTTAACGATCTTATTCTGTGAGCATGACATGGAAATCGTGTTCTCCATCTCTCAAAGCATCATGGTGATGCACCAGGGGCGCACCCTGATTCAGGAAAAGCCGGAGGCGGTACGGCAGAACAAAGAGGTTCAGGAAGCCTACCTGGGAGGTGAGTAATGCTGGAGATCGAAGGGATCCACACCTACTACGGTCTCAGCCATATCCTCTTCGGCGTCTCCCTGAAGGTTGAAGGACGGGAAGTGGTATGCCTCCTCGGCCGGAATGGCGCGGGGAAAACTACCACTCTGAAGAGCATCGTGGGTTTAACGCCCCCCAAGCGGGGCATCATCCGGTTCAAGGGGGAAGAGATTACCGGCCAGGAACCCTACCGGGTCACTCGCCGGGGGATGAGCCTCGTCCCGGATGACCGCCGCATCTTTGCCGACCTCACGGTGGGAGAGAATCTGGAGATCGGGGTAAGAAAGGCCAAGGGAGGCGAGGGATGGGATAAGGAGAGGGTATATGAACTGTTCCCCGCCCTGAAAGGGATCGAGAACCGTAAAGGGGGCTGTCTCAGTGGAGGGGAACAGAAGATGCTGGCGATCGCCCGGGCCTTGATGGGCAATCCGGAGCTCCTGCTCCTCGACGAGCCCACCGAAGGGCTGGCCCCGGCGCTGGTCCGCTCTCTGGAAGGACAAATCAGAAAGCTGAGAGAAACCGGTCTGACGGTATTGCTGGCGGAGCAAAATGTGAGGTCCGCTCTCCGGTTATGCGATCGGGGATACATCATCGATAACGGAGAGATTCGTTACCGGGGAAGTATCGATGAATTGAGGAAAAATGAGGAAGTGAGGAAAAAATATTTACTGGTATAGTTTGAGCTATACATGACGACATAATTAATTGCGCACGCGTGTAAATATTCATTTCGTAGGGGCGGGGTTCAACCCCGCCCAATGACCCCAATGGGCCGGATTTCAGGCGGGCATAAAGCCCGCCCCTACAGGAACTATTTTCGACCATCATGGGCAAGAAATAATGACGTTGTGTATAGAAAGAATGCGGAGAAGTCATAGCCGTCCAACCGCAAAATCGTTCCTACCAGATCACCCCCGCCCCCGTCGCTTCCTGAGGTTCTTTCCGTTCGACGGGGTAAGCGCGCTCCTCCCAGGCTTCGAGGCCGCCGGCCGCCAACTTTTTGTCGAGGCGTACAAGAAACTCTTCCAGTAATGCCGCCCGACCTTTTAGATATTCCCGAAACTCCTTCCGGTTCGTGTAGGCAATTTCCATGCGCAGCTCGGAAAGATGGCTAACCACGACTTCCCTCATCATCTCAGCCATTTCTTCAGTCAGCTCAATCGGAACCATACGTCTGCCTTTCCATGGAGAGGGCCGGTGGCCTCATAAGGGCCGGGGGAGGGCGACGAACCCTTTTCCGCAGTAAGGACAAAAACTCCATTTCCCGTCTCTGCTGCCCCCGCAGTCCGGGCATCGATTCACGAGGAGGAACCCGCAATGAGGGCAGTTGGGTACATCCTGATTGATCGATTCCCCACAATTCTGACATATCAGCCATGTTCCTTGATCACTTAAATGAATCACCCTGAAAAGTTCATCGATCGAAGTAACCCCCTGACTAATCTTATCGATTCCATCCTCGCTCATCTGGCCCATCCCACTCTCCACGGCAGCCTTGAGGATCGCGTCTTCCGTCCCATCATTGGTAACGAGGTCCCGGACCTGGGAGTCAACGATCAAAACCTCGAAGACCCCAATCCTCCCTTTGTACCCGGTATCGGTGCAGGCGGGGCACCCTTTTCCTCTGTAGAACTTCATTTCGGAGGAATTCTTCCCCCTTACTTTCATTTTGAAAAGCTCTTCCGGAGTCGGGGCATAAGGTTCCTTGCATTTATCACAGATTTTTCTGACCAACCTCTGGGCAATGACGCCGTTAAGGGATGAAGCAATGAGGTAAGGGGAAATGCCTAAATTCTTCAGACGGGTCACGGCAGCCACTGCCGTATTGGTGTGCAAGGTCGATAAGACGAAGTGCCCGGTGAGAGAAGCTTCGATGGCGATCTTGGCGGTTTCCAGGTCCCTCATCTCCCCCACCATAATCACATCCGGGTCCTGTCGCAAAACGGCCCGCAGGGCAAAAGGGAAGGTCAACCCCGTCTTCTCGTTTATGCCCACCTGGTTGATTCCTTTCAATTCATATTCAATCGGGTCTTCGAGAGTGACGATATTGATGGCGTCCGTTTTGATGTGATTGATCATGGAATAAAGGGTCGTGGTTTTCCCGCTCCCGGTAGGACCGGTAATCAGAACGATCCCCTGGGGTCTCTCGATGATGCTTCGGATCCTCAAATAGTCTTTCTTCGTGGGCCCCATGTCTTCCAGTTGTACCGGCGCGGACCCGCTGTCCAGGACTCGGATGGTTATCTTTTCCCCAAAATGGGTGGGCAGGGTGGACACCCGCAAATCCAGATCCCGGCCTTCCACCTTGACCTTGATTCTTCCGTCCTGCGGAATCTTTTTTTCGGCGATATCCATCAGGGCCATAATCTTTACCCGCGAGGTGACCGCCCCCTGTACCAACTTGGGGAATTCGAAGGCTTCCATCAGGAGCCCGTCAACCCGTTCCCGAACCCGGACCGATTTTTCCCGGGGTTCGAAGTGAATATCGCTGGCCTTGTTCCGGACCGCATGGACGAGGACGCTGTTGACTAATCGGATAATCGGGGGGGATCCACTGGTTCGGGCCGCCTCTTCGATCCCTTCGGCATCGGAACGGGTCTCCGAGGTGGAGATGACCTCTATGGAATCCGTTTTGATTTCTCCGATGATTTTTTCCAAGGGTTGGGAGATATGGTAAAATCGCCGGATGGCTGCCTTAATTTCTTTCGGGGGAGCCACCGTAGGCCGTACCTCTCGATTGGTAGCGAAGTTGATATCATGGATGGCCTCAAAATCCAGGGGATCAGCCATGGCCACGGTAATAAATCGTTTGTCCACGCTCAAGGGGATTGCCATATTCTTGCGCGCCACCTTTTCTTTGAAGAGATCGATGGCCTCGGGTTCTACAACGACAGAGCTCAGGTCAGTGTAAGGAATCCCCAGTTGGGCGGAAAGGGCCCGGGCGATCTTTTCTTCCGAGACGTACCCTAAGTCGGTAAGCGCCTCGCCCAATCTTTTATTGGACTTTCTTTGCTCCTCGACCCCCCTGGCCAGTTGTTCTTTGGTGATCAAATGATAATCCAACAGAATTTCGCCGATGCTCTTCGTCTTAGCAAAAGCGGCTACACCCGCTGCCATTCCGTCTATGGGGAGTTTCTGGATTTGGCTGGACAGGGCTTCGGCGAGGTTTTCGATCGTCAAAAACCCCATTTCGGTGAGAATCTCGCCCAACCTCTTCTTGACCAGCTTTTGCTGCTCGATCCCCAGCTTCAGCTGGTCCGCAGTAATAAATTCTTGATCCAACAGAATTTCTCCGAGTTTCTTCACTGTCTTCGGTTGCACAGTTCTCTCCTTCAGGTCATCTGCCCTTTACATCTTCTTCGGCAAAACCACTTGAATTCTTTATTCTTCGGATAAATTTCCATGCCCTTAATTTTTTCCCTTTCCTTCCAAGTGGATGTTCTCCGGGCATTCTCGGGACCTGAAGTTCTTTAAAGAATCTACTAAATTCGCGGTGGAGAGTCAATAGCGGCCCCTGGTTTCCTTTTCCCCTGAGAGAACACCGGAGATGGCTTTTTTACTTTTCCTTTTATCTCAATGACTTTTTATGGATTCATCAATCTTGAAGATCTCGTAAAAAGTCCGAAAAGACGTATTTCCGTCATTCCGGCGAACCCTGGATCGGGTCCGGGGCAGGCGCCGGAATAAATTTAATAGGACGCAGATTTTCGCAGATAACCACAGATCGTTATTTTCTTTTTGGTTTATCATGATGATCCGTATTCATCCGTGTCCAAAAAGCAATTTCCTATACAATCCAGTTATTTCAAACACTTAAAAATTCTCTGGACTCCGGTTTCCACCGGAGTGACGACTTTTTACGAGATCATCAAGATTTATGGTAGGATGGATTTTAAATGGCCCTAAGTCGGGGCTCATCAGCAAATCGGGGGCGGAGAGCGGAGTTTCATTATTCAAATGAAGTTTTTCCTAAACTTTTGCTTGCTCATAATTCTGGCGTTACTCACGAGCTGTACACCCATCAAGACCAAAACCCCCCTGGAACGCCTCTACGAATTAGATCCCAAAGGGAAGATTTATATTTCGCCAACCCTCAAGGAAAACCCCCCTAAAACCGTAGCCCTCCTTCCCTTCCGCAGCCTGATCGGAGAAGGGCGGATCGAAGGAAGCCGGTCCTTTTTCAACTTCCTGACCTTTCGAAAAGAGGTCCATCCAGAGCACCTGGCCCAAAGAATACGCCAATCTTTTTTCGGCCAATTTTCCCAGTTAGAATTCGAACATGTCAAGTTATCCCGGGTGGACCGAATCCTTAAGAGGGAGGAACTGGATTCCTGGGAAAAACTCAGAGCCATACCCCCTCGGCGTTTAGGGGAGCTCTTGGGAGCCGATGCGCTGGTATTCGGCCAGATCACCCACTTCGATTACTACTATGCGTTCTTATACTCTCAATTGGCCGTGGGACTGTCCATGGAGATGATCGATGCAAAAACTGGAGAGGTTCTCTGGAGGGTTCACGATGCCCGGCGGGATCATACGGTGCGCGCCGTTTATGACCCCATCGCGGTGGTCGTGGGGCTCTTTCAGGTGGGGTTTGCCATGCGCCCTATCGCCATGATGCGGGCTATGGATGAGATCGCCCGGGAGCTGGTCGGAACAATCCCTCCGCCATTGGAATCGCCGTGAGGTTTTCAGGTATGGGTAGGATTACGATGAAAAGATGGTTTTTATTAAAATCTTTGCTGGTGCTCCTGTTATTATTTCAGGCGAATCCCTTAGCTGCCGAGACCCCGGGGAATCCCATCGGGGGATACTTCCAGGGGGAGGTTATGAAATACGACATCGATTTTTGGATCTTCAGCCGCGTCGGGGAAGGAATCGCAACTTTTCGCAGCCTGGGGGATGGAAGGTACGAGGCCTTTCATGAAGGAAAGACGCTCGGCCTGGTTGGGCTGGTTACCCGGTATCGGCGGGATGTTTATCGGTCCCTCATGGGCACGATCAATAACGGCAGAAGGCTCATCCCTTTGCGCTTCGAAGAAGACGTCGTCATCGGGTCAAAAGTTAGGAAACGGATCACAGGATACGACTATGCCGCCAGGAAAGTGACCATTGAGACTCAAAAAGAAGAGGGGGTCAGCCGGGAAGAAGTGGAAATCCCTTACGGGATCCTTTACGATGACCCGATGACTGCTTTCTATAATTTCCGCTTTGGCGCGTACGGGAAAGTCGAACCGGGGAAAATATTTATGATTCGCACCGTTCCGAGGAAAGAGGGCCCCCAGCCAATCCGTCTGATCGTGGCTTCGAGGAAGGAAGAAGAACAAAAGCGATCGGAAGAGGCCGAGAAAGAAGGAAAGGATGTCTTCATCAAAGTTCACCTGGCTAAGGAGTTTGTAGGTTCGGTGCACGGCGAAGTGGAGGTCTGGTTTACCAAGGACATCATCCCCGTGACCGGCGTGGCCAAGGATGTTTTTTTCTATGGAGACATCCGGGGACATCTGACCTACCGGGGATTCTCGGGCCCGAACGAAAAAAATCTTATCCCCAAACGGCCATAGTCCCGGTCACTCGACCTTAACCAGTGAGGCCAAGGAATCGGGCGCGATCGGAAGCTTTTGAAAGATCCGCTCTTCCAGCTTGAAACTCTTCCTTTCCAGATCTTCCATCCACGCCAGAGCCGCGGGGGTCTTCCCATAGCGTTCCTTAAGGTCCCGGAAACGTTCACCCAGGGAGACAATGGCCGTATGTTTTACCCGCTTATCCGCGTAGTGGACCAGGGTCGCTTCGGTAACCGGGCCGGTAAAGGTTCCATCGTCCAGGATTACATGCTGCCGGACGATTTCGGCCACCTGCGGATACCCCAACCGCGAAAGCAGGTGCGCCCCGGATTGGGGATGACCTTCCCCCATCTCCAGGCTTTTCATCTTGGTGATATCATGGAGCAGTGAGCCGGCTTCGACCAGGGCTTGATCCAACTTCTCTCCTTGACGAATCAGCGCCCGGCAAAGGTAAAGGGCCACACCATGGACGACCCGGCTGTGCTGAATGATGTGTTCCGGGACGCCGTTCTCTTGCAAAAGGGCGAAGCACTTATCTCGACTAGGAATCACTCTCACCTCTGAACATGAATATAGCATCCACCCCTTCCTCCGATCAATCTTTTCGATGGCCGCAAAATTCGCGGTATCCAATAAGGATGTTCTCGTAGAAAGTCGTCACTCCGGTGGAAACCGGAGTCCAGAGAATTTTTAAGTATTCGAAATAACTGGATTCCGCCGCCTGCCCCGGACCCGATCCGGGGTTCGCCGGAATGACGGAAATACGTCTTTTCAGACTTTTTACGAGATCATCAATAGGGGCGTTCACAATAAGGGTATTCCCATTGACTTATCAGCATTTTTTTGTTAAATTTAAATTATCCGCATTTTTGCCGGAAACCCAAAAACTTCGAGGAAATAATTCCCTTTGAGGAGCTTGAGGAGCGCATGAAGGTAGAAATCGAAAAAACCAGCCCCATTGAGAGGAAAATCTTGTTCGAGATCCCCGGCGATGTCGTATCCCAGGAGGTGGAGTCCGCTTACCGGGCTTTGAATCGGAATGTAAAGATCAAGGGATTCCGCCCCGGAAAAGCCCCCCGGTCCATCCTCGAACGGTATTATAAGAATCAAGTTCAGGATGAGGTGGTCTCCAAACTGATCAAGGATTCTTACGGGAAAGCCGTGGAAGAATATCATCTCGCCCCGGTCGTGGCCCCCACGGTTCTCGACCATACCTTCGATGCGAGGAAAGATTTTAAGTATTCGGTGACCGTGGAGGTCAAACCCGAGGTAACCGTCGAAGGCTACTCGGGACTGGAAGTCGAGAAAGCCGCGGTCAGTGTCAGCGAAGAGGGGGTACAAGCCCGCCTGAAAGAGCTGCAGGAAACACATGCCCAGCTAAAACCCCTGGGAACGAAGCGGCCCATCCAGGCGAAAGACTTCGTCATCATCGACTTTGAAGGGCTCCATTCCGGCCGGCCGCTGGAGGGATGGAAAGCCCAGGACCATCTGGTGGAGGCCGGGTCGAAAACATTGGTGGGAGACCTGGACGTGCAATTGCTCGGCCTCTCCCAGGACGAGGAAAAAAACATCTCGCTGACCCTGCCCGAAACCTATTCCAAAAAAGAGCTGGCGGGTCAGAAAATCGACGTCCATATCAAGGTCAAAGAGATCAAGGAGAAAATCCTTCCCCCGTTGGATGATGAATTTGCCAAAGATGTGGGAAATTTTAACACCCTGGCCGATCTCAAAGTCCGCCTGCACCAGACCCTCGAAGAGGAAAAGCAGGCGGAGGCCAATCGCGCGGCCAAAGAAAAGCTCCTGGCCACCCTCGTAGAAAAGCATTCTTTCGCCGTCCCCAAGAGCATGGTAGAGCGTCATGTACAAAATCTCATCTCCCGGACGGAACTTCGCCTGGCCCGACAGGGGATGAAGCTCGAAGAGGCGAACCTGGACCGCCAGAAGCTCCACGATTCTTTCCTGCCGGGGGCGGAGAAGGACGTGCGGGGGAGTCTGATCCTGGAGAAAATCGCCGAGATGGAGAAGCTTTCCGTCAGCGAAGCCGACCTGGCGGGAAGGCTCGAAAAGATGGCCGCTCAGCTCAACCAGCGCGTGGAAGCGTTGAAAAACTATTACCAGAAGGAAGGCCTTCTGGAAGACCTCCGGGCGCAGATGCTGGAGGAAAAAACCCTTGATTTTCTGCTGGGCCAAAGCAAGGTCAGCGAAAGGCTGGGCAATCCTGCCGAGATATCGCCGGGGGCCCATCCGGAGGAAAAGAAATGAACCTCATTCCCATGGTTGTGGAACAGACCTCCCGGGGAGAACGGGCCTATGACATTTATTCCCGTCTCCTGAAGGACCGGATTATTTTCATCGGAACACCGATTGACGATTATGTCGCCAATCTGATCATCGCCCAGCTCTTGTTCCTCGAAGCCGAAGACCCGGACAAAGATATTCATCTCTACCTGAACTCTCCCGGCGGGCTAGTGACGGCTGGCCTGGCCATCTATGACACCATTCAATACATCAAGCCTAGAATCTCGACCCTCTGCATGGGGCAGGCCGCCAGCATGGCTGCCGTACTCTTGGCCGCCGGAGAACCCGGGAAGCGTTTCGCCCTGCCCCACTCCCGGATTTTGATCCATCAACTCATGGGCGGGGTGCAGGGACAGGCGACGGATATCGCCATCCATTCCAAAGAGATCCTGCGGATGAAGGATGAGATCAACCAGATCCTGGCCCTTCATACCCGACAGCCCCTGGATAAAATTGAAAAAGACTCCGAGCGGGATTTTTTTATGAATGGGGAACAGGCCAAGGAGTATGGCCTGATTGACGAAGTGATTTTTAAGAAAGCCCCCCCGAGCGGATAATCCCGGAAAGGTTCTCCCATGGCAGATCGAAAGGGTTTGGAGCGCATGGGCAGCCTCTTTTGCTCCTTTTGCGGCAAAAGTCAGGGGGAGGTGAAGAAGCTCATCGCGGGGCCCGCCGTCTACATCTGCAATGAATGCGTGGCTCTGTGCAATGACATCATCGCCGAAGAGGTGGAAAAAGAAGAGGCCACCCTGCGCAAGCTGGCGGTTCCCAAGCCGGCAGAGATTAAGAGTATTCTCGATCAATATGTGATCGGTCAGGAGCGGGCCAAGAGAATCCTGGCCGTGGCCGTCCATAACCACTACAAGCGGATCGACTCCCGCCTGGAACTGGACGGGGTCGAGCTGCAAAAATCCAACATTCTCCTCATCGGGCCCACCGGCTCGGGGAAAACCCTTCTGGCCCAGACCCTGGCCCGCATCCTCAACGTGCCCTTCACCATCGCTGACGCCACCAGTCTGACCGAGGCCGGATACGTCGGGGAAGACGTAGAGAATATCATCCTCAGCCTCCTCCAGGCCGCCGATTTCGACGTGGAGAAAACCCAACGGGGAATTATTTACATCGACGAGATCGACAAGATCTCCCGCAAAACGGAAAATCCCTCGATCACCCGCGACGTCTCCGGCGAGGGCGTGCAGCAGGGCTTGCTGAAGATCATCGAAGGGACGATCGCCAGCGTCCCCCCCAAAGGGGGTCGAAAACATCCGCAACAAGACTATATCAAGGTGAACACCCAGAATATCCTCTTCCTCTGCGGCGGGACTTTTGTCGGCCTGGAGAGGATTGTCGAACAGCGCCTGGGCTCTAAAACGATAGGGTTTGGCGCCGACATCAAGAGCCGGTCCGAAAGGCGTTTGGGGGAGCTCCTCGCGGAAGTGCAGCCCGAGGACCTGCTCAAGTTTGGTTTCATCCCCGAATTCATCGGCCGCTTGCCGGTGGTGGTCAGCCTGGACGAATTGGACGAGGCCGCCTTGGTTTCCATTTTGCGGGAACCGAAGAACGCCCTGATCAAACAGTACCAGAAACTCTTTGAATTCGAAAAGGTCAAGTTACGTTTCACGGACGGAGCGCTGGTGGCCATCGCCAAGGAGGCCCTGAAACGCAAGGCCGGCGCCCGGGGACTGCGCTCCATCCTGGAAACGATCATGCTCGACATTATGTATGAGTTGCCTTCGCAGAGCAACATCAAAGAATGCATCATCAATGAGGAAACCATCGCCAGGAAGGAAAAGCCGATCGTCCTCTATGAGAAGAAAGCGGAGTCCGCCTGAAAACCGGCCTCTCGCCGGGGAGGCCGCGTGCCGAATATCCCTTCTTCCATAACAAACCTTAAAAAAGGCTCCGGGTTCCCACAGTTTCAAGTTAAGCCCCCTCACCCTTCCCCTCTCCCCCGCAAACGGGGGAGAGGGCGGGGGTGAGGGGGAAAAATAAAAAAGGAAATTCCTATACAATCAAGTTAAGCCCCATGGCCCCTTGAACCCTTTGAGATTCCTGGCCGGATGGAACGACAGGAAGACAAAAACGCGCAGGGGGGAAGAATATCCTTGACAAAAAGACAAAAGGTGATAAAAGATAAAAATTCTTGCAGTTATTCTTCTATCGAGAGGAGGGCACAAAAGTGACCAAAGCGGACCTGATTGCCGCGGTGGCCGGCAGAGCGAAACTGTCCAAATCTGCGGCCGAGAGAGCTCTGAATGCATTCTTGCAAAGTGTCACTGCCGCCCTGAAGAAAAAGGAGAAGGTTACCCTGGTGGGGTTTGGAACCTTTGGTGTCTCCAGACGTGCGGCCCGCAAAGGCCGAAACCCCCAGACCGGTAAGGAGATTCAGATCAAAGCGGCCAACGTGCCCAAATTTCGGGCGGGCGCTGCTCTAAAGGCGGCGATTAAATGAAGCCTTGACCCCTCGCAAGGGGTTTCTCCCGAAGGATCTCCCTTTTCCCTGGAGGGGTGTACCCTTATTTTTAAGCAGGGGGAAGGATTCAGTGCTTTGGGCGGATAGTTCAGCTGGAAGAACGCCTGCCTTACACGCAGGAGGTCACAGGTTCAATCCCTGTTCCGCCTACCGGGGTCGTAGTTAAGCTGGTCTATAACGCCGGCCTGTCACGCCGGAGGCCGCGGGTTCGAATCCCGTCGACCCCGCCAGTTTGCGGGAGGTCCCTTGTAATGTTCTTCCATTACAAGGGACTTTTTTGCCATAGTTTCTTAGACAAGGAAAGGAAAAGATGAAAATCCTGCTGATTCAGCCTGCTCAGGAGAGAGGACTGGGCTTTCGCAGCCTGGCCATCGTGGAGCCATTGGGATTAGAGTCGATCGCCGGGGGTATATCCGGACACGAGATTAGAATCTTAGACCTGCGCCTGGAGAATAATCTCCCCCGGCTCCTGCAAGATTTCCAGCCGGACTTCTGCGGGATCAACTGTTCTTTCACGATTGATGTTTACCAGACCCGGGAGATCGCGGCGGCCATTAAAGCCTGGCGGCGGGACGTCCCCGTCTTTGTAGGGGGGCATCACGCTTCTCTTTCCTCTGAAGATTTTTACTGCTCCACCATCGATGGAGTCGTGATCGGTGAGGGAGAAAGGGGCATGGCCGATCTGGTCCGGGCATGGGAAAATGGGGAAAACTTGGAGACCCTTCCAGGATTGGCCCTGAATAGGCCCTCAGGGGTTCATTATACCTCCGAACGTACCTTGACGGCCAACCTGGATGAGCTTCCCACGCCCGCTCGCCACCTCACCAATCGTTACCGGCGCCATTACCACCTGGGTTTTCAAAAACCCTTCTCCATCATGGAGACCGCCCGCGGATGCCCCTATCGCTGCGATTTCTGCAGCGTCTGGAAATTCTTCCAGGGCAAATGCCACATGAAGAGCCCGGAGCGCGTTCTCCAGGAAATCAAAACCATCCGCGAAAAGTATATCTTCCTGGCCGACGATAACTTTCTCCTGAGTGTGCCCCGGGCCAAACGCATCGCCGAGCTGCTCATCGAGAACAGGATCAAGAGACGTTTCATGTTCCAGGCGCGCAGCGATTCCATCGTCCAGCACCCGGAGGTCATTCCTCTATTGCGGAAGGCCGGGTTCTGGAAGGTTTATATCGGGTTCGAGAAAATCGATGAGGAGGCCCTCGGCCTTCTGAACAAGCACAACTCCGTCGAGAACAACGAGGAGGCTCTGAAAATCCTCCGGGCCCATGGAATGGAGGTCATCGCTTCTTTCATCATCGACCCTGCTTTCCAAGAGAAGGACTTCCGCCAGCTGCGCCAGTATATCCTCGACCGGAAGCTCTACTCCCCTTCCTTGACCATTCTCACTCCTCTCCCCGGGACGGAACTCTTTGCCCGTGTCAAGGAGAAGCTGGTCACCACCAATTATGAACTCTTCGATTACGTTCACGCGGTTCTCCCCACCAAGCTCAAGCTCCCCGATTTTTACCGGGAATTTACCGATCTTTACAAGGTGGGCTATGCTTGGTCTCAGATCGGGTGGGAAGGGGCGGCCGCCATCTTACGAAACACTTTTTCCCTTTCCCACCTCATTGCGATGAAGCGGGCGGCCTGGGCTTCGGTGGAACCGCTGAATTATCTGGCTGGGCACGATCGGGAAGTTCTGTCGTGAGGGATCGATTGGAGTTTTCCGGGTTTGGGGAAGCTCCGTAGAGCATACGGTAAACCTGGGTACTGCTCAGCACCCGAATCACATAATTTCTTGTCTCTGCGTAGGGGATGTTCTCCACAAACTCATCCTCCGGGGCCGACGGATTTTTGGCCAGCCATTCCCGAACCATGTGCGGGCCGGCGTTATAAGCCGCCAGGGCCCCTATCTCTTTTCCCCTGAACTCTTCCAGCAGGCTGGATAAATACCAGCTTCCCAACCGCAGGTTCGTTTCGGGGTCAAATAGCAGGGTATCGGAGTAGCCGTCAACTTTTACCCGCTGGACAATCTGGTTCGCCGTGCCGGGAAGGACTTGCATCAAACCGCGAGCTCCGGCCGGAGAGACGGCTTGCGGGTCAAAGCGGCTTTCTTCCAGGATGACCGCGCTTAGGAATGCCGGGTCCAGATTCCCTTTCTGGGCGTATTGATTGATCCAGGAGGGATATCCCAGGGGATAGGCCAGAAGGTAGACGGTTCTTTCTTTCTCTGAAGAGCTTCCAGCCAGAGGCCGGGGGCTCATCTTCTTGCGTACTAAGACCGCCGACCGGTGATACTTCCCCACCTCGCGGTAGAGCCGGGAGATTTCCAGCCGCATTTCCTCAGCCGCAATTCCCTCCTCCGCAGCTTCCAGCTCCCCCACGGCCGCGGAAAGCAGTCCCAGCCGGGCCAGAAGCCGCCCCTTTTCCAGGCTTAAATTTCTCATTCCCGGGGGCTGCGCCGGCGACTTGAAGAAGGATGGTAAGGGTTGGTCTTTAAGAAGGGCTGAATTTCTTTTACCCGTCATAAAAGGGCGCCCCGCTGCGGAGGCGAATCGGTTGTAATAAGAGGCCGGGTAACTCTGACGGAGCCGCTGAAAATTTGCCTCGGCTTCCGGCTTCTTCCCCAGCCGCTGCAGGGCCCTGCCCTTCCAGTACAGAACTTTTTCCTCCCAAAGAGGGATCGGGTGTAAGGCCAGCAGGCCATCCCAAACCTGCATCGCCCCGGGAAAGTCTTGGCTTCTGAACAAAAGCCAACCCGATTGCCACAACGCTGAAAACCGCAGGGAGCTCTGAGGAAATTTTTCCGCCATTTCCCGGTAGATGGAAATCGCCCCGGCCAGGTCTTCCTGATCCTCAAAAATCCTGGCTTTCAGGTAGAAGGCTTGATCGATTAAAGCACCCCGCGGATAGCTGGCTTGCAGGAGCGCCAGAGTATTCAGCGCTTCCCCCTTCCGCCCCAGACGAAAAAGTGCCCGGATCAACCAGAAAAGGGATTTCTCGGCCATCTCCTCAGTTCGGGAATTCGCCACGACCAGCTCATAAGCCTCGGCCGCCTTGGCATATTGCTTCAGACGGAAAAAACACATCCCCCGATGGAAATAGAGTTCATCGACCCAGCGCTCCCCAGAATACCCCGCCGGGTAGGCCTGTGGCGGAAAGCCTTCGATCCGCTGCATCTCGCGTAACGCAGCTTCGGGGAGCTGCGCCTGGTAAAACTGTAAAGACCTGCGGAACAGGGCCTCGGGCGGGATTTTTTCTTCGGTTATTTTTTTTTCTTTGGCCAATGAATCCCCCCGGGTCTTCGCCCTTTTCATCAGAGGATGAAGGGGGTATTTTAGCCATAGGTCCTGGAAGGCCTGGAGCGCTTCCCCCCATTGTCCCAGCCCTTCTCTCGCCTGGCCCAGAAAAATCAGGGCTTGGGCCGGATAATCTTTTCTGGAACTTTTTCTCAAAAGTTTCTCGCAGACCTCGGCAGCCTCCCCGTATCGGCCGGATTGCAGATAGAGCTCAGCCATCTTCAGTTCAGCCGGGGGAACCAACAGGCTCCCGGGATGCAAGGCGACCAGGCTTTTAAAAACTTCCAAACTCGTCAACCCCTGCCCGGCCGTTTGCAGAGCTTCCCCCTGATAATAGAGGGCATAATCGGCAAGCGCGGGATGGACCCCGGCCGCTCGGGAAAAAACCTGGGCGGCTTCCGGCCAGTTTTGCAGCCCCCCCAGGGCATGGCCCTGCATCAACAAGACATCTGGCAAGAGGGAACTTGCCGGATATTTCTCCTCCAAACTCCGGAAGATCTTTAGAGCCTGGGCGAAATCCTTCTTTTTGTAGAGGGCGATCGCGTTATCAAATTCTTCCTCAGGGGTTATGCGGGCCGACCCGGAGGAAGCGACCCCGGTCAGGAATAGAAGGTGAGTAATCAGCAATATGCCGGCGAATAGGCAAGGATAGGGTCTTTGTAACATTTTACGATTTTGAAAAGAACCCATAAATTTCATTGAAAAATGCAAAATGCAAATTTAAGGGGAAACCCCTTTCATTTTGAAATTTGCAATTGGCAATTTGCCTTTTACGCAATTTTCCCCTCTCAAAGGGGCGTCACGATCAGCCGGTCTCCCGGCTTCAGGCCTAAATCTTTCTTGGCACTCCCACCGTATAGGGCGATTTCCAGCAACCCGGAACTCCCGAAGAGCGCCATGGGTTCTCCGGTCTTTCCCTGGCCGTATGTCCGGTGGATGCGGTCGATCCGCCATCCTTTCCCCTTAATGCGCAGGGGACGCCCCGCACTCAGCAATCCATATTCTTCGCGGGAAATGTTGGTAATCAGGTTACCGAAGGAGTCGGAAAAGAGGATTTGCCCCCGCAATTTTCCCCCTTTCAGCCGTGGTCGGGGCCACTCGGCCCGAGCAAAACCCGCGGCCCGAGGCCCGAAACGTTTCGGCTCCCGGCCCAGAGATAAATGCCCGGCAACGGGCGCAAAGATATCTCTTCCATGAAAAGTTTCGCTGGGCGGAGAAAGAAAAAATTCTCTTCGAGTGATCTCGTAGCCTTCGGTTTTCCCGTTGGCGGAAAGGACGAAAGTAAAGACGCCATTGTCTGGCCCGACAAAATAGTGCCCGCTCTTGTGCAAAATGACCGGCCGCCGCCGCATGCCCACCCCGGGGTCAACGACCACCATGTGGACCGTCCCGGCGGGATAGTAGGGATAGGTATTCCTCAAGACAAAAGCAGCTCTCCGCACATCCTGCGGTTCGATTTGGTGGGTCACATCGATGACCTGGCAGCGGGGATTGACTTTCAGGATGGCCCCCTTCATCGCTCCGGCATATTCATCCAGCAGGCCGAAGTCCGTGATCAAAGTCACAATCCCGGACGCATCCTTACGCAAGCGCGTTTCCCCTTGAGTGCCGATATCGTATCAATTTAGCTTTTGGAAAAAAACACTAATTTCCATTGAAAAATGAAAATTGCAAAATGAAAAATGAAAATTTCAGGGGAAAAGGCCCATCATTTTGAAATTGGCAATTTTAATTTTGCCTTTTGCATCGAAGTTCATCCAACTTTCCAAAGGGCTAAACGGTTACCCTATTTCTTATTCTTAGTCGTGCCCCCGGCTTTTGCCTTC
>Ga0315293_10000929_pt1 | contig 27999 bp, 31 predicted proteins | sample YL17G13_20_MG_FD_203071 | JGI IMG/M metagenome (GOLD analysis project Ga0315293, IMG submission 203071) | Sediment microbial communities from Yellowstone Lake, YNP, Wyoming, USA - YL17G13_20 | ecosystem: Environmental > Aquatic > Freshwater > Lake > Sediment | place: USA: Wyoming | collected...
TCACACTAAAAGTAATAATGAAGGTCCACAAGGATTGGGGTCAGGTCTTTCATTATTACTTTTAGTGTGACAAGCTGAAAGCATGGCCAAGCCAATTCGTATTGAATTTTCCGGAGCGGCATACCGGAAGGTTGATGGTTTCAGTGATTCACAAACCTGCTGAAACCATAGTGTGACTTCAGACGGGATACTTCCCCGAAACGAAATCGCTCAAGTATCGCACCTGAGCCTCGCGATCCGAAGAGAGCCGCTTGACCAAGTCTCCGATGGAGAGTATGCCGACCAGCTGCTGGCCCTTCATGACCGGGAGGTGACGGATGCGCTGCTGGGTCATGATGGACATGCAATCCTCGGCCGACTGACTTGGATCGGCGCACACCAGGCGCGAGGTCATGACCTCCTCGACCCGTGTCGTCTTGGAGGTCCGATCTTCCAGGGCGATGCGCCGCAGGTAATCCCTTTCGGTGAAGATTCCGCATATCGATGGGCCGTCGATGACCACGATCGCACCGACGTTCCTTTCCACCATCTTCTTGATGCACTCGAAAACAGTGGCCTTGCGGTTGATGGTGAGAACATCGCGGACAAAGATGTCAGAAATCTGGGTCATGGTGGGCTCCTGATGGTTAGGTAAACTTATAGGAAAAACATAGCATCACTATGCCGAGGTCTCCCGAGGCATCGACTGATGCTATCCCCATGCTTCCATTTTGAGAATAATTATTTGAAATGTCAATAGTCTGTAAGAGTCCATGTCATATGGAGGCCCTCGGAGTCAAGTCTCCGGAATCCAGAAATGGTCTTGATTATTGGTGTCAGGTCTTTCATTGTAACATTTGGTCTGATGTGACGATCTCTGGTCAAGGCCGATTTTGCTTGAATTCCGGCAATTCCTGTTGTAAAATCAGGCCACGGGTAAAATCGATTTTCCCGGCAGTGTCTTTTCAAGCAAGCAATCGACTTGGAAAAGGAGGGCGGATGAGGAAGAAATCGCTGTTCATTTTATTGGCTTTCGTGCTGATTTTTTGTCAATCCCTGTTTTCGGTGAGTGACAGCAATAATAATTATCCCCATGGACGCTATGGCATCGGCTTTCAGCGTATTACCTGGAATTGCTGGGGGCTCAGCGTCATGTATGAACTGGCTCCGAAACTGGCAGTGGAAGGATTGTATGGATTGATCGGGGACAGGCAGGCTTACGGCTTTCGTGGGCTTTTCAGGTTTATCGAGCTGGAAAAAGCGAATATCTACGGCTATGGGTTGGTTGGGGCCGAAAAAGTTGAGGAATATGGAACGGCAGATGAAACGGGGCTGCTGATCGGCGCCGGCGGCGGTATTGAATACAACCTGGAGAAAATTCTCGCGGACAAGATTTCGCTTGGGATTCACGCCGAAGTGGGGATAGAGAACCTGAGCGGCTATACCTATATTAACGCCGGCTACACATCATTTGAATTTTCGGCGGGATTTCACATCCGCATATAAGGTTGGGTGTCGCTGTCAGCAGGAAACTGTAGTTTATTTGTTACAACGGTTCAAGCTTTTGTCCAGAAAACATGTCAAAAATAATCTGGAATTTTGGCATTGAAAATGCTATTTATGGGGCGGAGGAGAGCATGATGAAAAAGACAGCGATCCATGTCCTGGTTCTAGCCATGTTTTTCTCAATTGCCCTTCAAATCGGCTGCAAGCGGCAGCAGGAGGATGCGGCCCAGGGAAGGCTCACCAGCCAGTCGGGCTGCAAAATATTCATCATGCAATCGGCTCCGAACATCTGGCCGCCGGACGAAGATGAATGCCTGCACTACCGCTACTCCGGGAATATCCTGTACCTCGCCCAGCAGAATGCGGCATTCAACTGCTGCCCGGGGAAAATCATGGCCGCCATCGCGGTGAACGATCGCTTCATCACCATCAAGGAAACGGAGCAGAAGGCCGGCTGCAAGTGCACGTGCTTGTACGACCTGGAGCTGGAGATCATCAACCTTGAACCGGGGACCTACCGCATCGCGATCGACGAGCCGTACCTGGGCAATCAGCCGCAACTCGATTATGTCTGCACCCTGGAAGAGGGAAGCGCAGGCGACTATTGCCTTGACCGCAGCGGCAGTCCTTGGCAAGCGGCGGGAAAAGCAAGGAAATAAAGCGGAAAAGATACTCGAACTGTTTTCTATCTTGATCTAGCGTCAACCTTTAGAAGAAATTGGTTTTCCGGTCAGTATATTGACAATCGGGAAGTGAAGGGGGATGGTACCATTATTCAAAAGGAGAGCTTATCGTGGGTGACTAAAATGACCTCCCATGAAAGAAAAGTAGAGAAATTCTATTCTCATGGTTCGGGCGTCAGGTCTTTGCAGGGCGGCGGGTTTTTATCTTTCGGCCTTTGGCGGGAAGATACGGCTGATTATCAGCAGGCGGCAGCGGATCTGCTGACGATGCTGCTTGAGAACGAGCATCCCCTTAATCGAGGTACGATTCTGAACGTGGCCTGCGGGTACGGCACGGAGACATTTGAAATTTTTAAAAGATTGTTCCCTGAAAATGTAATCGCGATCGATGTAACCGAAGCGCATGTCAATTTTGCCAGAAAAATGTCGGCCGCCCGGAATTTATCTCAAAAAATCGTTTTCGAAAAACAGGACGCCTGCATTCTTCCTTATCAATCAGGCAGTTTTTCATACGTTATTGGCATCGAAGGCTCGGCGCATTTTAATACCCGCGAAAAATTCCTCCGCAGATCCTTTGCTGTTCTTGAATCGGGAGGGGTGCTTCTGCTGACGGATATTATCGTCAATCGGGGAAGCGCCAAAAGTCAGCCAGTCAACTTCTGGATTGGAAGAAGGATCGCCTGCCTCTGGCATATGCCGGAGGCAAATTGGATGACAATCGCCGAGATCGTCAAGCTGCTCGAATCAATCGGTTTCAGGGTGGATATCGCCAGGAGCATGGGCAACAAGGTTTACCCGGGATTTTCAAGCCACAACACGAAGCTGCCGTCCATATTAAATGCGATAAAGACACGAGGAATTTTTATCGGACTTGGACTGACCCTCATTTCTTGGCTTCTGGGATGGGCGTTTCGCAGAGACATGATAGACTACGCTTTTATAAGGGCGGTCAAGGCTTAATAGGCACGCGCGCTGGGTGCCGGGATTTAAAAAACGAAGCGGGTGGATTATAATACTCAAGGGGGATGAGCAGGAGCCATGTTTGCACAAGCATTCAAAAACGGTGATGGCGTCTTTTGGAAAGATGCCGGCTGCACCCCTGGGCTTGATACCAGCGAGCCATCATGGAGTTGAACCGATGACCCGCTGCCAAATTTGCGGAGCCGTAATCAAGGATGATATGAAATTCTGTGTCACATGTACCATAAACCGCGCTCATTCCCAGGCGATGAAAAAAAATCCCCATATGAATTCCGGCAAGGGGAATAACCCCGACGTCGTTGTTTGCTTTGTCTGCGGAGAACGCCTGGGAGCGAGCGTCAAAAAATGTGAAAAGTGCGGGACGCTCAAGCAAGATTATTCCAAGGTGTTGAAATGGTATCTGAAATCCGCCAAGGACGGCGACGATTGCGCCCAGGAACGATTGGGAGATTTGTATTTGAAGGGGATCGGGACCGATCGGGATTACAAAAAAGCATTGGCATGGTATCTCAAATCAGCCGAACAAGGCAACGATACCGGCAAAGCGCAATTGGGCTACATGTATGAGCAAAGCCTGGGAGTCGATCAGGATTACCAGAAAGCTCTTGCCTTGTACCGCGAATCGGCCGAAGCAGGCAATGCTCTTGGACAGGCTAGATTGGGCGACATGTATTACCGGGGAATCGGGATAGGGAAGGATTATGAAAAAGCGTTTGAATATTTTCAGGCGTCGGCTGTCAAGGGCAATGATCACAGCCAGGCAAAACTGGGAGACATGTATCTGCTCGGTTTGGGAGTCAAGACGGATTATCGGAAGGCTTTGAAATTTTATCAGGAATCGGCTGGACAGGGAAATGGCCATAGCCAGGCGCAATTGGGCGGCATGTATTTGCATGGAGTGGCAATCGATCGGGATTACCAGAAGGCGCTGGAATGGTATCAGAAATCGGTCGAGCAGGGCAACGATGCGGCACAAGCCAATTTGGGACACATGGTTGAGAAAGGCCTGGGCGTTGACAAAGATTTGCAGAAAGCGCTGGAATTGTATAAAAAATCAGCCGGCCAAGGCAATGCTCTTGGGCAAGCCAGATTGGGAAACATGTATCTGAACGGATTGGGCGTTGAACAAGATCCTCAAAAAGCATTTAAATGCTTCCAGAAATCGGTTGAACGAGACAATGACCTGGCTCAACTCAGATTGGGAACCATGTACAGCGAGGGAAACGGAGTTGAGCGAGATTTTAAAAAAGGATTCGAATTGATTCAGAAATCGGCAAAACAAGGCAATGCCAAGGCGCAACTCCTATTAGGGGGGATGTACAAGGACGGAAAGGGGGTTCAGCAGGACAACAAGAAAGCGTTTGCCTGGATTCAGAAGTCGGCCAAGCAAGACCATATGATTGCCCAAAACGATCTGGGTTATTTGTATGAGCAGGGATTGGGGGTGGACCGGGATTTTCAGAAAGCGCGCGAGTGGTATCTCAAAGCGGCCGAAAAAGGCTTGGCTGCAGCTCAAGTATGTTTGGGCAATATATATAGAGACGGTCTTGGCGTCGAGGAAAATATCAATGAGGCAAAAAAGTGGTATGTAAAAGCGGCTGAAAAAGGCAATGAAAAAGCGAAATCTGAATTATTAAATATAGAACTTGAAGCGGATCCGAAAAAGAAATTAAAGAACAAAATAGTCGCATCGTTCAAAGGCGATGCCAAGGCAATGGCGGAAGTCGCGAATATGTATCTAATGGGAATCGGTGTCGAACCCAGCGAAGAAAACGCCCTGGAATGGTTTAAAAAAGCCTTTGAACATGGAAATGTATCCGTGCGCGGAAATCTGCTGCACGTGCAGCGGTCGATCGCTGCCAAGCGCGAAGCAGAGAATAAGATCCCTGAAAGAACGAGCCAAATGGCTGTTCCGGTTCAAAGCGTGCAAAAAAAGAAGCCGCATGCCGCCAGAACCTTGTTTTTTCCATTTTCTGTAATTGGGATAATCGCTTTAGCGCTGGCCATCATTTTATTCAACGCCATTAAAAAACCGGGGAGCCCGGATAATGAACGCCCGTCGATAGTCCCGGAAATCGCAGAAGCCCCCCAACCCAAAACTGAACTGGCTGCCCCCGCCATTCCGGAGACCAGCCCCGAAATGACCGGGGAAATAAAGAAGGATAAATCCACCCTTAAGCGAAAGGAAAAAAAATCCTTTAAAATTGCCGAAGCGGGCCCTGTCGCCATCAAGCTCGAACCGGTTGCGGCCGTATTGAGGCGGGAGTACAAGTCTCTGAACGAACAGGAAATTTCCGCGATGCTGGGCAGCAAGAATATTTTCGATGCGCAAAGGAATCCCAGCGGGAATTTCAGGCATCAGTATGAGATAAGAAATGTCGCTGGATTACGCTTGATTTTTGATCGCGCCACCAAGTTGGTCTGGATGAGGCAACAGAATCTGGTCAAGATGAACTTGGAAAAAATCAACAATTGGATCGCATCCCTGAACCATGTCGAGTATGGAGGCCTCAGCGACTGGCGCCTGCCCACGGTCGAGGAAGCGGCGTCCCTTCTAGAAAAGAATCCGCATGATGAAAAAATATTCTTGGATGCCATCTTTGGCGAAGACATCCAATCGATTTGGACTGGAGACAGCTTCACGGAATCCAAGTCCTGGATCATCGACTTCCGAAATGGCCTGATCGATTATGCAAAAAACAAGAACCGTCTGCCGGTATTGATGGTCAGCTCCAACGTAAATTCACTATGATTTGATACATAAACTGATGCGATCTGTCCTGAAAAGAGGACAATTCGAGCTAAAAAAGTTGGCAACAATGTTGCATGATAATGGCGGAGGTATACTATGAAACGAATACTAGTCATTGCATCCGTCATCGGCTTATTCATGCTCTCTACTTTGGATCTCCAGGCCCATCAAAGAAGAAATGGCCTGCCGCGGATCGTCCGCGGCGGAATTGCCATTGCCATTCTCGGCCACATCGCATCGCATAATAACCACCACAACTATGCCCGATACGATCGTCAGCAAGAGCGGCAGATCGCCAAGGAAATTCGCAAAAACGAAAAACACATCTGGAAACTGGAAAAAAGAATAAATAAACTCGAGCGCCACCACGGCAATTATGGAGAGATCCGCGAACTGGAACGAGAGATCGAATGGCTGCAAAGACGCAACGATGATCTGCGCAACCGATCGATATGGTAAAATCAATCCGATGTAGAAGCGAGGTGAAACATGAAAATCAGGGTCTTGGTCATGCTGGTTTTGATTTCGTGCCTGCTGTTTTTTTCCTTGTCGTGCAATAAAGACGAAGAAATCTATAAGATCTACCGGGGATCAGGAACCATTTCCTACAACATCTCATTGGATGAGACTTTCTTTGAAATCGAATTCGGCGTGACAAGCACTAACAATGTCGACGCCAGGATCACGTCCTGGAAACTCGTCTTTAAATCCGGGGAAACGCAGCTCTTGGAAATAAACAGCGATAATTACCAAAACTATGCCCCTTTCCTCAATTGCCCGGATATCATGCACTTCGATGCTGGAAAGTTCACTTGGCAAAGCGTTGACCCAGGCGACTTGGCGAACAGCCAGCCCTGCCAGGGGAAAGTTTTCCCCGCGGCCGCCCCGGACAATATGGATGTCTCCGTAACCCTCACCGACACCTATGGCAAGGTGGGGACCGCCGAGCAACGACTCCCAGTTTACTACTCCAGCCACCAGTAGGGTTCACGCCGGAGCCTGACCTGGTTGAACCTGGCCTAGGCCGCTTCTAGTTTTGTGGCCGGCCTAAGTCACCGATTATCTTATATGCGGATGTGAAATCCCGCCGAAAATTCAAATGATGTGTAGCCGGCGTTAATATAGGTATAGCCGCTCAGGTTCTCTATCCCCACTTCGGCGTGAATCCCAAGCGAAATCTTGTCCGCGAGAATTTTCTCCAGGTTGTATTCAATGCCGCCGCCGGCGCCGATCAGTAGCCCCGTTTCATCTGCCGTTCCATATTCCTCAACTTTTTCGGCCCCAACCAACCCATAGCCGTAGATATTCGCTTTTTCCAGCCTCCTTTTCCAAGTCGATTGCTTGCTTGAAAAGACACTGCCGGGAAAATCGATTTTACCCGTGGCCTGATTTTACAACAAGGATGGCGGGAATACAAGCGCACGCAGGCTGGGTCAGTGGGCCAATAAATTCTAAAAATCCAAAAAACCGTCCCGGCCGCAATGAAAATTTATTTTGGGGAAATTGTGGACGTTCGATCAAACCGGGGCCGGCGGCGTGGCTGGCGGCTCGGGCAGGCCGCGGCTGACGCGGTGCCAGCAGCCGCCGAGGGCCGCCGCCAGCAGCGGGTAAAGCCTCAGCGGCAGGGTGCCGTTGACCAGAGCGGCCAGGCTGAGCAGGGCCGATGCCGCGCCCTTGGTCGAGCGATAGATCAAGGCGTCGATGGTCAGCTTGGCCCGGTAGCGGGCGGTGAAGGGCAGGGGGATGTAGAGGACTTCCTTGGCGGCGCGAAAGACCGAGTAGTCGACCGTTTTGGATAAGAAGAAGGCCGCCCCCAGCACGGGCAGCAGGGGAAAGAAGACGCCGGCCAGGGCGGCGGCGCCGTAGAGCAGCGGGATGGCGGCATGGATGCGGCGCAGCGGGAAACGGCGCAGCAGCCAGGGGCACAGCCCAAGCTGCAGAATGAAGGCCACCGCGTTGACACCGCCCCAGAAGAAGCCGAGAAAGGCGGTGCGCGGGTCCTGCAGCGGCATGGCCAGCTGCAGGCTGCGGTGGAAGGCGATGTCGAACAGCACCGACAGGGACTGGGCGGCGGCGACCATCAGGGCCAGACGGCCCAGGGTGGGATCGGCCCGCAGCAGGTCCCAGGCGAAGTGGTCGGCGAGCCGGACCGGCTGCCGGTCGACGGCCGTGCGTTCCTGCCTGGCCAGGCGAAAGGCCAGCCGGCTGACCAGGACCGCGGTAGCGGTCAGCGCGGCGGCGCCAAGGACGACCCGTTCCGAGCCGATCCGCTCCGACAGGAAGCCGGTAAGCAAACCCCCAGAGACCGAACCCATGGTCGAAAAGGCGATGATCAGGCCGTTCCAGCGCTTGCCGTCAGCGGTCGAGAACTGGCTGTTGATGAAGGCCCAGCTCTGCTCGACGATGAGGACGATGTAGGCCTGGGCAAAGACGTAGAGCAGGAAGGCGCTGCCGGGAACGTGGCGGCGGGCGGCAACGGCGGCCGCGGCCAGCACCAGCCCCGAAGCGATCAGCGTGATGGCGTAGGTGGCGGCGGGACCGAAGCGGCGCAGCAGCCAGCTGACCAAAAAAGTGAGGGCGATCATGACCAGCGGCACCAGCATCAGCGCCTCGGGCAGGCGGGCGGCCGAATGGTGGGCCAGGAACACCGACGAGGCGGCCGAGCGGACCATCTCGTAGCCCATCAGGGCCAGGGTGGCGGCGGCGGTGATGGCCATCACCGGTTTGGCCGGCGAAGAAAAGATAAGCTTCGGATCTGAAACAGCGGTCACGAGCGCTCCTGTTTTTCAACGAATCCGGAAGTTCGATTGTATTCCAGCCGCTTGCGAATGACAAGGGGACGACAGGGATGGTGCGTGACTTTGTTCGTCTGTTCAGAATGCGTCCATGGGGCTATTGGTGTCAGGTCTTTCATTATAACATTTGGTCTGATGAAGAAGTTATTGTTCAGGCCAATACGCATCGACATCAGACAGCCGAAGCGCTATCATATTACAAGAAATTCGGAAACCGAATCAGGAGGATCTGAGAAATGAAAAAAGGTTACCTGCGATTTTTTGCCGTGAGCTTCGTTTTCCTGTGTGTGGCGATCGTGTTTTACACTCAAGGCGGAGTGTCTTTGGGAAAATTCCTTTTGTTTTTTTTCAGCGGTGCAGCTTCGGGAGCCAACCTGGTCCAGGGAATCGTCAGTTGGCGCAAAGCCAAGAACTAAAATCAGGATCTCCGCGGTCGCGTCTCGACATTGAACTTTGACTGTGGAATATCCTGTTAATCAGGAATTGTCCTGTTTTTCAGGTGAATTTCTCAGCAGGGAAACAGCTTGCTTTAGTTAAGCGCAGGCTTTGAAGCCCCGGCTTCCCGCAATTCAGGCTGTTTTCCGGAGCGGGAGTCAATTCCCTGAGATTCTGCGAGCGGGGAAAGATTCTGGCATAAAAAATGCAACAAAAAAGAGACAGGAGGGGTGAATCATGAAAAAGCTGCAAACAAAATTGTTTGTCTTTCTGATCGCGGCGCTTCTGTTCCAGGCTTGCGCCCTCGTGCCGCTCACCGGAAGGCGGCAGCTCTCGCTCGTCTCGGATACGGAAATGCTTTCCATGAGTTACGCCCAGTACGACGAGTTCCAGAAGGAAAACAGGATGAGTTCCAACTGGGCCGCTACGAATGAAGTGAAACATGTCGGCAGGAACATCCAGAACGCCGTGACAGCCTATTTTGCCCAGAACAACATGTCCCAGGGCCTTAACGGTTACGCCTGGGAATTCAACCTCGTTGAAAGCAAGGAAGCCAACGCCTGGTGCATGCCGGGAGGAAAAGTGATGGTCTATTCCGGCATCCTGCCGCTGGCGCAGAACGAAACCGGCCTGGCCGTTGTCATGGGACACGAGATCGCCCACGCCGTGGCCAAGCACAGCAACGAGCGGATGAGCCAGGCGCTGGTTGCAAATCTGGGCGGGCAGATGCTCGCTCAAGCCATCAAACAGAAACCCCAGCAGACCCAGCAGATCTGGATGGGACTTTTCGGCGTCGGGGTCCAGCTGGGCGCGGTCCTGCCCTACAACCGTCTCCAGGAGAGCGAAGCCGACCGCCTGGGGCTGATCTTCATGGCCATGGCCGGGTACGACCCCCGTAGCGCCATCGGATTCTGGCAGCGCATGGCCCAGAAAGCGGGGGCGCAGCCGCCGGAGTTCCTGAGCACGCATCCCACCGACAAGAAGCGGATATCGAAAATCATAGCGGCGATGCCGGAAGCATTGAAGTATTACAAGAAATAGAAAGGCAAAAAAGGAGGGTAACAAAATGAGTAGATTCAGACTGACAAAGAGCTTGGGGATGATCCTGCTGGGCATCTGGCTGATCATGACCGGGCTGATCCCATTGCTCAATTTGAGTTTTGAAGGTCTGCCACTGATCATGTCGATCCTGGCCGTCGTGTCCGGTATTTTAATCCTGCTCGGCCGTTAGGGAGGCATTGGGGCCAGGTCTTTCTTTATTCCATTTGATTTAATAAGTTAAAAGCATGGCCAGGCCTATACGCATCGGGTTCCCCGCTGCGGTGTACCTAATCACTGCCCGGGATAATGATCCGGACTATTGACATTTTTGAGCAATATTCTCAAAATGTTAGTATCACTATACCGAGGTTTTGCCGAGGTATCTAGTGATACTATCACTATACCGAGGTTTTGCCGAGGTATCTAGTGATACTATCACTATACCGAGGTTTTGCCGAGGTATCTAGTGATGCTAGGAGGCTCTCATGAAGTTCTTGAAATTCCGGCACTATGTTGTCTTCATTTCGCTGCTAGCGGTCTTGGCCATTCCCGCCAGGGCAGCCTATGGCGCCAAAACGGGTTTCAAACCAGGCTTTTCCCTGCGCCTCTATGGGGGCTTGAACTACTTGAAAGGCGGGGATCTGAACACCGGGCTGAAGGGTTTTGCTGATTCCGCCATCTATGAATTCGCAAACAGCGGTTATTCCCATTCCGGGGACTACCAGGATATGAACTGGGGGGCGGAAGCGGGCGGAGAGCTGGTTTACCAGTTCAGCCGCTATCTCGGCCTGGGGGTCGGGGTCGGCTACAGCCAGGCTTCAAAAAGCAGCGCCGTCACCCTGATGGGCTCCGACACGGTTAAATTTATCTTCAACCCCAAGGCGAGCGCCATTCCGATCAAAGTCGAGTTGATTTTCTTCCTGCCCCTCAGCGACGCCTTCAGGATTTCGTTGAGCGCCGGGCCGGAGTATTACCTGGCTTCCGTGCGCGCCGATATTCGCCGCGAATACCCCGCCTCGTGGAGCGAGTGGAACCAGGAAGCGGACGGGCAAACGGTCGGTTTCCAGGGAGGGATCGCTCTCGAGATCCGGCTGTCGCGCCGAATTTCCTTGCTCATTGAAGGAAGGGGGAGGTATGCCAAGATAAAGGAGCTCAAGGGGACGAACATTTTCAGCACAAATTCCGGATATCAGGAAAAACAAGAGGGGACGCTTTATTATTGGACGGATAATTACACCTTCAAGCCGTTTCCCTATATTTTTATAGAATCGAGCTTTCCTTCCGAGCCCTGGCAGCAGGATGTCAGAAAAGCGGAGGTTGACTTCTCCGGCGGCAGTATTCAAGGCGGAATCGTATTCAGGTTCTGAAGCGAAACAAGCATTGGGGTCAAGTCATTCATTATTCATAGTACGACAAAGCCAATGGAAATGAAAGCCCTGGCCCCAATTTCAAAAAAGGAGATCCGAATGACTGTAACAACAGTAATTAAAGTGCTTAAGGAAGTCACTCAGTGGGGGCCGATAATCGCCCAAGCCGGTAAAAAAATTTATGACAATACGAAAGGGATGTTTGGAAACAAGAATTCCATAAAAAAAACCTCACTAGCGATCACCCTGCAGGAATTGGATAAAAAGGTTTCTCAACTTGAACAAAATGATTTGGACCAGACTAAACTGCTTGCTGAAATGGCGCAGCAAACGGATAATTTGTCAAAATTAGCCAACGTATTGGTGACCAGAATCGGGTACGCGATTGGTATGGCGGGTATTTCCCTGCTTATTTCAATTTATTTGCTCATACGAAGTTTATCTTGACAGCGGCATCGAGGTCAGGTCTTTCTTTAAACAATTGATCTTTGCCGGGCGATCGCGGGGTACAGCGGATTTGCCTGATCGCTCACGAAAATAGCTCGATCCTGACCGAACCGTCCAGGAGCTCGAATTTTTCCACCCGCATCCCCCGCACTTTGCCTTGCAGGGCGCGGTTCAGGTCGATGAACAGCGACTTGCCCTCGCGGCGGATGAACGGGTAGGCGCGAATGGCGTCGTCGATCAACGGATCGACCTTGCCCATGGAATCGGCAATCTTGAAGGCCCAGTTGTTCGATGCGAAGTTCAATTTCAGGATGCCGTTGAGAAATGACTCCCGGCGCACCAGGATGCCGATGCCGCCGCTGACCGTGACCCGCAGGCCATCCGCTTCGGGCTTTATGTTTTTGATGCTCTCCGGGAGCATGGCGTTTGCCCCCAGGATATTCATTGCCTCGGCGATCGAGAAATTCAATGTGGCCATGGTTGCCTCGTTGCTTGCATTGTAAAAGCAAGGCCGGGAAATAGCAACCGGAAAAAACAGTGATCATTTTCAGATTTTCATGATCCGTCCCTGTTTGTTGAATAGAATAAATCATTTTTTGGTAGTATACTGATAACAGAAGTTTTTCGCAGATGTCCAAAATGCAGAAAAGCAGGGCACATAAATAGTTCCATAATGTGTTTTCTGCCTGCGACAAACTGGGGGCAGAAGTGATCGGGAAGACGGTTTTACATTATCGAATCATTTCTCGACTGGGCGCCGGTGGAATGGGAGTCGTTTACAAAGCCGAAGACCTGAAACTGCTGCGCATGGTCGCTTTGAAATTCCTGCCAAAGGAAGCCACCCGCGACCCGGAAATCAAGCGACGTTTTCTCAATGAGGCGCGGGCCGCGTCGGCCCTTGATCACCCAAACATCTGTTCCGTCCACGAGATCAACGAGACCCGCGACGGCATGGTGTTCATGGTTATGCCTTGCTACACCGGCCAGACTCTGAATGAAAGAATCCGCCAGGGGCCATTGCCCGTTCCCGAAGCGCTGCGCATCGCCATGCAAACCGCTGAAGGGCTGGCCCAGGCGCACCAAAAAGGAATCATTCACCGCGACATCAAACCGGGCAACATCATGCTCTGCCAAGACGGCTTGGTCAAGATCCTTGACTTCGGCCTGGCCAAGCTGGCCGACGGTTCGGTTCTGACCCGGGAGGGAACGCTGTTGGGTACGGTCGCCTATATGTCCCCGGAGCAGACCTGGGGAAAACCGGTCGACCGCCGTACGGACATCTGGTCCCTGGGTGTCGTCCTGTACGAGATGCTGGCCGGGCGCCCCCCATTTGCCGGCGAATATCCGCAGTCAATCATTTATGGAATCCAAAATGAAACCCCGGCTCCCATGACCTCGTTGCGAACCGGCGTACCGCTGCAGCTGGAACACACCCTGGACAAAACCCTGGCCAAAACGATGGCCGAGCGCTATCAGTCCCTGGACGATCTGCTGGTGGATCTGCGGGCGATCGAAAAAACGCTGCCGCCCCATGAGCCCGCAGCCGTTTCCCTCCCTGCCCCGGGATTGAGCCCGCCTGCCTCCCGGACAGAGGCGTTGAAGCAGCCGGTCGGACGGCTGCGCCGCCGGCTGACCCTGGCCGCGGGATCGGTTGCGGTCATGATGCTCGCCGCCCTGGTTTGGTTTCAACCGTGGCGGAGCCAGGAGGCTGAACATGGGAAAACCGGCCCGGCGACCGGTCTCCTCGCCCCCAAAAAGGCATCGGCAAACAAGGAGGCGAACGAATATTTGGATAGAGGACTGTTTTTCATGACTTCGCAATTGGACCTGCCGCGGGCCAGGCAGATGCTGGAACGCGCCTTGGCGCTCGACGCCACGTTCGCCGAGGCCCGGGCGTGGTACGGGTTTACTTCCTTGCTGATGATCGACACCGGCAAATCCAATGATTCCAAATGGATCTATAAAGCCGAGGAAGAACTGCGACAAGCCCTGAAAGATAATCCGAATTCAGCCCGGGCTCATTCGGCACTGGCCGCGGTCTATTTCTATTCAGGTCGAAAAGAGTTGGAACGGAAGGAAGCCGAAAAGGCGTTGGAACTATCCCCAGATGACATGGACGCGAAAAACTGGCTAGGCAACTACTTCTTGTTAAGTGGGGATTACGCCACAGCCCATAAGCTATTCATCAGCATGTTGGAGCGCGATCCGCTGTTTTTCCCTCCGCGCATGAACGTGGGAGAGATTTATCGTCTTCAAGGAAACATCGCGGCGGCGGTCCGAGAGCAGAAAAAGATTCTGGAGCAGGATCCCAATAACATCTACGCGAGTGCAAAATTGGCGAGAGCCTACATCGATGCCAATGACCTGCCCCTGGCGCGGATGACCCTGGAGCGCCTGACGGCGGCCGATCGGCAAAACTATACGATTAAAATTGCTTGGGCGCTGGTACTGATGGCGGAAGGGAAAAATGCCGAAGCGGTTAGGGAAATGGATCCGGAAACCTTGAAGTACGCATCAATAGCCCCCGAGTCAACTCTAGAGGTAGCCGATTTTTATGCACTGGCAGGCAACTCTGCGGCGGCGCTGGAGTGGCTCGAGCGCGCCGTGCGCAACGGCGATGAGCGGGCGGACTGGTTTCAACGCGATCCTTTTTTAAAGAACATTCGCGCTCTCCCCCGTTTCCAGCAGATCCTCGATTCCATCGACCTTCGACGCCGGATGGATTCCGCAAGGAACGGGGCTTGAAACTCGTTGGCGGCTGCGGTAAGATAAGGCGCAGGAGAACTCGCACATGAATGACATCAACACCCTGATCGAGGAGTTGCGTACGCTAGTCGCCACGCCGGAGATCCCGGCCGACGAGCGGTTCCGGGCGGCCTTGGACCGTATGGCTGGTTTCCTCGCCGACGCCTTCGGCGGCGAGAAGGCCGAAGTGGCCATTCTGTGGAAGCGCGGTAAATCCCTGTCCTTTCTCTGGCCCGATTTTCTGGCCGAGGCCAAGGAAGTGTCGATCCGCTCGAAGCTGCCCATCGCCGCCAAGATCTTCCGCGGCGGCCGTTCGTTCCTCGACAACCGGCTCATGGAGCGGGATCACATGGTCGAATACGAGTTCGTCAAGGAGGCGGATGGCGAGTCGCGCCGGATCTGGAAAATGATCGGCACCGCCGTCGCGGTGGACGGCGAACGGCTGGGAGTGGTGCAGATCTCGCGCAAACGCAGCGCCTACAACGAACCGGGGCCCAACTTCACTCCAGCCGATCTCGACTTGCTGGAGAAGCTGGCCGCCCGCCTGGGGCCGTTCTTGAAGGCGGTCGTCCCCTTTTGAATTGTAAGAAAGCAAGTATTAGTGATAGTGTTAGTGTTAGTGTTAGGAAGAAAATAGCGAAATCTTTTAAAATCATCGAAGTGCCCGCCACTAACACTTACACTAACACTAGCACTAGTTACCAGTGATTTGACTTTATTTGTTCAATCATCTATAGGTTATTTAATCATGATTGGAGGGAATTAAAATGAATGATACAAGTTCGTTGGCCATCATACTCGTTTTGATCGGATTTTTTGTTTTTTTATTTCTTTCCGGGATACGGATCGTCCGCCCCACCCACCGGGGGCTGGTCGAGAGGCTGGGGAGATACAAGCGCTTTGCCCACCCCGGTTTCAATTGGGTCATCCCGATCATCGACCGCATGTTTACGGTGAATTCCACCGAGCAAATGGTCGATGCCCTGCCGCAGGAGATTATCACCAACGACAACCTGAACGCCCGGGTCGACGCCCAGGTCTATTTCAAGGTCAAGCCCGATGAGGAGAGCGTGAAAAGGTCCCAGTACAATGTCAACAATTACCAGTATCAAATCGTCAACCTGGCCCGGACCACCTTGCGCAATATCATCGGCACGATGACCTTGAAGTCGGCCAATTCCGAGCGGAGCAAGATCAATTCTGAATTGCTCAAAACGCTTTGTTCTGAAACATCCAGCTGGGGCATCGACATCGTCCGCACCGAACTGAAGGAGATCGACCCGCCCAAGGATGTCCAGGAAACGATGAACAAGGTGGTCAAGGCGGAAAATGAAAAGATCGCGGCCATTGATTTTGCTACGGCCTGTGAAACAACTGCCGACGGCCAAAAAAGGGCGGAGATCAAAAAGGCGGAAGGGATCAGGCAGGCAAATATTCTGGCGGCCGAGGGCGAGGCCCAGGCGATCAAGCTGGTGAATGAAGCGGCCAATCAATATTTCGTCGGCAATGCCCAGCTTTTGAGAAAATTGCAGACCCTCGAGGTATCCTTGAAGGATAATGCCAAGATCGTCGTTCCCTTGGGCTCGGAGCTGGTCAATGTGATCGGCGAACTGGCCGGGGTTGTCCCGATCAAGAAATGAGCAAGATTTTAAGGGCCATCGCGGCCGGCTGGGGCGCAAAGAAACTGGGTGCCGGCTGCCTGTCGACCATTATATTCTTCTTTCTTTTATGGCTGCTCCTGGGACATTTCGGCATCTTTAAGTAAAAGAAAATTGTGAAAATTGGGGACGGTGCTGGCGTGGTGACTTTATTTTTAATGTAAAATTGCACGCAATGTTTCCGGGAAGAGCCAATTGACATTCAAGACACTTATCCTCAAAATATGGGCGGGAAGTTCTCGGGGGGTCCCATAAAAAAAAAGAGGACGGCAGCTTCCGGATCAAAAAACATGAAAAAACGGATCCATTCACTGGTTTCGGGCATACAGCCAGACCTGGTGAAACTGATAAATGAACGAGACCATAAGACCCTGGCAATTTGGGCGGCAGATTGCGCCGAGAGGGTTTTGCCGTATTTCGAGAAGGAATTTCAAAATGATAAAAGGCCTTTTGCCGCCATCGAGGCTTGCCGCAAATGGGCAGGTGGGGAGTTAAAAATGAACGACGCCCGCCAGGCCGCGATCGCCGCACATGCGGCCGCCCGAAGTGCCAATGATTTGCCTTGCGCTTGCTCGGCTGCCCGTTCGGCAGGCCACGCTGCCGCAACGGCCCACACGCCAAAGCATGCCGTTTACGCCGCCGCCTATGCCATTGCCGCCATGCGAAAATCTGCCAATGCCGCCAAGGACGTTGACGAGGCTGTGAATGCCGAGATGGATTGGCAACAGCGACATTTGGCGAAGCTGAATAATCTTGGCAAAGCTCGGAGAGTGCGTCTGGCCAACGAACTTTAAGTTTTGGGAGATAGGCTGATAAAATAACATTTTGCCCGGGAAGCTGAAGTAGCGGCTCTTTGAAACAATCGTAATCACGCTGAACCTCCAGGATCGCGTCTGTGCAAATAATTATCGCTGTCATGTCTTTCATTGTGACATTGGAGTTGATAGAATTGAGGCATGACCCGGCCAGAGAAAAGCCAGCAAACGAATTTATTCAAGATTTCCGCACGAGGGAAAAAACCATGATAAAAAAGTCGATCGCTGCCACGCTCCAGTCGTTACTTTTACTCAGCGCGGTTTTCGCATTATACAATTGCAATTCGGGTACGGATTCTTCCGGCGAGCCGCAGCCGCCTACCATTACCGGTTTTTCGCCCGCCAGCGGCGCCATGGGCACCACGGTAACCATCAGTGGAACAAATTTCAGTACCACTCCGACAAGCAATACGGTCAAGCTGAATGACTTGGTTGCCAAAGTGCTGAATGCTTCAACCACTCAGCTCCAGGTCATCGTTCCCGAAGGAGCCCTCACAGGAAAATTCTCGGTTACGGTCAGTGCGGCATCAGTTGAAGCAAGTGCAAATTTCACTGTGCTTGATTTTACAGATTTGTTAACAGTGCGCGGCCTCTTTGTTACCTTTGAAAGGCGGGGCTGGGCCAGTGATTATTTTTCAGGTCAAACCATCCAACAATTCAATGATTATGATGCGGTCGTCGGAGGAACTGTTGCACAGGAAATAGCCCTGCAATTAGATGAGATGAAAAAAATCGGTGTGAATTCAATTACTTTCGAGCTTCGATCTTCTGATTCATATTGGAACCCCGGACCATTTCTTCCTCCGGAATGCAATATCGGCCCTGTCCTTGGTTTGCAGTATCCCAGCCCAACGCAAACTGAAATTGCCAACCTGGTGGCTTTTTTCGATCTGGTGTCCGGCAAACAGATGAAAATATTACTGATGCTGAACAATACACATATGGAAGAACAGCCCCCGCTATACAATAAAATCTGGCTCGATGCCATTTTGAACGCCGTTAAAAGCCATCCGGCCCTTGAACTTGTGATGTTTGGAGGCAACACCCATGAAGTGGATACTAATGGCGACGGGATCGGCGATGCATGCGGCACTCCCGCCGAGCCGCCTCTCTGGCTTGGGCCCGGAGCAAAACCAGCGCTCTATGTGAAGTGGGCCATCCAAAATGCGATCGGCTTGGGCCTGCCGGCCCAGAAACTTTCCGCTGAAGCGGTCGTAGGCGATTATTTTGTCAATAGCGAGCCGCCCGCGGGTCCGGATGCGACGGGGAGCCATTTGTGGAAACCCATAAAAGTCCTCAAGCAAATTTTCGATGAACTTTCCATCCCTGAAAACCAGCGCACGTACGCCATCTCATTTTATGAACACCGCAAATGCCAATCCGTGCAGGGAATATCCTGTACGGATGCCGACCCGCAGGCATGGGCCGATGAAACCCTGAAACAAATTTTTGAAACGATCGGGCGCAATGGTTCCCGGGTGATCGCCGTTGAGATGGGCTTGCTCCAGGCTGACCCGAGCTGGAGCACCCCCCAGGCATTTGAAAGCCTTGTCCTCCTGATGAAACGCTATGGAGTTGCCGGCGGATGTTTTTGGCGATGGGTTTTTATTTCTGATGATGAAAATGCAGACCCAACTCTTGCTACGCCGGTCAAAAGGCGGGGTGTGGCTTTTATTTACAATCCGGTAAAGGATAAAATAGTTCAGTATTATCACTGAATCGTGGGAATCGGGAGAAGGCAGCCGGTTCAGGCTTTCACTGCCAGGTGATGCCCGCCTGCTTGACCAGGGCCGCGACCGCGCCCACGTCCAGCCACTGCGGATTGGCCGCGTCGCCCGACTCGAAGGTCGTGTGGAAGGACGCATCCCGGGGGCACTTCTCGAGCATCTTCCAGGCGGCGACGATGTACCACGTGCCGTTTTTCTGCCGCGGGGCCGGCCGGACCACGTACTCGACGCGATAGTCGCATGCCCACTTGACCCGGCGCGCCTCGCAGTCGCGGCTATGGGCCTCGATCAGCGCGTTGGCCAGGCGCTGGAAGCGCTGTTCATCCTGGCCGGCGCCCGGGCGGGCTTTGGCGGCGGTCGGCAGCGGCGGCAGGTCGCCCACGGCGTCGAACTTCTGCTGGACCGTGTGAACGACGCTCTTATTGGTCCAGAGGCCGCTGTGGGCGCTGAGCCCGGTCGGATCGTACCAGTGGCCCGATCCGCTCACGCCGACATTTTCGGCTCCGGCCAGGCTGTGCGACTGGAAGGAGACGGGGTCGGCTTCATCGTAGATGTTCGTCCAGTGCTTGACCACGGGCGGCTTGCCCCCGCTTAGAACGACGCCGAGTTGGCGCAGATTGAGGGCGACGTCGGGCGATTCGGCCCGGCCCAGCGGCGTGCCGATGGTGACCCACTCCTCCACCTGGAGGCCAGCGAGATCGATCGGAGGAATGTTGCCGTCTGATTGGGTGGAACCGCCGGCCAGGGCCAGCTTGGTGGCGACGGTGCCCCAAGAGTGGGAGACGATGATCAGCCGGCGGCCCGGGTTGGCCGCGGCCGCCTCTTTGATCTGGCGCTGGACGTCGAGCGCCCAGTCGCCGGCGTTTTTGGCGAAGTCGGTGAACGAGGTGTTTTCCCGGCCCTCCTGCCGGAAGGTGATCTCCTTGACCGGGACCATCCAGCGGTCGGCCACCCCGGTCGACCATCCCTCCTCGCGGTTGCCGCCGCCGATGCCGTGGATGACCAGGACCAGCGGGTCGTTCGCTGCCGCGTGGGCGAGGCTGGCAACGGCGAAGAAAAGCGCCAGGAAGACCGATATCGTGATAGCAAAATTATTTTTTTTCATACGTGCATGGTAAAGACCGATACATGGATTGTCAATAGCCCGGTCAATGGCGCATTTTTGCCTCCGTCCTCTCCGCCGCGGCCTTGGAAAGAATAGGGCTGGTGTCTGGCTTTGCCCGCTGATACAAGCGCCATCCCTTGATGAATCCTTGACACAACTGGCCGTTGCTGATATGTAGCCGTTATGAACTATGATTTCGTCCGCTACCTGGGGGAGAGCCTGGGCAGCCACGTCAATGCGAAGCTGATCTATCTGTTCCTGGCTTACCAGGTCACCATGTCGGCCCTGGTCTTCCTTTTCGACAGCGGCTTTCCCCCGTGGCTGGTCATCGGCGGCTGGGCTCTGTTCCTGGTCCTGCTGGCGGCCCAGATTTTGCGCCGCCGCAAAACGGAGAAGCAGGAGGAGAAAGAGTATCGACGGCAAGAACAGCTGAGCCGGCAGTTGATCACGCGTTTAAAAGAGCGGCTGAAAACCGACCCGGACCTGCAGACCCTTTGCCAAGATTGCTCGAATTTTGAAAACGAAGGCGACCCCTGCCGCGCCCACGCCGGACCCGCGCTGAGAGAGTTCCATTTCCGCCGCGACGACTCCCGCTCCTATTGCCTGTTTTGGTCTCCCGGAAAATTGCACGCCCGGCCGTGATAAGCAAAAATGATAGGTGTTCAAGGAAAGAGATGATCCGATGATCTGTAAAGACAATGCGGCGGGGGCTTGAGCCCTTGAAATTTCAGCAATTTTACTTTACAATCCGGGCACGCTGTTCACTTCCCAAGGAGGTCTCCATGCCGCGTCATACGATCGTCGGGATATGGCTCGTTTTGTTCGCCGCTTCATTCGGGTTTGCCCAGAATGAGACGGATGTTAAAGGAAGCCTGGACCACCCACTTTTTACACGCATGCCGGGGTACTATATCTCCAATTTCGAGGTACAGGAGTTTGACCGAATCACCTCTCCCTATCTTTCGGGTCAGGATGGGATCTGGGAGGGAAAAGTCACGAAACTGGGATACAGTATCCAGACCGTCGCGAAACTGGCGAGCATGTTGCAGATCGGGCGCAATTACGAGAATGCCTTGAATAAAATCGGCGGCAAGATCCTGGTCAACGAGGGCCGGGTGATCGAGGGAAAAGTCGAAAAGAACGGTGTCGTGACCTATGTGCACATTGAAGCGTTCAATGACGGCCGGGACTACCAGGTGCTGGTGGTTGAAAAAGGGACGATGAAGCAGGACGTCGTGGCGGATGCGGCGGCATTAAGCGCCAGCATTGCCGCCACGGGCAAAGCGGCGGTGTACGGGATCTACTTTGACACGGGCAAGTCGGTCGTGAAGCCCGAGTCGACCCCGGCGCTTGAAGAGATTACGAAACTTATGAAACAAAACAATGGCCTTGCGTTGTATGTGGTGGGGCACACGGACAATACGGGGACGTTGGAAATCAATCTCAAATTGTCGGCGGACCGGGCCGATGCCGTCGTGAAAGCCTTGATCGCCAGGGGCATTGCCGCTTCACGCCTTAAGGGAGCGGGTGTCGGGCCATACTGTCCAGTTGCCTCAAATCGCGCCGAAGCAGGGAAAGCCAAGAACCGGCGGGTGGAGCTGGTGGAACAGAAGTAGAGACGCTCCCGGGTCAGGCCTTGGATTATTGGTTCAGCCGCGTGGGGCTTTACCTGTGATGCTTCTTCGCTTCCGCTTTTTCCGCCGCGGCTTTGGTCTTGTGCACGGTCCCGTCGGGATGGTTGGGCGGTGAGTAGATGGTGTAGAGCTTCAGCCTGATGGTCTTCGCGGCGTTGATCACGTTGTGGAACGTCCCGGCCGGGACGATGACGGCGTCGCCGTTCTTGGCCACGATCTTCCCCTTGCCCTTCATGACAAAAATTGCCTTGCCCTGCTCGATGCGAAAGAACTGGTCGACCTTATGGTGCACCTCGTTGCCGATCTCCTCGCCGGGCTTCAAACACATGACCACGAGCTGGGCATGCTTGCCGGTGAACAGTACTTTGCGGAAATAGTTATTGTCCAGTGTCTTCCTTTCAATATCGACTCCATATCCTGCCATTTTTCCACCTCCAGGTTGAGTTCACTGAAAATGTAACACATCGTTCCCGGAAGTTCAACCGCCAGCGTCTTTTTTTTGCGCGTCGGCCTGGCGGACTGCCAGGGCCTTGATCAAGGCGACCACGTAGGCGTTGACCGGCGTCGCGATGCCGCGACTGCGGCCGCGAGCGACGATGGCGCCGTTGATGAAGTCGATCTCGGTCGGCTTGTTGCGGCGGAAATCCTGAAGCATGGAGGTGATGTTGTCTGAGCTGACGAAGTGGTTGACGAAGCCGGCGTCGATCTTCAGCTCGACCCCCTCGGCCGCGGCCACGGCGAGCCCCTCGGCCAGGATGGGGTTTTTGAGCGCGTCGAAACGCTCCTCGGCCACCACGCGGTTGTGCCCCTGGAGAATGACCGAAAGGGGGTTGATCACGGCGTTGACCAGCAGCTTGGTCCACAGGTCGCGGCCGATGTCGCGGCTGACTTCGAACCTGGGCTTCAGCCCAGCCAGCATCTCCAACCAGGGGGTGGCGGCGAAGGCGGGTTCGACGCGGATGTTGCCGCCGAAGCAGCGGACTTCGCCGGGGCCGATGAAGGTCGCGCCCAGGGCCACGATGCCGATGAACACGCGCTCGGCCGGAACGGGCAGGCCGCGCAGCGCCTCCAGCGCCAGTTCCCTGATGCCGAGGCCGTTCTGCAGCAGCAGCAGCGAAGTCGTCGGTCTCAAGCAGGGGGCGAGGCTGCGCAGGGAGGCGTCCAGGTCGACCGCCTTGACCGTGACGATGAGCAGGGTGTCGTCCAGGGGAAAATCGATCTCCTGGCAAGCGTCGAGAAAGATCGGGGCATCGAGAAGTCCGATAACGCGCAAGCCCCGCTCGCGGATGGCCCGCACGTGCTCGCCGCGGCCGACCAGGAGCGGTTTCAGTTCCGGCTTGGCCGCCAGGGCGGCGGCGATGACCGAGCCCACGGCCCCGCCGCCGAGGATGACCAGACGGGGTTTGCTTCGTTTGTCTTTCATGGACTATTTATAACAGATGGATGCGTGAAGGGCAAATGGATTTTGAACTTTGTAGGAAAGTCTGCTAGGATGATTTATGGACGTCCTGTTGAATCCGTCCTTCTGGTGGGCCGCTGGCACAGTGACTCTGGCGGTCTGGCTGGCCATTGCCGCCATCGCGGCGTATAACCTGCGCCGCATCTCCTGGTTGTCCCCGGTGGCGCCGCGGGCGGGGAGCGAGGCATTGATCTCGGTGATTATTCCCGTCCGCAACGAGGCTCGGGACATTGCCGCCGCGTTGCGCTCGGTGCTGGCCCAGGAAGGCGTGCGCCTGGAAATCATCGCCGTCAACGATCATTCCAGCGATCACAGCGGCGCCATCCTGGACGAGGCAGCGGGCGGCGATCCGCGCCTGCGCGTCATCCACGACCCGCCCCTGCTACCGGGCTGGCTGGGCAAAGCCAACGCCATGCGCGCCGGTCTTGCAGCGGCGACGGGCGACTATGTCCTCTTCACCGACGCCGACGTCATCCATGCGCCTCGCTGCTTTGTTTCAGCCCTGGTCGAGATGAGCGACAGGCAATACGACATGATCAGCTGTCTGCCGCTGATCCGCGTGCGCCTCTTCTGGGAGTATGCCATGCTGCCGATGTCGGTCAGCGCCCTGGCCAAGCTGGTGCCGGAGAAGCGGCAGCAGGACCGGCGAGTACCGGACGCAGCCGCTTCGGGATCGTTGATCCTGATGAAGCGCGAGGTGCTGCGGCGGCTTGGAGGCCTGGAGGTGATCAAAGGCAGTCTGGCCGACGACATGACGCTGGCGCGCCAGGCGAAGCGGCATGGCTTCGCCACCGGCTACCGCTTCGCGCCGGAACTGATGAGCATGCAGCTCTATAAGCGCAACCGCGAGGCTTTCGTCTCCTCCAGCAAGAACATTTTGATCGTCATTGAAAAGAGCATCTGGCTGGCGCCGGCCGTTCCGCTTTTCACCTTCATGCTCTGCTGGTCTCCATGGATCATGATGATACTGGGCTGCGCGCGTGGAGACCCTGCCCTGGCCCTGGCTGGGCTGGCCTGCTACGGCACGGCATACGCCAGCCTGTTCGCTTCCCGCCGCATCCTCGCCTTCCGCCCCCTGCCCGCCCTCATCTTTCCCCTGACATTTTTTATTGTCAGCTATTGCATCAGCCGCGCCTTCATGCTGCATCTGCGCGGCAGCATCGAGTGGCGCGGCCGCCGCAACCGCGTCCGCTGACGCAGGACAGCACCGATCATCCGCCTATCCTGGTTGCCCTCACTATGATTTTAACCAGTTCCATAAATTGTTAAAATCATTTAGTGAGGCAATCCCTAAGGGCAGCACCGATCATCCGCCTATCCTGGCGGATCTGATCGGTCTGCCACCTAAGGGGGGCGGATCTGATCGGTCTGTCACCTTGGGGGAAGCGGATCTAGTTTGTCTGTCGCTTGATCAATTTCTTCTACTTGGAGCGCAGGGTGATGAGCATGATCTCGCCTGGACGCCACAAACGCATCCTGGGTCCCCAGATGCCAGTGCCGCGGCAGACGAGCACGGTCATCGCGCCGATTTCATAGCGCCCGGCGAGGAGCGGGTTGACCATCCGGCTGACGATGTCCAGGGGCCAGATCTGGCCGCCGTGGGTATGCCCCGACAGCATCAGACCGACCCCGGCTTGCTCCGCGGACTCGGCCTCAACCGGGACATGGGCCAGCAGGATCAGCGCTGAAGGCAAAGGCCTGGGACCCGGATTCCACAGCGGCATCCCTGGCTGTCGCCCGTGCCGGGACAGGGAGCGCCGGCCGGCCAGGAACAAGCCCGGCGCCGGCTGCACCAATTCATCGCGCAGCGTGCGCAGCGGGTTGGCCAGCGCCGGGTCCGGCTCGCCATGCGACTCATGATTCCCTTCCGCGGCCCAGACCCCCAAGCGGGCAGTAAGGCCGCGCATGGCCGGGATAAAAGCCGCACTCGAGCCCCCGTGCCCCTCGAAGAGATCGCCCAGCACGAGGACCATGTCGGGCTTCAGGGCTTGGATCTGCGCCACCCTGGCTCGCAGCCAGCCGGGTCCGATCAATGCTCCGAGATGGAGGTCGGAAATGGCGGCCAGCCTCGTGTTGTCGAGTACCTGCGGCAGTCCCGGCAGGTGCACCTGGTAGCGGACGACCCGCGGCGGGCGCATGCCCTGGAAAAGGGCCAGCAGCGCCAGCAAACAACCGGCAAGCATCGCCCAGCCCCTGACCCGCGCGGCCAGGCGCGGGAAAAAGCGCCCGAACCCTAAGAGCAGGTCGACCGGGAAAAGACAGATGAAAATCAGGAAAAGCACCCCCACCATGGTCATGGAGATGAATTCCGCCGGCGCCGCCCAGGCAGAGTCCGCATCGTGCCCAAGCCAGCGCCCCGCGACCAGCACCAGTCCCAGGAGGAGCCCGGCAAGAAGGAAGGCCCGGCGTGAAAACTTGCGCAGCCGCGGCAGTTGGGACAGCCGCCACAGCACATAGGCCAGCAGCACGATTGAAGCCAGGGTCAGGTAGATTCCATACATGGTATATAAAAAACGATTATAAGGTAAAAAGCACAAAGATTAAAGCAGCAACAGTCGATCCCGGGCAATTGACATTTCAGTTGCTTATCCTTAAAATTCGGTCAGAAGCGAAGGTGCATTTTCAAATCGTTTGAACCGCACCGGGCATAAGGAGGGAACGGATGAAAATCATATCGGTTTCTTTGATAGTCGTTCTGATCGGCGGACTTTCTTTTTTTGCGTCGCCGGCCCCGGCGGAAGTGAAGAAGAGCGTGGCCATCGTTTATGGTTCCCGCTACGGCAGCACCGCCCAAACGGCCGAGTGGATCGCCGAGGGGATGGAAGGAAGGGCCGCGGTCTTGCCGGCAAAGGATGCCGGCGAGCTCAGCGGCTATGAACAGGTGATCCTCGGCTCGGGCATCTACAACGACCAGCTTCACGCCGACATGGCCGCCTTCCTGGAAAAGCATGGGGGGGAAGTGGCGAAAAAGCTCCTGGCCCTCTTCGTCGTCTGCGGCACCCCGGCCGACCAGGCGGGAGGGTACCTGGAGATGTTTGCCGGCAAATGCCAGGCCAAGCCTCTCCTGGCGAGGGCTTTCGGCGGCTGGCAGAAGAAGGAACTGCTATCCCCCGAGGACTTCAAGGGCCTCGAAAATTACTACAAGAGCATCAACCATCCGTTCGAAAATTACGACAACACCGACAAGGCGAAATGCCTTGAGTTCGCCAAGGAGATCCTGGCGAAGATGGGCGAAGGGAAGTGACCCGCCGGGGCAGCGGCGGCGGACAGTTCGAAAAGAACAGAACGGAATCGAATCCCGGAAAGGCGGAGGAGATGACATGAAAATCGACAAGCATTTGATCGTCAGCGGCGTGCTGTTCACCGTGGTGCTGGTCGCCTGGCCGGTCATGACGGCCCTGGCGCGGCCGTCGGGAAATGTCGCGGAGCAGCTGCGCTGGGTCGCGGATCACCTGCCCCTTTTCAAGGCGCAGTTCTTCCTGGCTTTCCTGCTCGCCCCGGCCATCGTCTACATGATGCTGGCCCAGCTGGCCAAGCTCCAGCAAGGGGAAAGCCTCGCCCAGCGTTTCGGCATGGTTTTCATCGCCGCCTACGTAGTTTTAAACAGCATCGCCTATGCCGCGCAAGCTGTCCTGGTGCCGCGCTTCATCGCCGCCGGGCAGATGGGGCTCGCCCGGGCCTGGTATTTCGCCTCACCCGCTTCGATCGCCTATTTCGTCAACCAGCTGGGCTACTGCTTCTGGGCCATCGGCGCCATCGTCCTCTTCGCCAAGGTTCAGCGCGGCCATGGGCTGCCCGCGTTCATCGCCTCTCTCTATCTCCTGTCGGCGCTCCTGTCTTTCATGGCCTTTGCCGGCTTGCTGCTGGACAACCGCGTGCTCAACAATCTCACCATGCCCAGCGGCCTGGCGCTGCTGCCGGTCGGCATCCTGAGCGTTATCTGGGGTTGGCGGCGGGACTAGCTGTTTTTCGCGGGCGTTGCCGCTAAATCTTGTTCTGCGCCACCAGGCGGGCGAAATGTTCGAATGAGCGGTCAAAGGTGCGCTCGGCTTCACGGCTGAAGCAACAGCCGGGCAGCTCGCGGCTGCGCAGATGGAACTGCAAGCAGGCGCAGCAGTTGCCCTTGCGCGAGCAGGCGTCGTACGTGCAGCTGCAGTTTTTCAGGTTTTTTTCTTTTTTGCATTCCATGGCGGACTCCCACAAAATGTTACGGCAGGATTATAGGGCAGGCGCGAGGCTGTTGCAAGGAGCGCCAGCCGGGGTGCGGGAACCCCTGTCGCGGCGGTGTTCAGCGCGGACGGAATTTGTCCGCTCTCAATTCCTTTTGAAAGCGTATAAGCCAAACCAGACAAGGAAGACCAGGTGCAGGATGACGATGCTCCAGCCCTTGGCGTTCATCAGGCCGGAGGTCTCGGTGAGCAGCAGGATGGGCGTGCTGACCAGGTAGTACATGAACAGGCCGCGCACTACTCCTTTCTTGAATCCCATGTCGACCGAGCGCCGCCCGTACCAGAGCAGGACCGGGAAGCTGAGCAGCGCCGAGCCGAACAAACGGGCGAAGACGGTGGCGGCGTCATTGAGAACGACTCCGAACTGACCCAGCATCAACCCGGGAACGGAGATGAAGCCCAGGGCAAAAATACCTTCAATGACCATTGACACCAGAAAGAGCATGTTCATGGCAAGACCTCCTTGGAAAAATATTTGCTGACACCCTCACCGTGGTTTTGCTAAAAATAACGCCGCGGAGGTGCCTGGATAACGGATGATGCCGGCTCGCTATTCTATGCGGCCTTCTTTTCTGGCGCCAAAAACAAGGCGAAGCCGACGGCGAAGAACAGGTAGACCGCCGCGATCCCCCAGCCCAGAG
>Ga0315293_10000930_pt1 | contig 27998 bp, 17 predicted proteins | sample YL17G13_20_MG_FD_203071 | JGI IMG/M metagenome (GOLD analysis project Ga0315293, IMG submission 203071) | Sediment microbial communities from Yellowstone Lake, YNP, Wyoming, USA - YL17G13_20 | ecosystem: Environmental > Aquatic > Freshwater > Lake > Sediment | place: USA: Wyoming | collected...
AACGGTCCGGGGTGCGCAGTCGGCTTCTCCTGCAGCGCAGACGGCTCCTGAGCGCTGCACACCCTCACCCATCCACAAACCGGTAGCAGCCTATACGAGCAGCCGCTGCGTTTGTGCACGGCCGGATCGGAACAGTGTGCCTGCCTCCCGGCGCGGCCGCGTGCCCGGCTCTCGGCCGGCTGATCGGTTCATCCCCTGCAGAACAAGCGGTTTCGCATCGCGGCACCACGCCCACGGCGTGGTGACGTGCAGCGACACTCCGGCGTGTCAACCCGCTCCTTCGACGGCCCTGAATGGGCTTACACCCGCTTTTCCCGCTGCGAACGGCCCTTCCGGAGACCGCTGGTATCCTTGTTATTGAGGAGAAAAGCCTTGCACGAGGCGAGCTCGGCCGTGGCCAGCATCTGGCGGGTTCCCACGGGGCCCGGTGACGGTCCCCGCCGGCGCGCCTCTGCGACGAGCCCATCGCAGGCAGCTTCTCTTTTTGGACGTTCAGGACGTGGCACGGACCGTGCTTGCTCGTGTCAGCGGGTGCTACGGGAGACGCGTCGCCGCGCCGCTCGCGATTGGGCCACGGGCCAGCCGGTTCGCCGCCCGCGGCCTCCGTGTCGGAGGTTGCCATGAGTCACCACGACCAGCGTTCGCATCAACTCCCGCGCCGGCCGCGCAGTCGGCTGCAGGTGCTCTCGTGGGCGACACTGGCGGTGCTCCTGGCACTCTCGACCGTGGCGGTCGACGCCCAGACGTTCGGGTGGCGGAGGTCCATCACCGTGGACAGGACGAAGGTGAGGAACCCCGGCCCGCTTCCAATCACCTGGGACTCCGTCTCGAGCACCCAGACCGCCAACGGCGGCGCCACCAGCCTCAGCTGGAGCCACACCGTCGGGTCCGGACAGGACCGCATCCTTCTTGTTGGGGTGTCAATTCGCAATAGCGGAAGCCAGACAGTCTCGACCGTCACCTTCAACGGAACCGGCCTCACACGGCTGGGCTTCCAGGACAACAGCACCAACGCACGAGTCGAGTTGTGGTATTTGAAGAATCCTTCGTCGGTCACAAATAATGTGATCGTGACGCTGTCGACGAGCGCAGTGTGTGTGGGCGGCGCGGTGTCCTTGTCCAACGTCGATCAGGTAACAACGTTCGGCACGTTCGCATCCACGATCGGAGCAGGAGACGGTGTCCCAACGCCCGACGTGGCTACCCTTGACGTTACGAGCGCAAACGGCGAGATCGTGGTGGGTGCTCTGGCGAAGATGTACAATGACGCGGTCACGCCGCGTGCCCAGTACCAGCAAGCCCAGCGTTGGAATCTTTGGACCACAAATGGCACCTTGGCCGACCTCCTGGGCGTCGGGATTCTGAAGGGCGGATCAGCGCCTACCGCCCAGTTGTACTGGGACCTCTCGGGAACGAACTGGCAGCAGTGGGCCATCGGCGGCGTGTCGGTGAAGCCGACCAACGTGGCCCCGCCCCTGCTCCCGAGCCTCGCCAACTACCCGCTGCTGGTAAGCCTGTCGGACAGCACCCTCAAGGACGCGGCCCACGGTGGGCACGTGCAGAACACGAACGGCTTGGACATCGTTTTCCGAGCCTCGGATGGCGTGACCCAGCTCGACCACGAGCTCGAGAAGTACGACGGGGTCAACGGGCAGGTCGTCGCCTGGGTGAAGCTGCCGTCGGTCAACGGCGCGGGGGCCGGCTCCGACACGCAGATCTACATGTACTACGGCAACCCCGGCATCACATCGCCGACGCAGAACAAGACCGCGGTCTGGGACTCCAACTACATGGAGGTCTGGCACCTGGCCGAGTCGGCCGGCTACGCCACCGATTCCACCTCGCACAACTACGTTGGAAGCATCACGAACGATCCCAACGTGACGCGCCAGGCCGCAAAAATCGGCGGCGGGTACCACTTCGGCGGCTCCTCGTACATCGTGACCAACGACGGCCAACTCACCGTCCCCAACGCGCCGCTCACCATGGAGGCCTGGTTCTACCTCGACAGCGTGCCCCAAACTTGGACCGGAATCGTCACCAAGAACCGCGACGTCCAGCCGTGCACCGGAAATCAGCCCCCCTGCGATTGGGCGGGGGTTGCAACCGGCGCCACCGGGGAAATCGCCTACTACTGGGACTGGCACACCCAGGGCAATCAGGACACCGGACCCGTACTCTCGGCGGCCACCTGGTACCACGCCGTCCTGGTGTTTGACGGGGGCATCCGCACCGCCTACCGCAACGGCGTGCGCGACACCATCGTGACCGCGCCGAACCCGAGTCCGGGTGTCTACACCAGCCTCACAATGCCCACCAGGATCAATCAGGACATGCTCGGCAGCAACATCGGGACCGGCATCATCGACGAGGTCCGCATCTCCACGGTGGCCCGCACGCCGGGCTGGATCCTGACGAGCTTCGACAACATGAACAACCCGGGGAACATCGCCACACCCGGCTTCTACACCGTGGGCAACGAGGGGCCGATCGCTCTCTATCGCAGCGTTGGCATCAATGGAGCTAACCTCAACAGCGGCGGTCCGACCGTGACGATATCAGGCACCACGGCGACATTCAGCGGCGCCATGCCGAACAACGTCGGGGTTGGGGATGCGCTTACCTACACCTCGGGAGGAAACCGGCTCGCCTTCATCCATGGCAGAGCTTCTTCCACGGTCTTCACCGTCCAGGACAAGATTGGCGGCACACCCACAGCGGCTCCAGCCCTGACGGCGGTAGGTGTTTACCGCGCCTATACCTCACTGGCCAACTGGCAGAGCCAAACCGAGAACCCCAACATTACCGAGCCAGTGGAGGATGACGTCAATCCCTCGAAGAATCTTGTCTCTGCCAACACCATCATGAGCGTCGCGTGCTATGCGGATGGGGCCGATACAGCTCTAGTCAACATCGACGGCTGGACCACCGGAGCCAACAACTACATCGACATCTTCGCTCCCAACCTCCCCTCTGAAGTCGGGACCACCCAGCGGCACAACGGCAAATGGGATGCAACGAAGTACCGGCTCGTTGCCTCTGTCACTTTCAACGGGGTCATTATCATCAGTGATGAGTATGTCAGGATCAGCGGGTTACAGATTGAGAACACTGGCAACAAAGTGAATCAAGCCATGGGAATAAGAGTAGGGCCTGGATCCGCAGTCTCAGAACTCAGGATAAGCCAAAACGTTTTCCGCGCTACCGGCACAGGCGCTGCGGATGTCGCGACTGCCGCAATCTACCAGTCCGCCACCTCAGGAGTCGTCAAGGCGTGGAACAACGTCATGTACGACTGGGGCAGTGGCTACTACACCGTTTACATGACCACTGGACAATGCACCGCGTTTCCAGCATGCGGCGTAACGCTCTATAACAACACGATCGTCAACGGTGTCCAGCGCGGAATCTCTGTGTCGGGTGTCGCTGCAGGGAACTACAGATTGGCGAACAACCTGGTCCAGGGCGCGAGTGCAGGGGCGAACTACTGGTTAGACATGGACGATTTTGTCGTTGACTACTCCGCAACGAACCTTTCCCAGGATGCTACCAAGGCGTGCGGATCTTGTCCCACTGCAAACTTGACAAACAAGACGATATCCTTCGTGGATGCAGGCAACAAAGACTTTCACCTCGCCCCCAGCGACACCAACGCCAAGGATCAAGGAACCAGTCTCTCTTCTGACCCCAGCTTGGCCTTTTCAGACGACATTGACGGCCAGGGCCGGCCCTACGGTTCCGCCTGGGACATCGGAGCGGATGAGTATGGCTCCGGACTTTTTGCGTACCGCCGCCTGATCACCATTCTCGACGCCATGACGCCGGCAAGCTGTCTTTCCGACCTATCAAACTTCCCGGTGCTCGTCTCGATCACCAACGACCCGAACCTGAAGACCGTGGCCAACGGCGGGCACGTCCAAAACGCGAACGGCTACGACATCATTTTCCGAGCCTTGGACGGCAAAACGCAGCTCGACCACGAGATCGAGAGCTACGTCGGCGTCAACGGCACGCTCGTCGCCTGGGTCCGGATGCCTGTCCTCAGCCGGAACGGTGACACCCTGATCTACATGTACTACGGCAACCCGGGGGTTTCATCCTCGACCGAAAACAAAACGGGAGTCTGGTCCAACGGCTACGCGGCGGTCTGGCACCTCAAGGAGGACCCCTCGGGCACCGCGCCACAGATGAACAACAGCGTTTCCGGGTCGTACAACGGCACATCTGCCGGCAGCATGACCTCAGGCGACCAGGTCCCCGGTAAGGCCAACGGCTCCCTGGACCTCGACGGGATTGACGACCGCATCAGCGTGGGATCGATCGTCGGCAACAGCAGCGCCTTCACCATGTCGGCCTGGTTCAAGACGACCTCAACGCAGACCCCGATGAAGCTCCTGGCCGAAGGAAACTCCTTAAACAACACCCCGATCATCTACATTGATGCCAACGAAGTCACGGTGGGAGACGTCCAGTTCGGCATCCGCGACGACTCAAACGTGTCCGGCTCGATTACCTACTCGGGCAGCCACAACAATGGGCTCTGGCACTACCTCGTCGGTGTCCAGAGCGCCAAAAACAGCCGTGAGTTGTATGTGGACGGAGTCTCGCGCGGCACGAACACGACGGCACTGGGCACTTTCACGCTGAACACCGGGAACATCGGGGCGATCAACCGCGTCGCCATCCAAATGTTCTTTGCCGGTGGCGCCGATGAGGTCCGCATCTCGAGCGTTGCCCGCGACGCCTGCTGGATCGGCACCGAGTACAACAACCAGAGCACCCCGGGCATGGTTGTCACCCAGGGTTCCGGGATGGCGGTAAGAACGGGTTCCTATACCGGCGATGGACTGGACAACAAGCAAATCACTGGACTGGCCTTCAAACCCGACATCGTCATCATCAAGGGGAACGTGGCTCAAGATCCCGTGTGCACCACATCCTCGATGCCGGCCTACAGTGCAAAAGCGTTGGGTAGTACTGCTGGCGCCTTGGCCGCAAACGCCATCAAGACCCTGGGTACTGACGGCTTTACGCTTGGTACAGACGCCAGAGTCAACACCAACGGTAGTGTCTACTACTGGGTTGCATTCGAGGCCGGAGCAGGGGAGCTCAAAGTTGGCTCGTACCAGGGCAATGGCGCCGCCCGTAGCATCACGGGTGTGGGCTTTCAGCCTGACTGGGTTGTTGTGATGTCTTCAGCAGCCAACTACTCGAGGCATCGATCCTTGAGCATGACGAACACCGCCTTCTTTAATGCCGCTGCCAACGCCGGAACCGGGATCACTGCCCTAGGAACAGATGGATTCAGTGTCGACACGGATGCAACCGTCAACACGAACGGGACGACCTATCACTACTTCGCTTTCAAGACGGTCCCCGGGAAGATGAACGTAAGTTCTTATATCGGTAATGCCCCAACTGATAATAGGAACATCACGGGTGTTGGCTTCCAGCCTGAATATGTCCTCGTGAAAACCTCCAGTGCAGCCCAAATGAGCGTTGCCCGTCCCGCCTCCCTTGCAGGTGATAGCTCGCTCAATTTCGGGACGCTCGCCAATGAGTCCGATCATATCCAAGCCTTGGTGGCGGATGGGTTCCAGGTAGGAACAAGCGCTAGAGTCAACACGAACCTCGCTACGTACCACTGGGTGGCTTTTGGGCCTTCCGCTTCGATTGGAACTGAGCAGCCAGCGGGGCCCACAGCCGTGGAGCTTACCTCCTTCACCGCGACCGAAAATCCTGGTGGCGTCTTGCTCGAGTGGCGTACGGGCTATGAGGTAGACAACCTCGGGTTCCACCTCTATCGGGAGGCAGGACGCGAGCGTGTCCAGATCACACCGTCTCTTGTCGCTGGCTCCGCACTGTTCGCGGGTGTTGGCACCCCGCTGACCGCGGGCCGCACCTACGCATGGTGGGATCGTGCGCCCGTTGCTGGTGCTGTGTACTTGCTGGAGGAGTGGGAGCTGTCGGGTGAGAAGCGCTGGCACGGTCCGGTGGTTGTGCAGCCCGGGGTGGTGAGCGTGCAGGCCCAGGGGCTGGCCGTCCCGGCTTCAAGTGGGTCGGTGCAGAGATCCTCGCCTCTGCTTGCGGGGTTGGGTCAGCCGGTCTCGGCGTCACCGCCGCAGGGTGTGCGGCGGAGGTTGCGGCAGGGCGTTGGCTCAAGCCCGGACCGGCGTGCGGTGCAGTGGGGATTGGCGAGCCGTGCTGCGGTCAAGCTGCTGGTCTCGGAGGAGGGGTGGTACCGGGTGAGCCAGGAGGAGCTGGTGCGGGCGGGTTTGGATCCTTCTGTGGACCCAAGCAGGCTGCAGCTGTTTGCAGACGGACTGCAGGTGCCGATCCTGGTAGATGTGGACCAGCAAGGGGTATTTGCCTCCGGGGACGGGATCGAGTTCTACGGGGAGGGTCTGGACACCCCTTCGACGGCGGTGCGGGTGTACTGGCTGGTCGTCGGGTCAGGGGAAGGCCTGCGGATTCGGGAGGCGGTCGGGGGTGGGCGGTGGACGCCGGGTCCTGCAAGCTTCCCGACCGAGGTCGAGCGGGCGGACCGGACGCTCTACTTCCCTGCGCTTTTGAACGGGGACGAGGACAACTTCTTCGGTGCCGTGGTCACGACAACGCCGGTTGCGCAGAGCGTGCGGGTGCAGCACGTCGACCAGACCGTCCCGGGGGAGCTGGTCGTGCGTCTGCAGGGGGGCACGGCCGGCGCCCATCGGGTGGGGGTGGAGCTCAACGGCACCCGGGTGGGGATGGTGGCGTGGGAGGGGATGGTAGCCGGGGAGCTCGTCGTGCCGGTGGGTGGGCACATGATCCTCGAGGGGGACAACCTGGTCGTCCTGACGGCGGACGGTGGCGAGGGGGACGTCAGCGCGGTGGAGTCCATCCGGGTGCGCTACCAGCACACCTGGGAGGCGGACGGGGAGGGATTGAAGTTCAGTCTTGGGGGGTTCCAGGAGGTCACGATCAATGGGTTTGCCGGCTCCCAGGTCCGGGTCGTGGACATCACCGACCCGTGGGCGGTGCAGGCGTTGCCCGTGGAGGTCGTCACGGAGGGTGAGGCCTATCAGGCCCGGGTGGGGGTCCCGGAGCCGGGTGAGCGGACTCTCCTGGCGGTGGGGACAGGCGCGATCCGTCATCCGGTGGGGGTGCTGCCCAATCGGCCGTCGGCGTGGCATGCGGCCGGGGAAGGCGCGGACCTGCTCATCATCGGGCATCGCTCTCTGCTGCCGGCGCTCGAGTCGTTGCGTGCGTTGCGGGAGCGCCAGGGGCTCAAGGTCGCGGTCGTGGACGTGGAGAGCGTGTTTGACGAGTTCTCCTTCGGGGCGAAGAGCCCGCAGGCGATCCGAGACTTTCTGGCGTATGCCAAGGACACCTGGTCGCGGCCGCCGCGCTACCTGCTGCTGGTGGGGGATACCAGCTTCGACCCCAGGAACTACCTCGGGTACGGGTACCTCGACCTTCTCCCGACCAAACTGGTGGACACCAAGTACCTGGAGACCGCCTCGGACGACTGGTTTGCCGACTTCGACGGCGACGGCATCGTGGACATCCCGGTCGGGCGGCTGCCGGTCCAGACCGCGTGGGAGGCCGCCACCGTGGTCGGCAAGATCGTGGCCTACGAGGGCGCTGCCGCCTGCAGCCGGGTGCTGCTGGTGGCGGATGCCAACGACACTGGCAACGACTTCGAGGGCTTGAGCGGTGCCGTCAAGGCGGTGCTGCCGGCCACGGTGACGGTTGCGGAGGTCTACCGCGGGCAGCTGTGGGACGCGGCTCTCAGCACGCTCACCAGCCAGCTCAACCTCGGCCAGGCGGTGGTGAACTACATCGGGCACGGCTCGAACGAGGTCTGGCACGGCAACCTGCTCACCACCGACGCGGCCCTCCAGCTCAAGCACGACCGCCTCCCAGTCTGGCTGCCGATGACCTGCCTCAACGGCTACTTCCAGGCACCGTACGGGGACAGCCTGGCGGAGGCGTTGCTCAAGGCCCCCTTTGGAGGCGCGGTCGCCGTCTGGGCCTCCTCGGGGCTCACCGAGTCCAAGGATCAACTCCCGATCGACGAAGCTCTCGTGCGCCTGCTCTTCTCCGGCGCCCCAACCACCCTCGGAGATGCAACCCTCGCCGCCAAGGCCGCTGCCACCGACGCCGACGTACGCAGTACCTGGATTTTCTTCGGAGACCCGACGACCAGGCTGAGGCCCTGATACCGCCACGCCAGAGGTGCGCCACGGCGCGCGCCACAACCCAGCCGACCCCTGCTTCGACGCCCTTCAGGCCGAGGCACCGAGGATGATGCGCTGGAGCTTGATGTTGTCCCTGTGGCCCGTGAGGTTGGCGGTCACCTTCCCGCGAACCGGGTAGCCCAGCAGGTAGAAGTCTCCGATGACGTCGAGGATCTTGTGGCGGACGAACTCGTCCGGGAAGCGCAACTCGGTGTTGATGACGCCGTCCTCTCCGACCAGGATGCAGTTGTCCAGACGGCCGCCGGAGCCGAGACCCAGTTCGTTCATCATCGGCAGGTCGCGCATGAACCCGAACGTGCGCGCCGGTGCGATCTCCCTCTCGAAAACCCCCGGTGAAAGCGTGAACTCGTAGAACTGCTCGCCGACAGGCGGCGGGTAGCGCAGCCGGTAGGACACCGAGAACGCGTCGGCCGGCTCGATGGCCAGGCTCTTCTCGCCGCCCCCGGTGACCTCGTAGCGCCTGTCGATCACGACCTCCCGGCGCGGGGCGCCCTGATCCTCGATGCCCACCTCCGTCAGGCGCTCGCAGAAGGAGAGCGCGGAGCCGTCCAGTACCGGGATCTCCCCGTGGACCTTGATGAGCAGGTTGGTGATCCCGAGGGCGTGGAGTGCGGACAGCAGGTGCTCCACGGTGCGGATGCTCTCCCCCTCGCGCGAGAGCGTGGTGGCGTATTCGGTCTCGGCCGCCGAGTCGAGGTGGGCGGGGATCTGCGTCCCCTTCGGCAGCGTGAGGAAGTGGATGCCCGAGTTGGGCGGCAGCGGCTGCATCGCCATCCCGGTGCGGTTCCCCGAGTGGAGGCCCAGTCCGTAGATCACCGTGCCTTCACGGATCGTGCGCTGCGGGGTGTCGGTCACCTGCAGCAGCGCCAGCCCCGGCGGGGGCAGGTACTGGCGCGGCACCTCGGTGCCCTTTCCGAACTCGAGGTGAGGGGCGGCTTCGCTGCCCACGCGGGCCTTCCTCGCGGCCAGCGCCCCGTTGAGCGCCTCGAGAACCTTGTTGTAGGCGAGGGGCTTCTCCAGGTAGTCGTAGGCGCCCATCTTGATGGAGGTGACCGCGGTGGGGGCGGTCCCGTGGCCGGAGATCATGATCACCGCTGCGTCGGGGTCCATCTCCCGCAGCGTCTTGAGCGTCTCGAGGCCATCGCGGTCGGGGAGCCAGATGTCGAGGAAGACCACCGCCGGACGCCGCTTGCGGTAGAGCCCTAGTGCCTCCTCGCCGCTGCGGGTCGTGATCGTGCGAAACCCCTCGTCCTCGAGCACGTGGGAGAGGGTCGTCAGGATCCCCTGCTCGTCGTCCACGATGAGAACCAGCGGCTTCATGGATCAAGAGTGTGCGGTCTCGAGGGCCTGTGGTCAAGCCGAGCCGCCCCCCCACAACCCGGTGCCGGTCCGGACGTACCATGTGGTGATGGCCGCGGTGTCGAAGCCGGGCGGGCGGGCGCGATGGGCCTCCTATCGGACCACGGTGGGAGCCTGCCTCGTGCTGGCCGGCACGGCGCTCGCCCGAGCGGGCGTGGCGGCCACGGTAACCAGGGAGGCAGCCATGCAGCACCAACACCCTGCGCCCACCGTGAGGGCGGTACCGTCGCAAGCCGCGGCGGCGACGGTGAACCTGCCGAAAACGGTGGACGCCTGGAGGCGGCCCGAGGCACCGCGGAGGATCGAGGCGGTCGGGATCTTCGAGTACATGGACGGGGCAGGGGAGCTCTACCTCGCCTACCGCTTCGACCACCTGGACGTGGTCGAGTACGCCTCTCCGGCCGACGGCGAGATCCTGGTCGAGCTGTACTGGATGCGGACCTCCGAAGACGCGTACGGCCTGCTCTCCGGGGACTGGGGCGGCGAGCCGGTGGTGCTCAAGGAGGCGGTTCCGCCCGGAGGACCGCGCGCCCTCTACGGGGCTGGGTTGCTGCGCATCTGGTCGGGCGACCTCTACGCACGGGTCATGGCGACGCGCGAGAGCGAGGCATCCAGAGCCGCGGTGCTGGCGATCGGGCGCGTGATTGCGGCCGGCCGAACCGACCCGCCCCCGCCGCGTCTTGTCACGCACCTGCCGCAGACTGCGGCGGCGCTGACGCTGCGCCCCGACAGCGTCTGCTTCCTGCGCTCCCACCTCGTGCTCAACTCGGTCTACTTCGTGAGTCAGAAGGACATCCTGAATCTCGGCCCGAACGCGGAGGCGGTGACCGCTCGCTACGGCAAGGCGCGCCTCCTGCTGGTGCGCTACCCGAATGCGGGCGCCGCGCGCGCCGCCCTCGAGCGTTTCCGCACGGTGTACCTCCCGGAGGCCGGCACGGGCGAGGGCGGCGCTGCCCGCGTCGAGGACGGCTGGACGGGGTTCCGCCTCTCGGGGTGCAGTCTCGCTGTCGTTTTCGAGGCCGCCGACCGTGAGGCGGCAACCTCGCTCATCGCAACCGGAGTGCAGACCCTCGAGACCCTGGAGGCTTCCCATGAGTGAGAGGCGAGTGGTGACGCGGCGTGACTTCGTGCGTGGGACGGCAGGGGCTGCCATGGGCGTGTCGCTGTTCGGCGTCGGGTGGGCCGAGCAGGCGACCCGCGAGCCGCGCTCCGCCACCGTGATCCTGGTGCGCGACCAGCGCGCGCTCTCGGCCAGCCACGAGGTGGACGTCGCCGTGCTCAAAGAGATGCTCGCGGAGACGGTCACTCGCGTGACCGGGAAGGCGAACGCGCGCGACGCCTGGCGGGCGCTGGTGACACCCGAGGACGTCGTCGGCCTGGTGCCGACCCCGCACCTCAATCCCACCCACGAGGAGGTCGTCGCGGCCGTGCGGGCGGCGCTCGTGGATGCGGGCATCCCGGCCGACCGCATCCGCCTGGCCCAGGGCGGTCCCGAGAAAGCCGAGGCCTGCACCGCGCTGATCTCGCTTCCCGCCCTGAAGGCCCACTGGCTCACCGGCATCGGCACGGTGCTCAAGAACTACATCATGTACTCAGGACACCCCTCGCACTACCACGACGAGAACAACGACCGCCTGGGAGAGATCTGGCTGAAGCCCCACGTTAAGGGCAAGACCCGCCTGGTGCTGGTGGATGCCCTGCGCCCGCTGTGCGACAAGGGGCCGCAGCCCGATCCGCGCTACCTGTGGGACTACAAGGGGCTTATCGCCGGCACCGACCCGGTGGCCGTGGAGGCGGTCTGCCTGAAGATCATCACCGCCAAGCGCGAAGCGCTGCGAGGGGAACCGTGGCCGCTCTCGCCGCCCCCGCTGTGCGTGCAGATTGCCGACAAGAGGTACGGCCTGGGCACCTGCAAGATGGACGAGATCACGATCAATCGAGCGGGGTGGACGGACGGGACGCTGGTCTGATACCAATTGACCGTCCGTCGTAGAGGAATCGCTGTCACTGCGAGGCCCCGAAGGGGCCGAAGCAGTCCCGTTCCCACTGCCGTCATTGCGAGGAGCGAAGAGACGAAGCAATCCCGTCGACATCGATGAGATCCCGCCACGCGGCCCTGCCAGGCCGCTCGCGGCTTCGGCGTCGGCCCCCTCGCTGCGCTCAGGGGCCTCGCGATGACAGCGAAAAGACTACGTTTGAACGAGAAGCGGTCTGAGGTCGTCAGGGCAGCAACACCGTCGAGCCGGTGGTACTGCGCGCCTCCAGATCCCGGTGCGCCTGCGCGGCCTCCGCCAGCGGGTACGTCTGCCGGATCTCGATCCTCACCGCGCCCGAGCGTACCACCTCGAAGAGCTCGGCGGCCGTTGCAAGCAGGTCCTCGCGGCGGGCCGTGTAGGTCATCAGGGTGGGGCGGGTGAGAAAGAGCGAGCCCTTGGCCGCAAGCACCAGCGGCGAGAACGGCGGCACCGGACCGGAGCTGTTCCCGTACGACACCATCATGCCGAGCGGCTGCAGGCAGTCGAGGGAGCCCTCGAAGGTGTCCTTCCCCACCGAGTCGTAGACCACGCGCACGCCCCGGCCGCCGGTGATCTCCCGCACGCGCGCGACGAACTCCTCGCGCGAGGCAACGATCGTGTGGTCGCAGCCGTGCTCGCGCGCGAGGGCCGCCTTTTCCTCCGTCGACACCGTGCCGATCACCGTCGCCCCCAGGTGCTTCGCCCACTGGCAGGCGATCAACCCCACCCCGCCGGCCGCGGCGTGGACCAGGACCAGGTCCCCGGGCTCGACCCGGCACGTCCGCCGCAGCAGGTACTGGGCGGTCATCCCCTTGAGCATCATCGCTGCTGCCGCGCGGTCACTGATATCCGCAGGCAACGGCACGAGGCGGTCGGCCCGTATCAGGCGCGCCTGAGCGTAGGCGCCGATCGGGCCCGCGTAGGCCACCCGGTCTCCCGGTTTCGCCTCGGTCACGTCCGGCCCGACCTCCTCCACCACGCCCGCGCCTTCCGAGCCCAGCACTGCGGGGAGCGCCAACGGGTAGAGCCCGGCCCGGTGGTAGGTGTCGATGAAGTTCAGGCCCACGCCGGTGTGGCGCAGGCGCGCCTCGCCAGAACCGGGGTGACCGACCTCGACCCCTTCCCAGCGCAGAGCCTCGGGCCCGCCGGTTTCGTGGATGCGGATCGCCATGATCATCGCAGTCACCTCACGGCAACGCGGAAGCGAGATTCGCGGTCACGTCGTCCCGGCGGAGTGAGCGGCCCGGCGACCGACAAGGCGCCGGGCAGTATCGTGAAGGTGGCGCTGCCGGAGGGGTAGGTCTCCCCGTCCACGTCGAAAACCGGCAGCGGCGCCAGCGGCTCCAGGCGCACCTTCCGCCCCTGTCGGTAGCGCACCGGCCGCGCGCCCAGGTGCCGCCCCAGGTAGAGCTGCGGCAGCCGGCGAATCAGCTCCCACCCCGCCACCTCACCGACCAGAACGAGATCGAAGAGGCCATCGTCGGGGCGCGCCTGTGGCGCGACGCGCATACCCTTCCCGAACGTGGTGCCGTTAGCCACGGCGAGCACGAAGAGCGGGCCCTCGTACCACGCCTCGCCATCGACGGTCACCCGCACCGGCGCGCAGCGGTAGCGGCGCAGCGCCGCGAGGGTGGCGCGCAGGAACGCGGTGCGCCCTCGCCTCGGGATCGCGTTGACGGTCTCGTCCACCAGCCCGCCGATTCCCGCCGAGGCGATGTTGATGAAGAAGAAGCCGCCCCCCTCGCCCTCGCAGCGTCCCGCGTCCATGCGCATCGGAGGGCCGAGCAGCGCACGTCGCAACGCCTCGGAGGGATCCCGAGGGATGCGCAGCGCCCGTGCCAGGTCGGAGCCTGTCCCGGCCGGAACGATGCCCAGTGTGACCTTTGCTTCGCCTTCGAGGAGCACGTTGGCCACCAGGTGAGCGGTGCCGTCGCCGCCCACCGCGACGACCCGCTCGCACCCCGCAGCGAGCGCGTCTTTCACCGCACGCCGGGACTCCTCGGCGTCCACCGGGGTCACCACCCGGAAAGGCGCCAGACGCTCGGCCTGCAGGCGCAGGCGCTCCCAGAACCGGCCGGCACGGCCGCCCCCGGCGGCCGAATTGACCAGCACGAGGGTCGGGCTCACACCACCCCCGGGGGCAACCAGTTGGCCACCGCGCGCTCCAGCCGCTTGATCTCGCCGTTCCAGCGCGAGACCGACCACCCTCCGGCGCGGCGCAGCAGCGGCCGCAGCTTTGCGGCGATCTCAATGCAGAAGCGCGGCTGCCACATCCCGAGCCGCACCCGGCGCAGCAGCAGGTCCTCCAGGTGCACCACGCCCCCGAAGCGCAGGTGCCAGACCAACTCCGCGCCACAGAGGTCGAGCCCATCGGCCACCGGCCGTAGCCTCTCGGGATCCGCAGCCGCCGCGGGCAGCGCCAGCGCGCCCAGACGACGCACCAGTCCCTGAGCCACGTCGTCGCCAACACCGAGGGTCCGAAGGCCTCGCCTCAACTCCCCCAGGTCCGCGCGCCACGGCAGCGCGACCACAGCGGTCTGGGACGGCCCCACACGATCCTGCCGCTCCTCAGGGAGGCGCTTGACCACGGTGTCCACAACCTTCTCGGCGGTGGCGCGGAACGTCGTGAGCTTGCCGCCGGCCGTCGAGACGAGCCCCCGTTCCTCCCACACCGCCTCTTCCCGCGAGGCGGCGGAGGGGGTTTCGGCGTGGCTCGAGAGCACCGGACGCAAGCCCGCGAACGCACCGCTCACGTCCTGGGCCCGCAGGCGCGCGGTGGGGAAGACGTGCTGGGCGAAGCGCAGCAGGTACGCGGCCTCCTCCGCGCTGGGGCGTGGGTCGTCCAGCGAACCGGTGTGGAAGAGGTCCGTCGTGCCCACGAGCGTCCCCTCCGGGTGCGGCACCGAGAACACCGGTCGGCCGTCGTCCGCGGACAGCGCGGTCACCGCCACCTCCAGGGGGAGGCGGTGCCGCGGGAACAGCAGGTGGGAGCCGCGGGAGGGGCGCAGCTTCGGCCTGGTCGCGCCGGCCATCGCGCGAATCTCGTCCCCCCAGACGCCGGTGGCGTTCACCACAACGTGCGCCCGCACCTCCTGGGTTGCTCCGTTCTCCAGATCACGTACCAGAGCGCCCGCGACGTCCCCGTCGCGACCCCGCAGCAGCCCTTCGACCTGGGCGTAGCTCACCGCGACGCCCCCCGCCAGCACCCCCGCCGTCACCACCGCCAGCACCAGGCGGGCATCGTCGGCGATCGCGTCGTCGTAGAGCAGGCCGAACTCCAGCCCCGGCCTCGCCAGAGAAGGTACCAGGGCTGCTGCTGCCTTTGCGTCCACCTTCTCGTGGCGGTGGCGGACCGGCGTGAGGTGGTCGTACATGGCGAGGCCGAGGTCCACCTGCCACCCCGGGGTGGCGTCGTTCTCGTAGGAGGGGTAGAGGAAGCGCACGGGCCACACGAGGTGCGGGTTTGAGAGCGCCAGCAGATCGCGCTCGCGGCATGCGGTGCGGGTGATCCCGAGCTGCATCTTCCGCAGGTAGCGGAGCCCGCCGTGGATCAGCTTGGAGGAGCGCGACGAGGTGCCGCAGCCGAAGTCACCGCGCTCCACGAGGCCGACCGCGAGGCCACGGAGCGCCGCGTCGTGGAGGATCCCCGCACCGGTGATGCCCCCGCCGATGACCAGCAGGTCGAGCCCCTCGCCGAGCCGCCGCCAGCCGCGCTCCCGCCAGCCGGGCGGGAACATCAGCTCGCCTCCGCGGGCAGCAGCACACCGGGGTTGAGCACTCCCTGTGGGTCGAGTTCCCGCGCGAGCGCGGAGAGTGCCGCGATCCCCGTTCGTCCCACCTCTCGCTCCAGGTACGGCGCGTGGATCGTCCCCACCCCGTGGTGGTGGGAGACCGTGCCGCCGGCCTCGAGCAGCGCCTCGGTCGCCGCGCGTTTCAGCGCACCCCACTGGACGAGTTCGGCGCCGCGGGCGAGAGGCCAGATAAAGGTGAAGTAGAGCGATGCCCCGTCGCGGTAGGCGTGGGAGAGGTGGCAGAGGATCGCGATCCGCAAGCCTTGACCCTCGCCCACGGAGATCATCGCCCCCCGCACCGCCGAGTAGACCGTGCCGAGGCTCGCCCAGGGCGCAGCGGTCTCCAGGGTGTCCACGCCCCAGCCCTCGGAGAGCAACTCGTCCCGCAGGTAGGGGTGGCGGAAGCGCTCGGCCCGCCACCGCCGCCAGCCGGTGTGCCCGAGGGCGAGCCCGCCCGCGGCGCGCCACACCCGCGCGGCGGCCTGCTGGGCGAGTGTCACCTCCTGCGCGCCGCCCGCCCAGCCCAGAAGCAGCAGGCACCCCTGCCGGTAGCGTCGCAGGCCGAAGAGCGCGCGGCTGACCTGCGCCGCGAGCGGCGAGAGCGAGACCAGCGTCGTGCCGAAGCTCGTCTCGGCGGGGTCGGAGAGCCGCAGCACCTCCACCGGCACCCCGGCCTGCAGCAACTCGCGGCAGATCTCCACGCCGGCCGCCCACCCCGGCAGCAGTACTGCGAGCCCATCCTCGTGCTCGGGTAGTGGCCGCACCCGCACCGTCGCCTCGGTGATCACTCCGAGGCGGCCCTCGCTCCCGATCACCAGGCGGCGCAGCTCGGGCCCGGCGGCCGATCCCGGCAGGGGAGGCAGCCGCCAGAGCCCTGAAGGGGTCGCGAGCTCGAGGCCTGCCACCAGCTCGTCGATCTTGCCCACACCGGTGGAGCGATGCCCCGCAGAGCGGGTGGCCACCCATCCGCCCACGGTCGAAAGCTCGAACGACTGCGGCTCGTGCCCGAGGCGCAGCCCGTGCGGGGCGAGCGCGGTCTCCACTTCGGGCCCCAGAGTCCCGGCACGAAACGTCGCCAGCTCGGACGTCGTGTCAACCCCAACCATACCTCGCAGGCGCTCCAACGAGAGCACCACCACCGGGCGAGCCCCCGGGCGCACGGTTACGCCCCCTACCACGCTGGTCCCACCGCCGCGTGGGATCACCGCAATACCCGCCGCCGACGCCGCCTTGAGGATGCCGACCACCTGCTCGGTGCTCTCGGGGAGGCAGACCGCGTCCGGAAACGCCGCAATCGCCGCGGTGCGCAGCGCCACCAGATCCGGCAGCGAGTGCCCGCAGGCGTGGCGCAGCCGCGCCTCGGGCGCGGTCAGCGTGGGAGCCGGGAGCGCCGGCAGCGGGCGCGGCTTCGGAACAGGGATCTCACCCTCAGGCACCGCGGGCAGGGGATCACCTTCCCCGAGCCGCTCGACGAGCCAGGCGCGCGCCATCGAAGGGACCGGGAAGCTCTCGGCCGCAAACCCCCACCCGTTCCATCGCCGCTCGCCCATCGGCATCCGCCTCGATGCTAACGCACCTTCCCGTCCCCGCACCCTCCCGAAACGAAGCCAGTCCGCGACCGCGAGCGCTGCCGCTCTTCACGGGAGTGGCAGCACCGCCCGCACGATCGCCACAAAGTGGGACAACGAGCCGAGCATCACGAAGATGTGAAAGATCTCGTGAAAACCGAACACGCCGGGAACGGGGTCTGGTTTCTTCACCGCATAGATCACCGCGCCAACGCTGTAGAACGCTCCTCCGAGCGCGAGCCAGGCCAGCCCTTCGGGCGAGAGCCGGTGCACGAGCGGCCACACTACGATGACCACGAGCCAGCCGAGGGCGAGGTACAGCGTCACGCCCAGCCAGCGCGGGCCGTCGATCGCGAAGATCGTGACGAACATCCCGACCAGCGTCAGCCCCCACACCGCCCCGAACAGCGACCACCCCCACGGGCCGCGCAGTGGCACCAGGCAGAACGGCGTGTAGGTCCCGGCGATCAGCAGGAGGATCGCGACGTGGTCGAGCTGCCGCAGCACCCTGCGCGTCGGCTCCGAGACCGGCAGCAGGTGGTACAGCGAGCTCGCTAGGTAGAGCAGGAAGAGCGACACGCCGTAGACGATGAAAGCCGCGAGGTGCCACCACTTGTGGTTGACGGCGGCCAGGATGATCAGCACCGTGGCACCGATCACCGCGACCACGGCAAACGCGAGGTGGGTGAGGCCGGCGACCGGGTCCCGCAGGCGCAGGCCCGAAGCAGCTGCCGGTGGTGCGCCGGGGCGCTCGCTGGTGTGCACGGCCACGCATTGTACGACCATGTGGGGCTGCGTGCGAGAATCCGCCGTGACCTTGCGGGGGCACTTCTGGACCGTCGCGCCCCACCTCCTGCAGCGCTTCCGGCGCGACGGAGACCCCCATGCCCGGCCGTGGACCACGGTGCTCGAGGATCCCACCGTGGGGCAAGTGCGCCTCTCGGGTTTCTTGCACGAGCCCGTGCGAGCGCGCGCTCTGCTCGTCGTGGTGCACGGCCTCGGGGGCTCGGCCTCCAGCCACTACGCGGTGCGAGCCGCCAGGGCCGCAAAGGCCGCGGGCCTCGCCTGCCTGCGCCTCTCGCTGCGCGGAGCGGACGGCACCGGCGAGGACTTCTACAACGCCGCCCTCACCGAGGACCTGCGTGCGGCGGTCGAGAGCCCCGAGGCGCCGCGCTACGAAGCTGTCCTGGTCCTCGGCTACTCGCTGGGCGGTCACCTGGCGCTGCGCTACGCCGTTGAGCAACCCGACCCGAAAGTCCGGGCAGTGGCGGCCGTCTGTGCCCCTCTCGACCTCAAGCTCTCCCAGGAGGCGATCGACCGCCCCGGCCTGGCCCTCTATCGGCACTACCTGCTCGGCAACCTGCGGCGTCTGATGGCCGCCGTCGAGGCTCGGCGTGAACTGCCGGTGCCGCTGTCTGTGCTTCGCACCGTGCGCACCCTGCGGGAGTGGGACCGCCAGACGGTGGTGCCCCGCTTCGGCTTCGCCAGCCCCGAGGACTACTACGCCCGGGCCAGCGTCGGCCCCCTCCTCGCACGCCTCCGGATGCCGGCGCTGCTGGTGGCCGCCGAGGCGGACCCGATGGTGCCCCCCGTCGCGCTTCGCCCGTCGCTTGCCGCCGAGCATGGCGCCCTGAAGGTGCGATGGGTTTCGCGCGGAGGCCACGTAGGTTTCCCAGCAGACCTCGATCTCGGCTTCGCCGCTTCCCCCGGCCTCGAGTCTCAGGTCCTCGCCTGGTTGCAGGCACAGCTCTAGCGGGCGCTAACCGCCGTCAAGAACTGACACCGTCAGGCACCACGCCCCCGCCGCTCCGTGCTAGCATCAAATCATGAGACTCCGTCGAAGCGTCGCGGGGGCTCCTCAGAAAGGCGGCCAGCGTCCGCACCACGGCCGGGGTATCAAACCGGGAGCGCCATGAGCGGCCCCACCCCGGTCTCGCCGCGCAGCCCTCGGCCCCTGGGGAGCGGGCGCTTCCCGCGATTCGACACCAACGACCGGGCTGCCGCTGTCCGCCGGCCGGAGGCCGCGCCGCGGACCCTGCGCATCGTCGCTATCGGCGGCGGCAAGGGCGGGATCGGCAAGAGCCTGGTTTCGGTCACCCTCGGCATCGAGCTGGTCCGCCGCGGCATGCGCGTCGTGCTCGTGGACTGTGACCTCGGCGGCGCAAACCTTCACAGCTTCCTCGGTATGCAGTTCCCGAAGGAGACTCTCTCCGACTTCGTCCTGCGCCGGGTCGAGAGCCTCTCTCAGCTCGTCATCACGACGCCGGTGCCCGGGCTCGGCCTGATCTCCGGCGCCCGCAACGCGATCCAGGTCGCCAACCCGATGCACCAGCAGAAGCTCCGCCTGCTGCGCGCGGTTGCGAAGCTGGACGCCGACGTGGCGGTGCTCGACCTGGGGGCCGGCACCCACTACAACGTCGTGGACTTCTTCCTGCAGGCGCACCACGGCATCCTCGTGATCGTGCCCGAACCGACCTCGGTGGAGAACGCCTACCGCTTCCTGAAAGCAGCCTTCCTGCGGCGGATCAGGAACGTGGATGCGTCGTTCGGAATCCGTGACCTGATCCAGGAGGTCACCCGTGCCCGCGGTCAGCGCCCGCTCGTGCCAGCCGAGATGGTGCAGGCGGTGGCCGAGCGCGACCCCGAAGCCGGTGCTGCGCTCGAGCGGGAGATGGCCTCGTTCAAGCCACTGCTGCTGGTCAACCAGGTGCGCGAGCCGAAGGACCTCTCGCTGGGCGAGGGGATGTGCGCGGCATCCCGAAAACTCTTCGGCCTGGAGCTCACCTACCTCGGCCACCTGCGTCACTACGACCAGGTGTGGCGGGCAGTGCGCGCCCACCAGCCGGTGTTCTTCGAGAAGCTCGGGAAGTCGTTCGCCCTAGACCTCGCGGCTGTAGCCGGCCGGCTGCTCGAACTGCCGGTGCCCAAAGAGGCGGTGCCGTGAAGCCTCTTGCGGAGCAGAGTCCCTGGGAGGTGCTGGGGCTCACGCCAGGGGCCTCCGAGGACGAGGTTCGACGCGCCTACGAACGCCTCTCGGCCGCCCTCGCCCCCGGCGCGCTGGCCCTTTACTCGATCGCGGAGGCGGACGACCCACGCGCCCTGCAGCAGCGTCTCCGAGAAGCCTACCTCACCCTGATGCGCGCCTTCGGGTGGGATGTGCCGGTGGTCCCCGACCTCGGGCTCTCCGGTGCGCCGCCCGCTGCCGAGAGCCGTCCCGCGGCCCCCCCCGCGCAGGTGCCGCCAGAGGACCACGGTGCAGCCGCACCCGCCGTCGCCACCGGCACAGAGTTCACCGGCGCGCATCTCCGGACGGTGCGGGAGGGGCTCGGCCTCACGCTGGCGGAGGTTTCCCAGCGCACCCGTATCCGGCCGCAACAGCTCGAGAGCATCGAGACGGAGGCGTTCGACAAGCTCCCCCAGCGCGTGTTCGTGCGAGGCTTCGTGATGACTTACGCGCGTGAGCTCAAGCTCGACCCCGAGCGCGTATGGGCAAGCTACGGCAAGCGCTGGGAGACGGCCACGACCCACCGGGAGTAGCCGCGTCTGCCACCCGGCAGGTGCGGCCAACGCTCTGCAGATCCAGCTACTTGCCCACGTGTGCGAGCGGGGGGGTTGCGGGAAGACACGGAAGCGATTAGACTATAACCGAATGGCGATGAAGTAATGGAATTTGGTCGCCGGCCGGTGGACAGTATGTGCGACACACTCCGGCAGGGAGGATATGTGGCGGTCAAAGAGCTGACATCAAACAACTTCAACGACACCATCGAGAACAACGACACGGTTCTCGTGGACTTCTGGGCGAGTTGGTGTGGTCCCTGCCGCACGTTCAAGCCGATCTTCGAGGCGGCCGCCGAGGCCCACCCCGAGATGACCTTTGCCTCCTGCAACACCGAGGAGCAGCAGGAGTTGGCGGCGGCGTTCGGGATCCGCTCGATCCCGACGCTGATGGTCTTCCGCGAGAAGGTCCTCCTGTACGCACAGCCAGGGATGCTTCCGGCCGAGGCGCTCGAGGACCTGATCGGCAAGGTTAAAGCTCTCGACATGGCCGAGGTGCACGCCGAGGTCGCCAAGCAGCAGCAGAGGGCAGCCGCGGCAGAGTAGCCCCCCGCACAGGCGAGACGTGCGCGGCCCTGCCCGCGGCAGGGCCGCGCCACCGAGTAACTCCCGTTGACGGCATGATCCGGTGGCCTGTACCGTTGCCGATGTCGGGGCCGAGCGGGCCCCTGGAGGCGTCTCGTCCCATGGCAGAGGTCAAGCGCCGCAGCAGCGTCGCGGTCAATGTCGGCCATGTCCAGGTCGGGGGTGGTGCCCCGGTGGTGGTGCAGTCCATGACGTCCACCGACACCGCAGACGCCGCGGCCACCGCGAGGCAGTGCCTCGAGCTTGCGCAGGCGGGCTCGGAGTTGGTGCGCGTCACGGTGAACGTGCCGGAGGCCGCGCGGGCGGTGCCGGAGATCCGCAAGCGGCTCGACGACGCCGGCTGCGCCGTGCCTCTGATCGGTGACTTCCACTACAACGGCCACATCCTGCTCCGCGACTTCCCCGAGTGCGCCGCCACCCTTGCCAAGTACCGCATCAACCCCGGCAACGTCGGCCACGGCGCCAAGCGCGACGAGCAGTTCGCGGCCATCTGCAAGGTCGCGGTGGACAACGGCAAGCCGATCCGGATCGGGGTCAACGCAGGCTCGCTGAACCAGGAGCTCGTGACGGCCTCGATGGCCGAGAACGCCGCCCGCAACCTGGGCAAGAACTCGGACGAGGTCATCGATGAGTGCATGATCCTCTCGGCGCTCACCTCCACGGAGCTGGCCTTGGCATCGGGCCTCGGCGCCGACAAGATCGTGATCTCCTGCAAGGCCTCCCAACCCAACGAGCTGATCGCGGTTTATCGCGAGCTGGCAGCCCGGACCGAGCAACCCCTCCACCTCGGCCTCACCGAGGCCGGCATGGGGATCAAGGGGCTGGTGTGGTCGGCCTCCGCCATCGGCGTCCTGCTCCACGAGGGGATCGGCGACACCATCCGCGTCTCCCTCACCCCCCGCCCCGGCGGTGACCGGCGCGACGAGGTGATCGCCGCCTGTGAGCTCCTTCAGGCCCTCGGCCTGCGCTCGTTCGCGCCGTCGGTGACCGCCTGCCCAGGGTGCGGTCGCACCACGTCCACCACTTTCCAGGAGCTGGCCGAGCGCATCCAGTCGTACGTGCGGGACAAGATGCCGGAGTGGAAGCGCGACTACGAAGGGGCCGAGACGATGCGGCTCGCGGTGATGGGCTGCGTGGTGAACGGCCCAGGCGAGTCGAAGGCCGCCAACATCGGCATCTCGCTCCCCGGCACGGGGGAGTCCCCCGCCTGCCCGGTCTACATCGACGGGCAGAAGTTCACCACCCTGAAGGGCACCTCCGAGGAGCTCGCCGCCGCCTTCAGCACTCTCGTGGACGACTACGTCGCGACCAAGTACATGAAGCGGCCCAACGCCTAGGCCCCCTGCACGTCCGCCCCGCGCCTCCGAGGTCGGGTACCATGCCAGCCGGAGGTGCCCATGAAAATCGTTGCGACCCTCGGCGCCCTCGCGCTGGCTGCGCCGCTTCTTGCCGGCCCACCGCCTGCCTTCGACGAACACTTTCTCGACGCCACCCTCCGCATCGACACGTTCCACACCGGAAACGCCAGCGAGGAAGTGGTCACCCTCGACCAGGTCTACCAGCAGGGGATCTGGGCCGGCAGCCGAACCCACCTCCTCGACCCGTTGGGGTTCGGCGGGTACTTCGCCAAGGTTGCGGATCCCATCTCCGGCGCCCTCCTGTTCTCCAGAAGCTACGACACCTATTTCGGCGAGTACCGCACCACCGCGGCAGCCGCGAAAGGCATGCGCAGGACGTACCACGAGTCCGTGCTGATCCCCTGCCCGAAGGGAAAGGTGCGCGTCGCGATCGAGGCGCTTGGGCGAGACGGCTCGCTGAAGGAGATCTTCACCACCGAGATCGACCCGGCAGCGGTGACCATCGTTCGCAAGCCGCTGGACGCCGGCGTCAAGGTCGTGGAGGCCGCCAAGAGCGGCGACCCCCACAGCAGGGTGGACGTCGCGATCCTCGCCGAGGGGTACACCGCGAAGGAAGAGGGTAAGTTCCGCGCCGACCTCGCGCGGTTCGTCAAGATCTTCCTCGCCCAGGAACCGTACGCGAGCCGGAAGGACAGCTTCAACGTCTACGGGGTGTTCAAGCCCTCCCAGGAGAGCGGCTGCGACGAGCCGAGTTGGGGCTCCTTCAAGAACACCGCACTGAACGCGACCTTCGACTCCCTCGGCTCGGAGCGGTACCTCCTCACCGAGGACAACCGGCGCCTTCGCGATCTGGCCGCCCACGCCCCGTACGACGCGCTGCTGATCATGGTCAACTCCCCGCGCTACGGCGGGGGAGGGATCTACAACCTCTACTGCACCTTCACCGCCGACAATTACTGGAGCACCTACGTCTTCCTCCACGAGTTCGGGCACACCTTCGGCGGGCTTGCCGACGAGTACTACACCTCGTCGGTCGCCTACAGCGAGTTCTTCCCTAAAGGCGTCGAGCCCGCGGCCCCAAACGTCACCGCGCTGCTCGACCCCGCGAACCTCAAGTGGAGGGCGCTAACGACCCCTGGGACCCCGATTCCCACAGCGTGGGAGAAGGCCGACTACGACACGATGGATCTCGCCTACCAGAAGGTGCGCGAGGAGCTCAACGCGAAGATCGCGGCCGCCAAACGTGCCGGCGCCCCACGCCCGGAGGTCGAGAAGCTTCAGGACGAATCGGATCGCCTCTCCCGCGAGCACGCCACCAAGGTGGACGCCTACCTCGCCAAGTCGGCCTTCGTCGGGCACGTCGGGGCGTTCGAGGGTGCCGGGTACGCATCGAGGGGCCTCTACCGCCCGATGGTGGACTGCCTCATGTTCACCAAGGGCGCCAAGCCGTTCTGCAAGGTGTGCCAGGAGGCGGTCGTGCGTGTCATCGAGTACTACGGCGAGTAGCCGGCCTCCGCGCAGGCAAGCGTCCGCCGGTAGCGTTATCATGAAATAGGGAGGGCTGCGCGCCCTTAGGCACGCAGACCGGCGGGGAAGGCAGCCACGCATGGACGACTCGTCGCCTCCCTCACCACCCCCCCACGGGGGCAGTCAGGCCGAGCGCCTGCAGGGGCAACCTCTCACCGAGTCCGCCGTGGCCGGTGCGCCGAGCTCCGAGGGCGCGGAGGCCGCGATCGGGCAGAGCCCGGCCGGCAAGGACGCCAACGCGGCGCTGCGGGCCGTCGCCAACACGGCCCGCTCGTTCATCCTCTACGACGCGGGCAACGAGAGGATCCGGGGCTTCCTCGAAGACGCGCGCGCAAAGGTCGAGCACTTCCTTGCAGTCCACGGCGAGATGTCGCTCGACATCCGTCCCTGGGACATCGTGCTGGGGTCCGAGGTGGTCTACTCGGACAAGGACCGCGAGCGCTCCCTGGCCTTCCGCCTCTACCGCGACGGCGTTCGGCGTCTCGTCATCCGCCCCAACCTGGAGTGGAACGAGCTCATCGTTCTGATCGGCATCCTCTCCGTGCGCTACAAAGGGGTGCGCACCCAGGAGGACGACGTCGTCACGCTGCTCTGGCGAGCCGATTTCAAGCACATCGAGATCGGGGCGGTGGAGGGCCTGGTCGCCAGCGAGGACTACGACCCCGACATGCAGGTGCCGGAGGGCACGCTGGCAGGTCCACGCAACGCCATGCAGGTGATGATCTTCAACGCTCCCTACCGGTTCGACTACCCCTGGCCGAGCTACACCGAGCGTGCCGCTGTCGAGCACAGGGCGGTGCCGCCCTCGCTGCTGGCCCGCATCACCGAGGAGGACGGCACCGAGGCGGTGCCGCACGAGTGCCTCCTGCTGGTCAAGGAGCTTCTGGCGGGCCTCACGGACCCTCTCGATCCGCTGACGCTCGACGACGTCACGCCGGTCCTTCGTGAGGTTCGCGGCTTCCTCGCGGGGGAGAACTACCTCGACGCCCTCCTCGACGTCGTGCACGCGGTCCAGCGCACGGCGCCCGCAGACGAGAGATCACGGAAGGAGCTGCTTGCGGCCTGCGCCGACGAGGGCGTGGTGCGCCGCTTCATCCTCGCGCTCACACCGGAGGAGACAGCCCTGCCGCCCGCGCTTCTCGAGCTCGTGAGCATCGCCCCCGGGGACCATCTCGGGACCCTGCTTGACCTGTTCACGAGCTCGCTCCGCCACCGCCCCTCACCGCTGATACGGCAGCTCCTGGAAACCCAGCTGCACGGCCACACTGCCCGCGCCGGCGAGTGCCTGCACGCCCTCGGCGGAAACGCCGCCATCGAGCTCTTCCGGCTGATGGCCAAGGCCGATCCGACCGGTGCCGTGGAAGCAGCGCTGAGGCTTCTCGAAAGCACCGAGGAGGATCTCCAGTTGGAGGCGCTCCGGTTCCTCGAGCACGCCTCGTACGGCGCCAAGATCGGGCGTGCCCTTGTCGCGGCCCTGGGGGCCCACACTTCCGCAGTGAGGCTGCGCGCGCTTGCCATCCTGGTCCGCCATCGGGAAAGCCGGGCGTTCGAGCCCCTGGTCGAAAGGGTCAGGCGCGGCGCCGCCGGCGAGCTCACGGTGGCCGAGGCGAGGGCCGCCGGTGAGGCGCTCACCTGGCTGGACCCGGAGAGGGCCAGGCCGCTGTTCAAGGAGTGGGTCCGGCCCCCCGGTCTGCTCGGCCGCCTGTCGCCCGGCCAAACAACGCTGCGGTGGGCCGCCGTGAGTGGCCTGCCGTTGCTCCCGGGGCGGGAGTCCGAGGAGCTCCTCGAGTGGCTCTCGCACCACACCAGCGACGAGCTGTGCAGGCAAGCCGCGGTGGCCCTGGCGCAGCTCAGGCACCCGCGGGGAGGCGAGCCCCATGCCTGATGCGATCTCCACCGCCCAGGAGCAGCTCGGCAAGACGCTGGAGAGGGCGCGGGCCGAGGAGGACCGCGAGCTCGCCACCCGCGTCCGCGAGCTGGGCGCCCAGCTGGCGCACCTGCTCAACGGCCTGTTCCACATGGCAAGGACGCACGCCCTCAACAACACCGCGTTCGACGTCCCGGTGCGGGAGTTCGGTGCGGCTCTGTGCGAGCTCATGGAGCTTCTCGGACCTGCGACCCTGCAGTGCGTCGAGGACCAGATCTTCGTCAACGACCTGCGCATCCGCTTCGACAAGCTGATCGAGGAGTCAATCACGCTTGGCGCCGACCTCCAGCGCCACACCGTCGGCGGCCTGACCCTCAACGCTCCCCTCGCCGACCCGGAGATCCGCACCATCGTGCGCCTGTTCTCCTCCCCGCCCACGCCCCCGGAGCCGCGCGCCGCTCTGCAGTCGGAGTTGGTCGCGGCCGGCATGAGCTCCGTTCAGGTGCACCCGCCGTTCCGCTTCCGGATCACGGGCGAGGAGTTCCATCAGGCCACGCGCGAGTTCCGTGAGGTCTACCTTGCGAGTGCCGGCACGGTCGCCAACGTTTTCGCCACCCTCGGCGCCGACCGCCTGCCGAGCCCGCTGCCTGTGCGCCGTCTGGTTCACCAGTTGATCGATGCCTCCCGCCTCGGGGACGCCGCCGAGGCGGCGCGCAACGCCGAGGGGGCCCTGCCGCCGTTTGCCCAGCACACCCTCATGGTGACCAATCTCTCGCTCGTGATCGGGCGAGCGGCCGGCCTCTCCGATCCGTCCCTCGCCGACCTCGGTGTGGCGGCGATGTTCCACGACGTCGGCTTCACCATGCGCGAGGACGGCTACTCGGTCCCGTTCGAGCGCCACTCCCGGGCCGGGCTGCGGGTGCTGCTGCGCCAGCGCGGATTCCACCGGGCCAAGCTCCGCCGCCTGCTGACCGTGCTGCAGCACCACTACGCGTTCGACGACCCGCGGGGTATGCCTTGGCTGTACGCCCGTATCGTCCACATCGCCGATGACTACGACACGCTCACCCGCTACCGGTCGGCCCAGGGGCCGATCCTGTCCACCCCTGACTGTCTGGCCCGCATGGCAGCCCAGGCCGGCAAGGCGTACGATCCGCTGCTCATGCAGCTGTTCTGCAACGTCATGGGGCGCTTTCCGCCCGGAGCGATCCTGAGTCTGGCGGACGGTCACCTCGTGCTGTCGATCACCACGGTGCGCAGCCCCGAGACGTTCGACAAGCCCCTGTGCAAGGTGATCCGGCGGCCCGACGGCTCCGCACCGGTCGAGGACGAGTTCCTCGACCTCGCCCATGGGGGCAAGGTGGCCAAGGTCCACCACCCGAGGGGCTGACGCCCCTTGGCCGCCACCGGGGAAGGTGGTAGAAGGGGCAGCCCGCACGACGAGGGGAGGCCGCACGCGCATGGAGAAGCTCGCTGGAAAGGTGGTCCTGATCACCGGGGCGTCGTCGGGGATCGGCGCCGGCCTCGCCCTGGAGTTCTCCCGGCAGGGGGCTGCCGTCGCGCTGCTCGCCCGACGTGCCGAACGCCTGCGGGCGCTGGCCGGGGAGATCCGCGGTGCGGGCGGGCATGCCCTCGCGATCCCCTGCGACGTCACGCGCGAGGGCGACCTCGAGCGCGCCGTCGCGCTCACCGTCTCCGGGCTCGGCCACATCGACGTGGCGGTGGCCAACGCCGGGTTCGGCGTGGTGGGTGCATTCGCCAAGCTCCGGCTCGACGACTACCGCCGGCAGTTCGAGACCAACGTTTTCGGGGTCCTGCGCACCGCATACGCCACCCTCGACGAACTGCGCCGCTCGCGCGGCACGCTCGTCATCCTCGGCAGTGTGAGCGGTTACCTTGCGGCTCCGTCCGCCTCGCCGTACGCGATGAGCAAGTTCGCCGTTCGCGCGCTCGCAGAGTCTCTGCGTAACGAGCTTGCCCCAGAGGGTGTCTCGGTCGTCCTCATCACGCCGGGGTTCGTGCAAAGCGAGATCCGCCGCGTGGACAACCGTGGCCGGTTCCGCCCGGAGTTCCCTGACACTGTCCCTCGCTGGCTCCAGATGCCGACGGAGCGGGCGGCGCGCCAGATCG
>Ga0315293_10000932_pt1 | contig 27939 bp, 25 predicted proteins | sample YL17G13_20_MG_FD_203071 | JGI IMG/M metagenome (GOLD analysis project Ga0315293, IMG submission 203071) | Sediment microbial communities from Yellowstone Lake, YNP, Wyoming, USA - YL17G13_20 | ecosystem: Environmental > Aquatic > Freshwater > Lake > Sediment | place: USA: Wyoming | collected...
CCGCGCATTCTTTTCCCGCGTCATCCAAATGTCGTGAGCCGACCACGGCAATGCCGGGCTGTCCGAGCAAAGCCTTTTCGCCCGCGTAGAATAGAACGGTGGGCGCGGAGTCTTTTAAACGCTGGTGATAACGTTCGGGGTAGCCTGAGTCCGCGCGGGTGAGGGGGCGAATGCCAAGCGATTCCAGGCGTTCCAGTGCAATTGCCAGTGCGCCGCTGCGTTCCAGCAGGTATGCCAGGCGGTCGGCTTCATTGACGGGGAGGGAGAGTTGCACCCGTAAATTGGATGCGCCCCAATCCAGAAGCGCGCCAGGACGCAGGTTGAGCGCTTGTAGTTTGCGCGCCAACGGATTCCACTCGCGCAGGGTGAGAGGGGCGAATTCCGGGTCGGACGGCAGCCCGATGTGGGAACAAAGCAGGAGCAAGGTTTGAGAATCGGGGAAAATCATGCGTTTCTCGCGGTGGCTTGCGCCAAGGTGAAGGGATACACCAACCCGCTGCCGTGTGTGCGCAGCAAGTAACCTGCCATTGCTAACGTCCAGCCCGAATCGAGGATGTCATCCACCAGCAGGACGGGCGCGTTAGGCACATTACCGCTAACGCCTAGCGTATTCAGAACGTTATGAGCCTGCATGGAACTGTTTTGCATAGTTTTTTGCGGTTGTGCATCAGAATTGCGCACGAGGACAGGGTTGAACGGGATTCCGAGGCGGGTGGATAACCGCCTGGCAAAAGTGAAAACAAGCGCCGAGTGGCGGCGGGACGGGATGGCTGTCACCCAAACAGGAAAAGGTTCGGGTTTCCAGTTTTCGCGGATTAAACGGGCGGCGGCTTCCACCAGCTCGTCCGAAAAATGATTGTGCTCGTATTTCCCGGCGCGAACCAGCGTCCCCCACCCTGAATCGCCATAATAACACAATGAGCGCCCGGTTTCATTAAGCAGTTCAGCCGGAATTTTGCGTTTTTGGTCGGGGAAAATACCCGCAGGGAGCATGTGGCGCGGGGAGATGGCAATGGATGCGCCTTTGAGATAGGTTTCGGCTTCGATGACGAGTTCCCGTGAGACGGTTCCTGGTAAGCCTTTGCCCTTGCAGTTGGCACAGCGTCCGCAGGGTTGTGGGTGGGTATCGTCGAGGGCGCGTTGCAGGAATTCCATCAGGCAGTCCGTGTGCGCCAGGTATGCCTGCATTTGAGCTTGCTCGGCGCGGCGCAGGCTGGTAACGCGCTCGATGCGCTCGATTTCGGGATGCCAGGGGTTGGGGGTGCGAAAATAGATCGTTTTACGATTCTCAAATGTGACGCCAACTGCGCCATCCACTTCGAGCAGTTTCAGGGCTTTTTCAAGCATACTGCGGCTGACGTTGACTTGCGCCAAAATCTCGTTGACGGCAAGTCCTTCGCTGTGTTCGAGCGTATTCAGGATTTGTTGCATGGTTTCAAGGCTGGGAAAGGCAGATTGAATAAAATAATCCTGAATTTCATCATCCTCCGCGCCGCTGAGCAGGATGCCATATGCCCGTTCCACTGCCCGACCGGCGCGCCCAACTTGTTGGTAGTACGCCACCACCGAGCCGGGGCGTTGGAAATGGATGACGTAGCCGATGTCGGGTTTATCGAACCCCATGCCGAGAGCCACCGTGGCAACCAGGATTTTGACTTCGTTATTTAGGAATGCCTGCTCCAGGGCGGGACGGTCGAGGTTGTTGTCATCGCCGGCATGATAGGCTTCAGCAGAAAATCCCTTTTGCTTGAGCCAACCTGCCACACGCTCGGTATCCGGCACGGTGAGACAGTAGATGATGCCACTGCCAAGCAGTTTGGGTAGATTCTCTGCCAGCCAGGCGAGCCGCTCGCTTTGGTTGGCGAGCGTAATGGTTTGCAGTCGCAGTGAATCACGGGAAAGTGTGCCGCGCAAAACGAGCAAATCAGCGCCCAGTTGGGCTTGCACATCCGCGACAACGCGATTGTTGGCGGTAGCGGTTGTGCCCAGCACGGGGGCACTTTTTGGCAGCATTTGCAGGATACGCACGATGCGGCGATAGTCCGGGCGAAAATCGTGCCCCCAATCGGAAATACAATGCGCTTCGTCCACGACGAACAGACCAATGCTTCCCGCCATGCCGGGCAAGACTGACTGAAGAAAACGCTCATTGTTTAGCCGCTCCGGGGAGATGAGCAGCACATCACAGGAGTTTTCTTTCAATGCCGCTTCAACAGAATCCCACTCCTCGCGGTTAGTACTGTGGATGGTATGGGCGCGAATGCCAATCCGTTTGGCCATCTCGATTTGATTGCGCATCAGTGAAAGTAACGGGCTGATGAGCAGGGTCGGTCCTGCGCCCTGTTCGCGCAATAGTTTCGTGGCGAGAAAGTAAACTAGACTCTTGCCCCATCCCGTGCGCTGGACGATAAGCGCACGCTTTTTCTGAATGGCGACGACTTCAATCGCTTCCCATTGACCAGTACGGAAAACTGCCTGTTCGCCGAGCATGGTGTGGAGGAGTTCGAGAGCGTGGTATTGGGTCGGCAAGGTTTTCATTATACGTACTAATTCTACATCATAGTCAAATAATTCGTCGCCCAAAATTCCGCTGGGATGGAACGGTGGCTCGTTGTGGTCGTAGTGCAGCGTCGGCTGGACCTGCGTGCCATTGACCCTCGTAGCGGGCACGGGCTAGCATTTGGGGTACGTAGGCTGGATAAGTAGGCATGGCTGTTGCCCATGTGGTAAGTTTTGGAATTATAGCAACGATTGGTTGTGACCGGGTAGTAAAATACGGATCAGTGGGATGCTCGCGAGGTAATTTAAAAAGCAGCGACGACCAACCTCACGCTGGTCGTCGCATACCTTTCGAATGCATATTTACGACTGTAGCACGGGCCTGAATTTATACCCATACACCAGCATTCCCCGTTCATCGCCATCCTGTCGCAGTTTGCGTGTCACCATCTCGACCGGCATGCCGATCTGGATGGGCTGGTCGCCCAGGTCGGTCAACTGCGCCGTCACCAGCGGGCCTTCGTTCAATTTGACGAGCGCCACAGTATAGGGTGCGTTCTCGTCGTAACCTGCGGGTGCTTCATAAATGGTGGTGTACGAATACACTTCGCCCTTGCCGCTGAATGCGTAAAGCGTCTTGGCTTCCTGCCCGCACGAGGGGCAGATATCGCGCGGCGGGAAGATCTTGGCTTCGCAATGCGGGCACGCCTCTCCGACCAGTCCGTACCGTTGTTGTCTCAACCGCCAATGGCGTGGAATTTCCATAAGAGTAGCTCCTTATCGCTAAATTCAGCCTAACTTTAATTTCGGCAAGCTATCAGGAACTATCAGACTTCCCGGCAGATTTGTAAGGCTATTCCATTAGCTCGAGGATATGTGAGACGGCGGTGGATGCTGGTCCGCCAAGGGACTGGATGAGCGCGAACCGCGCCCCAGCAATCTGGTTCGCGCCGGCCTGACCTCGTAACTGCATCGCCGCTTCGACGGCCTGATACACGCCTGTCGCCCCGCCGGGGTTGCCGCGCGCCTTGAGTCCGCCCAGGGTGGCGCAGGGGATTTTTCCGTTTAAGGCAATGACCCCATCTTGGGCCAGCTTCCAGCCTTGACCGCGCCGCGCAAATCCGACCGCCTCGATGGATAAGGCCGCGTAGATCGAGTAGGCATCGTGATATTCGAACAGGGAGATTTGATCGAGCGCTATCCCGGCCTGTTTGAGTGCTTTTCCGGTCGAGAGCTGGACTGCCTCGAACCACAGCGGATCGCGCCGGTCGTGGAGCGCCAGCCTGTCGGAGGCGGAGGCCGACCCCGCGATGCGCACCAGCGGATGCGAAAAGCCGGTGGGCAGCAGCTCGCGCCGGGTCAAGACGAGCGCCGCCGAGCCGTCTGCATTGGGGGCCATGTCGAACATGTTGAGCGGCTCGCTGACCATCTCGGCCTTCTGGTAAGTTTCCAGTTTGATTGCCTTCTGGAACATGGCGTTTTTGTTGCTCGCGCCGTTGGCGTGGGCGGTCAAGGCGAAGCCTGCCAACCCGTCTGCCGGAATGTTGAACTCGTGCAAATACCGCCGCATCAACATGGCGGCTTGAGCGGTGGGCGTCATACCTTGCACGGCCTCGAAATCGCTATCCGACGTGGTGGCGAGGGCAGCTTCCACGCTGGAGCCGATGGCGTCGGTGAATTTCTCCACGCCGACCACCAGGGCTACATCCACCATGCCGCTTTTGATAGCCAGATAACCCTGACGCAGTGCCGCGCCGCCCGAAGCCCCCGCGGCTTCGATGGTCGCAGCATCAATTCCGGCAAGTCCGGAGAAATCGGCCAGCAGCGCGCCCAGGTGCGCCTGGCGGGAAAGGTTGGGGGCGAGCATGTTGCCCACGAAGAGCGCCTGTGGGCGCAATCCGCCCGCGTCTAGCATAGCGGCTTGCATGGCAAAATGCGCCAGTTCGCGCAGGGATGTTTCCCAGTGTTCGCCGACGGTGGTTTGACCGATACCAGCGATGATGATGTCAGTCATAATTACTTCATCGCAATCTTCCCGCGATAGCGCGCATAGGTGGCGTAATCAATCTCCGTGCGGCGGGCGATGTAATCTTGGGTCTTGGTGGCAAGCTCACGGCGTTCGAGCAGCCTTTCGGTCACGTGGATGTCGAAGGCGTCTGAACCGGCCCCCGATCCGAAAGAGACGAGCAGGATGCGGTCGCCGGGTTGGGCGATATCCAGCGTGGCGGTCAGGCCGATCAATGCCGCGCCAGCGTAGGTATTGCCGATGACCGGCGCGAGCAGGCCAGGTTCGATCTGTTCCGGCGTGAAGCCCAACATGGAGGCTACTCTTTGGGGAAATTTCGTGTTCGGCTGGTGGAAGATGGCCCAGTTGTAATCCTTTGCGGTCGTGCCGTTGGCTTCCATCAGGAACTTGGCGGCTTCGGTGATGTGCTTGAAGTAAGCTGGTTCGCCGGTGAATCGCTGGCCGTGCTCCGGGTATTTCTGGCCTTCGCGCCGCCAGAAATCGGGCGTGTCGGTGACGTAGGAATACGAGGCCTCGATGACTGCCAGCGACTCCTCCGCCGGGCCGACGATGTAGGCCGCGCCGCCTGCAGCAGCAGTGTACTCGAGCGCGTCGCCGGGCTTGCCCTGGGCGGTGTCCATGCCGATGGCCATGGCGTAATGCGCCATGTTCGAGCCGACGAGGGCCATCGCTGCCACGAGGGCTTCGGTGCCGGCCTTGCAGGCGAACTCCCAATCCGCGGCCTGGGTGTTCGGCACCGCGCCAATGGCTTCGGCTACAATCGTGGATGTGGGCTTGACGGCGTACGGATTCGATTCGGACCCGACCCATACGGCGCGGATCTCGGCTGGGTCAACCCCGGCGCGTTTCATGGCATTCCGCGCCGCCTCGATGGACATGGTCACCACATCCTCGTCCAGCCCAGCGACAGCTTTCTCCTTGATCGGCAGCCCGCCCGAGCGGCCGCCCGCCCAGATGCGAGCGACTTCTTTGGAGGGCAATCTATATCTTGGCACATACGCGCCGTAGCCAACGATGCCGACCGGACGGGAGGGTTTGAGGAGGGTGGGGGACGATTGGGGTTGAGGAGTTGTCATTTGTCACCTATCTCATAAATCATGGATTGTTTAGTTTCTTTGTCCTCATTTGCATCAATAAAGCTTGCAATATAACTACATACTTCATCAACCTTATCATCAAATAAATATCGGTTGTTACTGTATTCTGGAATATCTATTACCTCAAGATAGTTCCATCCTTTTTGTGTGAGAAAGTTTTCTCTTTCTAAGTCTTTTTGGGGAACATGGACGCGAGGATCTTTATACTCAATCGCAAAACGAAAGAGTTCATTTTGTTTCGGTTTATAGATTAGTACCGGAATATCAACTTCGCGCGTTATTATGCCCAGATTATTTACACCTACTACAATCTCAAATTCTTTTGGGTCAAAATGTGAGTATATGACATCAGATAGTTGTCTTCGGAAGTATTCTTCATTACTGCTGCTTGTTGGCGCGAAATTTTTATATTGGGCTTTTCGCCGTGTTATGTTTGCAGCACGCCCACCTTCTCCGTAATCATGGCTTCCACGCCTTTTTTTATCAGCCATCCCTTCTGCGCGAGTTTTATTAAGTCCCAAATATTTTATATGGTGCTGTGTCATAGACAATGTTAGGTTAAAGAAATGACTAATTTCTGTTGGAGACAGCTTTTCAATGTCTGTAAGATAATAATAGACACGAGCGTATTCTTCACTTGATTTGAAACCAAGGTTCAGATATGAGCTGTTATTTATAGTGATTGCTTTTTCAATAGATACTTTTAGCTTTCCATGCTGAGTTGCATGAGCATCCAAAGAAGCAGATGCATCTCTAGCCTTTTGTAAAGTATTGTTATCTATATTATCAGATGGGTGATCCCATCCTAAATCATATAAAAGAAGATATACATTTACAGCATTTTTATAACCCAGTATTTTAGCAATTTCCCTATTTCCAAATCGTTTTATAAACTTCAAATGATATAGCAAAATAAGGAAATCATAATCAGCATCGAATTTTTGTTTGAAAAAATATTTTCGTTTTTTAGATAAAGTATTGTACTTGGCTTCAATATCCTTCATTGGGATTTGATCTGCATCCATATCAAATCCATGTATCTGCAATTTATTGGACATAATAACCTCAAAGCTTCCATTCTTTCAAAATTTCTTCCGCTCGATCAATCCTCACTGTCTTCTCCGCCACCATCTGCGCGGCGACCTTTTCGATCATATCACCAGTCGCGCCCGCTGCAATTGCCACCTGCCTTGCGTGGAGTGACATGTGTCCGCGCTGGATGCCCTCGGTCGCCAGGGCGCGCAGGGCAGCCAGGTTTTGCGCCAGCCCAACCGAGACGATGATTTCGGCCAATTTTGCCGCTGTTTTCACGCCCATCAATTTTAGCGCGGCTTTTGCCGTTGGGTGCACCTTGGTCGCCCCGCCGACGATGCCAACCGCCATCGGCATTTCGAGAAAGCCGGTGAGATTGCCATCCGCGTCCTTGCCCCAGGTGGACAGGCTGGTGTAGCGACCGGAGCGGGCGGCATAGGCGTGCGCGCCGGCTTCGATGGCGCGCCAGTCGTTGCCGGTGGCGATGACCACCGCGTCCACGCCGTTCATGATGCCCTTGTTGTGCGTCGCGGCGCGGTAGGGGTCAGCGGCGGCGAAGGCCCAGGCTGCGATGATACCGTCACGCACCTGTTCGCCCGTGTAGGGGTGAGTCTCAGACTCGCCCCTACCAAATGCCATTTCATTGACTGGAATAGTACACCGCGCCCGCGCCAGCCTTCTATCGGCCAGGTTCGACAATATCCGCAAATGCACGCGTCCGCCGGTGATATTTTCTACGCGTGGCGCAAGTTTCTCGCAGGCGGTGTTGACCGCGTTGGCGCCCATCGCGTCGCGTACGTCGTAAATCAGGTGAATTACCAGGAAGGAGCCAATGGGGGAATCCTCGATCACGCGGACTTCCAAGTCGCGCGCGCCCCCACCCAGTTTCTTTAGCACGGGATCAATCTCGTCCGCTTCAGCCAGCAGGTTTGCTTTCTGTTCCAGAAGAGCCTGGCGGGCCTTTGGTAAATCAGGAACATCCAGCACCTGCATTTGACCGATCATTTCGGGCGCGCTGGCCTCAGCCTGGAATCCACCAGCGGCGCGCGCCAGTTTTGCCATGAAGGAAGCCCCAGCCACCACGGAAGGTTCCTCGATGGCCATTGGGACGAGCACCTCGCGCCCGTTGACGATGAAGTTCAACCCGATTCCGAGCGGCAGGCCGAAGGTGCCGACCGCGTTCTCGACCATGTGGTCGGCCTGGTTGGGGGCCAGTCCGCCTGTCAGCGTGAAGGCTTCCAAATCAGCGGCGGACAGGCCTGCGGCGTCGGCAAGTTCCGTCAGACGCTCATCGAGCGGGAGGTTGTAAAATCCGTGGATGCGAGAAGTGGTCATGCGGGGATTTTATCAGACCCATCTGGCAAAAACTATCAACCTGCATAGGTACAGGCGGGGTGGACATTCGAAAAACCCCTCAAACTTGGCGAATATGGATATTTCGGGTAAAATTGTCGGTATTGAGTTGGTGCCCAAATGCTCCTGACGCGTGAACAGTTGCAAGATCGGTTGATCGCGCTGCATCGTGCGAGCCTTGAACTGGTCAAGGACGTCTCGGTAGAAACGCTATTGGAACGCATTGCTTCCCTGGCGTGCGAGCAGGCCGGGGCACGTTATGCCGCTTTGGGCGTGCTGGATGAGCAGGGGCAACTGAAACAATTCATCACGGTGGGTATGACAGCCGAGGAGATCAAGCGCATCCCGCATTCGCCCAGGGGGAGGGGGCTGATTGGCGCCCTGATGAAAGGAGGCGGGACGATCCGCATCCCGGAGATCTCGGATGATCCTCGGAGCGCAGGTTTTCCGGCCGGCCACGCGACCATGCGATCTTTATTGGGCGTATCCATCCAGGTGGGGGAGGAGCAATTGGGGCAAATTTACTTGACCGATAAAATTGACGCCCCTGAATTCACAGAAGAAGACGAAAAGGTTATCGAGATGTTGGCGGCTTACGCTGGTGTTGCCATCCAGAATGCGCGTTTGTATGAAAGCCTGCGCATGCATGACAAGACCCTTGGCCGCCGCAATGAGGATTTGGCCTTGCTCAACCATCTCAACTCGGCATTGGCTTCTACGTTGGAACTGGAAGATATACTGAACAAGACGCTGGCTCAATTAATGTCACATTTCGAAGTAGAAGCGGGCGAGATCTTCCTGCGGGAGGAAGACGGCCAGACCCTGCGCCTGGTGCTGCATCGCGGCCAGGCTGCCGAAGCCTTCTGGACCCGTAACCGGTTCAAAGTTGGCGAAGGCTCCATCGGCTTGGTTGCCGAGACCATGCAGCCGGTCATCAGCCACGACTTGCAGAAAGATAAAAGCTTCCTGCGCGAGGCGGTGGTGCAGGCTGGTTTCAAGCAAATCGCCTGCATCCCGTTGACGGCACGCGGCGAGCTGGTCGGCGTGCTCAGCCTGGCCGCCCGCAGCCGGAAGCCTTTCGACGAGGATGAGATCCAACTGCTAGTCTCGGTAGGCGCGGGGGCTGGCACGGCCATAGAGAACGCCCGTCTGCACTCCAATGCCCGCCGCGTGGCGGTGCTGGAAGAGCGCCAGCGCTTCGGCATGGACATGCACGATGGCGTCATCCAATCCATTTATGGAGTCGGGATGGCGCTGGAAAATGCGCGCTTGCTGATGCGCGAGGATATTCAACAGGCTGACGGTCGCATCCAAAAGGCTATAGATGATTTGAATTGCACCATTCGGGATATCCGTACCTATATTCTCGACTTGCGTCCGCGCGATCTGCGCGACGATGGCTTGATGGAAGGCTTGAAGAGATTGACAGTCGAGTTCCAGCAGAATACTAAGGCGGAGGTCTCCCTTGCCGGCCCCAAGAGTGACCACCTGGGCGACCTGCCCCAGAGTCATGCGCTGGCCTTGTTCCATATCTGTCAGGAGGCGCTGGCTAATGTCGCTAAACATGCACAGGCCGTAAAGGTGACGGTGGACCTATGGTCATCCTCTGACCGGATCCTGCTCGAAATCCACGACGATGGGCGCGGCTTCGTCGTGGCGGATATCAACAAGATGGTGGGTCACGGCCTGGCCAATATGCTGACGCGCGTCCACAACGTGGGCGGTGACTTGGATGTCTCGTCCGCTCCGGGCGAGGGGACGACCATTCTCGCCTGGGTGCCGCGCTCGCAGGGGGGGAGAAGCGGGTAAGAACACCCTGGCGACTGGACGAAACCCAAGATCTTGCGTTTCACGTTCCCTCGAATAACGTATTGTGCCGCATGGTATTTTTTAAGGTTGAAAGAGCGTTCCTACTTATGTAGGAAGTAATATCCTTCCCTCGCCAGATGTGGCGTTATAGAATTCGATAGCGGCGGCTGTGGCGGCGAACAGGTGTTCGTATTATCGGTAAGGGCTTCATTTATCTCGAAGGCGTTTTAAGATTTCAATGACCTTAAAAACTTGGAAGTTTTTAACCTAGCGTAGGTTGTGCGTATGGCACATCCTGCTCTTTTCTGCTAGAATAGTTTTGCAGCAGGGGTAGTTGACCCTACCCTCCCCTAAAGTAAGTTAGTAACCGTTCGAATAGTTAAGACAACACTCCCACTGGTTAGGCAGTGGGCTTGCTTCACTTTACCTCATTGCAGAATAACTTACCGGAGGAAGAGAATGGATGTAGAGCGAGCTTGGCAATCTGCTCTGGGCCAGCTCCAGATGGAGATGCCAAAAGCCTCATTTGACACCTGGGTGCGCGATACCAGGATTGTCAATTTCGCCGAGGGGGTTTTTACAATTGGCGTGCGCAATGCCTACGCACGCGACTGGTTGGAAAGCCGTCTCTCCAGCACGGTGACCCGTTTGCTGATGGGGATCATGAACCGGGATATTGACGTTCAATTTGTCGTCTCACAGGGCGGGGTCGAGACGTTTGCGGACCCTTCGGCTGTTTCCGCGGATCAGGCTGCGCCGACAGCTGAGGCGGTCGAGGCGGCCCATCGTCCACGCAACGCGACCTTGAATCCGCGCTACACCTTCGATAATTTCGTCGTCGGCCCAAACAACCGCCTGGCGCACGCTGCAGCCCAGGCTGTGGCCGAAAATCCCGCCAGCGCTTATAATCCGCTCTTCCTGTACGGGGGGGTGGGCTTGGGAAAAACCCATCTACTGCTCGCCATTGGAGATTATTGCCAGGAGGTTGGACTTAACGTTCTTTACGTTTCCAGTGAAGAGTTTACCAACGATCTGATCAATTCGATTCGCAATCACACCACGCAAGCCTTTCGCGACAAGTATCGCTTGATTGACGTGCTGCTGATTGATGACATTCAGTTCATCGCTGGCAAGGAATCCACGCAGGAGGAATTTTTCCACACCTTCAATTGCCTGCACGGACAGAATAAGCAGCTCATCATCTCCTCCGACCGGCCGCCGAAAGCGATGGTCACGCTGGAGGAACGTCTACGCTCGCGCTTCGAGTGGGGCTTGGCTGCGGATGTCCAGCCGCCTGACCTGGAAACCCGCCTGGCGATCCTGCGCGCCAAGGCCGAACGCGCCGGCCATCGGGTGCCGGCCGAGATCATGGAGCTGATCGCCCGCCGCGTGCAATCCAACATCCGGGAATTGGAAGGCGCGCTCAACCGCGTCGTCGCCTTTTCCGAATTGAGCGGCATGGCGATGACCCCGAAACTAGCAGAAGTGGCGCTGGCCGACCTGCTGCCTCAACGCGGCGGCGTCAAGCCGGATGCCGTGGTAGATGTTGTCGCCCGCACCTTCAACCTGACCGTCGAGCGACTGCTCAGCCCCGACCGTTCACGAACTGTTTCCCTGCCGCGCCAGATCGCCATGTACCTGATGCGGGAAACGAACATCTCCCTGCCTCAGATTGGACAGGCCCTGGGCGGGCGCGACCACACCACCGTCATGTACGCCTGCGACAAAGTGGCCGACATGCTCGAGCGCGATGACCAGTTGCGGCGGCAGGTGGTGCAGATCCGCAATAAGCTGTACGGGCAGGCCGCGCCAGTTTGAAATACGCTTGTCAGAAAACAGCGCCTCGACCGGTATTGGGTCGAGGCGCTGTTTTCCTTCTCATCTAAAGCTCAGGAGCGCGATCAGGCCAAAGCCGGCAATGATGAGGCCTGAGATACGGTTGACCCACTGCAGACCCCGTGCCTGGAATCTGGTGCGGAAGATGTCGACCAGGCCGCTCAAGATCAGCCACCAGGAAGCTGACCCTAGAAAGACGCCTGAGACGAGCAAGGCTGCGGTAGCGTAGTTCCCATTTGAACTTGTCAGGCCCAAACCGGCGAAAACCGCTGCAAAGGAAATGATCGTCATTGGGTTGGTGAGGGTTAGGAAGAAAGTCGAAGCATACATCCCGGCCAAGCCTTTCCCTTTCGCGGCGGCGGCCCGATCTGTTGGCTTCGATAGAAACGTCTTTACCCCCAAGTAGCAGAGAAACATACCTCCTATCAGGTGCAGCCAGAATTGTTGTCCGACCAGGAAGTTGGATACAAAAGTCAGGCCAAAGCCTGCGATGCAGCCGTAGATCGCGTCCGCGCTGGCTGCTCCCAGCCCGGAGACGAGTCCGGCCGCGCGCCCATTGTTTAGCGTTCGTCGGATGCACAATACGCCAATCGGCCCGACTGGCGCGGCAATGGACAGACCGATGATGAATCCTCTGAGCAAGAAGATTATATCCACGTTGTGTCTCTCCCGCCGATCATTCACGACTTTGTCATATGTCCAATAAAAGCTAGTATACAGTATACAGCACGCATGTGATGCCTGTTGGACTCGCCGCAGGATTACGAAACCGTCGGGAGCGTTGCCAGGTGACAACTGACAACCTTTGCGTGCATCGGATGCAACCTGACCGGCTTCGTTGTAGAAATTTGTGGTATACTCTGCGCCGCTCTCGCCCTTCGACTAGGCTCAAGGGGCGGGCCGTTTCCCTTCGGGGAACTTATCTTGCCTGGGACAGGCATCAAGCGTCCCTGAGCGGGTCATAACCCTCCTAGGGTATCATCCCCGCTAAACCTACAAGTTCCGTGCCTGGCTCTGCTGGTGCAATGGAACATTAACTAAGGAGAAAAGATGGCAGTAGTATCAATGAAAGCGCTGCTGGAGAGCGGCGTGCATTTCGGTCACCGCACCAACAAGTGGCATCCGGCGATGAAGCCGTACATCTTCACCGAGCGCAACGGCATCCACATCATTGACTTGCAGCAAACGGTCAAGGCGCTAAATACCGCTTACGCGGTCATCCGCGATTCTGTTGCAAACCGCGGCATAATTCTCTTCGTGGGCACCAAGCGCCAGGCGCAAGAGACCGTCCGCGAAGAGGCCATACGCTGCGGAATGCCCTACGTCACCGAGCGCTGGCTGGGGGGCATGTTGACCAACTGGACCACCATGCACAAACGCATCATGGAGCTGGATCGCCTGGAGAAGATGATCGAGACCGGCGATATCGAGCGCCTGACCAAGAAAGAAGGCCTGCTCATCCGGCGCGAGATCGCCCGCCTGGAAATCCGTCTGGCCGGTGTGCGCACGATGGGCCGCCTGCCCGATTTGATCTTCGTGGTGGATGTCAGCCGTGAGGACGCCGCTGTCCACGAGGCCAACTTGCTCGACATTCCCATCCTCGCCTTGGTGGATACCAACTGCAATCCCTCCAACATAGATTACGTCATCCCTTCTAACGACGATGCCATCCGCGCCATCAAACTGCTGGTCGGCAAGATCGCCGATGCGGTGGAGGAAGGCAAGGCCATGCGCAAGGACGAAGAACTGGAGGCCGAGGTTGAGGCTGCCCGGGCCGCTGAGGCCGGGGCCGCGCCGGTCAAGGAAGTTGCTGTCGTCGAGGCTGAGGAAGAACTCGGAGACGAGGCATTACTCGGTGAAGCTACGTTGGCTAAGTTGACCCCACGCGAGATTCCTGAAGTTGTAGAAGAAGTGGAAGTGAAAGTAGAGACTGAAACCAAGGAGAAAGAGAAAGTCAAAAAGAAACCTAGAGCCAAGGCCAAGGAAGCGGTCGTTGTTGAAGAAGAGATCGTCAACAAAGAAGTAGCCGAAGCCAAAGAAGGGGAATGAGTGACTGTTATGGAAATCACGACTGACATGATTAAAGAGTTGCGCGCCACCACCGGTGCAGGCGTATTGGAATGCCGCAAGGCGCTGGTAGGAGCAGGCGGCGATCAAAAGAAGGCCCTGGATTTCTTGCGCGAAAAGGGATTGGCCACCGCAGCCAAGCGCGCCGACCGTACGGCTTCGCAGGGCATGGTGGAACTGTACTCGCACGGCAACGGGCGCGTGGGCGTGATGGTCGAAGTCAACTGCGAGACGGACTTCGTCGCCCGCTCGGCGCAGTTCCGCACCTTCGCCCACGAGATCGCCTTGCAAATTGCAGCTGCGTCCCCGCAGTACATCAAGGAAACAGACATCCCCACCGACGTGTTGGAACATGAGGCGGAGATCGCCAAGGCGCGCGCCCGCGACGAAGGCAAGCCTGAAAACATCCTCGACCGCATTGTCGAGGGCCGGCTGGAAAAATTCAAAGACGAGGTCGTTCTGCTGCGGCAAGTGTACATCCGTGACGAGCAAATCACGGTCGAGAATCTTTTGCTCCAGAACGTCGCTGCCATCGGTGAGAACGTGGTCATCCGGCGCTTCCAACGCTGGGAACTGGGCGAAAGCACTGCTGCTGAGTGATCGAAAGGCCAACCAAATGGTTGGCCTTTTTCACACCCCTCTGTCCCCCCATTATTTGGGGGATGAAAGGGGTAAGGAGTGCAAATGACGAATCTGAAATATCATCGCATCTTGCTCAAACTAAGCGGCGAGGCGTTGGCCGGGCCGGACGGTTTCGGCATTGACCCGCTGCAGGCCGAGGCCATTGCCGGCCGCGTCCAGGAGGTACACCAGATGGGGGTCGAGGTGGCGATCGTGATCGGGGCTGGCAACCTTTGGCGTGGCAAGCAGGGACTGGATCGAGGCATGGACCGCGCCACTGCCGATTACATGGGCATGTTAGCCACCGTTATGAATGCCCTGGCGTTGATGGATGCGCTCGAACGGAGGAACGTTTACACGCGTGTCCAGTCTGCCATCGAGATGCGCTCCGTGGCCGAGCCGTACATCCGGCGGCGCGCCATCCGCCACCTGGAGAAACAGCGTGTGGTCATCCTTAGCGCCGGCACGGGCAATCCTTATTTCTCGACCGACACAGCGGCCGCCCTGCGCGCCATGGAGATTGACGCCGACGTTCTGATCAAAGCCACCAAGGTGGACGGCGTGTACGATTCCGATCCCAAGAAGAACGCCAAAGCCAAAAAGTTCGATCAACTAACCTACATCGAGGTGCTAAACCGCCGCCTGGAGGTGATGGACAGCACGGCCATTTCCCTGTGCATGGAGAACAACCTGCCCATCCTGGTGCTCAATCTCTGGGATCCGCAAGCGCTGGAGAGCGCCTTGCGTGGCGAGCAGGTCGGCACGTTGGTAACCTCATAAATACTATTCCCCTCTACCATCGGGAGAGAAGTTAGGGGTGAGGGAGATGAAAGGAGTGGGGGCGTGATACCTCCTTGATGCCTCCTTGATACCTTCTGAGAGGGTTTGCCGGCCACAATGGTAGCCTGCGGGCTACCTTAATTGCGGCTGGTGAACCCTGCTCGATATGTGGCGTATTTCAGCAATTTAGGGTATCCTTAGAGCATGGATCTACTGCCCAAATCAACCAGGAGGTCACATTGATTAAGGATATCCTCAAAGAAGCCGAGACCCGTATGCGTGCCGCGGCCCAGAAACTGGAAGAAGAACTGGCAGGCATCCGCACCGGCCGCGCCAGCCCGGCATTGGTGGAAAAACTGGCCGTAGATTACTTCGGCACGCCGACCCCCCTGATCCAACTGGCTGCCATCAGCGTGCCGGAGCCGCGCAGCCTACTCATCCGCCCCTTCGACCCGTCCAGCGTCAAGGCTGTCGAACGGGCGATCCTGGCCTCCGACCTGGGCCTGACGCCCAACAACGACGGCAAGCAGATCCGTCTGAACCTGCCTCCGTTGACCGAGGAACGCCGCCGCGAGCTTGTCAAGGTTGTCCATAACCGGCTCGAGGAGGGGCGCGTTGCCGTCCGCAATATTCGCCGGGACCTGCATAATGATATGCGCGAATTCGAGCGCGAGAAGCTCATCTCCGAAGACGACTTGAAGCGGGGTGAAGAAGAGCTGCAAAAAGTGACCGACCGTTATATCGAAGATATTGGCAAGATCGGCCAGCGCAAAGAACAGGAGATCATGGAAGTCTAGGCCAAACTATGGGAGACAATGATACGCCCTCCGGTTCTAAAATCCCCACACATGTCGCCATCATCATGGACGGCAACGGGCGCTGGGCGCTCTCACGCGGTCTGCCGCGCCTGGTTGGTCACCGCGCCGGCACTGAAAACTTGCGCCGCATCATCCGGGCATGCGTGGAATTTGGCGTCAAATACCTGACCATCTACGCCTTCTCGACCGAGAACTGGGGTCGCCCGAGGGAGGAAATAGACGGCTTGATGCACATCCTGGAGGATGTGATTGACAAGGAACTGGCCGAATTGCACCAAGAGGGTGTCCAGTTGCGTCACATCGGGCGGCTGGAACGCCTGGATCCGAAAATCCAGGAAAAGGTCCTGGACGCCATCGAATTGACCAAGAACAACCAGCGGCTGATCCTGAACGTGGCCTTCAACTACGGCGGGCGGGATGAGATCATTTGCGCCATCCGTAAAATGATCAAGGATGGGATCAAGCCGGAAGCAGTGGACGAGCCACTGGTCAACAGCTATCTTTTTACCGCAGGCACCCCGGACCCGGACCTGATCATCCGCACCTCGGGCGAACTGCGCATTTCGAACTTCCTCATCTGGCAAGCGGCTTACTCCGAATGGTACGTTACTCCTACGTATTGGCCTGATTTTAACAAAGAGGAATTCCGCAAGGTGCTGGATGCCTATGCCCAGCGCGACCGCCGCTTTGGTGGGCTTACTTCCTCTGTCGAGGACAATCCCTCTCATGCTTAAACGCATCCTCACCGCTATCGTCCTGGCGGCGGTTGGGATCCCGGCGATTATCTATGGGCATATCCCCTATTTTGTTGTGATCGCAGTCTTTCTGGGCATGGCTGCCTGGGAATATGTAAGAATCTTCCGAGCGGTGAACCTATCGCCGTCCATGCTGCTGACCGTGGGCGGCGTTTTGTTTATCCTGGCGACGCGGACGTTCTTCCCTGACCTGGCGCCTGCTGCCCTGTCCCTGCTTGTCTTGCTGGCAATGACCCTTCACCTGGTTGCCTATGAGCGCGGGCGCGACCAGGCTGCCACAGATTTCGCCGTCACACTGGGCGGAATCGTTTACTTGGGCTGGATCGGCGCCTACCTGCTCGACCTGCGCAGCCTGGATGGTGGCCTGTGGTGGTTGCTGCTTTCCTTGGGCTCGGTCTGGATCGCCGATTCGGCTGCCTATTTCGTCGGCTCGCGCTACGGGAGGCACAGGCTCAGTCCGCGCCTCAGCCCGAAGAAATCCTGGGAAGGGTACTGGGCTGGCGTTTTCTTTGGGACGCTGGGTGGCGTGGGTCTGGCATTGCTCTGGCACGCAATTGGCGGTTTGGAAGTGACCTGGTGGCAGGGAGGCGTGCTGGGCCTGGTGATGTCGGTGTTCCCCACGCTCGGCGATCTGGGCGAGAGCATGTTCAAACGGCAGGCGGGCTTCAAGGATTCCAGTAACATCATCCCTGGTCATGGCGGTTTTCTGGACCGGGTCGATTCCTGGCTGTGGGGCGCAGTGTTGGGCTATTATTTGATCATCTGGTTTGTTCGCTAAGTATCCATCCGAAAAATTCGTAGAAGCGGCTCCTCGCGTAGCACCCTGCGGGCATGCCGTCGGGCATGGGAGCGTGACCCTCTTATCTAAAAGGTATTGGTTCTAAGGCCGAACACAGGAGGTGGTGCATGGAATTCGAACCGACACGCAACCTGGCGCTGGAACTGGTGCGGGTGACCGAGGCGGCCGCGCTGATGGCCGGTCGTTACATGGGCCGCGGCGATAAGATGGCCGCCGACCATGCTGCGGTGGAAGCGATGCGCCTGGTGCTGAATTCCATCCAGATGAATGCGATCATTGTCATCGGCGAAGGCGAGAAGGATCATGCGCCGATGTTGTTCAATGGGGAACGCGTCGGCAACGGCAGCGGCGCGGAAATGGATATCGCGGTGGACCCGATTGACGGCACTCGCCCCCTCGCTCATGGCACCTATAATGCCCTCTCGTCCGTTGCCATCGCGCCGCGTGGGACGATGTTCGACCCCGGCCCATTTGTCTACATGGACAAGATCGCTGTCGGGCCGGAAGCCAAGGGCAAGATCAACATCGAAGCGCCTGTGGCGGAGAACCTGCAAGCCATTGCCAAAGCCACGGGCAAGGCTGTCGAAGATCTGACGGCCGTCATCCTCGACCGCCCGCGCCACGCGGAGTTGATCGCCGAGGTGCGCCGCAATGGCGTGCGCATCCGCCTGCTTTCGGATGGCGACGTGGCCGGCGCGCTGATGACCGCCTGGCCGGATTCGGGCATTGACGTGCTCTTCGGCATTGGCGGCACGCCGGAGGGCGTACTAGCCGCCTGCGCTTTGCGCGCCATGGGCGGCGAGATCCAGGGCAAGCTCTATGCTCGCAACGATGACGAGCTGCGCCGCGGGCGTGAAATGGGTTACAACTTCGAGAAGATCCTGACCATGGACGACCTGGTCGCCTCCGAAGATGTTTTCTTCGCGGCCACCGGCATCACCGAAGGCGAGTTGCTGCACGGCGTGAAATACTTCGGTAGCGGCGCGCGCACCGACAGTCTGGTCGTGCGCGGTCTGACCGGCACCGTGCGCCAGATCGTTGCCACCCATCGCTGGGATAAACTCAGCCGCCTGAGCGCCATCAAGTACCAAGACTTGACACCCAATTAGCTTAACCGTATAATCCCGCCTGCCTTCCTCGCTAGCTCAATTGGCAGAGCGGGCGGCTGTTAACCGCTAGGTTCGAGGTTCAAGTCCTCGGCGAGGAGCACAAAGCGCCCATTTGGGCGCTTTTCTTGTTTAGGTTGCGGAAGCCGGGCAATAAATTTATCCTTCGTCTTGCACTTGCTACGTGTTCCTTTTTGCTCGCTTGCCCCTGTTCTGTAAAGATCGTGGTTTGCTAACCGATGCGTCTGCTGGCTCGACGTGTATGGTCACGTCGGCCGTGGAGATTGTTGCCTGGATGGCCCTTTCGATGGCCTCGGTTGCCGCGTGGGCTTCGTTCAGAGTGCAGGAACCGTTCATAGTCACGTGCAGGTCAATGAACCACCGAAGGCCTACTCGGCAGCGCACCCGAAGGCCGGATGCGTACGGCATGGGCATCCACCACTCCAGGAATTGTGATCGCACACTGCTCGACCTTCTCGACCAGACCCTTGGGGGCGGCGTCGAGCAGCGCCTGGATGGTGCGCCAGCCCAGTTCCACGCTGACGTAGACCACGATGAGCGCCACGATGCTGGCGGCGATGGCGTCGGCCTTGTTCATCCAATCCAGGCCAGGAATGTTCTTCGCCAGTGTTACCCCGATCAGACCCAGGATGACGACCGCCGACGACCAGATGTCGGTGCTGAAGTGCAGTGCGTCCGCTTCCAGGGCCTGGCTGTTGTATTTGCGGGCGGCGCGGTACAGGATGCGCGAGCGGGAATAGTCAATGACGATGGACGTGCCCATCACCACGAATGACCAAACGGAGGCATTCACGTGTACGCTCTTGAAGAACAGGCGTTGCACGGCTTCGTAAATGATCCAGGCCGAGGTGAGGAGCAGGAGCCCGGTCTCGAAAAGGGCGGAGAGATTCTCGATCTTGCCGTGACCGAAATTGTGTTCCTGATCGGCGGGTTTATCGGACATGCTGACGGCGAAATAGGTCATGACCGCCGCGACCAGGTCCAGGCCGGAGTGGGCGGCTTCGGCCAGGATACCCAGCGAGTTGGTCAGGAGGCCGACGATGATCTTGAACGAAGTCAATCCGACAGCAGCGATGACGGAACTGAGCGCGGCGGCGCGTTTTTCTTTATGGGCTAAATCGTGGCTCATAGACTCCCTTGCAAAGGAAAAGTAGGCCGATTATAACGTGAGAATAATCAGCTAAATGCAAGGTGACGAATGTCACGAATTTGATTCACAATATCCCCACCTTTTTCCTGCATGCCGCGCTAATTCTCGGCTGGCGCTGGGAATGGGCTGGGGCGGTGGGTTTCATCGCCTTTGGCATCTGGTACCTCGTCTCGGTTCGGGGCTTCGACACGGGGACGTACCTGCTTCTCGCTGGTGTGCCGGTGCTGGCTGGTCTGCTGTTCCTGGTGGAGTGGCTTTTCGGGAAGCAGATTCGCGGCTGAAGGGTATAGCGAGAAAAGGGGTGCGGGGGCGCTTCGTGCCCACCGCACCCCTTTTTTTGCACAGCCTTATCCTTTTCGGGCATTGAAGCACTCCTTGGAATTTATGAGGAAATTTTACGTCTTTTGTGCCAATTTGCAGTCACCAGCCCAATCCCTAATGGGATAAGCAGCGCGCTGCTGCAAAACGGCAGCTTTGGGTTGGCGGTTGGAGCAGGCGTCTCACCAGTCATCCGGGTGGGAATCGGCGTAGCGGATGGCGCGGCCGTTGCTGCCAGTGTCGGGGTTTCGGTCGGTACGGCTTGCGCTGGTGTTGGGGTAACTGTCAACCAGAGCAATAGGTAACGGTCGTTATCTTTACGCACGGCCTCGGGGAGTGCGTAAGATATGTCATCTAGGAGAGACCGGGCTTTGGCGTTGTTTGGATCAAGCTCAATGGAACGATTGAGTTCCTCGAGGGCGTGAAGCATATCGGCGTTGTCTCCTGGATTAACAAAGAAGATATCCCAGTAATAATGCAAATACAGGAGTTCAGCAAAACCCGCGTGCCAAAGGGCATCGTCAGGCAGCAATGTGACAGCCTTCTCGTATGCTTGACTACTGAGGTGGTACAACTCTTGACCGCCAGCATCCTGTCGCGTGCCACGCCGTAGTAAAGTGATCTCTTTATATATTTTACCCAGGCGACCCCAGGCCTCGCCGTCGTCTGGATTACGGCTGACGTTATCGCGCTCGGTCAATACCTTTTTCCATGCAGAGGGCATGACGAGTGAGATTTCTATATTGTTCTCGTTGGTCGGTTCCAGGTTTTCGTAATGCCAGCGCATCTCATTGCTGGAAAATACCCCGCCTGGTGTGGTCTGCGACCAACCGATTTGCGTGTCGAGAATAAGGTTTTGCGGATTGGCCTCGTATGGCAGGCGCAGGATGATGTCGGCGCTGCCTATGGTATCCTTCCAGCCCGCGCCTGTTGCCAGAATATAATAATAGGCAACATAGGGATATTCTCCTGTCCCCTCTAGAGTGTACGAGACCTGGATGGAAACATCCTGTCCGGGTGGGAAGGTCGCCTCGAATTCTGCCCATGGGACAGTATCGTCACCATAACGAGGGTCACTCCCGCTGGTGCGATGGGTTTGAACAGTGTTGCCATTGACTTTGACATCTAAATTGGTGATGTCGGGGTACACGAAAAACCCATCATTGTTACTGATTGGGAAGCCCACATTCATCACCTCAGTCTGGCTACCCAGGTTACGCATGGTGAAATCGGCGCTCACGCGCGCCTTGCCGAGGCTATCCGCTGGCGCATTGGCTTGCACGTCAATCAGCACGGTTTCAGCTATCATGCGCACCTGGGTGACTTCGCTCCCCGGCTTCGGGTTGGAGCCTGGTGGGTTCATCGGTGGAGCGACATCGGCGTATGCGCGAGAAGGGACAAGTAGAGTTGAAAAAACCAGAACGGCTACAAGAGTCAGTTTCAACCAGCGTTTCATCAAGTTCTCCTTCGGCGAATCGAATAGAAACGGTAAAGTGATTATAGCAAACTTACCGGTCCCACTTCAACACGCCACCCCTCCATCTGCTTTCCCCTCAGCAGCGACTCCGGCTCCGGCCCGCGCAGCACGATCTGCCAGCGGTAGAGCCCGGCGACTCTGGCGAAGAAACACGGCACGGGGCCAATCACGGTGGTTAGTGTACGGTGTTCAGTGGTCAGCCATTGCTGGATTTTTTTCGCCATTTGCTGTGCGGTGGCCTCGGCTTTTGCTGCATCGTAGTGGCGGTATTCCAGCCGCACCAGTCGGGAATACGGCGGGTAGCCCAACCTGCGCCGCTCCTGCAGTTCGCGGGCGTAGAAGGCGGCGTAATCGTGACCGGCAGCGGCCTGGATGGCGTAATGCTCCGGCTGGAAGGTCTGCATGATGACCTGTCCGCCGCGCGCCGAGCGCCCAGCGCGGCCGGCCACCTGCGTCAGCACCTGGAAAACGCGCTCGGCCGCGAACGGGTCGGGCAGGTTCAGGCCCACGTCCGCCAGCACCACGCCGACCAGCGTCACCAGCGGCAGGTCAAGCCCCTTGGCGAGCATCTGGGTGCCCACCAAAACGTCGGCGCGGTGGGCGACGAAGTGGCTCAGGATGATCTCGTGGGCGTCCTTCTGGCGTGTGGTCTCCCAGTCCCAGCGCAGGGTGGTGGCCTGCGAGAAAAGCCGCTGCACCTCGGCCTCCACCCTTTCACTCCCCAGCCCGTACTGGCGTATCTGGTCGCTGCCGCACGCCGGGCAGGTTTTGGGAAGTTGCCGGTGGTAGCCGCAATAATGGCATACAAGGTTGAAGGCTTCGACCTGAGGCTCAACCCGAAGTGTTGAAGGTTGTCGAACGGTCGAGCTTTCAACCTTCAACTTATCACCTTCAACGTGATAGGTGAGCGGCGTATCGCAGTTTGGGCACTTCGCTACATAACCACACTCGCGGCAGAAAACGTACGTCGCCGTGCCGCGCCGGTTGAGGAAGAGGATGGCCTGCTCGTTGCGTTCGAGCACCTCAGCCAGCGCCTCAGTCAGCGCCCGGCTGAAGATGCCGCGATTGCCAGATTTGAGTTCCTCGCGCATGTCAATAATCTGAACCGGTGGGAGTCCGGCGTCTCTGACGCCGGATTGCCCGAAGTCAGCCTGTCCTGGCCGACAGGCCAGGGAGACTTCGGACTCAGGGTGGGGAATCCGCCTCGGCAATTCCATCCGGACGCTTTCCCCGACCTCAGCCTGATACCGCTGCACGATGCTCGGTGTCGCTGTACCCAGGATGCACACCGCCCCGCACAACCGGGCGTAGACTTTTGCCGCCTCGACTGCATGATAGAACGGCGGCTCGGATTGGTAATATGAACCATCGTGGCACTCGTCCGCGACGATCAGGCCGATATTGGGCAGTGGGCTGAAGAGCGCGCTGCGCGGCCCAATGACCACTTTCAGCAGGCCGAGTCGCGCCCGCCTCCAGGTATCGTAGCGCTCGCCCTCGGAGAGCTTCGAGTGCACCAACCCCACCTGCCCAGGGAAGCGCGCCAGGAAACGGCGTACGGTCTGCGGTGTGAGCGAGATTTCCGGGACGAGGATGATGGCCTGTTTGCCGCGACGGATGGCCTCGGCTGCCGCGCGCAGGTAGATCTCGGTCTTGCCCGAGCCAGTGACTCCGTGAAGTAAGAAGGCTGAAGGCTGAAGGCTGAAAGAGTTAAATGCCTGAAGGATTTGCTCCCATGCTCTCTGCTGGTCGGGCGTTAATTCTGGCGGCTCGCTGCTCTCTAATCCTCTACTCTCTATCCTCTGCAAGGGATCACGCCAGATTTCCGTCTCTCTCAAGACGATCAGCCCGCGCTCATCCAATTCCTGCAAATCGGACAGGTTGCAGCCTGACTCGGCATACACCCACGAGACGTTGACTGGTTCCGGTGCGGAAATGAGGAATCGCAAAGCGGCCTGGCGGCGTTTGAGCGTCTCGGCGGTCTTGCCAAGCTCAAGCATGGCGGCTTGGGCGGTCTCAGGCGTCACCGCCAGTTGCGCCGTGCGGACGAATTTGGGGCGTATGCTCGGAGGCGGGAGGACGGATTGGCTTGTCAGCAAGCCGCTGCGCACCAAGTATTGCGCTGTTTTGCGCCAGTCCACCCGGCTGAAGTGGCGGTCAATTTGACGGCCGCGCAACGCCCCCCGGTTTTGGAGCAAGTCAAGCAAACGAGATTCAATAATCGAGATTCGTGATCCGGATCTATTCTCTATTCTTGATTCTCGAATCTCGAATAACGTGTCTGACTGCTGCGCCAATCCCACCGGCAGCATCAGGTTGATGATTGCCGCGAGAGGATTGAGCGTGGACTCGGCCAGTTGACTGGCGAGTGCGATTTGTGCAACCGTAAGAACAGGCTGAGGGTCGAGCAAATCGAGTACGGGCTTGGTCTCAGCCACGGAGGGCTCGGCGGTCAATTCCAATACCACGCCCTGCACCGTCTGTTTGCCAAATGGAACAGTGACCAGATGCCCCGCGCCGATTTTTCCTTCCAGTTCAGGGGGCAGGGCATAATCGAAAACGCCCGTGACGGTGGGGACGTTGACGGCGATCTTGGCGAAAAGAGAATTAACCACCGATGAAAGTGATGAACACGGATAAGTTAAACATTATTGGTAATAACGAATGGGATGCGGACACCTGCACTTGCGCCAGGTGCAAGTGTGAACGCGGAAAATGCGGATTTTAGATGTCATCATCTGTGTTCAGCCTATGTATATGTGGTTGATTTCATCACCACCGCCGCGCCATATCCTACCACCTGGCTGTAATCGCCGGTCACGTCGCCGGAGGTGGTGTGGTGCAGCACTTTGACGGTGTCCGCGCCCAGCTCACGCGCCGCCCAGAGCACGGCGGCGGTTGCGGCATGTCCGCAGGCGAAGCCTTTGCCGCTTCGTTCGGCCGCGAAGATGCTCTCCGGTGAGAAGGACTCGATGCAGCGCAGCATCTCGGCGTCGTAAGCGTTGGCCTCGTCCTGAGTGTAAAAGTGCGAGAGATCAGTGCTGGCGACCAGCAGCGCATTCTGCTCCTTCAAAACCTGCGCCAGGGCTTTGCCGAGTTTCTCGGAGACTCTGGGCGATTGTTCGCGCACCATCACTGGCAGGAGCTTGAATTCACCTGCCAGGGCGCGCTGCAAGAAGGGCAGCTCGATTTCGAGCGAGTGCTCCGGGTCACGTGTCACAGGCGAGAGACCGAAGCCGAGTTCAGCGCGCAGGGCGGCGTCCAGCCCGGCGACGGCCTGCTTATCCAGCGGGATCTCGCCCAGCGGGGTGGCGTAAGCGGCGTGGGCGGTGACGAGCAGCGGCTCGAAGTACGGGTGGTGCATGGGTGAGATGACGGCGACCAGGTCGGGCGCTCGGCCGCGCACCGCCGCGAAGGCGTAACCGGCCACCGCGCCGGAGTAGCGGTGCCCGGCGTGCGGTGCGATGACGGCGATCACCTCGCCGGGCAGCTCGGGCAGTTCAGCCTGGTCGAGGTAGTGGTCTATTTCTGCGGCTAATGCCTTCGGCTGGCCTTCGTACCAGGTTCCGGCGATGGGGGAGGGGCGGACGTCCAGGGTAGTCATAAGCGCCTCCTTTCTAGGTAATATTGTAGCACGGAGGCTGCCGGATGATTGATGCCAATTGGCCGATGGCTGATGGCTAATGACGGATGGCGGCTAAAGGGGTTGTTCTATATTCATCGATAGACTGCATCGGACAAGAACCATTTCAACCTCAGTTCCTGGGCAAGTGCATGTGAGGGCAAATTGTCCGAGTGGTGGCTGTAGAACGGGATTTTGCCTTCCTGCTGGAGGTGAAAAGCCCAGGCGGTTGTCACCTGGCGGGCGTAGCCGCGCCGCCGGTAAGCGGGCAAGGTTTGCACCCAGGCCTCCGCGCCGATGGCGTTCTCGCATGAAGAGACGCAGGCCGCGACGATTTGCCCGTCAGCAAGTATGGCGCAGGCTGTGACCTGGCTGAGATTCAGGTTTGGGTCGTATTTGACGATCAAGTCGCGTTGGGCCTCGCTCAAGCGGACGACGCTGAAAGGGTAGTCTTCGGCTCTCAGCGCGGGAAAGGTGTAGCTGCGGCCAGTCCAGACTTCGGGGCAGGGTGTGTCCGCAGCCAGGACGGCTTTGATCCTTTCGTGATCGTGGAAAGCATGTTCCGGCGAGATCTGCATCAGGGCACCCCTGAGATGGGCGGGCAAATTGTGACGAGGGAACAGGCTGTAGCCCTGTTCGTGGTTCAGGACGAGCAGGCGAGGCATTTTATCGGTAATGGACTCATCCAGGGAAATGAGCAGGCCGTCAGTAGTGACGTCCAGGCCGTCCATGGCCAGGTAGCGCTGGACGATTTCAGGTGTGTTCATCTCGTAAGCGCTCTAGAATCCGTTTTGTGGCTTGGAAGGCCAGCGGAGGCAGATCATAGAGAGAGAAGAACGCAGCCTGATCAGCGTCATCCTGGGCGGTGAGCTGGCCACTGAGGATTTCTGCGCGGTAGAAAATGATCATGTTCGCGCCGCGCAGATGTTCCAGTCCGGCGATCACGTCCATCACAGCGGTGACGAGCACGCTCAGGCCGGTCTCTTCCAGGCACTCACGCTCGGCGGCGCGCGCCGGGTCTTCTTCGGCGTCCACGAAACCGGCTGGCAAAGTCCATAGGCCGCGAAAAGGATCCTTGGCGCGGCGGATGAGCAGCACGCGGCCATCTTGCTCGACCAGGACGGACGCCGCGACTTTCGGGTTGGCGAAGTAGATCCAGCCGCACTGCGGGCAGACGGGACGGACTTTGCCAAAGCGCGTTTCGTGAGTTATCGCGCTCCCGCAGCGGGGACAGTAGTTATTTTCGGTGGAAAGGGACATCGGGGAGGTAAAGCGTGAAAGGTCAAAAGTAAGAAGAGAAAATGAATGGGTGGCCTACTCTTTTTTTTTACTTCTAACTTTTTACTTTTTTCGCAAACGCTCGGTTCGTCTGCCAGCGGAGGAGGAAGGTCGCGCATCCAAGAATTAATGCTAGCGCTAACAGCGCGATTTGCAGTGGACTCAGGCTGAAAGATGGTTTCACCTTTTCTTCCGGCATCGTCTGGGGAACAGATGGGGGGATGGCGGGCTGTTCTAACACGGCGATTTCAGGCGTAGGGGTGGGCTGCTCCAACGTGCGTGCTTCAGGCAAAGGGGTCGCCTCGAGCATCGGTGCAGGCGCGAGCAGGGCGTTGGCTTCAGGCGTTGACGTAGCTTCGATTACGAGGCCCTTATCCGTAGCTTCTGTCGCATTCTCTGCTGGACCGCCGCCAACGCCGCCGCCGTAAGCGGGCGCCATTTTCTGCGGCGCGGGAGCCTGTGCGCCCAGTGCGATGGGGCCAAGCAGGTTGCCAGCGAAGGTGACGAAGAGAAGCAACGTCGCGACGACGGAGGCGAACCGCAAAACCGGTACAGCGCGCGGCTGCGGCGGGCGCAGGCCAGCCATCTTTGGGGTGAGGGTAAAGCTGCGCGGCGCGCGTCGGCGCGGCGTGCGGCGGAGCAAGGCGCGGGTTGCGCGTAATTCGTCCAGCGCGGCGGACAGGCCCGCGTCCCGCGCGAAGCGGGATTCCAGGCGCGCCCGTTCAGCCTGCGATAGTTCCCCGTCCAGGTAAGCCGATAGTCGTTCAACGTCGCGGAAGGAGGCTGCCGTCATATACCACGCTCCTTTTCCAGACGGAAGGCGGCAGGTAAAAGTTCCCGGAAGGCCTGCAGGCACTCGCGCAGACGCAGGCGGGCGCGCGCTAGGCGGCTCTTGATCGTGCCGATGGGCTTGCGCAGCGCAGTGGCGACCTCGGCGTAATCCAGGCCCTGGATGTCAGCCAGCACGACCACCGCGCGGAAATCAGTGGGCAGGCCATCCATGCAGTGCTGGATGGCGTGTTCGAGTTCGGCCTGTTCCAGTTGAGCTTCAGGGGAGAGATTCGGATCGGCCAGCCAGCGCGGGGATTCGAGGTTATCGTCGTCTTCGTTGACGGGTTCGAGGGGCGTGGTGGGACGGCGTTTCCGGCGGCGCAGTTCGTCGTAACAGGCGTTGGTGACGGTGCGCAGCAGCCAGGCGCGGAAGGAGCCACCGCGGTAACCGTTCAGCCCGCGGAAGGCGGAGAGAAAGGCCTCTTGCGTGGCGTCCGCGGCCAGGTCTGCGTCGTTCAGGATGCGCAGCGCGGTGTTGTAGAGCGCCTCCTGGTAGGCCAGCACGAGCCGGTTGAAGGCCTCCAGATCGCCGCGCTGGGCGTCACGGATGAGGGCGGGTTCGTCCATTGGATGTATTTTACCGCAGGTTTCAAATTGGCTGCACAATCTGGCTGCCTTTTTGATACAATTCGACCTTGTGACCGAAG
>Ga0315293_10000933_pt1 | contig 27928 bp, 15 predicted proteins | sample YL17G13_20_MG_FD_203071 | JGI IMG/M metagenome (GOLD analysis project Ga0315293, IMG submission 203071) | Sediment microbial communities from Yellowstone Lake, YNP, Wyoming, USA - YL17G13_20 | ecosystem: Environmental > Aquatic > Freshwater > Lake > Sediment | place: USA: Wyoming | collected...
TAATAATGGCAAAAATTAAAGACTTACCAAAACATAAGAGGCCCAGAGAGAAGCTGTCTGAAAAGGGAGCAGAAAACTTAAGCGATGCTGAACTTTTAGCAATCCTTATCCGTACCGGGCGAGCCGGCAAGAGTGCTTTGGATATTGCCAGGGAAACCTTGAAAAAATATCCCCTATCAAAAATTCTGGCAGTTTCAATTAATGATCTTACCGATATTAAGGGGCTAGAAGACATCAAAGCCATTACTATCAAGGCGGCTTTGGAGCTTGGCAGCCGCGCGGTTGGTTCATTTAATGATTCTCTTCCCATCCTCGATTCCGTAAGAGACACTGTTGCCCAGCTTTCTGATTTGCGAGGTAAGCAAAAAGAATATTTTATGGTGCTATATCTCAACGCTCGCAAGCAGCTCATTCATAAAGAAACTATTTCGATCGGCACATTGACGGAAACGCTGGTGCATCCACGCGAAGTTTTTGAACCGGCTATACGCTACTTTACTTCTTCCATCATATTGGCGCACAATCATCCATCAAAAAACACGGAAGTGTCTGAACAGGATATCAAGCTCACTGAAAAATTGATCCAATCGGGCTCGATTCTCGATATTGAAGTGCTTGACCATATCATCATCACTGATGATGGTTATATCAGTTTTAAGGAGAAGGGATTACTTTTTAAGTAAACCCTGTTAGATAGTAAACATCTAATGGGGTAAATAAAAACTATGACACAACTTGAAAACATTGAAGCAATCGAAAAAAGACTCTGGAGCGCGGCGGATACGCTCCGGGCAAATTCAAATTATGCCAGTAATGAATATTTTATGCCGGTGATGGGTTTGGTATTTTTACGCCATGCCTACAGTCGTTATTTGGCGGTAAAAGATGAAATCGTTGCCAGCCTGCCGACACGTGGGGGCAAAACTCCAGAGTTGACCAAAAAGGATTTCAGCAAAAAATCCGCAATTTTCCTACAACCCAAAGCTCAATTTGATTATCTCGTAGCTCTCAAAGACAGCGATGATCGTGCCAAAGCCGTTATTGATGCAATGGAATCAATTGAGGCAGATTATGAAACCTTGCGCGGTGTCCTGCCCAAAAAAGAATATCGCGAGCTTAATAATGAAATATTGGGCCAACTGCTTCGTGTGTTGAATCCTGAAGAACTCAAAAAAGTTACCGGTGATGTATTTGGCCGTATTTATGAATATTTTCTCACCCAGTTTGCCGGTCAAAAAGCTCATGACGGCGGCGAGTTTTTTACGCCTATTTCGTTAGTCTCACTCATTGCCAATGTGCTGGAACCCAAAAAAGGTACCGTGCTGGATCCAGCCTGCGGCAGCGGCGGGATGTTTGTCCAGAGCGCCCGTTTTGTGGAGAATCTGCATGAAAATCCAAATGATAAATTGAGCTTTTATGGTCTGGAGAAAAATGCAACGACGATCAACCTGGCAGAAATGAATCTGGCGGTGCATGGCTTGGTGGGTGACATTAAAAAAGCAATCACTTACTATAATGATCCGCATAATTTGCATAACAAAGCTGATTTTGTAATGGCCAATCCGCCGTTTAATGTGGATGAGATTGATGCGGACAAAATCAAAAACGACCCCCGTTTGCCCTTTGGCCTGCCCGGAGTAAATAAGAAAGGCAAAGTCAGTAACGGTAACTATGTCTGGATCAGTTATTTTTACAGTTATTTAGCCGAACAAGGCCGTGCCGGTTTTGTGATGTCATCACAAGCTTCAAGCGCGGGAAATACTGAAGCTAAAGTGCGGGAAAAACTGATCGAAACCGACCATGTGGATATTATGATTTCCATTCGTTCTAACTTTTTCTATACCCGAGCCGTACCCTGTGAACTGTGGTTTTTCAATAAATCCAAACCGGCGGAATTTAAAGACAAAGTTTTGATGATTGACGCGCGCAATATCTTCCGCAAGGTGACACGCAAAATCTATGATTTCAGTCCGGAACAACTCCAAAATATTTTATCTATCATCTGGCTTTATCGGGGCGAAACCAAGCGTTTTCATGACTTGGTAGTGAATTATATTTCTGCCACACTCAATGAAACCGCGCAAAGCATCGCTCCTGCGCACGACTATGAAACCATTTTCGCCAAACTCAATAATGAGCTTCAGCCGTTTCTGATTACACTTCCCAAAGACCTGCCTGCCGCGACGATTACGGCGCAGGCAGGCGGAAAACAAGCGGAAACAGTAAAAGAATTAGCCGACTGTCTGCAAGCGTACAAAAGTGAAAGCCAGACATTTGCTAAACTAGCACAGGAAAAAAGCGCCTGGTGGAAAAAGCAAAACCAAGACAATATTAAACTTACCGAAGCGTTTAAAGAATTGGAGCCGCTCGCAGACGAAAACAATAAGCTGATTAAAGAAGCTGAACTAATCTATCGGCTTGCTAACCGTTTGATTGATGTATGTCTGAATACTTACAGCGCCAAAGAAAGTGACAAGTGGAACACAAAAGAGGTTACCAACCTCAAAAAACAAGTCGAAGAGGCACGAGATACGGCTATTAATCTATTAAAATTAGCTCGCTATTTTTATCACCAGGCGGAATGGCTCACCGAACGATTTCCGGAAGGGAAACTGCGCGATGTGGAGGGATTGGTAAAGCTGGTAGACAAAGTCGAGCTTAAAGAAAATGACTGGAGTCTGACGCCGGGCAGGTATGTGGGTGTGGCACCCGAGGAAGAAGACCCGGACTTTAATTTTGGCGAAACCATACGAACTATACATGCGGAACTGGAAAACCTAAACACCCAATCCGCCGAATTAGCTAAAAATATTAGTGATAATTTTAGGAAGTTGGAGATATGAACTGGAATAAATTAAAATTTAAGGAATTCATTACGCTTCAGAGAGGTTTTGACTTACCTGTTGATGAAATGAATGATGGCGAAGTCCCCGTATTAGGATCAATAGGTATTATTGGATATCATAATAAAGCAAAAGTAAATCCTCCTGGCGTTGTTACAGGTAGATCAGGAACTATAGGTGTAATTCAATATACAGATAAACCATATTGGCCTCATAATACATCACTTTGGGTGAAAGATTTTAAATCAAACCGTCCGAAATTTGTTTATTACAAAATGCAAACATTAACTCTTGATCGATTTAATGGTGGTGCATCAGTGCCTACTCTCAATCGAAATACCCTTGATAATCTTATAGTCCAAGTTCCTGATATCCTAATGCAAGAAAAAATTGCCGACATTCTCTCCTCCTACGACGACCTGATCGACACCAACCGCCGACGGATACAGCTTTTGGAAAAATCGGCGCGGCTTTTATTCCGCGAGTGGTTTGTATATTTCCGCTTTCCCTGCCTGCGCCAAGGCTACGGCGGGCAGGCCGGACGTGAAAAAGTAAAGATAGTTGAAGGTGTGCCTGTAGGGTGGAAGAGGGGAAAAGTCAAAGATCTTGGAGTTATTGTTACAGGGAAAACACCATCGAAGAAAAAGGTAAGTAGTTTTAATGGTGCTATTCCATTTATCAAAACGCCAGATATGCATCAATCGTCGATTATTATCAACACAGAAGAGTCTTTAAGTGAAATAGGTGCGGACTCTCAAAGAAACAAATACTTACCACCATGGTCAATCTTGGTGTCTTGTATAGGAACAGTTGGAGTTGTGGCAATGAATTTTTTAAGGGCACAAACAAATCAACAAATAAACTCTGTTATCCCGAATAAAGAAATTTATCGGTATTACTCTTTCTTTTGTTTATCACGACTAAAGCCACTCCTAGAAGCAATCGGTGGAGGCTCAACAATGGCAAATGTAAATAAAAATAAGTTTGAAAATTTAGAAGTCTTAATCCCATCACAAGATATATTAAATGAATTTCATAAGGCAGTAGACCCAATATTCAAACAAGTAGCAATAGTATTTCAACAAAATCAAAAACTTACTCAGGCGCGGGATTTACTTTTGCCGCGGTTGATGAGCGGCGCGATTGAAGTATAAAACTATGTCATACTTAAACGAAGACACCTTAGTCCAACAAACAACTATAGAATATCTTAAAAACCAGCTCGGTTGGAAATCGGTGTATGCCCATAACCAAGAAACCTTTGGTCCGGAGGGACTTTTGGGAAGAAATTCTGACCGTGAGGTGGTGCTCACGCGTTATCTGAAAGAAGCCCTTAAAAAATTTAATCCCCATCTTCCTGAAACTGCCTATGATGAAGCCATGCGTCAAGTGGTGGATTATTCCCAGAGTCAGTCTTTGCTTGCCAATAATTTTGATAAATACAAACTGTTTAAAGATGGTGTGCTGGTTTCTTTTCAGGGCAAACAGGGTGAGATAAAAAGAGAACGGCTCAAGATATTTGACTTTGACGAAGCAATCAACAATCACTTCTTGGCAGTGCGTGAGTTTTGGGTGCAGGGTGATCTTTACCGTCGGCGGATTGATATTGTGGGGTTTGTTAACGGCATCCCGCTTTTGTTCGTGGAGTGCAAAAACATTCACAAAGATCTCAGGAACGCGTACGAAAGAAATTTTGCTGATTATAAAGACACTATCCCACACTTCTTTCACCATAATGCGATAATCATGCTGGCCAATGGCGAAAAAGCCAAAATCGGCACTATTACTGCTGGGTTTGAGCATTTTCATGAGTGGAAGCGTTTGTCAGAATCCGATCATGGTGTGGTGGATATGGAAACTCTTTTGAAAGGTGTTTGCGACCAGAAAAATTTCATGGATATCTTTGAAAACTTCATTATCTATGATGATTCCAGCGGTAAACAAATAAAAGTGCTGGCGAAAAATCACCAGTATCTGGGTGTTAATCAAGTAATTAAAGCCCTGAATGATCCCCATAGAGTCAAAGGAAAACTCGGCGTTTTCTGGCATACGCAAGGTGCCGGGAAAAGTTATTCTATGGTGTTTTTTACTACCAAAGTGCACCGTAAAATCGGTGGTAATTATACTTTCTTGATTTGTACGGATCGTGATGATCTGGATACCCAAATATATAAAACCTTTGCTGGATGCGGCGTGGCTGATAACGACAAAACACCCTGCCGACCCAGTAGCGGCAGACATTTGGCAGAACTCATGAGTCAACAAAAGGCCTATGTTTTTACCACCATTCAAAAATTTAATCAAGAAGTTGACCCGGATGAAGGCTACACCAGGCGAGATGACATTATTGTGATCACCGACGAAGCGCACCGTACTCAATACGGCACTCTTGCCTTGAATATGCGTAATGCCTTACCAAAAGCCAACTTTATCGGCTTTACGGGAACACCGTTATTTAAAGATGATCAGATTACCATGCAGGTATTTGGTGATTATGTTTCCACCTATGATTTTCAACGATCGGTAGAGGATAAATCGACCGTACCGCTCTATTACGATTCGCGAGGCGATACCCTGGGTGTAGCCACTAATGATATTAATGAGCGGATTGCCGAAAAACTGGAAGAAATTGAAATTAATGATATCGATGTTAGTCAGCGACTGGAAAGAGAACTGAAGCGGGAATATCACATCATCACTGCGGAAAAACGTCTCAATCAAATTGCCCAGGATTTTGTCCAGCACTACACCACTTCTTGGGAGGCCGGTAAGGCGATGTTGGTGTGCATTGATAAATTAACCTGTGTGAGGATGTATGAATTGATCAGGCAATACTGGGATCAAAAAGTAGAGGAAATAGAAGAATCCAGGAAAATGGCGGTGGGAGAAGAAAAGGATTATCTTTCCAATCAGCTCATCTGGATGAAAGAGACAAAGATGGCAGTAATTGTGTGCGAAGAGCAAGGTGAGGTAGAGAAGTTTAGAAAATGGGGTTTTGATATCACTACGCATCGGCGACTTATTAAAAATGGCTTTGAACTCTCCGATGGAACGCGAATTGATGTGGATTCTGCTTTTAAGAAAGAAGAACATACCTTTAGAATTGCGATAGTTTGCGCGATGTGGCTCACTGGGTTTGATGTGCCGAGTTTGGCAAACCTCTATTTGGACAAACCGCTTAAAGCCCATACGCTGATGCAGGCGATTGCCCGCGCCAACCGAGTCAACGGCGATAAAAACAATGGTCTGATTATCGATTATTGCGGCATCCTCAAGAATTTACGCAAAGCACTCGCTACCTTTACCGGTACAGGCGATACTGGCAGAACAGGCGGCCTTGGGCCGGGTGAATTGGATCCAACTAAAACCAAAGAAGAATTACTCGAAGAGTTAAAACAAACGATTGACTTGGTAAGTGATTTCTTGAGTGAGCGAAAAACGCCACTTGATGCAATCATCAATACCAACGGATTTGAGAGAAATAAGGCGATTGTCGCGGCTAAAGAAGCGGTGAACGAAAATGATGAAACCAGAAAGAAGTTTGAGGTCATGTGCCGTGAAGTATTTATTAAATTCAAAGCGTGTCTCACCATTACCGGAGTAAATGCTTATCGTAATCAATACAACGCTATAAATATCATCTACAAAAGTCTACAAAAAGACATTGAACAAGCAGATATCAGCGATATCATTAAACAACTGCATGAAATTATTAATGAGTCGATTGCCGTTACGCAGGGCAAAGGCAAAGAACCCAACAAGTCGTATGATATCAGTAAAATTAACTTTAAAAAGCTACACGCGGAATTTGTACATGACTTTAAGAAATCGAAAGAAAAAAATACCATCGTTCAGGGTCTTAAAAGCGTGATTGAGAAAAAACTGGAACAGCTGATCCAAAGAAATCCGCTGCGGACAGATTTTCAAGAACATTATAAAAAGATAATTGATGAGTACAATAAAGAAAAAGATCGCCAAAATATTGAAGCCACCTTTGAAGCATTATTGAAATTTGTGCAAGATTTGGACGAGGAAGAGAGCCGAGCAGTTCGAGAGGGGCTGGATGAGGAGACGCTGGCTATTTATGACCTTTTGGTAAAACCAGATTTGAAATCCCAGGAAATCCAAAAGATAAAGAAGGTAGCTAAAGAGCTGCTAAAAACACTGAAAGAAAAATTGAAGGATCTGTATAAGTTCCAAGACAGAGAGCCAACAAGGGATGCCGTAAAAGTTTTAATTAGAAATTTCTTATGGGACGAAAAAACTGGATTGCCTGTAGAAAATTACACCCAAAACGATGTATATAAAAAAGCCGAAGCTGTTTTTTGTCATGTCTATCGGGCATATCCGACAGTACCATCGCCATATTATGCAAGCGTGGGTAATTGATTTGTAAATTATGCGATTATTCAATGAAAAATAATTTGATCGGATAGATAAGCAAATTACGACATAGTAAAGCAGTTTAAAAGCTTGCCCGGTCGGGTTTTTCTTGATACCAATGCTCTGCAGTTTTTACAAGATTTTGGTGAATGAAAAATATCAGGGAGACGGTTGTACTAGTTTAATAATTTAGTAACTTTTTATAATCTTTTGCAAGGAGTCTGACACCCTAGCTTTCCTGTTTGCTTAAGTATCTATGGTCAATGGAAAAGTTTTTAAAATATATGTAGTTCTTCGGCTAAATAAAATGTAATTTATTAGTAACAAATATCAAGGTGAATATTATTTTAGCATATATTAAATTCTGGGAGGAAAAGAAAATGAGTAAAGATAGAGATCGTACTGTTTATCGTAGGAATGACGGTAAATGGTCAAATAAAAGAAATGATGCTGATAAAGCATCGAGTGTTCATAAGACTCAAAAAGATGCAATTGAATCAGCAAGGATTATGTTAAAAAATCAAGGTGGTGGAGAACTTACAATTAAGGCTGAAAATGGAAAAATAAGAAGTAAAGATACTATTTATCCAGGCAATGATCCATATCCTCCAAAAGATAAAGAGCACTAAACGAATAAATCATAAAAATTAAAAAATATGCTAGATAATGTAAGAAAAGGTTATGTTTATAAATAGGTGAAGAGTCTATTATCATAAATATTAAAGGGAAAATAAAAGATGAAAATAACTGATTTAGCAGCATGGTGGGGTGCAATTATTGCTACATTAGTACTTTTATGGGATATGTATAAATGGAAGCGTTCTGGACCAATAATAAATGTTTCTGTATCGACAGATATGCAAACATTTGGTAAAATTCCTAATCACCCAGAAGATAAAAAATATGTTGCAGTTGAAGTTATAAATATAGGTGATAGAAAAACCACTATTACACATTTAGTTGGGTTTCATTATAAATCCTTATTCCTAAAAATCAGGGGAAAGAAGGACAAAAGTTTTATTGTTGCACCACCAGCGCTATTTCCTCCACCATTGCCGCATATGATTATGTCAGGTGAAAGATGGTTAGGGGGTATTGAGCAAAACAGTGAATTGGAAGAAATGAGTAGAAATGGTTATTTATACTGTGGTGTATACCATTCATGCGGAAAGAAGCCTATTCTGCAAAGGGTAGTAATTCATAAAAATCAAGGTTCAGTTCTTGAAACACATAATACGAGTTTAGATAGATAATCAATTTTTAAAGAGAAATTTAGGAGGGTCAAATCTTTATTCTTGACAGGAAATCAAACTATTTGTCAAGAATAAAGATTTGACCCCAATAATTAACTCATAAAATGTTTAATATTTTCAAAAAGGGAGCTAAAAAACAGTGGGTTATAACTTATTTCTGAATTTGTTTCAAGGACGTGAAGGAGTATTTGCAAAACAATTGACAGGTGGAAAAGCATATTCTCCTGTCCGTCCAGAAAGACAAATAGAAATTAACGACATTATTCGACATATGAAAGGCGGAGAAGCGTATGGAATTTATCCAATAAGACATGATAACATGGTGAAATTAGTTTGTTTTGATATCGATCTCCCCAAGAATTATGCAGAATTAAATGAGGAGGATCTAGTTATTGACAAACGTCCCTTATTATCACAGGTGAAAAGTGTTTATACTACAATCATTGATGTTTTAAAAAGCCATTCATTTGATAAAAAATCAATATTAATTGAAGATACTGGAGGTAGAGGGTATCATGTTTGGTTATTTTTTGAATCTCCTATTTCTGCAGTAGATGCCCGTAAATTTGCACATTTTATTCTTGCAAGAGCTAAAGTACAGTGTGAATTGTTTCCAAAACAAGATAGTGCTCCTGAAGGAGGATATGGTAACCTCATTAAACTTCCTCTTGGATTGCATAAAAAGTATAATAATTATAGCAAATTCATCAAGGTAACAGAAAAAGAAATTTTGCCCATAAAAGATCCACTTATATATTTAAAAAAGATAGTTCCTATACCTCAAGCAATAATTTATAAGATTAACAAAGAGGAAGAAGAACAAAATCGATCTTCAGAAAAACAACCAACTAAACCTTTAGTAACACCATCCAAAGAAGTTATTGGTGAAATTATAACAAAACCCCTATTAGGAGATTTAATAGGAAAATGCAAAGCATTATTCAAATTGAAGGATAAGGCGATAACAAATCATCACTTAAAACATGAAGAGAGATTAGCTTTAGCTTATATAATGATAAACACCAAAGACGGAGAAGAAGAATTGCACCAGATCTTGAGTAACTGTTCAGACTATGATATAAATCATACTCAAAAGGAGATAGATTATTTAAAAGCAAGAGGAATGAGACCTATTACTTGTCGGAGGCTTATTGAACAAGATATATGTGACAAATTCTGTAGGTCTGAAATTATATGGCAACATATGGATGCAGATAACCCTGAACCTTCTCCTATTCGATTTGCTAAGTGGCATATTGGCACTGAACCTGAATGCATATATGAAACGGAAATTCCAAAATTTTTGAATGCATACACAAAGTCTAATCTTTATCGTTCATGGGAACAAGTAAAAGAGTATTCAAAGATAAGCGAAGCTTTTTTTGATATGCAAGCGTATGAATATTTTGAAGAACATTTAGAAGAGAATATAGAAACCCTTCGGTTTGAACTCAGGAATCATATTTATTCTCCTCAACCATATCGCTTATATAAGGTCCCTAAAAAAAGAAAAGGGGATGATTTTGAATATCGTTGTATGGCGTTTGTACATCCGCGGGATTACATTGTAATACAGGCAATTGTTAATGTTATAGGCCCTATATTTGAAAAAACATTTCCTAATACTTCCTGCCTTAGTTATCGGCTTGATATAGAGGGGAAAACAGGTAATTCCATTTTCTATAACTGGCAATTTGCTTGGCGAAATAGAAAAGAACGTGTTACAAGTTTCTTACATCAACCTGAAAATTTTTATTACATTAAAACTGATATTTTACACTTCTATGATGAAATAAATAGGGCTAGACTTTATAATTTAATATTGGAAAAAATCGGTAAAAGTGAAGAGATTTGTAGTATTATAAAAAGTTTTTTGGATAACCCATATATCGATGATATAAATGGTGAAGAAAGTTCTCCTACTCTTATATCTAAAGGCATTCCTCAAGGACCGGCTTTTTCTGCTTTTTTTGCAAATATCTATTTGAATGAATTAGATCATCTTATTGAAAAAAACTCTTATGACTATGTGCGGTATGTGGACGATATGGTTATTCTTAGCGAAAATAAAAATCAAGCAGAAAAAATTAAAAAAATACTTGAAGATTATCTGACTTCAATCGAGCTTGAGTTAAATCCTGATAAAACTGACCCTCCTTGCTCTGTGTTAAAAAAAGAACCTTTATTAGATTTTCTTGGAGAAATGAAATATGGGATGGCAGGCCTATTTATACAGAAACCTTATAGTGAACAATTAATATCTCCTCAATTTTTAAAAATTAAATTAGATGAATTGTTTGGAATAGACCGCTTAACAGATTATGATCTTGAAGAAATTGCAAAGCATTTATCATACTATTTAAGGATGCAAGAGAAAATAGAGATAAAACTAAATAATCTAGTAATCAACCTTAGCATGAAGATATTGAAAGAATATGCATTAAAACCTCATCATTTAGTAATAGTTCTTCAAGTTCTAATTAAAAATAAAATTGATTTAACTAATAGTATTATAAAGCATAAAAGTCCCTATATTAAAACTGTATTATGCTTATTGATGCTTACTACATTTAGAGATATTCCTCATTGGTTTGAAATTCTTTTGGAGGATTTTATTAAAGATAGATCATCTTATATTCTAAGAGGAACAGCTTATTTAGTTATCTCCAAATTTAGCAAGCTAAAAGATCTTCAGGAAATACTAAAGGTACTTTCAAGAGAGAGAAGCCTATATGTAATAGAGAAATCTTTAACTTATTTAGTCGCAGTGAAAAGTGATGAAGTGAAAAGTGATGAGTCGAAAATGTTTTTTCTTGAGTTAGCAGAAAAATATTTTAATTCTATTTTTAATGCAATTATAAATGCAACGATAAAAATTGGGGATCAAAATTTAGCTAGACTTATTAAAAATAAAATAAAAAGAATAGATAAAATAAATGTAAAAGAATATTATATTTTTCTTGAATTTATTTTTATAATGTGCCCTGAAGATTTTGAAGAATCTCTGATTATGTCTTTTTCAAGCAAAGAAGCTTTATTAATTCGCCAGTTAATAATTTCTGCTTTAAATAAAATTGAAAAAGAGGTAATCAAAAGAGGAGAACTTTTATTAGCTTATCAGTTGGTCATGGAAGATAGTATAAACAAGCTAAAATCTGATTGGTTACGCAATACACTTCAAGAAGCAGTACAAGAATGGAAAATTGATGAATTAAGTCAATCATCAATAGTTTATAATTGGTTGAGCAAAGGAGACCAAGCTAAAAAATATGAAAAAATACAAGATCTTTCAAGCAAAGAGCATAAAAGACAGGGTGGGTACAAAAGCTGGATTATGAAAGACCAAACGACAAACAAGAATTTTATACTTGAAGCTGTTGAAGAAGAGATTCTTGAAGAATCTAAATTTTTTAGGGGAAAAATAGCAAAAGAAGACATAAAATATATAAAAGGAGAGTTAGAAGCAAGGAAATTAAGTTCTCTTTCAGATTTTTCTATTAGCGTTGAAGGAGGAAAAAAATATTATTGGTTTAAGTACATAATTCCAGATGACTATGATATTCTTTGTAATGTGGTGAATAGACGTAAAGTAAATAAAAAATTTGATGAATTAGAAATATTGAATATTATTATTACCCTTTTCAGACAAGTTGAACTTATAAAAGAGTGTATAGGTGTTGAGCCGGTAATAAATTCATATACAGTAATATTGGGTTCGGGTAATCAAGTGCAATTGGTTAATCTCTTTTTTGGGATACCACGAAAGTTATATGTCTCTATAGAAAGAAACTCTATAGTCGATACTAGCACTACTACTAACGCATTTTTTAATGCATTGTTATCATGTGAACTAATCTCTTCAGAATGTCCAATAAAAATTTATAATGAACTAAAGTCAAAAGTGGATCAATCACATTATATTAGTGACTATTTACTGAAACCTACGACATCTCTGCATTTTGCATGGATTTTAGATCGTCTGGGCAACCCCACATATCCACAAAATAGATATGATAAATTAAGCACATTAGAAAAGGATATTGATTGTTTTAGGAAATTTAAAAATTACTTCCAAAATCAAAAACTAGTAAATTTACCTCCAGAGAAGAAATATTGGGCCGAGGTTTTAGATGTTCTTAATCTTAGAATAGCAAGATTTTTAAAACTTCCTTATAAAGGTGATGATTCTATCCATGAAAGAGCGCATGAGGTATTTAATACTGCTGTTTATTCTTTAGATAGGGGATTAAAAAATATTCAAGGCAATTTTAAATCAAGATTTAGTGAGACATCAAAGAGTCTAGTATCTGGAATAGGTATAAAGAGCATCCTCCATGAGTCTGGATATAAGTGTGGTTTATTTGCAACTGGACTTCTAAAGAAATTTATTTCTATATCCAAAGCAACTCAATGGCATATGACTACATTAGTTCCATATATAATTTTTTACATACCACTTAAAATAGAATTAATAGCTATTGCAATGGCTATAGGATTATTTGAAATACATGATAAAGATGATATTAAAACGCATATGCTTGATTTAATGTCAATACAAAGTTTGCCAAATAAAAAACCAATAAATGAAGTAATAGAAGATTCCATGATTGCGCCAAATATCACAAAAATAATTGACTTAATGAATTTATTTATAAATAAACATTTTCAAGATGCAATTAGAATTAATGGTTCAGATTTATGTCAATTAATACTACTAGTTTTTATTCTTTTGGAGAAGCACAAAGAATTATGGGAAAAATGGCATAAATCTATGGGATTGTCAAGCAGGAGTAATTTAAACAAAGCAATAAGTTGTCTAGAATGTATTTGTAGAAATAATATCGAAATTGAAAGATTGTTGAATAAATTTCTTAGCGAACCACTTAAAGAAATATCCGAGGAAAACAATAACTTGATTAATATGTACAACTTATGCTTGCAGGATATTTTCAAATTCCGTAGAATCATGAAAATATCGCGCAAAAGAACTTTCATTGAAATGAATTATCATCCATCTTTTGAAAAAAATGTAGCTATAGTTATAAGATATAATCGTAAAATAAAAAAACTTCCATATGAATTAATTATACCATTTCCGAGATATTACAAGATGATATGGAAAAATGAAGCCATTACAGTTGATTTCACTAAAGCAGAAAAAAACAACATAATAAAGTCTCTCTCTTTAACTCCTTCAAGATTGAAAGAAATTATAGGGTGGAAATATGAAAATCTTTTTAAAAAACTTTGGGCTAAGATAAGGAAATGTTCTAAAAAGAATCTGTGGAAATTTATCGCTTTTGTATTATTAGGTATTAGTTTATTTTTATTTTTTTCAAAGCAAGAAGCAGTTGGAGGTGGGATTTTTTTAACGTTTAGTGCAGGTTTATTTGCACCGTGGATATACGAAATATACGAAAAAATGCATAAAGCAGAAGAATGAAATAAAGGGGATGACAAGGATGGTTCTTTGACACATTATGATAGAGGCTGTTCCTTTGTCGTACTTTTATCACACTTTTATCAAAATGTGATAAGGGACGGTTACACTAGCTCAATAATCTGGTAACTTTTAGCGGAAAACCTATATGATCTGAGTGATGGATTAGGGCAGATTAAGGCCAGCTTTCACAAGTTCACAAAATCTAAAACGTAAAATATAAACATGTGAAGCCGGGGTCGAGTTCTCTTCGAGGGAAAAGTTGGAAAAATAAGGAGCGTAAAAATTGAATCTTATGCCAAATTCCAAAGAAATTCCTGATTTCAGTACCCCTCAATATGAAAATTTAATATCATCTCTTTTAAATGGTGCTTGTATATTTTTTGGGGCCGGGATTTCTAAGTTTGCTGGATATAAATTATGGGATGAATTAAGGAATGCATTAGTTGATTATTTTTGGGACAAAAGAGATACTTTGCCTTCACGTTATCTTAGAAATCAAAATTTTGATTACAGCATATGCGAAAATTTAAAAAAAGATAGCCTAATAGAAGCTTTTGATTATTTGTATAGAATAAACAAAAATCTTTTTATTTCTGGCGTTAAAGGTATTTTTCAAACAAATTATAAGAGAAATAATAATGAGATATATCAATTTTTAAAGAAATTGGATAATGGTAAAAATATTTTTATAACTACAAATATAGATATGGGTTTTCAAACATATTTAGGGCTAACTGACAAGGATATTTCTATTTGCCCTGACTTTATTAATCCGCCAAAACTTATTACTTATTTACATGGCAGAATAGATAAAGAAGATACATGGATTTTTACTCGTGCTCAATATAATAAAGGATATGAAGGAGAAGCTACATGTATGAATTACCTTAAAAATATTTTTAAGGATCGTAGTGTTTTATTTATTGGATATGGATTGAGAGAAGAGGAGATAATAAGGGCAATATATTCAACTAAAAAATTGAAAGCTCATTATTGGTTGGAAGGTTATACTAGAAACAATATAGATTCTTTAAAAATTCGCAGTACAAACTTAAAAGAAAATTACAATATTTATTTGATACCATATTCTATTGATAATAGAGAAAGATCCGAATTGATATGCGAAGTTGTTGATTCTCTATATAAAAAGATAACCGAGAAGGAGAGAAATATAAAATGAAAGTATTTATATCTTATTCTTCAAAAGATTATGACTTTATTATGCTTTTAGCGGAAAAGTTGAAAAAAGATTTTATAGATGTATGGGTAGACGATTGGGAGCTTCAGGTGGGAGATTCAATTGTACAAAAAATAGGTGAAGGGATAAGAAAAAGTAGCTTCTTAATAATTGTTCTCTCAAAATATTCAATTAAAAGTAATTGGGTTTTAAGGGAATTAAATTCTACCTTAATGCGGCAATTAACCAAAGATGATATAAAAATATTGCCAGTACTTCTTGAAATAGAGCTTGATGAGGTACCTCCTTTAATGAGTGACATATATTCGGTTAAGTTTTCTCGAGATTTTATTAGTGAAACTGAGTATCAAAAATTAATAGACCCAATTACAAAAAAGGAAAAATCTAATAAATTATCCCAGTATCAGGATTTATATTTTGAAAATATTATTCATGTTGATATGGTTTTAGATAAAAAACAACTGCCGACAAGACAGGAAGTAGAGTTTATTTTAAATTTAATAAATGAAAAACATTATAGAAATTATTTCTTTAAAAAAGTCACTTCGTTACATTGGTTTGATATTTTGAAAAATGAAGATTATTTTAGACCTAATCTAAATACACGACCTCAAGAAACTGAAAAAGGTTATTTCCTAATCCCTAAGTGGAACGTTTTACTATACCTTGAATGGGTATCTGAACAAGTTAATATCGAAGGTAATGAGAAATATATTGATGAGTTACTCGCAATAATTAGCAAAGTATCAAAATATAAAGATTCAAAAAAACAACACATAGATAATTATCATACTTGGCACTATTTTGTAAAAATTCTATTAAATCTTCCCAATGAAAAAATACCAAATGAAATCATTGACTTGATTCCTACTTGGCTTAGTTCAAGATTTGATACGACGCTGCCGGGTGCAGAAATTACAAGAAAGCTTCTTCCTAAATTTTTAACAGATAATCCAAATGATATTAAAAAAGCAGAGAAAATTATTAAGTATATTACTTCAATTAAAATTCCTCCGGTAGGCAAAGAAAAGAAAAGAGATTCGAAAAAAGATAAAAAAATAGAATTATTAGTTGATTCTCATTTTTTAAAAGAAGTATTTGAAAAGTATTCTGAAGATATTGGTAAAAAATGCTCAGAGAAAGTAATTAAAGATCTAGTAGAAAAAGTTAGGAAATTACTTAAAAGAAAAGAAGGGGGAACTTACAGATCATTTTACGAAGAGTTGGATTATTTAGATGAGCCCTTGGATGTACTGACATTTATATTAAAAAGAATTTTAATTGCTAAAGCGAAGAACGATATAAATATCACTCTAAAAATACTAAAAATATTTCTTAAAGAGGAATATTTATACTTTCCCAAAATGGCACTCTATGTTATTGGTAATGATTTAGATGATTATAGAGAATTTTTCTGGAAAATATTGAATGACGATACTGAAAATTTTATTTTAAAAAATACTTCCTCTTTTGGAGATGAGTTAAAACATATATTGGAAAATCTTAAAAAGTTAACTGAAAAACAGCGGGAAATATTAAAAAACAAAATTGAAGATTCAGCGAAATTAGAAGATTTTAAGGAAGACCAAAAACTGCATCTCGCTTTACATAAACAGAAGTTTTATAAAGCTCTTTCCCATGAACAATATTTTAAGAAGCTTTATGATGAAATAAAAAATGTTACGAAATATGACATAGAATTACGACCTGCAATAGGAAAGGTTGAGGTCAGTTCAGGATTGGGGATTTCTCCTCTGACAAAGGAAAAAATATTACAAATGTCCAATAAAGAACTTGCTGAATTTTTATCAACTTTTAGAACTACTGATTATTGGAAAGGTCCTTCTGTTAACGGGTTATCAAAAATATTAAAAGAAGTAGTCAAAGAAAGTCCGGAAAAATTCATTAATGATCTGAACCCTTTTTTAAAAACAGGCTATTTGTATGTTTACGATATTCTTTGGGGTATTCGGGATGCCTGGGAAGATAAAAAAATACTTGATTGGGGCAAACTTTTTGAATTTATTAGACAATATATTACATCAGAAGATTTTTGGAATGATAAGTATACGGTGAGAGATGATGATTGGAAAGCAAATCGTTTTTGGATATTAGGGATAATTGGAGAACTTGTTAAAAAGGGTACTATAAACGATTCCCGATCATTTCCTGAAAAATATTATTCAAGAGTTCAGGAAATAATTTTTAAAATATTAGATAAAATGCTATTAGATAAAAAAGAATTATTAGAAAGTCAAGCTGAAAGAAGGGATTTTATAACATATGCATTAAACTCCACATTTGGAAAGATTACAGAAGCGTTATTTATGTTAGCTTATAGAATTAAAAAATTTGAAAAAGAGATAAAGAGTGAACAACCGGTTAGTTGGGAAATAAATATTAAAAATAAATATGAATTACTCTTAGAAAATGAGATAGTTGAAAGTTATGTCTGGTTGGGAAGGTATCTAACGATTTTTTATTTACTGTTAGATAAAAAATGGACCGAAGAACAAATAAATCAGATCTCCCCTAAAAAGCAACAGATATGGGAAGCATTTATGCAAGGATATCTAAATAGTAATAAAATTGATATAAATTTATATAAACTAATGCAACCACATTACGAGACAGCGATAGAGTATAAATTTAAAGAAGAACATTCATCTGAAAGAGTGGTGCAACATATCTGTTTAGTATATTTACAAGGTATTGAAAAAATACACGATAAAAATGGTTTATTTAGAAAAATTTTAGATAAATGGAATTTATCACAGATAAAAGAAGTAATTGGCTGGTTTTGGATGCAAAGAGATTTTATTACGGAACCAATCGAAGAGAAAAAGAAACTAGAAGAGACGGTTAGAATGGGAAAAATGAGAGAACTAATTATTGATTTCTGGCGATGGGTTTACCAGAATAGATACAAAGAAAAAGAACAATTGAAGGAAGAAGATAAAGAAATCTTATCAGAATTATCGAAACTGACTGTATTTTTAGAAAAGATAGATGGTGAAAACTATGAATGGCTGAAATTATCTGCCCCATATATTCATGTTGATTTCAATGCTCCGTTTTTCCTCAAATATCTCAATAATTTAAAGGATAAAAATAAAGATGCTGGTGAATATGTAGGTAAAATATTTTTAGAAATTTTAAAAATTTCAACTCCTGATTATGATCAAAAGGATATTCGATCAATTGTTGAATATCTTTATATTTCGGGTTTAGAAAATTCCACCGATGATATATGTGATAAGTATGCCAAAAAAGGCTTTGAATTTTTACGAGATATTTACGAAAGGTATCATCAAAAATAATAAAATATAACCGCACAGTTATTTTATAATATTTAATACGAAAACGATTTTTATATAAATAAAAAAGAGGTGCCATTATGATACCAAATTTTCAAAGTATTATGCTTCCCTTGCTTGAAATAATAGGGGATAAAAAAGAACATACCATACAAGAATTAAGAGATTCATTAGCAAAATATTTTAACTTAACCGAAGAAGAAAAATCAGAGCTTTTACCTAAGAGTAAACAAAAAAGATTTAATAATAGAGTTGGTTGGGCAAGAACATATTTAAAGAAAGCTGAGCTTTTAATATATACACAAAAGGATTTTTTTAAAATTACAGATAGAGGTTTAACAGTATTACAAGAAAAACCTTCTAAAATTAATGTAAAATATTTAAAGCGTTTCTCAGAATTTCTTGAATTTAATAAGCCATCAAAAAAGATAGATCAGTCTAAAGGCAAAGAGATTGAATTAATTCTCGAAGAAAAAACACCGGAAGAGTTATTAGAAATTGGTTATGAAAAATATCAGGAAAAATTACTATCTGATTTGTTAGAAAAAGTGAAGCAATGTTCTCCTGAATTTTTTGAGAGATTAGTTGTTGAACTTTTGGTTGGCATGGGATATGGAGGTTCATTTGAAGATGCAGGAAAAGCTATAGGAAAAAGTGGAGATGAAGGTATTGATGGAATTATCAAGGAGGATAAACTTGGTTTAGATGTGATATATCTTCAGGCAAAGAAATGGGCAAATCCAGTTAGTAGTCCGGAAATTCAAAAATTTGCCGGAGCATTATTGGGCAAAAAGGCCAAGAAAGGCATTTTTATAACTACTTCGACATTTTCTGAAAGTGCTATTACTTATGCAAAAAATATAGAAAATAAAATTATTCTTGTTGATGGTGAACAATTAACTAAGTACATGGTAGATAATGGAGTTGGAGTATCTGAGATAACGTCATATAAAATTAAAAAAATTGATTTAGATTATTTTAGTGAAGAGTAGAAAATGATAAAAAAATTGCATTAATCTCATGTGTTAGCAAGAATAAATTAGAACAAGCCAATTAATATAAATAAAACAAATAAATGTTATTGTAAAGAATAATTTAGGAGTAATGTAAATGGCTTCTATTTTTTCTTGGGTTGATTTTTCAGATGAAGATCGTGAAAAGATGGTCCAAATAATTCGTCAACTACGGCAACCAGATACTATTGATGAATTAGGCATCGGATCAGTAAGAGATTCTATAGCTAATATTTTATTCCCCGGAACTACCACTATCCAAACCAGAGCCAAGTACATGTTGTTTGTTCCTTGGATTCTAAAAAAAATGGAGAAAAATAGAGTACCCTCAGAAAATATTTCCCAACGAGTAAAACAAGAAGAAATTAAATTATGTAATACACTATTGAAAATGGAGTTTAAAGAGGGGGTTATTGGCGCCATTGCAGGAGAGGGATTACAGAGATTTCCCAGTTCAATTTATTGGGCCGGGTTACAAACCTGGGGAATTAGAAAATTTAGGGGTTCCTTAAATGATTATTATCAAGGTTTAAACCGTTATTATCATTTAAAAAAAGGAAATATTACCCGTGATGACCAAGAGGTTTTATTATACCGTGATTTTGGTGAGAATTGGGATGAGGGGCTTCCTGAATCACCGGAAGAGCTGCCAGGCAAAGAAGGTCTTAATTTAAGCCAACACGAAGCACAATATTTAATGGAAAAATTATCAATTAATTGTCCGAAAAGCTTGCTGACAAATATTATATATTTGCGCAAATCGGCAAAAAGGGATTTTATCTGGGAGAACACTTTTATTAATAAATTAAATAATGACTTACCAATAAAAATAATGCATGCCCAAAATTTCTCTGAGATTATGCAAGGAGCAGCGTTAGTTTATAATTATCTGCTTGCTGAGAAAAAGGAAAGTGAAGAATTAATTAATAAGTATAAGGAAAAATTAGCTAAATGGCAGATGGTAATGAGTAGTAGAGCGGAGATATTTATAAATTGGAATTTAGAGCATTTTTGGAACTTAGTATATTCTGAACGAACTATAAATGTTTCCAGTGGAACAAAACGCTTCATTAATCAGTGGATAGAGATAGTCCTAAAAAATATAGATGATATTTTTGTAAATGAAGAAGGAATAAAAGGATTAATAGATTATAGAGAAAAAGAAGTAAAAGGTCGAAGATCTCGTCTAAAGAATCCAGATTATTTAGCAAAGTGGAGTGGAGCAGCAGGCACTCAACAACTTGATTATCGATGGCATGTGGTGAAGAAAATAATTAATGATATTATTTTGGGGTTAAATAAATAATATGTTAGAGCCTGGAAAAAGAACCTTGTATATTGATGCATTAAGACCGCCTTCGGATTATCAATTATCCTGGGGGATTGGGACAACTTATTCCTTAGAATTAGAGACACTTTTAAGCGTTCCTTTAGCTTTTTCTTTATATGAATGTAAAAATCAAAAAGAAATCCTGAATAATTCTATCTTTGCTCTTGATGCCATTAGAAGAAACGCAAGTAAATTGGTTATTTTTTGCCAACATGGACAGATTAAAGTATCATCTACTGACTCCCTTTTATATAGTTATTTAGAAGATATGATAGTAGAAGTAAATCCTTCCTCAGGAGGAGTTTTTCATCCAAAGATATGGTTGTTAAGGTTTAAAAATCAAGAAGAAGAAATATTTTATAAATATATTTGTCTTTCTCGAAATATTACCTTTGATCGTTCATGGGATACTATTTTAGTGTTGGATGGAAGACCGGTAGAGGATGAGGTACCAGAAAATGATAAGTTAATAAAATTTGTCAATTTTTTGCCCAAGATTGCTGTTAATAAAATAGAAAAAAATCGATTGGATATTATTAAAAAAATTAGTATTGAGCTGGAGAAAATTAAATTCAACTCGCCTGAAGATTTTGATAATCAATTTAATTTTCATTTTTTAGGGATAGATAATAGTGATTCTTTTCCCATTAGTGATGAATATCGACGTTTATTAATAGTTTCCCCATTTTTAAGTGAGAGTTTCTTAAACAGATTTGAAAAGGTAAAGCAAAAATATTTAATTTCCATACAGAATAGCTTAGATAAAATATCTGAGGATACTTTAAAAAAATACAATAAAATCTGGGTTCTGGATGAATTAGCTGAAGATAAATCAGAAGATGATATTTCTCGATTATCGGGCTTACACGCCAAATTGTATATAGGCGAAAATGAAAAATTGGTTACCTTATGGAATGGTTCATCAAATGCTACCCATGCCGGTTTTTCTTCGCAAAATGTTGAAGCTTTAGTTGAATTAAGAGGAGAAAGAAAAAAAGTCGGAATCAATCAATTTTTAGATGAGAATTCCGAGAACTCAGCTATTAATTTTTTAAAAGAATATGGAAAAACCACTCTTGATGAGAAAGAAAAAAAGAAAGAGAATTTAGAAAAAGAGTTGGAGAAAAGGCTTGAGGAGTATAAGGCTAATTTACTAAAAATGGGATTAGGAGTGAAAATAAGGCCGGAATCAAAAGAGTTATATAAAATAATAATTTATCCCAATATAACTAGTTCAAAATATAGGAGTAAAAAAATAAAGGGGATTTGTTATCCGATTACTTTACAAAAACAGACCAATAAAATAGATATCTCGTTATTATGGAAGGATAAAATTATATTCCATAAAGTACCATTACTTTCTTTAACCAGTCTTGTGGCTTTTGAATTGAATATTAAAGAGAAAGGTATATCACAAAAGATGGAATTTATTTTAAATTTACCGGTTGAGGGTATGCCAGAAAGAAGAAATGATAAAATTATTCGAGCTATTTTAAGGGATTCAAATGGTTTTATCCAATATTTGAGGATTTTACTTACCGAAAACCAGAATATATTTTTGTTTAATCATAATTTTAATAATAATCATATAGGGGGGTATGGACACCAACAAAATAAGATGCCCATGCCACTCGCAGAAGAATTGATCAAAGCTTTAAGCCGTGATCCCGATAAAATAAAGAATATCCATGATTTGATTAAAGAATTATCTAAAAATAAGGATATTAAGGACGATATAATTCCCAAGGAATTTAAAGAGATATGGAAAAATATTTGGAGGGTTCATAAAAGTCAGTATGGAAAAAAAGGATGAAGTATCATTTCCGGACACACCAAAAATATTAAGCCAGTTGAAAGATTTTCAGAGAAAAACAGTGAAATATGCCTTTGAGCAAATGTATGAAAGGGAAAATCCTACACGCCGCTTTTTAATTGCCGATGAAGTAGGTTTGGGGAAGACTTTAGTTGCGAGAGGATTAATTGCAAAAGCAATAAACCGCTTTAAAATACCCATTCAGGATGGAAAACGGCGATACGATATTATTTATATTTGCTCCAATGCAGAAATAGCTAAACAGAATATAAATCGCTTGAATGTTATTGGGGGTGTCGAGAGGAAAGAATTTACCTTTACTTCTCGCATTACATTATTACCCGTGGAATTAAAGAATATAAAAAATAATAGGATTAATTTCATTTCTTTTACTCCCGGCACTTCTTTTAATTTAAAATCGAGCGAAGGAATCCGCCGAGAAAGGGCACTGATATATCATTTATTAAAAGAAAAATGGAATTTATCTTACCGCCCAAAATATGTAAAATTTTTTCAATGCCAGGCTAAGTTAGAGTATTGGGAAGAATATTTATTAAAGAATTTTAATAAAAAAAATAAAATAGATACATCTTTAGCCGATAAGTTTCTTGAAAATTTAGAGGCAAAAATTGCCCAGGAAAATAAAAATAGTGAAGAAGATATCTATGTTCGTTTTGAAAAAACCGCTGAAAAATTCAATTATTTATATCAAGACAAAAAAGTGCCTTCTAATGTCTCAAGAGAAAGAAATAGAATTATTGCTGAATTGAGATTGTTACTGGCCAAGAGCTGCATTTCATCTCTTGAACCAGATTTTATTATTTTAGATGAGTTTCAACGATTTAAAAATCTTTTGGACGGGCAAGATGAGATGTGTAAATTAGCACGAGAGATGTTTGATTTTGAAGATACCAAATTACTCCTTCTATCTGCAACCCCTTATAAAATGTACACTTTATACCAGGAAGACGAGATTCATTATGATGATTTTATTCGAACCGCTCAGTTTTTACTTACCGATAAAGATGATTTAAAGAATTCTAATAGAGATATCATGTTATTAAAAACACAATTAGAAGAATATAAAAACTTATTATATCGATTAAATGAAAATAATCTAAGCGATCTTTATAAATATAAAAGAAAGATTGAAAAAATATTGGGAAAAGTGATGTGCCGAACAGAGAGAAATTCAGGAATTTCCAAACAAGACAGCATGATTGAAGAATATGCAGAAAAAGGTGAGATTGAACATAAAGAAATAATAGACTTTATAAATATTGACAAAATAGCCCAGGTTGTAAAGCATAGAAGTTGTATGGAGTATTGGAAATCGTCTCCCTATTTACTGAATTTTATGGATGATGACTATAAATTCAAGAAAGACTGTCGAAAAGAGATTGAGGATGGTTCTTTAAAAATGGAAGATGCGTTGTTAAGTGCAAAGAATAATTTTCTTCCCTGGAGAAAGGTTAGTAATTATAGAGAAATATCGGCTAATAATCATAAATTAAGAGTATTGTTAAAAAATACAATGAAAGATGAAGCGTGGAAGCTTTTATGGATCCCTCCTTCGCGCCCATATTATAGAAGTAATTCATTTTTTGATGATTTAAAAGACTATACAAAAAGTTTAATATTTTCTTCTTGGAAGGTTGTTCCCAAGACAATTGCTTCTCTATGTAGCTACGAAGCAGAACGAAATGCAAAGAATTTTAATAAGGAAAAATATGGCTATGAGGGTATGGAGAGACGTAAAATTAAAGAACTGGTTTTTGCAGTGAAAGAAGATAAGCCTGCTTCGATGAATCTGATGACCCTCTTTTATCCCTGTATGACCTTGGCGCAGAAAATAAACCCTTTGAAGATTACACAAAATTATATGAAGGAAAATGGGTCTTTACCAAGTGCCACAGAAATGGAGAATGAGATTAAATATAAAATTCGCAATATTTTAGAAACGACTGTTTTGAGAGAAAAATTGGATTCTGAAGGAACTACTGATCAGCGATGGTATTGGGTTTCTCTGATTTTTATGGATCGTATTTTTTATAAAGATAAAATAAAAGAATGGTTTTCTATTAATGGGGATAAATATAATTTAAAAAATATAAGTAAAAAATCCGACAAAGATATAGAAGATGATTTAAAGCAAGATAAAAAATCAGAACCAAATCACTTTGCAGATCATATTAGTTATTTGGAAGAATTTTTTAAACTTGAACCACTTCAAATGGTAAAAGAATTAGGAAATCCTCCGAAAGATTTACTTTCTGTTTTATCAAAAATTGCCTTAGCATCTCCAGCGGTAGCTAGTTTAAGAGCTTTAAATGAGTATAGCGATAAATATAATCCCGCACTTTTTTATAATGCAGCTTTAATATCTTTTAGTTTTAGAAGCCTATATATTTTGCCAGAAACAATATCTTTGATTAAAGGATTATTCCCAGAAGGTCCTTATTGGAAAAAGATTTTACAGTACAATATTGCAGGCAACATTCAGTCTTTATTAGATGAGTATATGTATGTACTATTCGAATCGTTAGGATTAATGAATTTAAGCGAAAAGGAAAAAATAATTTGTGAATTAGGTGAGCATATTGAAAAAGTCATTTCAATCAGAACTCCAAGTTTGTATTTTGATGAAATAAAAATCAAAAATAATAAAGTAGGAGAGATTAAAAAAAGAAGCATGAGATGTCGTTTTGCCATGCGTTTTGGAACGGGCATTAAGGAATTAGGGCAGGAGGTTAGCAATATTTCAGATGTAAGAAATGCCTTTAACTCCCCGTTTAGGCCATTTATCTTAGCAACAACTTCAATAGGGCAGGAAGGATTGGATTTTCATCAATACTGTCATTCAATATATCATTGGAATTTACCCCCCAATCCGGTAGATTTGGAGCAAAGAGAAGGAAGGATATTTAGATATAAGGGGCATGCTATACGAAAAAATATTGCTACTCAATATGGTTCAAAACTGTTAGGTAGTAGTTTTAGCGGTAATATATGGGAAAATTTATTTAAAATAGCTTTAAAAGAAAGAGAAAGTGGGGCAAATGATTTAATTCCGTTTTGGATATTTAATCAGGGAAAATTCAGGATACAGCGTCATATTCCTGCTATGCCTATGAGCAGAGAAAAAAATCAAAAAATTGCTTTATCTAGAAGTTTAGCTGTATATCGATTAGTTTTGGGCCAACCTCGTCAGGAGGATTTAATTAATTTTATAAATAGCCAGGCCGAAGCGGGTATCGAAAATTTGAAGATTGATGAAATAATAAACTATCGAATTGATTTAACACCAAGGTAGTTTTGAAGTAAAAATTACCTCGATAATTAGTAAAAATTTATGAGGTTTTAAGATGAAATTTCTTCTATTCTCAAAAATATCATTTAAAATTCCTGATCCTATCGCTTTAATCGAATGCTACTGCTACCAAAATGATTTTTATGCTAAATATGACCTACTTCTAGAACATAGAGATAGGAAAATTGAGGATGTAAATAAAATTGGTGCACGTATCAAGAAAGAGGTACTTTAATTATTCCCATGATGGATAATCCTCTTCAAAATAAGTATCGTGAAAAAATTAATAAAATATGGACGAAGAAACGAGCTGATGAAATATTGATTGATTTTTATAAAAATTTACAAATAGAAAGTAATCGGAAAAATCTAAATCATATCTTTAATGAAATATCCAAAAATAATCTTAAAAATTTAAGTAGAATAAGAATATTCGATATCCTTTGGTGGTCATATCTGAAAGCTGAGAAATTAAAGGAAGAAAAAGAGATTCTTTGGAATATAATAAGATTTTAGATAGATACCGAATTTGCAATTTTAAAACTAATCTAAAAAAAGAAGGTATATTGTGGGTAGATATCCCCAAAAATACAATTCACATGGTAGCCTTAAAAACTTGCAGGTCGCTATTAATGAAAAGAAGGGATTTCTAGATTGTGAACTATCAAAAATAATAGGAAGGCGATTGAAGATTGAGTGGAAATCTCCTCTAAAGGCAGATGGTTATACAGAGTATCGTGATGAAGATTTCTTAATAGAGTTAGGGATATTAGATAAAATGAAATATCCTTTAAGTAATTTTTGGCCTGACAATGGTCCTCAATGGGATGCATTAGGTGTTAGCGATGATGAAATTATACTGGTTGAAGCAAAGGCAAATATTCCTGAAATGGTAAGTCCGGGAACCAAGGCGAAACCTGACCCAAGGAGGGAAATAGAAAATTCGCTTGATGAAGTAAAAAAATATTTGAGTGTTAACGATACCATTGATTGGACTGGAACATTTTATCAATATGTGAATAGAATAGCTCATCTATATTATTTAAGAGAAAAAAATAAGATTAAAGCCCATCTTTTATTCATCTATTTTATTAATGATCTGTCAGTTAATGGACCAAAAACTAAAGATGAATGGCTTGGAGTTATTCAAACGATGGAGTGTTATTTAGGTTTGTCGAAAAAACATAAATTACGAGAATATATTCATGATATTTTTATAGATGTTAATGACTTAAGATAAAAGTTTTCTTGAAAGTTCTGCCTATTAACTTACTCGGGGAGGCGAAAAATATGTATGTTGTCTGTGTAACTGTGTTTGTAAAACCAGAAAAAATTAAAGACTTTAAAGAAGCGACCTTTGAAAATGCTTGGAACACTCGCCAAGAACCAGGCAATGTCCACTTCAATGTCTTGCAGGCGGAAAATGATCCTTCGCGATTCTTCTTGTACGAGGTCTATAAGTCTCCAGAAGGATTTCAGAGCCACCAAAAAACTGAACACTATCTGAAATGGAAAGAGACTGTAGCAGATTGGATGGCTCAACCCCGTCAGGGCGTAAAGCATTACAGTCTCTTTCCAGCCGACCCAGATTGGTAGTAAAAATAAGAAGAGGAGGAAACACTGATGAACTTTGATTTCGCTATTGCTAACCTAATCATTTTTGGCCCTGGTCGATTTAGAGAGATAGGTGATATTGCCCAATCTTTCGGTAAGCGAGCCTTGGTTGTAACCGGTAAAAGAGCTTTGAGCGAGGCAGGGATCGTCGATAATCTCAAACAAAATTTAGAAGCAAAGAAGGTGGATTTTCTTCAGTTCATTGTTCCTGGAGAACCTGACTTAAATCTCATTGAACAAAATATGGTCAAAGCAGTTAATGCTGAGTGCGATTTAGTAATTGGTCTTGGCGGCGGAAGTGTGATCGACACCGCCAAAGCCATCGGAGTGCTCCTCACTAATGGTGGAAATTTATTAGATTATATGGAAGTGATAGGAAAGGGGCAGCCCCTGACTAAACCAGCAGTTCCG
>Ga0315293_10000934_pt1 | contig 27918 bp, 20 predicted proteins | sample YL17G13_20_MG_FD_203071 | JGI IMG/M metagenome (GOLD analysis project Ga0315293, IMG submission 203071) | Sediment microbial communities from Yellowstone Lake, YNP, Wyoming, USA - YL17G13_20 | ecosystem: Environmental > Aquatic > Freshwater > Lake > Sediment | place: USA: Wyoming | collected...
CGCTCCGACGCGTGCGGCGCCGACGTGGCCGACTCCGTCGCCCACCCGATTTTCAGCTGGCACCCCGTGTACGCCAGCGCGCCGCGCGCCCCGGTGCAGCCCGACGTGAGGGGGCACCACGTGAACCCGGTGCACTTGTCGGTGGCGCTGGGGTGGGGGGGGCGGGTGTTGGGGTGTGTGCCAGACCCGCCCCTCAACCCCCCCCCCCCCCCCCTCGCCCCTCACCGGCACAGCTTGCAGCACGCGTCCGCGGACGGCGTCTTGGCCACCGGGCCGTCGGCGGTCAGCACCTCGCCCTCGTAGTTGGCCGCCGTCTCGACGATGCACCCGCCCTCGGACCACGCCTCGGCCGGCCGCAGCCCGCCCTCCATGCCCGTCGCCGCGTCGCCGGACGCGGCGTCCAGGGCCGCCCCCAGGTAGCGGGCGGCGTCGGCGAGGGCGGGGACGGGCTTGTTGCACGTGTAGCCCGTCTTCTCGCCCGCGCCGTTGGTCGTCGCCTGCCCCGCCACCAGCGCGTCCACCGTGCGCTTGATGGCGCGGAGGGCGTCCACGTGGCGGGTCCGGTCGACGGCGTTGGCGCCGAGGACGGTGTACGTGTACGTGGTGAGCGCCGTCGTCCAGTTGTGCGCGGCCTGGCCGACGACCACCGCGCCCGACGTCAGGTCGAAATAGGTCACGTTGGCCGTCTCCCCTTCCCCGGTGGGCACCGCGCGCCAGGCGCGGATGGCGGGGCCGCCCGTTTCCAGCGCGGGGACGAGCATGTCGCGCACCGCGACGAACGAGGTCGGCGAGTGGGGGGAGCACCCGGACTCGCCCTCGAACACGTCGTTGGGGTGGGCGGTGAGGGGGAAGGAGTAGTGGAAGCGGGTGTGGTTGAACGAGGGGGAGCCTGGTGGGGGGAATGCGGGGCGAGGGGGATGAGCGCGCGGTCGCCGCACGACGCCCCGGCCGCGGGGGCCGCCCGTCACCCCTCTCCGCCCTGCAGGCGCGTGCCGCGCGCCGGACGCGCCGGCGGGGCGTGCGAATGCGGCCGTCGACGCGCGCGCGGGCCGACAACGCCGGCGGGGGGAAGACCCGCCGGCGCGCCGCCCTAGCGTCCGCCGCGGGCGCGCCGGAGGGGGGCGCCGCCCGCACCACGATACATCGCATTGCGAGCCGCGTCTCGGCGGCGCGGCAGGGGTCTGCGGGCGGCGGGCGCGGGGGCAGCGGGCGCGGCGGCGGCGCGTGCGTCCCCCCCATTCCCGGCGCCCAAGCTCACCAGCCGCCGACGCGAGCGACGCGATGCCGCATAGGGCGAGCGCAGTGAGTAGAGTGCCGCGGGCCATGGTGGCGGTGTGTGGCGGGGGTTGCGCGGCGCGAGGAGGCCAAGCGAGAGTGGCGGGGGTCGCCCGCGCGCGCCGGCGACCCCTTCTCTCTGCCAGCGGGACGCCTCGCAGGCCGCTACCGCGCTGGCACGGACGCGCCGGAAGCCGCCGCCGCCGCCCGCCGTCCGCCGCATCCCCGCCCGGGCGCCAGGGTGCTGCCGGGCGGGCCGCGCGCCGGCGACCGCGCGCGCTCCTTCCTCCCCCTCGTTCGTGCCAGGACGCGGTCGAAGGCGCAACAGCTGCAGCCCGCCCTCTGGACGCTCCATCGCCGTCACACAACCGACCTCATTGACAGCGCGCGATTCGGGGGCTGTCGCGCGGGGACGGTCGGAGCCCCCGCCAGTGGCGCCCGGCCGCGCGCCACACCAAGCCCCGCGCTGCCCGTGCCGCCCTTATCCTCACGCTCCAGGTGCGTGTGGCGTGCGCCACTGCTTGTTCGAGACGGCCGCCCAGGGTCTTCGGGGCCGGGCGGGCTCTGCGCAAGCGCCCGCGCCATGCTCGGCCGCGCCATGCGCCCGCCCGCGGAGCGCCAGCCACCCCAAACCGCCCGTCGACCGCGCTACAGGCCAACGCTCCCGTCCCTCTTTCCTACTCCAGAAGCCATGGCGCAGCAGCCCGCCGCGCCCGCCGACGCGGCGGTCACCCTGACCGCCGCCCCGCTGCAAAAGCTGCGCTCCATGGACGCCTTTGTGCGCACCATGCTCCTGGACGCGGCCGACGGTAAGGATGAGAGGGAGGAAGGGCGGGAGGGGCGCGCGCTCGGAGACCCTCCTCCCACCCCCCCCCCTCCTCTCTTCAGACGCTGCCGCCCCTTCCGCCGCCACCCCCGCCCGCCGCGTGTCCTCCGCCGGTGCCCCCCCCCTGGACGCCGCCGCCACCCCCCTCGCCGCCTGGGCGGCCGCTCTCTCCTCCGGCGGCCGCGCCTCCGGCGACGCGTCGGCCTTTGCCCCGCCCCGCCCCGCGTCCGGCGGCCGCCCGCACCCGTGGGAGTTGACGCCGTTGCCGCTGGGGGCTGTTGGTGGTGGGGGGCAGGGAGGGTTTGGCGGGCCGTCGCCCGCGCCGCCGGGCGTCGCGCCGCTCGCGGCGTTGCTGCCGACGCCGGCGACCGACGCTTCCCACGCCACCGGCGCCCCCCTGAGCGCCAAACCCCCACTCCCCGCCGTCCGCCGGGGCTCGACCCGGGGCGGGGGCGCCCTTCCCCCGCGCCTCGCCGCTGCGCTCGCGGCCGAGCGCGCGCCCGACTCGGACGACTGGGGCGCGTCACCGGGGGACGGACGCGCGACCCGCGGGTCCAGCGACGGTGGCGCGCGCTCCGTGCGCGCGAGGCCGGCCGGCCCCCCCGACGCGGCGCGCCTGGCGACTGAGAACGAGGCGGTCGCGGCGGCCCTCCGCGCCGACACCGCGCGCGCCGCGCGGCTGGGCGCGGCCAACGCGGCGTTGCGAGCGCTGTTGACGCGGCTCGCGCTGCCGGGCGGCGCGGGCGGGGCGGCGGAAGGGTCGTTGGCAGGCTTGCAAGCTGCGCTCGACGCGGCAGGCGCCGGGCGGCCGTCGACCGACGGCGCCCTGGAAGCCGCGGCCGACGAATTCTTGGCGGGCGTGGACTGGGACGGCGATGATGCGGGCGAGGGCGCTTGAGTGGACTCTGTGGTCGGAAAGAAAAGGAGGGGCACGCAGGGGCGCCTAGCGCACTCTGGGCCCGCCGACGCGGCCGCTGCCCGCGTGCCGAGGCGCATTCCAGTCTCAGCACCCGCCTCGCCAACGCTCGAGGGTCTTCAATGCTGCCGGCAGAGTGCGGCGCCGCCCCGCATGCCGCCGCCGCGCCCCTCCCCCCCTGGGCCGACGACGCCATGACCCTGTCCATGGACGGCCTGGACTTGGAGACCATGCTGGACATGGCGGCCGACGACGGCGGGGAGGCGGCTGGCAGCGCGCAGTCGTCGCCGTCCGACGGCGGGCACGGCGCCGACGCCCTCTTCCTCACGGGATATCTGGCGGCGCTGGAGGGGGGCGACACCGCGGGGCGGCCACCTCCGGTGACGTCGGGCGTCGCGCCAGCGGCGGCGTCGCGCGCGCGGCCGCCGTCGGCCGGCGCCGGCGCCACGCCCTCGTCCGCCGCCGTCGAGGCCCAGCGCCGGCGCCGCGCGCGCCAGCGGGAGCAGCTGGCGTCTCTGGAGCGCGACGTGGCGCGCGAGCGGGCGCGGGCGGACGCAGCGGAAGCGGCGCTGGGCGCGGCGCACCTCGAGCTGGCCGCGCTGCGCGGCAGGGGAGGCGCCGCGCCGGCCATGCTCCCGCCCGTGTCAGCCGTCGCGGCGGCGGCCGCGCCGTGGCTCGCCGCGGCGTCGCCCGCCCCCGCGCCAGTCATCGACCCAGAGTCGGCGCACGCCGCGCACGTCGCCGCCCTGCGCGGCCTGGTGGAGCGAGGGGGGTTGCGCGGGGCGCGCCCTGAGGATGTCGACCCCGCGGTCGCGGCCGCCGCCGCCGCTCTCGTCGCCGCGGGCGCCGCCGCGCGCGCGGCCGCCGCGCGCGCCGCCGCGCGCGCGCCCGGCGCGGCCCCCTCGCGCGCTGCCTGCGGCGCCCCGCCCCGCCGGGGCGGCGGCGAGGACGCTGCCGCGGCCGCGCTCGCGCTCGATGGCGGCCAGGTGGCGGCGCTGGCGACGCTGGCGGCCGCGACCCACGCGCGGCTCGCCTCTTTGTTCGCCGAGCGCAAGCGCCTCAACGCGTCCCTCCCCGCCCTGCTCGCGGCCGGCGACGCGGCGTCGGCGGACGCCGCGCTGGCGTCCCTGCGGCGCAACTTGAGGGGGGAGGCCGCCGCGCGCGGCGCGGCCGACCACGCCGCGCTCTACCGAGTCCTGGCCCCCACCCAGGCCGCCGTCGCGCTCGTCGCCTGCTGGCCGGGCACGGTGGACGCGCTGGAGCTGGCGCGGGCGACGGTGCCGGGGGCGCGGGATTGAAGAGAGCGTCGAGAGAGATGGGGGAGCGGGACACGCCACACACACACACCTGCTACACAAATCAACGCCCACCCCACGCGCCGCCCCAGTCGGGGCGAGGGCCGCCCGCGTGCGGCACGACCGCGCCCGGGCCCGGCGGTGGAGCGGGCGCTCCGCCGGCGCCCGCAGCACTCGCCGCAGCCCTCTTCGCCCGCCGCACGCCCAGCAGCCGCAACAAAAACCGCGCCAACTCCCCGTACAGCGCCCCCGCGCGGTCCATGAGGCCGAGCAGGGCGCCCACGAGAAAGTGGGCGGCGTGCGCGTTTTCGCCGATCAGAAAGGAAAGCCGCCCGAAGAAGTTGACCGCGCCCCCGACCGAGTGCAGGACGCCGTCGACCATGCCGGGGGGGCGCAGGAGGGCGGGGGTGCCGTCGGGGTTGAGCGGGGGCTGTTGGACGCCGCCGAGCATCCCGCCGTAGCCGCCGCCCATGCCGCCGTAGGACCCCATGCCGCCATACGACGACATGCCGTACCCGCCCATGCCGCTGTAGCCGCCGCCCATGCCGCCGTAGGGGGACATGGCGCCGTACGAGGAGCCGACGCCGCCGTAGCCGCCGCCGTAGCCACCGACGCCTCCATAAGTCGACCCCACGCCCCCGTAGCCGCCCCCGTAGCCGCCCATGGTGCTTCCATACATGGAGGTGGACGCGTAGGGGGACGCGTACGAGGTGGAGGCGCCGTAAGAAGAACCGTAAGGGGTCGCGACTCCGTACGACCCCACCGCCCCCGGCCGCCCCAGATAGCCGCCCACCGCGGTCGTGGCGCCGGGAATGGCGGTGCCGTAGTTGGCAGGCGCGTCGAGGGGCGCGCCGCCCGCGGCCGCCGCCGCGGCGGTCGACGGCGGCAGCACGGTAGCCTGGGTCGGCGCCTCCCACGGCGCGGGGCCGGCGGCTCCCGGGGGGGCGGTCAGGATGGAGGTGGTGGACGCGCCGGGGCGGTCCCAGGGCTTGGGCGGCGCTGCAGGGATGGGGGGTGACGTGAGCGGGGGACGCGGGGGGGAGGGGTTGCCGCCATTTTACCGCCCACACGGCACCACACGACACCCTCTCACCGCTCATGGCGCGGCGCGCTGCCCCGAGGCCGGCGGCGCCCGCGTCGTCGCGCGTACAGAAAGGCGCGCGCCGCCGCGCGCCGCGCTGGCGGCGCGCCCGGTGGACGCGGAGGGGCGGGGGCGACGCGCGTCGCCCGAGGCCCGGGCGCGGGCGCGATGCGGCGAGAGAATGGGGAGGACGTGCCGCGCCGCTCGGCACACCTCTCCCGCGGCCTCCCGGCCGCCGTTCTCCCCCTCTCCCTCTGCAATCATGCTTTTTGACGACGGCGCCACGACGCCCGCCGGCCTCGTCATCGCCTGCGTCGACTGCGCGCGGTTCGACCCCGCCGACCCCGTCGCGCGCGTCCTGGCGCTCGCCTCCATGGCGCCATACGCGCTGGTGCTGTGCCTGGCGGCGGTGAGAGCGGGGTGGGGGGATGGAGGCGGGTCCAAGTGTGGTGGGGTCGGCGCGCACGGCGACACGCCCCTCCCCTCCTCCCTCCCCCCTCCCTCCCCCCCTAGATCGTGTACGCGACCCGGCACCCCGAAGCCGGCGCCGTGCTCGCCGGCGGCGTGGCCAACGAGGCGCTGTCGCTCGCCTTGAAAAAACTCATCGCCCAGCCGCGCCCCGCCGCCCGCTGCGCCGCCCTGGCCACGTGCGGCAAGGCGGGCATGCCGTCCAGTCATGCGCAGGTGGGAACGAGAGAGGAGAGAGGTGGTGTGAGGACGAGCCGGAGGTTGGGACGATCGCCCGACCCTCCCCTGTTTTCCTCTAGTCTGTCCTCTTTGCCGCCGCCGCCTACGCCGTGCTCGCGCCCCGCACCCTTCGCGGCACCGCAGAAACCGTCGTACTGGCGCTTGGCGCGGGGGCGGTGTGCGTGGCGCGGGTGCACCTCGGCTACCACTCCATCCCCCAAGTCCTGGCGGGTGGGGCCCTGGGAGCCGCCCTTGGCGCCGCCCTGGCAGCCCGCATCAAGGCGGCGAGAGCCGGCAAGGGCGGCAAGCGGCGCAAGCGAGGGTAGGGAGAGAGAGAGACGACAAGAAAAAAAACGGCGACACCTAACCCGGCCCCGCGTGTTTCACGCCAGCCCGCCGCCATTGCCGCCACCATTGCCGTTGCCGCCCACGCCCTCCTCAAACAGGCACACGCAGTCCATGATGCGGGCGTCCGGGCCGAGGAGGCGCAAGGCCAGCCTTTCGTTTTTCACCATTGCCAGTTTCAGCGACGCCACTCTGAACCGCGCCCGATAGTTCGTGTGCAGCGCCCGCCCCATGCCTTCCACGACCACCAGGTCGGCCCCCACGCAAGCGTCGGCGACCGCGTCGGGGACCCGCCTCAAGTCGAGGCAGGGGGAGCCCTGGCCGTTGCCGGCGACAAAGAGGCGGGGGTGGCGGGGGGTGGCGATGTGGCCGGTCAGGGTGGCGGAGGCCGCGGCGGCGGCGGACGCGGCGGCGGCCGCGGCGGCGGCGGCCGCGGCAGACGCCTGGGGCGAGCAGCCGCCGCTCCCCTCCCCTCCCATTTGCCCCAGGTCGGCGAGTCTGCCCGCGGACTGCACGCGCGCGCGCATGCCCGCCGGCGGCGGCACGCGGCCGCCGGCGGCGGCCTCGGCCGCCGCGCCCGCCGCAGCCGCCGCGCCGAGCAGCGGGCACAGGCGCCCCGCGGCCGCCACCAGCTCCCTGAGCTCCCCTTCCGTCACGTCGTTGATGGCGGGCAGGGAGTTGGCCGCCAGGACGACGTCGCCGCCCGCGCGCAGGAGCTCGCGCGCGAGCGGCAGCACGCCGAGCACCGCGTCCGCGCCAGCGTTGTCGACGAACATGATGGTCCGGCGGAATGGGGGGAGGCCGGATGATAGGGCGGAAGCCCAGCGGGTGGCGAGGGCGTCAAAGGTGTCGACGCGCCACGGGCGCGCGGCCGCGCGCGCGCACGCCGCGGCGTGCACTTCCAGCAGGCTCCCGCCCGCCATCGCTTCCACGCAGGCGGCCGCGCCCCAGTCGAAGATGTTGGCGGCGAGCACGCCGGCGACAGCAGCCTCGAGGCGCGGGAGCGGGGCCAGAGCGTCGAGCCGCGCGAGGACCGCGGGCAGCGCGGCGAGGGCCGCGTCGTTCTCGCGCGCCTTGTCAAGGGCGTACACATCCGCGAAGCCGCACTCGCGCAAGCATTCCTCCCTCAACTCAAAAACGTCGGAGAGGGCCAGGGTGCCGTACGCGGCGGGGTTGGCTTGCAGCGTGGCGAGGTGGCCGGCCAGCGCGGCCCTCAACGCCTCGCCCCTCCTCACAGCGTCCTCCCCGCCCCCTTCCGACGCCACCGCTTTGGCCACGACTTGGGGCACCTGGGCCGCGAGGACGGAGAGCCAGTACCCCAGTTCCGCGGGGTCGCCGCGCGCGTCGAGCGTGTCGGGCGTGTACTGCGCCGGGTCGGCCAACAAGGGAAACGGCTCCACTCCCGGCGAGTAGTGGAGGACGCCGACGTGGAGGCCGAGGTCGGGCGGGGCGGAGAGGCGCGGGGACAGAGGGGGGAGGCCAGAGGGGCCGGCGCGGGCGGTGGTCGCGGGCGACGGCGCGGCCGCCTCGATGCCGGCCATCGCGCCAGCGCCGTCAGCCCAGGGCGGGAGCAGGCCGGCGGCGTCGCCGGCGAGCGGCGCGCCGCCGGCCCCCCCCGGCCCCGAAAAGCGCTCGACGAACCTCGCCCGCACCTTGCGCTCCCGGGCGGCACCGCCAGGGGCGTGACCCACACCCGGCAGCGCCTCCGTGGGCACCGCCATGGGGTGCACCTTGAGGAACGCGCCGACCGCGCCGAGGAAACCCTCGTGCCGCAAAAAGTGGGCCTCCATCTCGCCCCCCGACCAGAAGCGGATGGCGTACGAGATTGTTTCCATCGTGTAGGGGTGGCCCCGGATGAAGAAGCCGCCGAAAAAGACGCGGGAGAGGCCGTACCGTTTGGCGTTGAGATACGCGAGGTGCCCAATGTTGTAGCTCACCATGCGGCACAGCGCCATGGCCACGTCGGCGGGGTCGTAGTCGGCCAGGGTGGCGTCGGACGCGGCGGCGCGGCCAAAGGAGGAGGCGATGGTGGTTGCCGCCAAACCAATGGCGCTATAGTCCCTGTCCCCGTAAATGTCTCCAACCAGCATGTCCAGCTTCGTGTTGTCGCCCCTGGAACAAAGATCCAGCATGTCGTCAAACGAGCGGGCGCCGGTGAGGAGGCGGCAGAGCCCCCAAAACGTGCCGCCGCCGAGCGACGACCCCGACACGCGGGCAAAGGTGCCGCCGCCGTCGACGCGCAGCATGGAGACGCCGGATCCGATATTGACGAGGAGGTAGGGGTGCAGGTCGGCGGGGGCGGGGTCTGAGGAGGGGAGAGGGTGGGGGTGCGGGCGGGCGCCCGCGTTCCCACGACAGCCCCCTGCCCCCCACCTCCCTCCCCACCGGAATACTTGATCGCGCCGTCGATGTAGGCAAACGCTTCCGCGCGGATGGCGCGCAGCAGGAAATCCGCGCCGGCCACCAGGCACTCCATCTCGTCCTCCTTCTCGAGCACGACCCCCAGCCGCGCCTCGAACAGGTCAGCGAAGCGATACGCGCCGCCACCGGTGGCGACGAAGCGGGGGCGGTCGCCCGGGAGCGCGGCGGGCGCGCCGGGGGGCGAGGGCGCAGGTTTGTGCAGGCCGCGCGACTCGATGAAGGCCAGGCAGTCGTCCATCTTGGCCGTCTCGAATTTGACAAAGTGGAGCTTGCCCCCGCGGCCGGGCACGCGGCGCGGCGGGGACGGGGCGGGGGTGGTCGCGCCCGAGCCGCCTGCGACTCCGAGCCCGCCCCCAGAGCTCGACGGCCTCCCCCCTTCCCCGCCCGCAAAGTAGACGAGCTTGATGAGCGAGCCACCGATGTCGATCGCGATGTGTGACACGTGGCCCGCCTGCTGGTGGGGCAGGAGGATGCTCGGCGCGCCGCGCACAGCGTGCCGCTCGGGGCGCACCGACCCGTCGCCCGCCTGGATCGCCGCGCCGGTCAGGTCCAGGCCCGGCGGGGGGGAGTAGTCGGAGGAAGGGCGCAAGGGAGGGGGGTCGTCGAGGCCGAGTCGGGAGAGCGCGGCGGCAAAGGGGGACGGGGGGGCGGGGTCGGTGGAGGCCGGCTAAAGGTGGTGGTGGTGTGTGTGTGAAGGTGTGCGTCGTCGTGTGTGACGGATCACGGCGGCGGCGGCGTGGGCGACCACGGCCCGGCGAGCGAAAAAACAAATTCCCCACCTCGGCCACCGTCGGCGTGTCCGGCGCATCCACGACGTCGCGACCGCCCTGCATGACGCCAAGATTGGGATTTCCGGCTCAGGCGACGACGGCGGGCCGCAAATGTGGGGCGGCGCGCACGGCGGCCGCGGGCGCCCGCGGCGGGCGGCCCCCTAGTCGGCGCGCGGCGGTCGCGTGCCGGGCGGGCGCCCGATGCGGGGCGGTGGAAGGGGCGCGGGGCGGCAAAGAGTGGCGAGGCGCGCGCGTCGCCGCACTCTTCGCTCGGCCCAGCCGGGCGGGGGCGCCCTCCTACTCCCTCTCCTCCCTCATGTTTTCGTCTGACCTCGCGTCGGCTGCCGCCCGCCTGAAGCGGGAGCAGGCCGACCGCGCCGCGCGCACAGCCGACCGCGCGGCGCGCGACGCGGCGGACGCAGCGGCGGCCGCCGCCCGGCGCGAGGCGATCGAAGAAGCGGCGCGGGCGAAGCGGCTGGCCGACGCGGCGGCCGCGGAGCAGGTGGGAAAGAGGGTGCGTTGCTGTCAAGGGACGCGATGGTTGCCCGAACCCGGAAACCGACGCCTCCCTCCCCTCTCCAGGCCCACCTCGCCCGCGAAGCCGAGCTCGAGGCCAACGACGGCGTCATGTACGACGCCGTGCTCAAGGCAACGGCGCTCGACCCGGCGGTGGCTGCCGGCAAGGGTATCCGCCGCGCGGTCGACAAACTGTCCCTCCCCGCCGCCGCGGGCGCCGCCTTGCTGGACGCGGGGGCCAGGCGGCACGGGGCGCCCATTTTTCGGGTGGAAGCGGTCGACGGAGAGGCAAGCGTCGAGCCTTCCACCGACCCCGACGCCCCCTCCTTTCCACCGATGACGCACGCCGGCGTCCTGGACTACAACGCCCCTCCCGGCACGGTCGCCGTCCCCCCCCACGTCGCGGCCCGGCTGTGGCCGGGGTGGGGCGGGGGCGTGCCGCCGCGCGCGCGCGCGCGCGCGCGCTACAGCCGCGCGCCGAAAGGCGCGTCCGCCGTGCTGCAACCTGTCAAAGCCGGGTTTCACGCTGCAGCGGGTGAGCAAGTGAAAGAGGTGCTGGAAGTGGCGCTGGGCGGGCTCTGCGCGCTCACGGTCGGCGACGCGGTCGCCGTCGCGACGCCCGACGGCGCGCTCCACGCCCTGCGCGTCAAAGCGCTCACCCCCGCCGACGCCGTGACCGTCATCGAGACCGACCTGGAGGTGGAGCTCGAGGAGAGCGCGGAGACGGCGGCGCGGCTGGCGCGCGAGGCGGCGGCGGCCGCGGCGGCGGCGGCGCGCGTGCGCGCCGCAGGGGAAGCGCGCAAAGCGGCGGCAGCAGCGGCGGCGGCCGCGCCCGCGCCCGCGCCCGCGCCACGGCCTTCGGCCGCGCGCCCGCTGCCGGCCGAGCCCGCTTCGGACGCCCCTTCCGTCGCGCTGCGCGTGCGCGCCCCCGACGGCGCCGCATTCTCCCGCCGCTTCCCCCCCGACATCCCTCTCACCGACGTGCGCATGTGGGCGGCGGCCGCGTGGGGCGGCGGGGGCGACTTTGAGCTTGCGCCCGCGGGCCCCGGCGGCGCGCGGCTGCCGCGGGGCGGGACGCTGGAGAGCGCGGGCGTGGCGTCGGGGACCGCGTTGCTGCTGCTGCCGGCGGTGGTGGAGAAGGGTGGCGGCGGGTGAGCGGGGCGGGGCGAGACTGCAACTGCGTGCGGGGAGGTTGTCCCTTTTTTCACCCCCTTGCCGCCTCTTCCTCGCACCAGCGCGCCGCCAGCGCGGCCAGCCGCGCGTAAAGCTCCCGCAAGTCGGGATTTGCCGCCGCCTCGGCGGGCAGCGCCTCGGGGCGCGCCGCGACGCGTGCCGCCGCGTCGGCGACCGCGCCGTCCTCCAGCAGGGCCACCAGGCGCGCGTCGGCCAGGACGTGGCGCATGGTGGCTTCGTTGGGGGCGAAGATGGCGGCGGCGCGGGGCGGGATCAGGAAACGGTCGGGCACGGCGGCGGCGACGCGCCGCACCTCGGGGCGCGCCAAGGGCGTGACCCGGCGGCTCGCGGTCGGCTGGCTGGTGGACACGCGCTCGACCACGTCCAGCGGCGGCGGGCCAGCGTCTGGGAAACGGGGCGGTTGGCCTCCCCGCCGCGGCGCGCGCGCCGGCGCGCCACCCGCCAGCCTCCCCGCACCGTCGCCGGGCGCCGCGATGGAGACGACCGCGCGCGGGATGTGCGAGAGCATGACGACGGCTGTGGCGATGTGCCGGGTTGCTCCGTCGATCACACACGCCCCCTCAACCCCCTTTTCTTCAGAGCTTGGCCGCGACCCCGCGCGCAAACGCCAGCCCCTGCCCCGCGAGGTCGGCCGGCGCGGTCGGCGCCGCGACCGCCACAGCCTTGACGGCGGCGACATCGTCCGGCGAGCCGCCCTCGAGGAACGCGCCGACGACGCGGTTGTCGGCGTCGACCCAATAAGTCCCGAAAACGGCTTTCCCCCCCCCGGAAGCCGCCGCTTTCCCGTCCCGGACGCCCCAATCCACAGCCGTACCCTCCTGGCGGCCGTACATGACCCAGGCGAGGGCGTCGGCGAAGACGCGCGAGTAGAAGTATGGGAGGTAGGTGTAGCCCGCGCCCTTGTCCGTCCCCGCCACCACCCGCGCCGCGTGCCGCGCGGACTCCCGCGCGTTTTGCACGTGCTCGTGCCGCTCCAGGGCGCCGCCCGGGCCGGGAAAGGCGGCGATGTCGCCGACCGCGAGGATGGACGGGTCGGACGAGCGCAGCGAGGCGTCCACCTTGACCCCGCCCGGCGGCCCGTCCACGAGGTCGACTTGGCCATGCAGCAGGTCGGTGTTGGGCCTGGCGCCGGCGCCGACGACGACGAGGGGCGCGGGCAGCGACCGCCCGTCGGAGAGGGTCACCGCCGCGACGCGGCCGTCGCTCCCCGCCTCGAACCCGACCGCGGTCGCGCCCTTGACCAGGGTGCACCCTTTGGCGACGTAGTACTCCTCGTAGAAAGCCGCGGCCGCGGGCGTGAGCTGGCGGGCGAGGACGCGGTCTTCGGGAAACACGAGCGTCGGGGTCAACCCCCACCCCACCGCCGCGGCCGCCACTTCCAGCCCGATGTAGCCGCCGCCCACGATGACGACGGGAGATTTGGAGGCGGCGGCGGCGGCGAGCGCGGCGTGGAGAGCGTCGGCGTCGGCGACGGAGCGGAGGTACAGGATTCCGGCCGCGTCCGCCCCGGGCACCTTAAAATCGGACGCCAGGTTGAGCGGGCGCGCGCCGGTGGCGACGACCAGGGTGTCGTACAGGAGCGTGTCGCCAGAGGCGAGGGTGACAGTCTTTGCCGCCGCGTCGACCGCCGTCGCGCGCGCGCCCAGCCGGTACTCCACCCCTTTCCCCTCATACCAGTCCCCCGTCTGCCGCTCGCCGCCGCCGCCGACGCACGCGTGAAAGCCGGGCAGGCGGGCGGGGTTGGTCGGGGCGAGGTAGGCCTTGGAGAGCGCGGGCCGCTCGTAGGACACGGTCTGCGAAGGGCGTGGGGCGGCGGTTGAACCAAAACCCACACGCATGTTGCTCCACATCGATCGCCTGGCGCCGTGCGATGCCGGCGGGCGCGGCCGGGGCGGCGCGCCACGCGCGGACGGCCCGCAATCGGGCGCCGCGAGCGCGCGCCGCTCTCCCCGCCTCCTCCCACACACCTGCTCGTCCGTCACGATGGTCACCGACCCGGGCTCCAGCGCGCCATCGGCCGCCAGCTGGGACGCGAAGTAGCCTGCGCTGTTGCCGCCGCCGAGAAACACGATTCGGTTCGTGCCCGCCATCGATGCCCGGGTAGCAATCGCTCGGTGGGCCAGGCGGCGGGGAAGGAGGGCGCGGCGGGCGGCGGACGCGATGAGGTGCGCGGCCATGCGCGGGGAGGAGAGGAGTGGGGTGGCGCGCCGAGCACCCGCCGGCTTGCCTCCCGCCCGCTCTCTCGCCCCTTTTTTTAAGCGCAGTGATGTCACAGCCCGTCCTCCCTCTCCTCTCACTTGGCCCACGAGCCGAACCGGGTCGCAGGCGGCACCCACCGCGCGCCGTCCGAGTAGACTCCTTCCCCCGCGACCCACCCCGGCACACCGGCCATGACGCGGGCCTCGTTGTCGGCGGCGAGAGCTTTGCTCGCCACCCAGCGCCGGTCCTCTTCCGCCTGCAGCGCGGGGTAGAGCGCCGCGCGCCGCCCTGATTTCTCCCGGCGCAGCTCCCGCCTCGCTTTGTTCCCCTGCCCCACGCGGTAGAAGCCGAAGGCCATGACGGCGGCACCCACGGCGAACAGGGTGACGCCCGCGGGGCCGGTCGACGGGATGCGGCGCGCGTAGCGGACCGAGGGGAAGCCGCCGGGGGGCGGGCCGTCCTGCACGACGGGCATGTCCTTGACCGACTGGTGGAGAGGGGAGGAACGGGTGGGAGGCGGGAGGAGGGGCGGCGGCGCGCGGCTCGCAGGGCAGCACCGGCGCGGCCGCCGCGCGCCCTCGCCCGCCGCTCACACACCCCAAGCCCGCGCGGGACGCCGGCTTGGCCCGCGCGACGGGGTCGCGGCGGCGGCTGGCCGCCGCGGCGCGCGGCGGCCAGCATCCGCGCGGCCGCGCGGGCGCCCGGCCCCAAATCAGCGACCGCACCTTCATCCCCGGGTACCCGCGGCGCGCGACTTCCGTCATGGCGGCGCGAGAGGGCGGCCGCGAGGGCGGCGACCGCGGAGCGCGCCGCGAGAGAGTGCCGTGGGCGTTGGCGCCAGCCGCATCGCACTCTTTCCCGCACCGCGCCGGCGCCGCCGACGCCCCTCACACCCGCCGCCCCCCCCTCCTTCACACCATGGTCCGCATCAGCGTCCTCAACGACGCCCTGCGCAACCTGACCAACGCGGAGAAGCGCGGCAAGCGCCAGGTGCTCGTCCGCCCCTCGTCCAAGGTCGTCATCAAGTTCCTGCAAGTCATGATGAAGAAAGGTGGGTGGGAGAGATGGGGTGGGCGGGCGGCGGGGGCGTGGCGCAGGCGGCCGCGCCGCGATTTGGCGGCCGCCCCACGGGCGGCCGCCAGGGCGCTCGTCGGCGCGCGTGGTGCTCGCGCCCTGAGGCGCAAGTGCTGCATGCATCGCTCACGGCGGCCCGGTGCCCGATGGCGGCCCCGGGGCGCCCGCGCGGCGCCGGCCGCCGGGCCGGCACGGCGGCGGCGCCGGCGGCGGGGCGGCCTCCTGCCACCCTCTCGCCCGGCGCCGGCCGAAGCGCGGATGCCGGGCCGCGTCTGGGGCCGGGATCGGGGCGTCATTCGGGCTGAGAACGCGCCGGGCGGCGCGGCCGCCGCCCGCGCCCGCGCCGTCGGCGTGCCAGCCTCCGCGCCCCCCGATCCCCGCGCTCGCCGCCCGCGAACGCCCACGCCAATGCCGGCGCTCGTGCTGGCCGGCGGCTGCGGCGTCCGGCGCGCCCACGGCCGCGATCGCGCCCCCCCCTCCCCCGCGCCCACCCATCCCCTCCTGTCCCTTCTCTCCCTCAGGCTACATCAACGAGTTCGAGTACGTGGACGACCACCGGTCCGGCAAGATCGTGGTCGAGCTCAACGGCCGGTGAGGGAGAAGAGAAGAGGGGGAAGGGAGGGAGGACGGCCGCGCGCGCCGGACCGCCCGCCCACCCCTCCACCCTTCCATTCCCTTAGCCTCAACAAGTGCGGCGTCATCTCGCCGCGCTACGACGTCTCCCACCACGCGATCGAGGACTGGGTCGCCCGGCTGCTGCCCTCGCGCCTGTTTGGCGTGATCGTGCTCACGACCTCTGCCGGCATCATGGACCACGAGGAGGCGCGCCGCAAGAAGGTCGGGGGGAAAGTGCTGGGCTTCTTCTATTGAGAGGGACGGGTGGGGGCGCCGACCCTGCCGCCGCACTTGGGGGTCTTTCTGTTTCGCGCGCGTGTGGCGTGCAAACCGCCCGCGCGAGCTCTGCTCGGCCACGACAACACACGGGGGTAGAGGCGTGGGGTGGAGAGGGCGACGGTCGCAGTCTCGCGCGCAACACAGCCGCCGCCCGCCCCCCTCTTCTCCGTCTCTCTCCCCTCTCTGTCAATCGACCGGCAGCCGCTCGTGCACGTACTCCACGCCAGTGTCTTTCGCCACCACGTGCCCCCCGCCCCGCAGGCGCCACTTGGTCGTCAGCAGCCCCTCGACGCCGACGGGGCCCCGCGCGTGGATGCGCGCGGTGCTGATCCCCACCTCCGCGCCGAGCCCGAACCGGTACCCGTCCGCGAATCGGGTGGACGCGTTGTGGAAGACGCAGGCGGCGTCGACGCGGTCGAGGAAGGCGGCCGCGGTGTGAGCGTCGGCCGTGACGACGCACTCCGTGTGCCCCGACCCGTGCGCGTGGATGTGGTCGATGGCGGCGCCGAGCGAGTCAACGCACTCGATCGTGACGTCCAGCGTGCCGTACTCGTGCTTGGGCGCGGGCGCGGGCGGGAGGCCGAGCTGCGCGACCGCGCGCGGGCCGCCGTGGAGCGTCACGCCCGCGCCGCGCAGCGCGGCCAAGAGGCTGTCCCGCCCGGGGAATTTGTCGTGCACGAGCACCGTTTCCACCGCGTTGCAGGCGGCGGGGTAGTCGACCTTGGCGTCGACGACGAGGGAAGACGCCATCGCGGGGTCGGCGGCTTCGTCAATGTACATGTGGCAGACGCCGTCCGCGTGCCCCAGCACTGGGATTTTAGTGTTGGCCGACACGTGGGCGACCAATGCAGCCCCGCCGCGGGGGATGCACAGGTCGATGACATCGTCGAGGGCCAGTAATTCGCCCACCGCCTCCCGGCTCGTGACCAAAGCGACCAGCCCGCGCCCGATGTGAGGAGCGACGGCCTCTATCGCGTCGCACACGAGCCTGTGCAGAATGGCGTTGCTCTGGGCCGCCTCCTTGCCCCCCTTGAGCAACAACCCGTTGCCCGACCGCACGGCGAGCGACGCGATCTGGATGAGCGCGTCCGGCCGCGACTCAAAGATGACGAGGAGGACGCCGATCGCGGCAGACGTTTTCTCGAGGACGAGGCCGTCTGCGAGCCTCGTGCGCGCGAGGACCGCACCGAGCGGCTCGGGCTGGGCCGCCACCGACCGCACGCCGGCAGCCAGGGTGGTGAGCTTGGCGCGACTCATACCCAAGCGCTGGCGGAGGGCGCCGTCGACGCCCACGGCGTCGGCCGCGGCGACGTCGGCCGCATTCGCCGCGAGAATCGCGTCCGCATTCTCCTCCAGCGACGCCGCCAGCGCCTCCAGAATCGCAACGCGCGTCGCGCCGGGCGCCGCTTGCGCGGCGCGGGACCCGGCGCGGGCGGCGAGCGCGGCGGCGCGGGGGGCGGGGTCGGCCATCGGGGGCGGAGTTGTCGCGAGGTGGCACAAGCGGCGACCACGGGCGGCCGGCGACGGCGGGCGGGGTCGCCGGGGGCGCGATTGTGGGCGGCACGCGGGCGACGGCCGCTGCGCTAGCCGCGGCGACGAGAGCGCCGGCGGCGGTGCAGGCGCCACCCCATCTCGACCACTTGCTGATGGGTTTGATTGCTACACACGCCGCCTGGGCGCGCCCACCCGCGCGGCGCCGCCAACCTCTCTCTCTCGCTCAACACGCCGGCGCGGCCACGCTGCCGCTCGCGCCCGTCCCGCCCGCCGCCGGTTCGTACGTGGCGATGATGAGGGCGGCCACTTCGCAGGGCGGGGTGGGGAGGACCGCCTGGGCGATGCCCAAGTGGACAGCGCCGCTCGTGGTCGCGTTGCTCGACCCCGCGCCCGCCAGCGCAAAGCGCACGGCTCCCGGCCCCAGCTCGCCGGCCCCTGCGCGCGCGGAGACGAGCAGGGCGCCGCCGGGCGCGGGCGCGGCGGACACGGCGAGGGGCGGGCCGTCGTTGGCGCGCGCGGGGGCGAGCGCCACTAGCACCAGCGCGATCAGGAGAGAGCGCATGGGGCGCGGCGCGGGGCGGCCGGATTGCCCGGGGGCGGGGAGCGCTTGAGGCCGCGCGATTCGGGTGGCGCGAGAGAGCGGGGGGGAGGAGCGGCAGCTCGGGCCTTTCCACTCTCCTCGTCCGCGCGACGACCCCGCGCCCCGCGTCCATGGTGCGTGCGCGTTGTATGGATGCTCCCCCTCGTGACCGCCCGCCCCCGGCGGGCCGGCATGGGCGGCGTCGCACTCGGCGCGCCTCCCGCGCGCCCCACGCCGGGGCGCGCGGGGCTCGCCCGCACCCTGGTGGACCCGCATTGGGCGCCCCGCGACCGCGACGGTCGGCGGTCGGGCCAGCGGAGCGCCCCCCTCCCCCCACGCGCGCGCAGCGCGCGCTCGCGCGCGCTCGCGGGGCTGCCATTGCTGGCCAGAGCCCCGCGGCGACGCCAGGGGCCCGCCCGATGGCAATTTACCAATGCCTCGACACCACACCTTCCCTTAGGCACGCCACAGCGGTCGCCGCCTGCTGCTGGCGGCCGCGGTCGCCGCGGCGCTCGCGGTCGCGGTCGCCCAGGGGCCCGTTGGCGCCGCCGCCGCGCGCCCCACTGCCCCCGTCGCGGCCGCGGCCGATCGGGGTGGCCCGGCAGCCGCGGCCGCCGCCCAAAAAAAGGGCAACGCGACTGCGCTCGCCGCCGCGCTCGACCCGTCGGCGCCCGCGCCCGACCAGCCCTTGGCCAACCAGAAGCCGGTCAAGCCGCCGCCCAAGGCGGCGCCCACCGCGCCGGACGACGACGAGACGGCCGACGGCCAGGCCAAGGGGTCGGCGCGCGGCAAGGCGGTCAAACCGGGCGGCGCGAAAGATGCCGTGCTGCCGCCTTCGTGGCCCGGGGCGTCGATCAAGCATTCATTGGTCAAATACGGGGACGGGAACGTGAATTTGACGGGGTTTATGGCGTACGGTAACGCGACGCTGGAAAAAAGGCCCGTCGTCATCATCGTGCCCGACGCCGACGGCATCGGCAACTACGAGCGCTGGCGCGCGTCCATGCTCGCCGCCAACGGCTACGTCGGCTTCGTCGCCGACCTGTACGGCAACGGGGTCGAGCAAGGGCCCGGGCTGCCGATCGCGTCTCGGTCAGCTCTGTTGAAGGCCTACGTGACCAATGAAGGCCTGTTGAAGGGGCGCGTCATCAACGCGCTCAACGCGGTGCGCAACCTGCCCATGATCGACCAGTCCCGGGTGGCCGTGGTCGGGTGGGGGTTCGGCGGCGCCGCCGCGCTGCAGTTGTTCCGCTTCTCCTCCGAGGCCGACGGCGTGCTCGCCGTCGCCGCGTTTCACCCGGCGCCGCTGACCATGGGGTCGGCGACCGCGCCCATGGCGCCGGCGCCGGGGGTCAAGCTGGGGCTCTTCACGGGCGGATTGGACAAAGCGGTCCGCGCGAAAGACGTCGACGCCCTGCGCGCGGAGCTGGCCGCCGCGAAAGCGGTCTACACCTGGACCGAGTACTCGACCGCGGGCACCGGCTTCGGGCAGGCGGACCTCCCTGTCCGCTCCGGCGACGCGCGCGTGGGCTACGACCCCGCAGCCGACGCGGCCTCCTGGTACGCTCTGCGCGGCATGCTGCTCACCGCGTTTGATGGGACGAGCGCCAAGGCGCCGTACACGGCGACCGGGGGGCGCAGCGACGTGGCGACGGGGTTTATGGGCGTGACCGCGCTCACGTCACCGGACAAGGACGGCGACGCGGGCATCAAGCCCGCGGAAGGGGGGGACGGGCCGGGTGGCGAGCCCGGGACGGAGCCCAGGTGATGGTGACGGTGGAGTGGGTCTGATTTGGAAGGCGGCGGGATGCGCGGCGTGCAAAAAGCCGGCCTCACTTCCGATGGCGATGGCGGCGCCGCCCGCCCCGAGCCCCGCCGCGGCGCCCGCGCGCCACCTGGTGCTGCCCGTGGACGACACCGACGTGCGCCAGAGGGGCACAGAGGGAGGGACAGGTGCCGGCGGCGGCCCGCGACTGCGCCCTCGACGCCCCGCCCCCCCTTCCATTCTCTCCAGGACTCGTCGCGCGCCGTGCGCTGGGCCCTCGCCCACGTCGCCCGCGCCGGCGACTTCCTGCACCTGCTCCACTGCGTGCCCCACGCGGGCACGTTGCACGGCGTCGAGCCGGGGCTCTATTCCCCTCCGGGCGCCGAAGCGGACGAGGACGGAGAAGCCGCGGCCGCCGCCGCCATGGTGGAGCGCCGGTTTGGGGGCATGCTGGCGGCCGCGGGTGTGCCCTACGACCTGCACGCCGTCGTGGCGACGGCCAACGCGTCCGGCCGGGCCGCGGCGGTCGCCGCGGCCGCGGCGTCGCTCGGCGCCGCGCTCGTCATCCTGGCCGAGCACCCCAAGGCCCGCCTGGCCGCCTGGGCGCACGGCAGCGTGACGCGGGAGGTGGCGCGGGCGGCGCGCACGCCGACGCTGGTGCTCAAAGGGGAGTTTTAGAGGGGGAGAGCGCGGCGCGTGCAATCAAACCACACACACGCCTCCCCCTCCCCACCCCCTATGCCGCCCCCCGGCCGCTTGGCTGCCGCCCTGGGCGGGCGCCCGTCGGCGCTGCCGCCGCCACCGGTTGCAGGCCGCCCGCGGTCGCCGTCGCCGGGGCCGTCGGGCGACGACGGGCCGCCCGCGGAAGGCGGCGCCGCGTTTGCGTCGCTCATGCGGACCATCAAGAAGCAGGCCCGCAAGCGGGCGCGGGAGAGCGGAGGGGCCGGCATTGGCGGCGGCCGGCGCGGCGCGTCCACCGCCGCGCCCGTCGCGCCCGCCGACGCCAAGCGGGCGTCTGCGAGCGCGTTGGAGCCGGCTAGCCGGCCGGCGCCGCCCGCCAAGCGCCGGGCGAGGGGGGGGGCGGCGACCGCCGACGCTTCGGCCACAGCCACGGCCGCCCCCGACCCGTCCGACGCCTTCCTGGACACGCCGCTGACAGCATCCATCGTGGCCGACCTGGACGCGGCCAACAAACGGCTGGCGCCGCTGGACGGCCCGCCGCTCCCGCGCGCGTGGGGCGCGGGGGCGCGCTGGCTGGTCTCCGGGGAAGCGCCCGGCCCGCCGCCGGCCACTCTGCTGAGCGCGGGTGTGCGCCCGCGCGTGGTGACGCACTGGAGCGAGCTCCGCGAGCGCGACGGAGGCGTGGGCGGAAGCGGGCGCCGCGACCCCACCCCCACTTTCCTGCCCGAGCTCGCCACCGACTCGGCCGCGTCCCTCTTCACCATGCTGCGCACGTACAAGGACGTCCTGTACACCGCGCGCACCCCTCCCACGCACCCCGCGTCGCCCCGGGGGGGCGCCGACGCCGACGGCGACGCGCTCCTCCTCCACGCCGCCGCCCACGTCGCGGCCGCCGCCGACCGGGTGCGCAAAAACAACGACCGGATCAAGGCCGCGGACGGCGGCGCGGCCGCGGCGGCGGCGGCGCGGGACCAAGGCTTCGCGCGGGCCACGGTCCTCCTCGTCACCCCCCTGCGCTCCCTCGCCCACGCGGCCGTCCTCCGCCTCGCCGCCCTGCTCCAGCGCGAGACTCGTGCCGACTCCATCCAGGGCAAGGCCCGGTTCGACCGGGAGTACGGCCCCGGGTCGGACGGCGAAGGCGAGGAAGAGGGGCGAGCGGGCAAACGCCGCCACCCCAAGCCCGCCGACCACGCCGCCCTCTTTGCCGGCAACGCGGACGACCACTTTCGCATCGGCGTGCGCGTGACCAAGGGCGCGGTGCGCCTCTACAGCGAGTTTGGAGACGCGGACGTCATCGCCGCGTCGCCGCTCGGCCTGGCCACGCACCTCGAGGCCGGCGGCCCGGCGGGGGCCGACGCGCTGGCGGGGGTTGAGCTCGTCATTGTCGACCGGGCGGACGTGTGCGAGCGCCAGAACTGGGCGCACGTCGTGGCGGCCCTCGCCGCGCTCAACCGGCTCCCGACCGCCACGCCCGCCACCGACATCATGCGCGTGCGCGAGGCCGCCCTGGGCGGCTGGGCCGACAGGACGCGGCAGCTGGTGGTGGCGGCCGCGCGCGCGACGCCCGCGGTGGCGGGTCTGTTTGCCGCGCGCGCCGCGTCGGCCGCCGGCCGCGCGCGGCTCGACGCGCCGCCGCCGGGAGTCCTGGCCGCCGCCCCCCCCCTGGTCCAGCTCGCCTTTGAGCGCCTGCCCAACCCGCCGTCGCCCGCGGACGCGGCCGACGCCCGGTTCGCGCACTTCAGGGGCGTAGTGTGGCCGCGCGTGCGCGAGGCCGCCGCACCGGGCCTCGTGCTCGTCGTGCCCACCTACTTTGACTACGTGCGCGTCAAGAAGCTGCTGAAAGCGACGGGCGTCGACGCCGCCGACTGCGGCGAGTACGTGGCTCCGCGCGACGCGGCGCGCGCGCGGACCGCGTTTGCGGCGTGCTCGGCCGGGGCCGCCGCGACCCCGCGCCTCCTCCTCTTGACAGAGCGCTCCCATTTCTACCACCGCGCCGCCGTGCGCGGCGTCTCCTCCGCCCTCTTCTACGCCCCCCCCGACGATGAAGGCCTGTTCCGGGACGCCGTGTCGTGGGTCGGCGCGCGCGGGCGCGCGGCGGGCGACGCGCCCGCCGGCGGGCGCGCCACCTGCCTCTTCTCCCGGCTCGACGCGCTCGCGCTCGAGCGGATTGTCGGGCGCGACCGCGCGGCGCGCATGCTCCAGGGGGGGGAGCCGGCGTACGTTTTTTGCTAGGAGAGGGGTTTGTTGTGTCGATGCGCCACCCCGCCCAATTTTCACGCGCCGCCCCCCCATCACGCGGGCTCGGGCCAGGGCTGGCAAAAGAGGCGCAGCGCGGCCGAGCGCGACGCGGGGCACTCGGCCCGCGCCCACCACCCCTGGCACCGCGGCGCGGGGACCGTGCCCCACTGGCCGGCGTAGTCGCCCACGCCGTCGGCGTCCAGGGTGGCGGAGACGGCAGGGAGGGCGGGCGGGAGGGGGACGCCGCGCGCGCCGTCGTCCGCTTCGCACCCGCGGCAATCCACCACGCCAACCCACTCGCCCGCGCCCGGCGCCGCCGACCGCGGCCGCACCAGCACGACCTTGGTGGGCGCCCACAGGGGCCCGTCTGCCGCCGTGCGGTCGTTGGCGACGCCAAACGCGCGCGGCTGCACGCCCGGCGTGGGGTAGACGCCGTGCCCGTGCCGCGCCACGTAGGCCAGCAGGCGGCCGCCGGGGAGCCGGGGCGCGGCCGCGGCGCGGGTCCACGCGCCGTCCCGGGGGCGGTGCGAATTGAACCAGACGCCCGCGGCCTCTCCGGATTCCGGGTCGACCCGAACAGTCATCCTCTCCCAGTCGCCGTCGTGGTGGCCGACGCCGGGGCCGAATCCCGCCAGGTGGTAGGTCCCGTTGTACGCGTATAGGGCGAGGTAAGTGAGCTCGAGGCGGGGGCGGCCCGAGGGGTGGCGCAGGAGCTGCGCGCGGCAGTAGAGCGGGGCGCCCGAGTTGAGGTCGGCGATCGGCTGACCCGACCGCGCCGCAGGGTCTAGGTCCAGCCTAAGCCGCCCCGCCGCCACCCCCGGCCCGCCGAGCGCGGCCTGCGCCGCGAGCGCGGTCGCGAGCGTCGTGCCGCCGAGCGGCGCGACCTCCTGCCCGTCGCGCAGCAGCCGCGAGTGGGCCGCAAACCAGGGGCCGGAGCACGGGTTGTACGGGTCGCCGGGGAAGAGCGCGAGCGCGGGCGCGAGCGCGGCGGCGAGCGCGCGCACGCGGTCGAGCGGGGGGGGCGCGCCGGGGTCGGCCAGCAGCCGAGGAGGGAGTGGGAGAACGGCAGCGCCCGCGCGCCCATTGTCAAGAGTCGCTGCCGCCGTCGCGGGCGCCATCGCGGCCGAGGAGGGCCTTGACCGCGTTTGCGTGCCCGGCGCCGCGCGCGCGCCGGTAGCAGTCCCAAAAGCCTTTGTTCTCCCCCGGGCAACAGGGTTTGAACGGGTTGCGCGAACACGCCTCGAAGCAGCGCAGCAGGGTGGCTGGTGGAGGGGGGAGGGAGGAAGGTCGGGTCCGCGCTGCCGCGCTCGCCGCGCCGCCACCGCGCGGCCGATGCGGGCCCCGCACCGTGCAGGTCGGCGCACGCGGCGAGAGCGGCCTCTTTCTCAGACCGGGGCGACGGTTTTGAGGGGGGCTGCGGCGCGGGAGGCGGCGGCGTGGGCATGGAGAGTGGGACGGGCCGCGCCGGTCTCCTCCCTCTTCACACGCGCGCCTCGGTGAGCCCCGCGCCCTCGCCCCCCCCACTCTCAAACACGGGCGCCCGCGCTTTGGCGTCGTACCGGGGCAGCGCCAGGCGGCCGGCCAGGGAGCGCGCGAAGAAGAGTAGCGCGACGACGCCCCCAAGCAACAGCCCCGCCACGACGTCGGCCGGGTGGTGCCGGTTGTCCACGATGCGGGAGGCGGCGATGGCCCACGGCATGACGAGGACGAGCAGGGCCCAGGCGAGGGAGGCGGAGCGCGCGCCGTCGGCCGCGGCCGCCGCCTTGTAGCCGCCGCCCCACGCCCCCGCCCGCCGCGGCGCCGGCGTGACCAGCGCCGCCCACAGCGCGTACGCCGCGGTGAACGTGGCGATGCACGCGGAAGAAGAGGCGTGGCCAGAGGGGAAGGAGACGCGGGCGCTGTCGAGCGTCTTGACGACGCCCGTCGGCGAGCACGCCGCGCCCGCGGCCGGCACGGTCGACCCGTCCGCCGGCGCGCACGCGGCCAGAAAGTAGGGGCGGGGGTAGCCGACGGCGAGCTTGGTGGCCTCGGTGGCCAGGGTCGTGACTAGAATGGCGCACGCAACGTCGACCGAGTGGTACAAAACGGCCGCCGCCGCCTGCGTCGCGCACCCGTTGACCCGCTTGCGCACGCAGCCCTCGACGGCCACCGCGGTCGCTGCCCAGGCCAGCAGGGGCCCGACGACCGCGGCCCACGCGGGGACCGAGTTGGGGCGGTAGGGATAGGACAGTGTGGCGTCACCGCCTGCAAAGGGGCGGATGCGGGGGTGGCCTACCGCCTCCATGATGATCAGGGGGATGGCGGTGGCGAGCAGCACGACGGCGAGCTGGGGCCACGGCGCGGCACGCGCGGCGTGCCGCCAGTCGAGGCCGCGCACCGCCCACGCCCCCGGCGCCTCGCCGACGGGCTCGCCCGACGGGCGGCGCGCCTCGGGCGAGTCCAGGTTGATCGACTGCATCGTGTTGCTGCGGGAGAGGAGAAAGGAGAAAGAGAGGGGATGGTGGGCGGGTGCCGCGCCGCACGCGCCCCCATCGCGCCGCGCGTGGCATGGTATTCATCAAGCATGCTTGCTGGCGCCGCGGGCGCACCCCGGCCGGGCGACCGTTTGCCGACAACGGCACGCATGGAGGCGCCCGCGCCAGACCGCCTTTCTCTCTCACCTGCGCTCGTGCAGGGCGTCCCCGGGCCGCATGCCGCGCGCGGGCCGGCGGGCGAGGCGCGGACGCGGGGCAGGAGCCGCGGTCGCGAGTGTGGCAGATTCCGAGCGCGCCGCCGCCGCCTCCCTCCTCACTCCCCGCCGCGCGCCCACTCCCCCAGTCGCGCGCCAGGGCCAGCGCGAGTGCGCCCCGGGCGAGCGGTACCGCGCACACCGCCCCCCGCCCCCCGCTCCGCGGCCGCCGGCGCGCCGCCGGCGGCATGGCGCCCAAGAAAAAGGCCAAAAAGGGGGCCAAGGCGTCCAAGCAAAAGGCGATCGCCCGCAAGGCGCGGCGCAAGGATGCGGCGGCGGCGGGAGATGGCCCCAAGGCCCCCCGGCTCGACCCCGCGCCCGACGCCGCCCGCGCTCGCAACCCGCGCGCGTTCACGGTCGCGTCCCGCGGGCGGGCCAAGCTGCAGAAAGCGCGGTCGGCGGAAAAGGACCAGCGGCGCATGCATGCGCCGGCGGTCGACGCCGACGCCGACGCCGAACCCCCTCCGTTCGTCGTCCTCGTGCACGGCCCGCCCGGCGTCGGCAAGACGACCATCATCAAAGCGTTGATCAAGCACTACACCCGGCAGGGCGTGCCGGATCCGCGCGGGCCGGTGACTGTGGTCGCCGGCAAGCGCCGCCGTTTGACCCTGCTCGAGTGCCCGCACGACCTGCACGCCATGATCGACGCCTCCAAGATCGCGGACCTTGTCCTCCTCGTCATCGACGCCGCGTTTGGGTTCGAAATGGAGACGTTTGAGTTTCTCAACATGCTCCAGGTCGCGGGGTTTCCCAAAGTCATGGGCGTGCTCACCCACCTGGACGCGTTCAAAGACCCGGAAAAGCTCAAAAAGGCCAAGAAAGCGTTGAAGCACCGGTTCTGGGGGGAGGTGTACGCGGGCGCCAAACTCTTTTACTTTTCGGGCGCGCGGCACGGCACCTACTCGAAACGGGAGATTCTGAACCTCGCCCGCTTTATATCGGTCATTAAATTCCGGCCCCTGGCCTGGCGGTCGGCCCACGGGTACGTGGTGGCGGACCGGGTGGAGGACGTCACGCGCGCGGGCGGCGGCGTCGACGCCGCGACCGCGACCGCCGACCGCACGGTGGCCGTGTACGGCTACGTCCGGGGCGCCCCTTTACGGGGCGAGCACCCCCGCGTGCACCTGGCGGGCGTGGGTGACTTCGCGGCCGCCGCGGTCGACGCCCTCCCCGACCCGTGCCCCGCGCCCGGCGCGGGCGGCGCGCGGCGGTCGCTCGGCGACCGCGACCGCCTCATCTATGCGCCCATGGCCGACGTGGGGAGGCTGCTTTTTGACAAGGACGCGGTGTACGTCGACATCCCGGACCACAAGGTGGCCTTTACGAGGCACGAGGGGGAGCACGGTGGCGACGGCGTCCCCCGCTCGTCGACCACCGAGGGCGTGCGCATGGTGCAATCGTTGCAGGCGCCGCCCGCCACCGTGGACGCCGCGCTGGCGGCGTCGACGATTCGCCTGTTCCCCGGGGGGGCGGCCGTCGCGGGCGACGGGGGGGACTGGGGCGCCGCCGCGCCGCGCGCGCGGCGCGCCGCGCCGCCGGGCACCGGCCGCGCGCTCAACGCGGGCGCCGAGAGCGAGGATGATGGGGATCAAGGTGGCCACGAGTCGGGCGACGAGTCGGGCGACGAGTCGGGCGGCGAGACGCAGAGCGAGTCTGGCGGCGACGAGGAGAGCGACGGCGACGACGCCCCTGCGTCCCCCCCGTCCTCCGACTCTGAAGGCGCCGGCGGCGCGGCCCGCTGGAAGGCCGCCCTCGCCGCCAACGCGGCCCGCCTGTACGCCGACCGGGGCGTCGACCTGGCGGCGGCCGTGTACGGCGGCGGCGGCGCCGCCGGCGGCGGCGCCGACGCCGCGTCCGACTCCGACGGCGGTGGCGACCTCTTTGTCCGCCGCGGCGACGGCCCCTCCATCGGCCGCCCCGTGGGCGCCGCGCCCGCGGCCGACGGCGACGCGTCGGCGCCGGCGCTCGACGCGGGGGCGCTGCTCGCGTTTGCCGACCCCGGCCGCGTCGAGGCGCTGCGCGACCGCTTTGTGACCGGCGACTGGGCCGCGTCCGCCGCGCGCGGCGAGGCGGTGCCGGGAGAGGACGACGATGCCGCGTGCGGCGATTTCGAAGACGTGGAAGCGGCCGACGCGGCGCGCGCGGCGGCGGCCGCGCCGACGGGCGACGCGGCGGTCGACGCCGCGCGCGCCGCGATCGCGGCGGCCGAGGCGGAGGCCGTGGCCGAGGCCAAGGCCGCCAAAAAGGCGGCCTTTGACGCCGAGTACGATGGGGGCGGGGGCGGGGAGGCGGTGGCCGACGGCGACGGCGGCTACGGCGGCGATGGCGCCCCCCCCACCTCCACCAACCCCCGCCGCCCCGGCGAGCCGCCCTGCTTTTACGACGACGCCAAGGCCGCCCTCGCCGCGCGCGCGGCCCGCACCCGGGCCGCGCTGGACGCGCTGCCCGCGGGCGAGCGCGCGGCGGTCGAGGGCGTGCGCCCGGGGACGTACGTCAAACTCACCCTCGCCGGCGTCCCCGTCGAGCTCATGCGCCACTGGGACGCGCGCCGGCCCCTGATCGTGGGCGCGCTGTCGCCCGCGGACGAAGGGCGCACGTACCTGACGCTGCGCGTCAAGCGCCACCGCTGGGCGCGGCGCGTGCTCAAGACGCGCGACCCGCTCGTGCTCTCGGTCGGCTGGCGCCGGTTCCAGACGCTGCCCGTGTACGCGACCGAGGACGCCAACGGGCGGCACCGCGCGCTCAAGTACACGCCCGAGCACGCGCACTGCCTCGCGCACGCGCGCGGGTTCCCCGCGCGCGCGGGGACCGGCGTGCTCGCCGTCCAGGCCGGCGCCGCCAACGCCGCCTCCTGGCGCATCGCGGCCACGGGCGCCGTGCTCGGGGGCGACCCCGCGCCGCGCGTGGTCAAGAAGCTGAAACTGGTCGGCGAGCCGACC
>Ga0315293_10000936_pt1 | contig 27851 bp, 49 predicted proteins | sample YL17G13_20_MG_FD_203071 | JGI IMG/M metagenome (GOLD analysis project Ga0315293, IMG submission 203071) | Sediment microbial communities from Yellowstone Lake, YNP, Wyoming, USA - YL17G13_20 | ecosystem: Environmental > Aquatic > Freshwater > Lake > Sediment | place: USA: Wyoming | collected...
TCTTTACCGTGGAACGCATCAACGTGACCTCTAGCTTTTTGATAAAGGTATCCTTCGATAGCCAACTTCTCAAATCGGGATAAACCGTCCGCGAATTGGGGGTCTTCCGCCCGTACGTACTCCTCGAAACGGGAGACTTCTTTTTGGCACAAGGATCTTAGATAGCCCGGACTTTTAACTAGAGGGTCAGCGTCAGTATTTTCTATGGTGAGCACAAAGTTTGATTCGGACATATGACGTATGTATCCATAGGAGGAACTTAATGTCAACTGATTCTACGTTTACAGTTCACACAGGGGACTCACTGTACTATTTCGAACACGGGAGGTCATACCAACAATCATACGTCCGACAAGTATTCCGAGAACGACTCAAGCGGTGCCCGGCCTGCAGCCATCCGTATGAGCTGTTTCCTGGCCTGGTATTGAAAGATGACAATGGAGATTTGTGGAAAGTTAAACTGAGGGCCACTCTGATGCCCGTCAAACCGGAGGAAGAAAATGAGGAGATTCCTACAACAACACGGCCGTAACGAACGGCCCCAAGTCTGGGAAGTCAAGATCAACGGAAACGTGGTCAGCAGTTCTTGGGGGCAACTAGACGGTGCTATGCAACAGACCGCCCAGACCTTCGAAGGTGTGAACATCGGTAAGGCCAACGAGAAAACCCCGAATCAGGTCGCCCAGGAGTTCATGGATCGCACCATCAAGAAGAAGATGCGGGAAGGGTACGACGAGGTAGACCTTCAAACCAATAAACCTTTGGCCGCAACTGGTTCATCAGACGTCATAGATTTCGACCACCTTCCTATCAACCTGCGGTTCTTCAAACCACAGAATCAGATGGGGTCGGGGTTGTCCAAGAAGTTGGCAGCCGGCGAGGCTATGGCTCTTCGGAAGCGCAATGGAATGATGCACGTCATTGCTTTCGGCAAGGACGTCACCAAGCCTGTCATGTACGGCAGCAACATTCTTCCGTGCCACAAAGATGAGCCGGGAATCCCCTGGCTAGACCGGTATCCGAAGATCCGTGAGGAACTTCTCAGCCTGTCAAAACACTTACCCCCTAACACCATCCTGCTTGGCGAGCTCGTGACAGTTTCCACTGCTGGGTTCCAAGATGAGCACGGCATGGACAAGGATGACTTTGTCTACGTTGGGTCCATCGTGAAGTCCAAGAAGGACCTGGCGTTGGAGAAACAGAACGAGACGGGGCATCTTGGTTACTGCATTTGGGACATCGCGTTCTGGAATGGTGACTGCCTTCTGCAGTCCATGACCGCAAAGGAGCGGTTCGAGTTGCTCATGAGCCTGACGATGTACCAGGAAGAGAGCTGGATTTACGAGTATCTCCGAATGCCTGAAATCGTCACCGGCTACACGGAAGAAGAACTTCTGGATTACGCCCGGAAGATGAAGTGGGAGGGTTGGGTCATCGTTGAGATTCTCAGCAAGTACCTCGACAAAGCCTACAACTTCCATGGCAAGGCCGAACGGCCCAAAGAGGTCGGGAAGCTGAAGCCAATGCTGGAGGGTGACTTCATTGCCCGGTGGGACCCGGAGAATGGAATCGGGGCTTATGGAAAAGGTAAGAAGAGCGGCGGTGTAGGTGCTGTCGTGTTGTATCTTTGGGATCCGGACAAACAGGTGGAAGTACCTATCTGTGAGTGCGGCGGTGGGCTTACGGATAAGCAGGTGGCTGAATTTGCCGATCCTAGCCGTTACCCAACAGTCTGGCAGGTCGAGTTCGTCGAGTGGACTCCGAAGGGTGCTCTCTGGCACGCCACGTTCTTGAGAGAACGGGACGACAAGACACCCGAAGAGTGCGAGATCAGCCAGCGTCCTTCAGAAGAAGAATGAGAGCGGGGGCCGAAGGGCCCCTAGTCAAGTTGTTGGCACAGCCCCGACGGTTGTGCTGATTGCCACGTGGATACCCCTTAAAAGGAGAGATCAATGTTACCTGGAGTTGAAAGAGCCATTATGAACATAGGCGACATGATGCCCGAATTAGTACGCAGCATTGAGAAGCTGGCAAAAGCAATTGGTAACAAACATCGCCACGAGGGCAAAGATGACATCATGGTGCAGGTGAATATGACTGCAGACGAATGGCAGGAAGTAGCCAATGCTATCGATATTCGCCGGGTTCAAGTAGAGAAGATGGAATCAGACGTCGACATGGACCAAGAGCAACTCAATATCTGGGTAGTTACTCTGGGCAATGCCTATAAAAAACTCACAAGGGTTCTCGACTCTTACAACGTTTCATACTGAGGAGGTCACCAATGACCAGACCATGGTCAATCGTAGCCGAAAATTGGCAGATGTGTATCTACGACTTATTTCCCAAATGGCTGAAGGAGCGCGGTGGGATCGTAGTGTACGAGAACCATATGATGGACAGCTCCCGCCTGGGGGACAGAACCTACATGCCCGCTCGATACGTTGCATCGGAGGACAACCAACTTCACGACGCACCAGAAGAGTACCGACCCAATGGGGGACTGCCCAGCCTTCGACAACAAAAAGTGGACAAGGTCACTCTGGGTGAGTTTGGGGGTGACCTCGAACAGGCACTGGCCTGCTTCCGCAAGGAGGAAGAAGAAAAGCCAAAAAGGAGTAGACGATGAACGCTGACGATATTCTGGATGTTGTATCCCCCGTGGAGACACCCAGTGGGAAGACAATATGGATGAAGCTGGGAGTGGCCTTCAAAGGAGATGCCAACGGGAAGTATCTGTACAAAATGTCCTTGATGACTCTTCCTGTCACAGCCTTCTCCGGAAATCCTTTAGAGCTATTCATGTTCAAGCCGAACCCGGACCAGAAGAAGAAACACAGCACGCCATACTCCGCTACACCACCGGATGACCGAGATATACCACCGCCAGATGACGACATCTGGTTACCGTTTTGAAAGGAACCCATGAAGATCATACCAGCACGCTTTGAGCTTGATATTAATCTCGGAGACGGGATGGAAATGCTCCGGCGAATCGAGCAGGCCGGAAGAACCTGTTATCGGAGCGAGGACAACAATCGCCTTGGGGAGCTGGACAAGACCAAGAAGTTCATCATGATGATTCTGGAACGTGGCCATGAGTCCGTGCTCGAGCATGAGAAGGTCACAGTTAGAATTATCTGTGACCGCGGGATCAGCCATGAGTTGGTTAGGCATAGGATTGCTAGCTACTGCTTGTCCGGAGACACTGAAGTGGTAGCTTACCGCAAAATAGACTCATCAGCTAGTAGCCAAAAGAAATGGACCTTGGGCCAGTTGTACTCCTGGCAAAATGACCCAAAAAGATCCAGCCGGATAAAATTGATTCGGCTAAGGAGCCTGAACAAAGCGGGGGTGTTGGTTCCGGGAGTAATCAAGAAAATCCACCACAATGGCGAGGCCCAGACCTTCCAAGTCAGAACTGTTAGCGGGCGTCAAATTCGGGCTACTGCTGGCCATCAGTTCATAACTCAAGCTGGAGAAAAAACCACTGAAAAGCTGCAGGTAGGTGATAGAATTTATGCTAATGGTATTCCAGCATTGGACAACGCAGATTGGCTCTTCCAGAAGTACATCGTGGAGAACAACACGCTTGTCGAAATGTCCAAACTCATTGGATGTTGCACCTCATTGGTCACTAGGGCTCTCCGCGCACAGGGAATAAATAAGCCTCTTTCCGTGCGCAAGAACCGTAAGCCTGGTCACGGTAGAAAAGGAATGTTCTCACAAGAGGCCCGCAAAAAGATCAGCCGTCGTATGACTGGTTCAGGGAATCCCCACTGGAAAGGAGACAGCATAAAACCGTCCTCTGGGCGGCAAAGAGCAAATAAAATGTTCACCCCCGATAAGTGCTGGGGATGTACCAGGACCGACCATCTTGAAAGACACCACATAGACCACAACCCAAAGAACAACAAGAGAAGTAACATCAAGTTTCTGTGTCAGAAGCACCACAAAGCCTTCCACTATGGGCCTGGAGTCTTGACTGCGTTTCTTGATGAAGTCGCTTCTATCAAACCATGGGCAATCGAACCGACATTCGATGTGGAAATGAGGAATGAGGAACACAACTTTGTGGCCAACGGTCTGGTAGTTCACAACAGTCAGGAAAGTTCCAGATACTGCAATTATTCATCGGGCAGGTTTGGCGGAGAGATAACTTTTATTGATCTTCGACACTTCTTGGCAAACCCCGAAGCTAGGAAACTTTGGGAGATCTCCATAGAACAGGCCGAACGAAACTACATGGAGCTTACAACGCAGCATGGAGTTTCCCCACAATTTGCCAGGTCTATTCTACCCAACAGTTTGAAGACAGAAATTGTAGTAACTGCCAACCTTAGAGAATGGCGTCACATCTTCAAGCTGCGCACTTCAAAAGCGGCGCACCCACAAATGCAAGAAATCATGGGGCCACTGCTTCAAGAATTCCAGCAGTGTATCCCCGTCGTCTTTGATGACATTGAGGTAGGAGTATGAAAACCCATATTCGAGACATCCGTCTCTACAACAACGCAGGAATCAGTTTCCCCCTTTGTTACGCCGGAGCCAAATTTTTGGATATGGATAAGACGGGTCTACCCATGGCAAACAGAGAAGAGGCCGCTACCTGTAAAAAATGCCAGAAGAGATTCCCAAAACGTTACCCATGGGCAGTAAGGAAAGCATCATGAAAAAGATGGACCTAAAACGTACTCTTGATGAGGCGATCATAAAGCTGGTGAGACACAAAAGGTTTATTGGGTTGAGAATCTACAGTGGACCTTCTTACGAAATCGATGTGGTAACCCGAGGCAAGTCCTCGAGCGCCACAACCGTCACTGGGTGGTCTTTGGATGACACCGTTAAAAGGACGGGGACATACCTGAGAACCGGGAGACTGGAGACCTAGCCACCATGTATATCACTAATGAAGGGCGTGGGTATTACCGTGGTTCGGAACAGCACCATACCCGCGCCCCATTTCTCATCTTGGTACAACCACCCGGAATAGAAGGGTGCAACCAACCTATACGCGCACTAGTTTGCAAGGTTGCTTTGCACCAGTGTGGCGCATGGATGATGGGGGAAGCTAGGGCCTTTGGTCATCGCATTCCGATCTCTGGAGCCTATGGGGCCGACGGCCTAGTCAGAGAAGTCCCTCAGCACATCTATGACAAGGCTGTGCCGGTTCCCCAAGATCTGGTGTACGCATGGAACAATGGTGGTGGATGGAATTCCTGCGGTAGTGAGGCTCCCGCTATGAGAGAGTGGGCTGTAAAAACATTCCTGAAGAAGGAGACCAAATGAGAGTGAGGATCACCCTTCCGGATAAGATTATTACCGAGAGACCCATCAAAGATCTTTCAGACCAGGTTATCTTCTCCGGTAACGACAACCAGTGGAGGATGTGGGTCAACGAGAGAAGACAAAGAGGAGAGATATGGGAATCATCGAGAAGGCCGCAGCGAAAGGGGAAGAACTCCGGAAAGCAGGATGGGACATTACGGCAGTCTGGGTCTCTGAAAAGATTGAAGCGCCCAATGGTCCAAATGGAATCTTCATCCTCTTGCTAGGAATGAAGAAGGATCTTCCCAAAGAACAGATGGAAAAGCTTTACAACCAGGCTAGGACCGATGAACAGTGGGTAGTCCTACAACAAGTGGACAACAAGTTAAATGGAGTCTACCCACCGGAGACCATACTGTTCTTAGGGAGGTTTCTAAAAGACAAACCACCCGTTCTAGTATGGGAGGCGGCTTCCAAAAGGAAAGCTCGGCAGTCTAAAGAGATTTTGTCGAGTAAACAGTAAGGCACTTAGGACAGCGTTGGGCCGTTCCCTTGCCCAACACCGAGTGGGGTATTGTCAAGGTTTTGTCCTTGGGACACCGCATCCGCTTGGCCAATGTTGCTGTCTTGCTGTGGCTCTTTCGAAGCTGTCTCGTTCCCACTACTACTCTTGTCGTGCGGTCCATAGTCTCCTCCAAATTCCTGTGTGCCCTCGGCCTTCTGGTCGGGGGCCACAGGAGTTTCCTCTTTCTTAGGTTCAGGTGGTAACTCGGAAAGAGGTTTTCCTAGAAACCACTCAAGCATGAAACTCCGGAAGTCAGATCTTGACCGGAATCCATGCCACTCCTTGAATGCAGTCTCAATCACCTTTTCGGTAATGAGGTCTTCACTGCCGATGCGGACCAGGATCTCGTTGATACCCCGAATGGCCAATCGAGATAGAACACAGAACTGCTCGTCTAGCCTAGTTTCAGACTTCGCCAGTTCGACCTGATTACTCCAAACTGTACCGATAGTCTTAACCAACTCCTTGAACTTTTCGTCCTGTATGACCTGGAATCGTTCTAAGTTTTTTTCCGCCTGCGCCAACTTTTGAGCCTTCGTTGGCTTGGGGCTGAGCTTGTGTCCGGTCAATGCCTTCTTGTGACTTTGGGTCATTTTGCTTGGTCTCCATTACTGTTCGGTTTTCAATTTCCTCTATCTTCTCGTTCAGCGGTTCAATCTCCTGCTGATTGATATAGCCGATGAACTCCCTAACCACCTGTTGTGGAACTCTATTCTCCACGCAGCCTTCGGCCACTATGGCTTGTTCCGCGGTGCGGACTTCTTGATCCACAAACTTGGATAAGTGCTCAACAGTCTCCAGCCAAATTGCCCTGGCATGTTTAAGCCCTTCCAATTCTTGAACTACTTCAGCCAATGTCAAAGACATGAAAATCTCCATGTGCCTTCGGTACAAGGGTAATACTGGCCTTCAATGAGAGGAGACGGCCAACCTCCCAGGACTGGTCCGAAGACAACCAGCCAGAACGAGCAGCAGTGCCCACACCTGGGTCCGAGCGAGGCGTTCTGCATTTTTAGCTCGTAATCATCGCCAGTATTCTTTTTCTCAAGTCAGCCCCGGCGCTAAGGTCCTTGACTATATTTTTGAGCGGGTAGATCAACGGTCTCCTCTGTACCCTCACTTGATCCAACTTTGCAATATCCTTTGTGGACTCGTGAGTAGTATCATACCTGATTTCGTAAGGAGAGTACTTCAAATAAATATCAGCGTCCCCATTTAGGTCTCTCCACGTCTTCTCTAGCAGCTCGGCTAACTTTGCTGGAACTAGATTGGCCAGCTTCTCCCCAATAACGATAGGCATCGACGTAATGACCCGGGGATCACTATTGTTATTCTTCAAAGACTTTGCGTGGATTTGTCTAGAGTCTGGGTCCAAGAACTGTTCCTTCTTACACGTCGGGCAAACTACATGCATGTAGGCAAAGTTATCTGACGATATAGGCTTGCCACAGTCTTTGTAGCCGCACCAATACATCTTCTGGTCCCCACCTCCATGAAACCTACGACCAGATTCCCAGATGATGAGCATAACAGGAGATGGTTTATGAGCCAGGGTAGACCGGTGTCGGCTGAAGATCAATTCGATCTTATACTTGGCCCGGAGTTTCTGCTCCTGGTCGAAGGCCACCATTTCCTCTACGGTTAGCTTTGGTCTTGGGGTAGAAGATGGCCCCTGGAGTGTCCTGACGTCAGAGAGTACCGATGTAGGTCGTGCAGGCATTGTTTACCTCACCCAGAGATAGGTGACGCGCCCTTCTTGCCAGAAGACCTGCCACCACTTTGCGGGGTACTAGGTCCCATCAAAGGAGACTCAGTCACTTCAACCCGAGGAATAACTTCTTCGAAGGCTCGGCAGATTTCAGCGGCCGCCCTACGAAGGTCATTCGACGCAAAGGAAATCACCCAGGCATACTTGACTGAGCCATCCTTCAGGATGAATTGCTTACCCACAAAACCATTGCAGTCGTCTGACGACTCCATGACCGTCAAGACTGGCATAACCACTTTGTCCACGAACTGGCGCTCACGCTCTCTTTTCACCCGGCCCATGACATGGACTTGCCCTATACCTGCCCTGACCTCCACAACCCCAAACATCTTGGTTGAGGACAGAGCGGTGGCCACAAGATTAGCCATGTGGTCTGCAAATTCTTCGGGGCTAATCTCAGGGGCCTCGAACTCTGAGACGTCCTGACCAGCCTCGGTAAGGTTTTTGTTCTTTCGAGAAAATTCAGTCTCCACTAGTACGGTCATCTTGGTCTCCTTTTTACGAACGAAAGCTGAACTACGTTGTTCGGTACATCGAGATCTTCCAGGATTTTCTTGTAATCCTGAATCAATCCTTCACACCGAACAACAGCTAAAATAAAAGAGTTGAGAATCACTTGTGTTACCGCCCAGGAAACGAACGCCTCTCTACGCGGGGTGCCTTCCAGTTCGTTAATACGACCTTGGATCACATTCCGAGCAGTAGAAAACGCCATCAAATCCCTCTCGACCTGGTGGAGCTCCTCGACGATATCTTCTCGAGGTTTCTCTGGATTCTCTTCAGTCACAGTCCCAAAGCCTCTTTGATGACGTCGCTACGACAAGGAGCCGACGCTATCTTTACGGGTTCATCTTCTTCTTCCCTAATGACCAGGTACTTACACGGAAGACCGCCAGAAATCTCCGGAATAGCGGCTCCCCCTGGCATTCCTTGTTCCCTGGGCGTTGCACAACAGGCCCCTTCGTCACAGGCACACTCTCCAAACCTCTCCCCGTCTACGAATGAGTACGTACATTGAGGAGGAGTGTAGTGGTCCGCAGTAGGGTACTCCACACACAGCTTAGGCCTGTTCTCGTAAATCGAGCACCGGGCAACGCGCTTAGTTGTCATTCCTCTCTCCCGAATCCGTGATTGAATAAGGAAACCCACAACGACGGATATAGTCCGTAACGGTCTCCGTCGGGTGGAGCTCAATCCCTTCCTTGAACAATTCGGAACGGAAGAAAGACTCCATCATGTGTATAACATCAGGGGTTTCCGAAATTTCGTACTCTCCAGCAAGTCCTTTAATTGTCATGACTCAGCTCCTCTTTCTCCAAATAATGGATGATTGCTACCTTTTGGTCTCCCTCATACCTGAATTCATTCTTGATGACTGACCTCATAGGACCACCAACTAATCGTACTGCAGTTAGTTTCTCCCACTTGTCGTCTACCGGAGTTACGATTCGGTCAAGTCGGTCGATAAATACTTTGTCTGAGATTCCCTTTCCAACCTTACCGTTGAAGTACAACTTGGCATCCCGAAACCACCCAGGATGATCCAGTTCAGTCTCCCGGATGGTTTTCATCTCATCCACGAGAGCTCCTTTGAGATCGCCAACAAATTTCTCAACAGTTTCCCAGGCTCCCTCAAGGTTTACTGGAAGGTTTCCAATCAACCCTTCTGAGTCCTCGGGGAGAAGACGCCAGTTTATTAGTTGGCGTACTGTCGCTGCCGGGATCACTCCGGATTGAATCATTAGTTTCACTGCCACTGGAAGCTCGTTGGTTGCCATGACTTGGTCTCCTTATTTCAACCGCTGTTTTGATAGCCAGGCTGAGCTCATCGAACTCAGCGCTTGGGTACGGTGAAGCACAAAGAATAAGAGTATCATCAGACAAGAACTTTACTTGGTGTACGGGTAGGCCCATAAGCTTTCCCAACTCAACAGGCATCCCACGACGTTTCAATTCCAGCCACTCATCTAAGGTCTTTTCACAACCTGACCCACTTACCCAGCAAACAGAGTTGAGTCTCTCTTTGTGAACGAGCTGCATCATGTCGAACACCACTTGGAATGGGCTGGCACTACCACTGGTGTACTCGACCATCTCAATATTGCGGAGGACACCCTCCAGATCTAGGCTGTCTTCTTCAAGGTCTGCCCCCTCTGTATTGTCGGTGGAACGAATAACTCGAACAGGGTTCTGTACATCCAGTTCTATTCTCTGAACTGACCCGGCGGCCAAAATCTCTCTAATCAGTGAGCAGATACCATCTACCGTTGTAGGTAGGGGGTACTTCTCCACCTTAGCCCTGGAACTAGATCTGTTGGACATCGGCCCCTTGTTCTTTCTCTCTAAGCTCGACGAAGTGTTCCACGATAAGCCCGGAAATTGTCTTTCCTTTTTTGTGAGCGTAGCTGTGGGCCCATTTTTTGAGCTCAGGGTGAATCAAGAGATTTAGGCGAGAGGATTTTGTGTCCCCGTTCGACCCTTGAGTTTTCTTTTTCTTAGCTCTCATGATCAGTATTCCTAGCGGCCCGTCCTGTAGCCTTCAATGAGTTTACTTAACATAAACCCAGGACAAGCTGGTTTTCCAAAATGGTAATGGCCATAGAGTTGGTTATCTGACCAGTTCCATACGCGTTTGCAGGCGGACCACAAATCCTGGGCGGTGGTCAACTGAGCAACAGTAGGTTCCTGTGTCCCTTGGTACCCTTCGCCGCTGAAGTTACCACCAAAGCAAAAAGCCATGAACTGCTCGTTTTCATCTCCAGGTCGAGATGCCTCTCCCTGAGACCATGTCTTACACTCCACATCCCACGCCAACCAAAGGACGCCAGTGCGGTCAATAAACCCCGTGTAGCTAAGACCAGGCAATCCTTTGGGGCTCATATGGTTTGGTCCACAGTCATACTTCGCGGTACCCATAGCTGAGGCACCTGCGTCTAAACTTTGATGGTAGCAAACACCAAGGAGTTTAGACGGGTCTCTTTGAGACCACGGGGTAACTGTAGAATTCCGGGGCAGTACCGTTCGGGCATCTTTGACAAAAGGAAGCTTCAACAGCTCTTCTGTGTAGTTCACGGCTTTATCTCCTCGACCGGCTGCAGATGGATAACTGCCTCCAGATACTGACGGAGTCCTGGTATTGGGTACTTCTCCAGGATGAGCTCCAGGACCTTGTTGTGCATCCGGAGTAACAGTGCGTTCTTCTGCACCGGGTCCTCCTCCACTTGCTGGCCCTTGAACTCCTCGGTCATTCGGTGACCCACCTGCTTGTGAAGGCTGCTGTCCGATGCCAGGAAGAACGGGAGCCACGTCCACGCTACATCCCACTTCCCGTGACCCACTTGTTTTTCGTGAACCAAATACATCGAACAGCCTCCTGAAGAAGTCCCAACAATTCATTCTGAAATGAGTTCTCCGTAGATGTCACCGACGTTAAGAAGCGCGTATTCCCTTCCAACATCGAATGCAGGTTGTTTTGCCCAACCGCCCCGGAATACGACTCTTGCCCCAATTTTAAGATCCGGGGCTATGTACTTCTTACCGGTCTTTCGATGTACCTTGTCGGGAGTACGCACCCCCTGACCCAAGGATACAACTACTCCGGTGGCATTACCCACTCTCTCCTCAAAGTTCCCCTGGGGAAGATAGAGAGAGCCTCTTTTTTCCTCAGGAGGATCTAGCTTGACTAGAGCCCAAGGACCTAAAGGTCTGAGAGTTGTAGCATCCATTAGACTGACTCCGCGGCCTCACCCCTGTCGTCTCCACGAGTATCGAGCTTAAGACTCGACAACTTGCTGGACAGTGCTTTGTGAAACCATTCATGGGACGACGTAGCGACATTGACACCGTTGATCCGCTCTTGAAGCATGAACGTGCCGTCAGAACCTGGTACTCGGAATACAATCCGAGTCTGGGGCTTGCCCTGACCATCGTTGTAGGAAACAAGGTAGGCATCCAGTTTGGCAACACCATTCACGGAGCTAGGGGCTCCTTGAGAGGCATCACCAAATTTGAACTCGGCGATAGGGGTGCTAGAACGTTTCATGGCAGGTCTCCTTCTGAAATGGGTAATTCCTTGCTCTTGGGTTCACAATCACACATACGAACAAGGAGAGTTTCAACTCCATCCAGTCCAACAATTTGGACCGGCTGGTACACAACAGGTTTTTGGCACAGAGGACAGGATTGACCACTGTAGTTCAAAGGGATTCTCGCTCTTGGTACCCCTGAGGCTTTAGCCTCCCGGGCAGCCACATCATTCAACAGCTCGTCCAACTTCTTCTCGATTCTCAACGACGCTTTCAGTAGCTGTTTCATGATTAGCCATATTGCTCTGTTCACGGTCAAATACCTCCACGCATGAAGGAGTTGTACCTTCTACGTAGTAACAGCAAGCTCCCAAAGACGACAAACCAAAGTGAAGCCGCGTCCCATCTTCGAACACGAGTTCATTCAAAATGGTTCTCTCAGGGTTACCAACCGGGTCAGCCATAACCCCTACAATCTTCTTGCTAAGTAGGAGTTCTTTTACAGATGCCACCGCTGCAGGTGCCCCGTTGGACTTCCCAAACCCCATAACAGCCCGGAAGAAACTCTTAAGGGGGATCTCTTCTGGAATGTATCCCTTAGATAATTCCCTCAAGTCCTCCTTGGATGGCCTATTAAGACGTCCTCGGCAAAGAGGGGTAATGCATGGGTACGAAGTCTCCTCCAGCAAGAGATTCTTTATCTCTTCTTCACTTCCGCCCACTTCATACACTCGGCGGCAACTTTTACATAGCCAAAGTCGGTAGATCATAAAGAAGCTACCCCTGTCCCGGAGTCGTCATATTCCTCGCCAACAGCAAACCCCGAATCACCTGTAATCGCATTATCTTCTACGAAGGGTTCTGATGGCTCAGTTTCAAATAATGACCCGGTCATTCCACCCGAAATAATAGGTTCAACAGTAGTATCCTTAGAAGTAGATTGACCGGTTACAACCTTCTTGTCAGTCCCAAGTGGTTTCCCTTTACTGGCCAACTCTTCCGTAAAAAGATCTACCAACTCTTGAACCACACTATCCGGAATAGGGACGATGACTTCCTTACTCCCGTTGGTAACAACCATTGACCTAGGGATTTCTTCTCCGCGGTCCAGGTTGAGGCCACCCTCAAGAATTTTTGTTACCCTTAGCATTCTCTCTCCTCATATCCTGTGGTGAGACTTTTGCCGACGAAGCTTCTCCGCCTGTTTGACCTTCTCTGCGCCTTTACGCAGACGGGAAACAATCCCTTGATGGTCTTTTGCCCGCCACAGCGGTTTGACCTTGAACATCTTGTTGGTCCAGTGTTTGAGTAACTGCTTCGCCCCCACGTCCTGCTTCTTCTTTTCTTCGACAAGAAATGGAAAGAGCGCGAGTCGATACCGATCTAAAGCTTCGTCTAGCATCTTTCCCGCGTTCTCGGCGACGGAGACCAGACTGGCTACGATTAGAGCCCTGGTCTTGAAGTACTCGGCCTCCTGGCGCTGTTTTGACATCAGGATGAATACTGACTCCAGTAGACTCCCCGGGCGTGGAGGACCACCCGCGGTGTCGTATAGCATTTGGGCCTGCGCCCACCCTACTGGAGTCTCTATCCATTTTTTAGGTTCTCAACACTGAACAACTTGGTGATCCGCTCGTTAAACCAAATAGCGTTCACCGAAAGATCTGAAATCAGTTGAACTGGAAGATTGGCTACATGGAACATCTTCTTCTGGAATAGCTCTTTGTCAACCTCTTCCTTGTCTGACCCGACGTTCTTTCGGTGTTCTGGAAGAAGCGCTCCGTTTACCGACACCAGGGCACATACCAGTTTACAGGTATTCAGGAGTTCCTCTACGTAAGCAACGGACCCGTTGAACTCGTAGACATACCGTAGGCAAAACAGGTTCTCGTGCTGGTTGAACGTTCGAAACTGATAAACCAGTTTGTTAGGGATTACGGATACTTCCTGTTGAATCTCCCGTCGTGTGATCATGTCCCCTATGTCCATAGGTTCCAGAGAACTCTCGATCCTCTTTTTGCGATCTGGGTTCAACAAGCCTTTTTGAGCGTTGGCCACAGCTTCAAAGTCGAACATCTCCGGACGAGGATTGACCATTTTTTCAGTGGCCTTCTCCAATTCCGCCGAGGTCGAGTCTGTTTTGAGAGGAGATACCTTGCCTGCGGGAACTGTTTCCTCAGGCTCTACTGACTCCTTGGCCATTTGAAGAGCTTGGATACTCTCCGGGGATAATTGCTTTCGAGCAGGCTGAGCTGTTTTTACATCCTCATTCATTTGTTTTGCCTCTTTCATGGAGACAGGCCGGTCTATATTTCCACGGGCCATCTCCCGGTTGACACGATACGCGGACCCAACCCCACTCATAGGAATTTCTGGTTGGTCGTTTGATTCCTTAGCTTGTGCATCAGGTGGAGTAGGACCCACGTCAAACTGTGGCTGTGGCATCATGCTTTGGGCCAAGAAGCCCATCTTTTCTGGATCCAGCGGTGGAGCTCCCCCAAGGGGTTGACCCTTACCCTTAAGTACATCGGCCGCTTGTGCCCTCCGTGCCCCCACTCGTTTTACGTACGAAGCCGCACTTTGAATAGGTCCCAGATCTACCGGAGGTGCAGTCCTATTAGCTATGGTCTCCCGAATTTGATTAGGATCTGGCCCCATACTTACCACTCCACGAGGGCTAGCGTCGTCTTGGTCCAATCTGCTCATTCAGCGGGTCTCCTTGTTGGTCTTCATCAGCCCGGTTCCAATCCGGTTCTACCAATGTTTGTTTTGACAAGCCTCGAGGAAAAGTAGCTGCAATCACCGTTACCATCGGCATACAGGAGATTGGCCAGTGCTTATGACAGGGCCCACAATATGCCTCTATGCCGCTACTATTCGATACGATTCGAGCCTCCTGCTTGCAAGTAGGACAGAAGCGCGCCCGGTCAATCGCAGGGATCTCCTGCCGAGCTAGAGCCGGATCGACCTTTGGTAAGCTTTTAGGGTGCGACACTGGTGTTCTCCTTTAATGACCCGGTCATTGTCCATTTCTGCTTCAATCGAAACTGGAAGATTGTATCGTCGACTCGGGACATCTTCACCTGCAGAGAATCTACGAAAGCCGGAGTGCTGTCTTTTATCTGATTCATGATCGAGTAGGCGACGGTTCGAACAGCTGAGGACAAATAAGAACCAAGTGACGGATCTAAAACAGAAAAAGCAACAGTCATCTCTATTACCCATATCGGATAGGTGCCCAAACAGTCAGCTGCTCTAATGTTGGGGATCTCTTCTTTACAAAGCGTGTGGAGCACCTGGCGAAGCTCCTTCTTGGCACCCCTTGCGAAGATGTTCTCCGCAACGTTAAAATCGTACTTGAGAGCTTCGGGGATCTGGCTAAAATCTTTGAGAGGAGGGGCCGGAGGCTTATCCGTCGTTGCAAACTCTTCCTCGAACCCTGTAATCAACTGCATGGCCATACATAAAGCGTATGTATTAAACTTTGTCAAGTAACTTTTTTTGACTTTTTCGTACTTGGTTCATCTTCCTCATATTCTGCTCGGTCCCCGTTCTTGGTAAACCGATATCCGCAGGCTTGGCAATGAAACTCGCCGTCTTCCTGGGTGATCAGCATATTCTCGCTGTTACAGCACTGAGGACACATGTTACGCAAGCCCGACCGCTGGCACGCCCAGCATCCGTGACCACCACACCTGGGGCACACCTGCTGACCTGGATGAAGCATCATAGACATGGGCTAAAAAAGGGCCCGTAGGCCCTTGCGCTAGCGGGACGTAGCCCGCAGCGTCTGGTTAAAGATTTCTGCTCCGAAGTTTACGTTGGACTCAAGCAACCGGGCCATGGCTTCTTCCCCATGTCCAATGTGCTCACCCCCATAATAGTAGTGCCCTGCGTTCTCTTGAAGAACATTCATCTGTATGGCTACTCGCACAACATCCTTCCACACGTCAATGCCTTTCATTTTTACAACGGGAAGCATCACAATTTTGTGGGGGGCGCTGTACAAGTTTGCCACAATATTGATGGACAGGTCATACTCGTGCTCCGTCACGGATTGGCGACTCAATTCCAGCCGCGTACTGAAATATCCGGCAATACGATGAGCAGTGGAATCCGTCCCGCTGGCGAAGAACCGGTTGGGGTCTACCGATCTTCGAGCTCGCACTTGATTGGTCACCACAACCGAAGAATTTGTTCCGAAGGACAATGATTCCAGCCAGGCCAGAACCATGCACCACCAACTTCCGTCCTCCGGACGTATCCCCGTAAGGCTGTCAATAAAGACAACCCGCTCATCCTCCAATACGAAATCGGAGATCACAGAAAGAACCCGCTCATCCTTGCCCCGGATGTCCAGCATGTTCTCCATGTCTACTCCGATTTTTAGTGCTCGATCCCAATCGAACCTTTCCGTCGGGCAGATTGCCGCAGTCAGCTTCTGTTGCTGGGCGCTGCGCATGAACTCCATCAACAACGTGCTCTTGCCCACACTCTCGGTTCCAAAGACCTCGGTTATTCCGCTCGGTATTCCTCCGCCCATGGCGATATCCAAACTGGGTATTCCAGCCGCAAACGAGATGGCCGGTCGAACTTTCGACTGTAGATCTTGGGCAATGCCCTTCCCCACAATATTGACTGCACGGTCTGCGGCTTTCTTATGGTTGCTGGTGAATATCCCGTAGACCAAATCTGTTCCCTGCTGGAAGTTATCAGACATGGCCTGTTCCCGTTCCGCCTGGGCACGCTTAGCTGACCGATTCGCTTGAAGCCGTTCCTCGAGTATTGAAGACCGATCAGGCGAATCTAAATGACGAAGTAGCTTCTCTGCTAACTCTTGTTCTCTTGACGCCATAGGTAAACCTCCTTCCGTCGCTCGTCTTGTTCCCGAAACCAACCCGAAAAAACCATGAGACTTTCGGTACAAGGAAAGTGAAGCTCTTCTTCAACTTTTAACCGGAGGAACCCTCATGAATCTCAGTAACCCTAATCTGATACGGAAACTTGTAGCTTGTCCAGAGACTCAACTTTCAAAAGTAGCAAAGGAAAACAAAGTGAACCCCGCCATTGCAACAGTCATTCGAGACCATTGGATCTGCCGTGTAAAAGGGATCTGTGTCCGCTGCGGCCGTCATCTCAGCAGCGACCGCTGTGAAAACTGTGGCACCGTAGCCATGTCCAGCATAACTCTGCTGGAAGTCCTGGATCCTACTACCGTGCTGGTGCGGATGAGATGCCAAACCTGTAACAAGTCAATGACCTATCTGGTCAAAGACGTCCTACAAATGGTGAAACGGTACGGATCTTTCCGTCCGAACTCTGAATGCCCGCAATGCAAGAGAGAAAAGACCAAGAACCGCCATAAGGAACCTGTCACCCAGCCCCCCAAAGCTGTAAAGCCGATAACCCCTTTGAAGGAGAAGGCTCCACTCAGCAAGAAAGAGAAAAAGGTGGAAACGACTGAAGCCACCTCTACGGTAGATTCTTCGAAAGAACCAGTGGCTACGCCCGCCCCAGTCATTAAAGCAGATGTCCCGCCTCGACCTCTCACCTACAGGCCATTTGCAGCTCTGCAAGGGCTAAAAATCGAAAAACAGGCGTAGTACTTAGGGATAAGAACTATAGACAGGAAAAGTTGCTCATGGTGGGCATCTATCCCTGTTCAACAACCCATTCTGACGAAGTCAGAAACCGGAGGAAGTCATGGTAGATTCAGGACATGGGCACCCGCGTTTGGCAACGCACCACACCGCAAAGTCTGGAAGGATCCAGGCCAAGAAAGCGGAGCCGAAGAAAGAGGAAAAGGTCCGAACAGTCCGGAAGACTTTGGCGAACGGCAAGGTCGTCGAAGTCGAGGTGAAAAAGTTCTCCCCGAACCAAGCCGTCCAGATGTTTATGGACGCATTTGGGATGACGGTGAGTGAACGGAACATCTGGTTCAAAGAGAACCCCGAGTTCGCTGCAGTCCGCAAGGAACTCGGCCGCCGCTTCAACGCCGTGATCGAAGATGGGAAGCCTCTCGATCGTCGAGTGGTGAACAAAGTGCGGAACGCACCGGGCGCGGCCACGATCGGTGTGGTCGCCTCGGCTTTCGTCCTCGGGATGGCGGGATGGACCGCGTACGACAAGTACGGGGATTACAAGGCCAGCAACGGTCTGTAGACCCAAAATCTCCTCTCCCCACTCAGGCTTCGGCCTGGGTGGGGAGAGGAACTCCTCTCCTTCTTTTTGGTACAAGATACTTGAAGAAAGAATTCGTGTTGTGCTCGGAGCCCGTGCCGAGCACCCATTATTAGCTAAGGATTTTTGGTATAAGTATTATGGTACTGGACAAGATACTTACCCCACCGATTTAAGGGTTACGGTGAGGTGCTCCAGTCTTCCGGGGGATAGTTCTTCCGGTGAAGGCCCGGTAGTCCATCACTATCGGGCCTTCCTAATGCATTACCATTCGAGATCCCCCCTCTCGAATGTTTTGCACAGGAAAGTACTCCGGTGCTTTCCTGTTTAGCTATGAAATCCCAAAGGGATTGTTGGAACAAGTACCTTAACGTAGCTGGAAAATATCTCTTAGTCCGAAGGCTCTTGCTAAAGGTATTATAGGAGTAATTGGAGACGGAGGTTAACAACATGGATGAGATTCTAACGGCCGTGCTGAAGAAGATTGCTGAGCACATCGTTCGTCTTGCCAATGAAGACCGAAACAAGGCCATGGGTATTACCTACCGGGCCATGGATTTCTTGTTGACTTCCGTACGTGAATCTACTCGACCCGCCCCTATCACTAAATCAAAATAGGTCAGCGAAACGGCAGAGGTTCCCTCCGGTTCCTCTATTGTTAAGTTGATCTGGGGCCACCCGGTTGCACGGGTGGCCCTACTTTCCCAAAGGATTTTTATGAGCGGCTACTACCACTGTCACTGCCGTGACTGCTTCGAGATCATTGTCGGAGAACCAGGAGATTACTGTTCAGACTGTAACGAACATGGATGCCCCGATTACCAAGGAGTAAAGGGCATGCCACAAGAATGCAAAAACCCTAACGCCTATGGAGAAGAAAATGTCTTGCAAGAAATGTCAAAGTCAGCGGGTTGCAACCATAACCTCTAAATGCAGCGACCTTTGTAGTGCCAGTATGGCCACCTTCAGCCACAGAGGTTACGTTCCTGATGATATGGGGATTGGGGGTGGAGACTACGTAGAATTTGACTATTGCCTACAATGCGGGCAGATTCAGGGAAGATTTCCAAGAGGCATAACTAGTTTGGAAAAAGGAAAAAAGGAGACATAATATGGATATCTGTCCTCACTGTGTTGTCGTTCTCATCATGAGTGGCCTTGCTGCTCTACCAGTAATTGGCCACATCTTTCGTCGAAACTATCAGAGAATCAAGGGTGCCCCTCATGCCATTACACCAGCACCAGTGGGTGTTTGCGGGAGAGGTTGTAATTCCCACGACCGATGTTGACTACGATCCCGATCCCTCGTTCAACCGGCTAGAGTACTGCATTATCTGTGGAAGCCTGAGAATACAGTTTGGAGAGATCTGGAGGAACTGGTCTTCCGATATCACGAAGAAGTTCTTAGGTCAGTTTACAAAGACCTCCAACAGCGTACTGAAGGCTCCACCAACCGAATTCAAAATCGGCCCGCCACATAGGAGCGCAAAGAAGCTTGGTCGCGGTTTAGCTGACCTGTTGAAAGAGCGCCAGCCGCTTACCACGCTTACACAGCTCCTAGAGAAAGGAAAACCAGATGCCAAAAATAACTAATAGGCCACCAAACTTTGTTGTGCCGCGAATGGCCTTGATGGCATGGGTCTTCGCTGAAGATAAAAAATGCAAGGCCACCACACGGCCCGAATACCGTACAATCCGATTTGAAAAGACCGTGGAAGGTCCAAGAAAGGCCCAATCAACTATCATTCATTCTGTGGCCACAAATAGCCATCACCTTATCCATGTTTGGTGGGAGGCAAAACCAGGAGACATTTTAGATGATGGCATAGAGATTGAAGCAGAAGCAGTCGACTTGTTCCTTACGGAACTCAGCAAAGGAGGGTGCCCCATATTTGGAAGAGGGAAGGGCTACCGGTATCGACTGTGCACCGAAAAGAATAGCTACGCCCTTGTAGCAGAACATACAGTTACCGGAGCTCAAGAAGCTTGGGTAGAGGCGGGTGATATAAATCACGGAAGGGGCTCATATCCAAATTGGAGAGTTGTAGTTCCCAAATGGGCTGGGGGCACCGGTCCACATCCGATATGCTTTGCCGTGAATTTCTCCTATGTACTAGACTTCTACCGGCTCCTTGAAGAGTTTAAGTTTGGAACCGGCATGATGATCAGCTACGAAAAGATAAAAGAGTACGGACAAATGCTAATACGCCCAGGAGCCCAAGACGTCGAAATTGACAAAGAGGCTGATGTAGAATATGTTTTGATGCCGAAGAAACTGTAGAAACAAGTTAATGAAAGTGAGGAGAAATCCTCACTTTCATCTTGATTTATTTTTGTTTAGCCCTTATACATACGTTCTGCACCCAGGCAATTTGCCAAAACAACAAGGGAGACCACAATGGAAACCATTACTCTTACGTCGTCACAGAAAGAAACGCTGAAGCAAATCATCAGTCGTGGGAAAACCATCAAGAGTACGGTTGATTCTCGCAGTGTCAACGCTCTTGAGAACCGCGGTCTGGTAAAGGTATCGGAGACCCGTAAGGGCGTCTTCGTTACTGTCACGGCCAAAGGCAAGAAACTGAACTAAACGCCCCACAAGTAGTTCTTCTGGGGTGTTTAATGACCCGGTCATTACCAGGATGGGGCAATGACCGGGTCGTTGTTTATTTGAGCAAAAACGGCAGAATGAGCCCGTAGTACCCCAGCAGAATCGTTCCAAAGAATATCGAGACAACGAGGAATACTTGTTGGTCGTGTCTATCCATCAGTAAACCCCAAGATTCTACGGCTCACCCCATACTGAAGAGCTAGCCAGTCCATGTTTGCTAAGTCAGCGGTCGGAATATTGATAACGAGGTCGTCACTCACCTTCTCCACGAGCTCCCCGTTTCTTAGTACGTACTTGGTTTTGCCCGGCCGCCTAGAATGACTCTTGAATGTGTTGTCGAAGTTGGGGCCAAATGCTCCCATATCGACTGCTTGTTGGCATGTGCTGATCTCGCCCATACTACTCTCCTAAAGGTGCACGACTCCCTGTATCGCGCCAATGACTTCCTATGCATCTTTGCCCCTGCCAATAATAGTCGAGCCAAATGCAGACTTTTTCCCCGCGGGTATTACGACAGATTACTGGAAGTAGGGCAAACCGTTGAACGTCTCGATGACCGTTTTCGGAAGGACGAACTTCTTTGATTCTCCACTTCACGATTCCGCCTAGCAAAATGCTGGGCCAGGCTGAATCATCCATCTAGAAATAGGGGAAAATTTCATAGGTGGTTTCAGCCCTCCCAGCGCGAAACCTGACCATACCAAAGATTTCCCAGATGTCAATCCTGGCTTCATATTTTGGTACAAGAACTATGAGGATACGAGTCCTCAACATTTTACCCACAACCGGAGGATCCATGAATCAGCAACAGCATCGTAGTGCCGCATTCAGGTCTCTAATGCGGTTCCATCGAAGGGCGGACGTTGAGGACAAAGAGAAACTACAGAAGCCTCTGTGCCCGCTCCTCCTCACCGACTTAGAAATGAAGATGTACACGAACTGCCCGAAGTGCGGAAACCCCGTTAGTCGACACAGGACTTTGGTGGAAAAAGAAGTCGAGTTCTAGGGATAAGGTCAATGACACTGAAGTGTTAACTTTAACCGGAGGAACCCTATGGAAGAAATTGAACGATACCTTTTGGATCAGGACATTGCCAGGATGGAGGCGGAGTCCCAGGAATTGACTCCATACCACATCGCCGTCCAAACCGTGCGGAGAACCGGCATGTGGACCGGGTGCCCCATGGTAGTTGCGTCAGCCATGATGGACTACGTCAACTCCCTTGATGTTGACGACGACAAGTCGTTTGGACTCTATCAAGTGTGAAAGTTGCCCCGCGACTCTGAAATGAGTCACCAAGCGGGACAGGGGAGGGTGGGAACGTTCCCACCCTCCCGAACTTTTTGAATATGGACTTTCCGTTTTCTATTATCTAGGAAGGGCGTAATGACCACCTATGCGATTGACACTCTAGGATATTGGCACATCATCCACAAAACTGCGCCTATGACGGCTCTTTGCCAGGAAAAAGGAAGCAGGCTAAGTATTGTTACCAAAGATATAGCCCCACCTAATTGGGCTGTATGCCGCCGATGCAAAAACATCCAAAAAGAACTCAAACAATAAGGGAACACTACCCTGTCTTAGATTACAATACACTGGAGGAATGACTATGCCTGTAAAAACGTTAACACCACTAACTGTCCACGTAACCTGTGGTGAGAAGACATGTGCATCCGAGCCCGGACAGTTTTGCGTATTCTTCGGTTCTGTTAGATTTGGTACAAAATCGGTTTGCCGCTTGTTTCCTTCGGAGGATCATAGCTATACCAAACTTGAAGAGGACTATTCAGGCGGATGGATTCAACGCTGTACTGCTTGTCTCAACTCTCAAAAATGAGTCCCCGCTAGTCTTCACTACAAGAAGGATTGAGGTGAGCCATGTTGTACTGCTGGTTCTATCACGAGGGGTGGGTAGTCGTCCTATCAGTATTGAATCTTGGGTTGGCGCTATTTACCTTCTTCAATGGTCTCCACCAGAACAAAGCAGTTTGGATAGTTGAAAAGCGCTTCTTCGGACTTGAAGAACGGCTCATCTCCAGCCATGTCAAAATCAGTGATCTCTCCCGCCGGGTTACCGGAACTCATGAAGCTATCTCTGCAGAGGTTCTCCGTGAAATGTCCGAACCTGAAGGAAACGACGAGGATACTCACATCAAAAAGATTAAGAAGCAGAGAAAGGAGAACCCGTAGGATAAATGCCCAGAGTAGAGGATAGCACGGGGTTCAATGTCAGTTCTACCGGCTGTAAACACCGAGTTCTATTCTTTGGGGCCGGCGGCTACCTGGTTCTTTGTTCCGAGTGTGGGCAGGTTTGGGAGAAGAAAAATACTGAGTACCTGTCGATTGTAGAACAATCATCTTCAGATACCAGCGCCCTGGGTCCTGAAGACAAGCGGGTAGACCAAAGCCTTATTGATAAGGATGTGCTCTCTGCACTGGCGTCCCTTATCAATAGCCCGCGATGATCAGAGGGAATAGTGGGGGAGATCCTGTGACCTCCCCCACCGTGTTAGGTTGGATCTTCAGAAACTAACTTGACTTACCAAGCGCCGCCAGCAACTGCTTCTTCGAAGCTGCGTTTGGGCCAGATCACCACATCAGCATCGGCGCCGCTGGCCAGATACAATTTGCCAGCGGCGTCAATAAAGAAGTCCTTAGATCCCTCAAAAATGCTTCCTTGCGGCATTGGGGTCACCACGATATCCCTGGTTCTCTGGATCAGCAACGAATTGTTTGCTGCGTCCTTGATCGTAATGTCATCAGCGGCAGGAATTGTAATCGTAGGCGAACCACCCAACCCTGCTGATTTGATAGACAGTCTGGTATACAAACGATTTGCTGAATTGCTATGTATGTAGGTAAATGCGTTACCATTGGGGGTAGCAATGACCGAACAGGCCTGTTCTTCAAAGCCATGCAACTCCGTGGAATAAAGAATATTTGCTTGTACAGACTTGCTTGATACATATGGAAGCACAGTTTCCAATACCAGACCATCGGTTGCATTGATCCCACCACCCAACAGGTACAACGGGTCTGGCGTGGCACCCACAAAATACATGGCGAAGACGCTACGAAGCTGCGCGTCGAGTGCCGCAATTTGCGCTGCCGTCAACATCTGCGGTCCAGAGATCGCGTAACGGACATCGACTCCGTACACGGTCCTGGTCCTTGGAGTTTTGAGGGGGATAACCTGAACTTTCTGGTCAAGAGCCAGATCTCGGACAGCCTGCATACAAGCTTGCTCCGTGACTGCCCCAGCCTGAGCTACAAGATCAAATTCCAGGTGATACGTGAACCATACTGCGTTACTAGACATGACTTCTTTCCTTGTTTTCTAACTGTTAACTGTTGACAAACCAAAGGTCAAAATGGGCACCCCTCAAATGAGGGGCGGGCTTAACGAACTACAAAAATCTGAGTGACCGGGGCAACTTCAAAGTTACCGAAGGGCAACTTGTTATCGCCCTCATCATGCGCGGATTCTACCGCCATCTCGGCCACAATCTTGTCTGCCGAACCGCCTGCGAACCCTACTGTCACAAATCCAGCATCCACCACGGTTTCCGTAATGGTATTGTTGCCGATGTCGCCCACGTAATTCTGGGTCAATGCCAGATCTTCATCATCGGCTACTACCGCGACCGCCAACCCCGAACCAACGATGGCTGCTCGAAGGGCGGCTGCTACCTGAATTGCCGTGGACTGAGCGGTGAACGCGACCGCGATATTCCAGCCGGTGGGCATACCGGACGACCGGAATTCAAACACCTTCTCCAACCCTGCGGCATCTTTGATAGTGACGGTCTGACCGCTGATGAGCTTGTTACCGGCGACGCACGTAATCGAACCCGTGGCGGCAACACCTGTTGCATACGAACCTGTGCCGGTGCCCCACGTCAAATACGAATGGGTGTTACCATCAATGATTTCCACGGGGTCTGTGGCAATCGGTTCCGGGACTGTTTGATCGGCAATCGTGGGGGTCAGGGTAATGCGAACCTGCTCACCCCGAATCCAACTGTGTTGCTGACCAGACGGATGAACGAGTCGCGAAATCAGGTGCGTCATTACCTCACCCAATTCTGCGTCATTCAACTGCGTATGGCTGACTTCAACGACTTTGGGAGTCATCGACAATTCAACCTTCCCCATCAACCCCTCTTGCATCAAAAACTGTTGACGGTTGAGGTCTTGATACCGGGCCTCGATACTCGAAGCCCGAGTGTCAGCCGCGGTCTTGGCATGCTCAATTTCAGTATTGGCCTCTTCTACCTTGGCAACCGCGATAGCATGAAGCTTGCGCGAAATGTCTTCCAGACGACCAGCCCTAGTTTCACTGGTGGTCTTGGCATGCTCAACTTCGGTATTGACCGCCTTGACTTTCGCCAAAGCATCCTGATGCCGTGAATTGGTCAGGTCTTCATTGTTCCGGTGGCGCATCAACAGGCCACTGGTATGAACCTTGGACAAAAGATTGAGGTCCCTTAATTTGTCTCCGAGCAGATAAATCGACATTTTCGACTCCTACGGTTTTGTTTAGGCGATGAATGCTACTTCCAGGCTACCCACGCAGTTGACCCAAGGACCGGTCGCTGAGTGGAACGCGGAAAGGTAAACGCTCTCGTCGGTCAGATCCGTCAACGTACATTCGAACAGACCTGTTGCATCCGTCTTGATCTTGAGCGTGGGAGAACCTCCACCGTACAGAATAGTTCCTTCTGTGGCGGTATTCAGATTAGCATTGGTGGCGGGAACCACCCCATCGGGATCATCAAAGACTGCGAATTCCAGAGTGACTGGGGCATCAACAGGGTCCCCGCCTGGCCCATTCAACAGCTGGATCCGAACCGTAGCGGTATTTTCTCCAGCGGCCGGTTCATCCACTTCCAGTATAGCCGTGACCCCCAAAGAATCTGCAATACCCGAGAGCGCCTCATACAAATCGTTGCGGAGGTCTCTCTCCTCATGTGATTGTCGGTGCGGTACCTCTGGACTCAGATTTTTGAAGAACCGATTGTTAGACATTTTTTGTTCTCCGATGCCCCGTGTTTGGATTAGCGAGTGACTCTATTTAAGTAACAGATGCCGACCTTATTGGGAAGTAAAAACAAATCCCCAGGTTCTTACCCAGATGGGCTGAAGTACACAATGACAGACCAAATCAAAGTACTGACCGTAATACTAGACCAGAGCACCCAAGATAACGACGTCGAAGCCTTGGTCAACACCATCAAATCTCTCAAACAAGTAACCCGTGTGGAGACCATCACAAAAAGCTATTTCGATAAGCCTCTAACTTTCCAAAGGGATTGGAAATTTCCAGACGTAACGAGGAACTCATGGAACCGAGAGTGGTGAAAGTCATTAATCTGAAAACAGGAGCCGAACTCACATTCGTTGGTTTATGCCCCAGCGAAGCTGTAATTGCAGCATATGCGCAGGAGCATGGGGATTGGAATACGTGGAACTATGGGTCTCACAAATACAAACCAGTGTTTGGAAAGGTTACAATTTCTTGCGGAGATTGGTCCGCCAAATACTAAAAGGAAAATGCGCATGAAGTATGTATTGAAGTGGGTAGGCAGACAAAATTGGTTCCGCGAATGGGGCAAGGTTGGTCCCCGATTCACAGATAGGATTGAAGCGGCCTACAAGTTCGACTCGAAGAAAGCGGCGATGAAGAGCGACGCTTACATTCACCCGTTCTCGATGGTCGAGGTTGTAGCCATAAAAGAGTAGTGGTGGGCGTGGAAGGAATCGAACCTCCCTGGCACTAAGTACGCTGGAGCTACAATCCAGCCCGAAACCATATCGGTCTACACGCCCACGAAAGGTTGGATGGCGCGGCTGGATTCGAACCCGCGAATACCTGGTCCAAAGCCAGGTGCCTTAGCCGCTTGGCTACGCGCCATCATGGAGACCTCGGTCAGGGTCGAACTGACGTTGACGGAGTTGCAGTCCGTTGCCTGGCCACTCGGCCACGAGGTCTTGGGTGAAGATGGCGGGATTGAATACCCGCACAGTTCCGCTACGCCCACTCGCGTTGGGATCGCTTGTGGAACAACCACCCTGCCGGTGGCTGGCCTCAGTCTCTTGTTCACGGTCGATCCAAGAGCTCTATTCTGGCCTAGCATCTTCATAAATTGGGGCGATGGAGGGAATTCGAATCCCCGACCTGAAGAGCCACAATCTTCCGCTCTAACCATCTGAGCTACCACCGCCACAAACACTCCAATAGACCCCACCGCCGCACCGGTTAACGGCGGCCAAACAATGGGCCATTAAGCGGCAGCAGGGAACTTGTTTCAGCAATAATGCTGTTGATAATGCTGACACTGATAAGTGCCAACGGTGCGAAGGAGAGCTGATAGAACCAGTGCCTTCATGATGAAACTACTGTACGGGATTGTTCGAACAACGTCAAGAAAAAGAAGTAGGCAGGACGGCCTGCCCACAGATTTAACAAAGTGAGGCGCAACAATGCAACGATTGAAAGTCATCAATTTTGGAACTGAACCATTTGGCAGTACGCATCACAAAGGAGGACCCATGAAAGCCACGGTAGTGACTATCAAACATGATCAAGATCCGGAGTCACCAAGAGAATGGGATAACATAGGTCGGATGGTCTGCTGGCACCGGAGGTACAACCTGGGTGACCTGCAACCAAAGGAGCGGCCACCCGAGTGGCGGAAGGAGAATGTCCCCGAAGGGTCTGTTGAGCTTCCCCTATTTCTCTTTGACCACAGCGGCATCACCATGAGGACCAATAAAGCCGCGTTTCAGGCCCAGGATTCTCAAGGGTGGGACTGGGGCCAAGTAGGGTTCATTTTCTGCCCTCCAGAGAAAATTAAGTCAGAGTACGGCGTAACAGAGGTCACGCCAGAAATCAAGAAGAAGGTGCTGGAGGTACTGGAGTGCGAGGTCAAGACCTACGACCAGTTCCTTCGTGGTGAGGTCTGGGGCTACATCTTCAAAAAAGTCAAACCAGCGTGTAAAGAGTGCGGCCATACAGAGTGTGACGAAGACAACGTGGACAGTTGCTGGGGCTTCTTCGGAGAAACCCTAGAGGAAACTGGACTATCCAATGAAATACCAGAAGAAGCTAAGGCGTTACTAGCTAAGGCATGGGAAAATAGGACATGAGAATATATAAGTGTGTACCAATAGCAGTTCGCTTTTGGTCGAAGGTACATAAACAGCCCGGAGGTTGCTGGCTGTGGGTAGGAGCAACAAACTCCGACGGTTACGGCAAGTTATGGAATGGCCATAAAACGACTGACGCTCACCGTGTTTCCTGGGAGATATCAAATGGGCCAGTTCCGGCCGGAATGTGCGTGTTGCATAAGTGTGATAATCCTCCTTGTATTCGTCCCTCACATCTCTTTTTGGGTTCTAATCAAGAGAATTCTTTGGATATGAAGCGA
>Ga0315293_10000937_pt1 | contig 27832 bp, 40 predicted proteins | sample YL17G13_20_MG_FD_203071 | JGI IMG/M metagenome (GOLD analysis project Ga0315293, IMG submission 203071) | Sediment microbial communities from Yellowstone Lake, YNP, Wyoming, USA - YL17G13_20 | ecosystem: Environmental > Aquatic > Freshwater > Lake > Sediment | place: USA: Wyoming | collected...
ATGTGGAGCAAGACGATTGAAGGATTCGGAAAGTTTGCAGAAGGAAAGGATGATGTCCTACTACTTATGCATACTGAGCCGAATCCAGAAACACCTGCATCAGAACCGAGAACAGATGCAGGATGGTCTATCTTGGATTTGCTCGTGAAGCACAAGCTTAATGGAAAGGCAAAGTTCACCATCACCAATCCCTCCGTCACTGGGAGATATCAGGTTGGGCCGAAGCAGATGAATGTCTACTACAACATGATGGATGTGTTCGGGTTCCTCACTGGAGGGGAAGGGTTTGGGCTTCCATCACTCGAGGCACAGTCAGCAGGTTCAGTCCTTGCGACAACGAACTACACGACAGGCCCGGAACTGTGCGGAGATCACGGCTATCTGGTTGATGTTGCTTCGAAGTGGACAGGGAGCATCGGGATAGAATGGGCAATAGCGAATACCGACCACTATGCCAAAATCCTCGAGGAACTGTATTCCAACAAAGACAAGCTGAAGGAAAAGCAGAAGCAGGCCCGAGCATTTGCAGTCGAGAACTACGACTGGGAAACGAAAGTCTGCCCGATGTGGGTGAAACTGCTCGAGAGTTTATGAGGTGATTCGATGGGAAAAGGAGAAACAGACTACGTTGTGAGATACAATCAGATTGAGAGAACATTCGACACTTGGCTGAGAACTGTGAAGTTCTTGGCAGGAATCAAGATAGGGGCAATCAAGGGAGAGATATCTATCACTAAGGTTAGGAGAAAATAAAAAAAGAAAAAGAGATTTCTCAGACTACTTTGAAGTAATCTGCGTGTCCGTTTATTCCTATGCCTGCTGGCACAGCTTTCTTGCTTGGTGTCACTGTCGTCTTGAAGAATTCTTCGACAAAAGGCACGACTGCCTGTGTCCAGACCGCATAGGAAGTAACGAGCAGTAAAGCAGCAAGTGCCTCTCCGCTCGGGGTTTTCCCAAAGGCGAACTCATAGACAACAGCGACTCCGTTGTTTGCGATGACCACAGTGGCAGCGACTGTGACTGCTTTTGCCACGATGTGTTTCACAAGTTCCTTTATTTTTTCCATCATTTCCATTCACTCACCCCATACCCCGCCGATATGCGTGTCCCAATAAACTCTGGAATTGTCCAGTAGCAAGCGCACACATCGGGCAGAGAGTAGTCCGGTATTTGACAAACCGCAGGAGTATAATATTTTCCAAATCCATATTTCGTTCTTGTTTCCCAGTAGCAGGGATACTTGGTCAGGAACTGGTAGTCGGGCATGACATCAGCGCAAGTGAAACCATACTTTTTTGCAGGAGTGCAGTTGAAGAGGGGCCTGCTGCAGTTCTCCAGCTTTTTCAGTTCCGACCATAGCACAGAATTCTCGACGGAGAGATTTCTTATTCTTTCGACCATTATTGCCCTTTCCGCTATGGTAGCAGACAGATTTACCTCAAGTGCCGTTAGGTTCGCTGTGAGGTTAGGGCAGTCCGGGCATGGAGTGGTCTCGGATTGGGGGTAGCTCGGGCAAAAGCAGCCCCCCATGCCCAGACTAAGCCCTAGCAGCACGAATATGCTTAGGCCCGAATTTCTCAACAAGTTTCCCAAAGGTAACACCCTTCTATTTCATCTACCACCGTTTCAGCATTAAAAATTATCTCGTGTTCCCAATAACGCAGAACCAACCAGCCGTTTTTTTGTAATATTTCTGAAACTTCTTTATCTCTCGGGATGCCATTAGGATAATTATGCCAGTAGTCCCCATCACAAAAAACTGCTATTTTTTGTTCAGGTAATATTATATCAACATTTGCCCCCAAAACAAATTTATTCGAAAGAAAATTTATTTCTCTCTTACTAAGTTCCGTTTTAACTAACCTTTCAATTTTTGTGTTCAAAAAGATTTTTTTAAGACATCTCCGTTTATCATATCCTTTTGTAAAGCCTAAGTTGTTTTTGATTGGTTTTCCTTTATTTGATATCGATATCTTTTGGCGAACTTCTAAAGGTCTAGGTTTTCCTTTTCTTGATTTCCCTATTTCTCTCATTCTATTAATATACTCAATTTTCTTTTCTGGATGTTTTTCAAAGAGATTTCTCATAATAAGACTAATCGGAAACTTATGACCTTTTATAAACCTTCCTGTTTCATCTCGATTTTCCACGTTTATCAACCTTTATTTTTTCTACTAGCTTTCCGAATTCTATTCCAGAACGAATTTTCCACATATATTTCGAGTTGAAGGCATAGTAAGAAGTGTATTCAGGGTGGCTTTCCAGTGTAGTTAGCGGAGCAGAATAATTGACGTATCTTTGAGTAGCTTCTATGAGCAGTTCTTTTGAGTCCTTAGATGGCTTGTAAGCTCCGTAGCAATGCCCCGTTTGTCCATACATCCCAAGATGAACCCTCGTTTTGTAGATAGGCACTCCGCACTTATCACAGAGAGATTTCCACAGGATTGCAAGGTCCTCACAATCTCCTTTCTTGAGAGCGATGGTTTCCTGTGGGAACTGCCAAAAGTCATTCCAGGGAGTTCCAAAATAATCGTCAGGCCGATAGATGGCTCCGAGCCCTGCGTCAGCGCCTATCCATGACCAACACGCTCCGACGATATCCTTCTCAGTCTGCGGGTGGAAGCGGTTAAAGATTTGGGCTTTCGCTTCGTTCAGGAGGTAAGCATCCGAGAAGATGAACTCCTGCGGATACATGTCGAGGTAAGTCTTTTTGCTGTATTCGTCGAAGATATACCTCTTCTGATAATGCTCCTGCGTCTTCGGATAATCGCTATCGAACAGGTTTGAGTCTGTGCTCATGCACTGTGAAAGCTGCCCGGTGATGTCGTTTATCTGCAAGTCTTTTGCCTTATTGGAGTCCTGAAGTTGAGCGACCAACTGGTTCAACTGATTGCTCGTGTTGGCGCATGAGTCGCTCAGGTTCTGATAGTAAATGAGTTTCTTCGAGAGTTCCGTTTTGTCGAGATTGGTGTTGGCTAAGATGGCTTGCAGGCTGTCCTTTTCCATTCGGAGCTTGATAAGATTGTCGGAAAGACTGTTGGCGAATTCTATTTCTTGGGAGCAGATTGTGCTCTTGAGTTGTTTTAGACACATGTTCACACAAGCTCCGGAGATGGCGATACAACTCTTACGAGAGTTTCTAATTCCACATCTACTTCTGGTTGAGTTAAAGTTTCCTTCGTTATAGCAGCTTTCGTTGTGGCACTAACCACCGTGTCATCCGCAGTAATGAAACCATGTTTGACGGCGATTGCCTTCACTAAATCTTCCATGCTATACTCACTCATACGATCACCTCTATTGCCTCATGATGTATCCGATGTTCCTAAGCAAGGGATATCCAAAATTTGTTCCAGTGTTGTCGTTTGTGCAGACTATTTTGCACTTTCCACGATAATCAGTAGCATCAAAAGTGTAGAGAAAAGGATATGTGGAAGTGTCGCTTGTCGCCAAATTTGCACTGTCACCATAAGTTTTTGTCACATAAGCTGCCCCGTTATCATCTGAAAAAGATGGGGCTGCGCTGACAACTGCACTTGCAAATGGGGCGTAGATACTAGAAACCAAAGACACTGTTCTGATGTTTTTGGTTCCAGTGGTGTTCGATACCGCAAAGATTATGTCAGAAGTGCTTCCCAATCCGCTTGATAAGTCATAAATCCTAAAGTTTGTTGGAGACGAATAAGAAGCTATGCAAGTTCCTAAACAACGAACATACCAGGTTGCCGCAATTCCAGCGATACTGACTGAACCATAATAAGTTCCATTTGTATAAACATAAGCAGTTGTTCCGCTTATCCAAACATCACAGACATAAGAAGCCGTGTTTCCTCCTCCTGTTCCCGTAACTGTAACTAAATCTACTTGGCTTCCTCCTGCACCAGTTACGCTAGACAATTGCAGTTTGAATGTTGCCGCAACATCTCCCACAAAGAAATAAACAGGTATTCTGAAGTATGTGATACTGCTACCACCAGTTCCCCAATTAGTTTTAGAAGTAACTCTACCAACTGAACCTGCTCCTGTGATATTTGCAACTATCGCCCCATATCCAGAAGACTCTGTTATAGACCCCCCAGTTGTAGAAGTATCCCACTTTACTCCATCCAAAGACCCGTCATCACAGTCATCGAAAACATTAGAGCAAGGAGGGGCCAAGTAATTCAGATTACAGTTTTTCCAGTCATAGACCGATTTGTTTGTATTCGTGTTATCAACATAAGTCAGAGTTTTAGCTGCAGAGGCTCCATACATATCCTCAGTAAAAGCAATGACTATCGTATTGTTTGAAACAGTCCCATTGGTTAATGCTCCATGACTTGCCAAGTAAATAGAATTTTTCAACGTTAGACCAACTAAATCCATCTCAGCCTCATCCATTCCGTAAGGTTGGAGCACATCTCCAGCTACATGAACTGTTCCTTCTCTTGCCATTCAAATCACCCGTTATTCACCGTCAACGTGACGACGAAGTCTATTTCAAACGTGCTGTTTTTCGTTATGCTCGTTATGATGTTCCGGCTCCCCATCGTTCCTGCAGAGACTGCTGTGTATAATCCAACTTCAGTGAAGGAACTACCATTCCCAACAGCAGAGGACATCACGAATTCCATGTCGACCTTTTTATCAACGCTCGAATCAGATGAGGTTTTAGCAAGACGAAGGATTTCAGCGCCTAAAGCTGAATCAGCTTCTGTCTCGGCGGTAGTTCCTGACCCGCAAGCAAGATGCGTGAATGCTGTATTGAATGCAGTTCTTATCGAGTTCAATCCACCAATTACGAGCATGTTCTCACCTCAATAAACGTCAGTAGTTACCGTTGTCCATGCACTGCGATAATCCCCCAACAACGGCTGAGGGGACTGGGTTCCGAGTTTTCCATTCACTGTGTGGCCAAGCACGAAGGAATTGTTGATGGCTCTAGTCTTCGTCACTATCTGGGTTATCTTGATTTCCGACGGCAGGGGAAGAAGATAAAGATAAGTTATGACATCCCCTAGCGGAGCGCTTAGTTGGACATTCGTGTCCTGCTGATTTTGAAGTGCTTTTCCAAGCACGTCTCCGTCTGCCATAATCACACCGCCGAAGCAGTCTGGATATCCTGTTCCATTTCCAAAGATGTCTGCCATCCGTCTTTCCCGATTGAATGGGCAACTGTTTTCAATCGAAGCAGAATTGATTTGTCCGGGGATATCGTGTAGCCCATCGAAGGCACTATCAGTTTTATCAGTTGTCCTTGCGTGTATTTAAGGGTTCCTTTAGCTAGGTCAGCATTCGCTCGGTATTGTGCTTTACCATTTTGACGGATAAGCTCGCGGCCATCCCGCTTTGCTTCATACTTTGCTTCCTTCCTGATTGCTGCTCGAAACTGGGTATTGTTCGTGCAGGTAACAGTCGAACCTGCTGTGAAGACTGGGGCATCTGGGTCGTTCTCAAGAGCAGTGAAGTGAGTCGTATAGTTGTAGGCCGTCGGATATGCTGAGTCAGTTGTGAAGTTTCCAGAGTTGAACTGGCGCTCCTTTGCCATCAGGTCTTCTCCCTTTTGGTATTGTAGATACTTCCAGCGAGTTCCAATCTTCCCTGCGCTTTCTGCGTCGATTGCCCAAGTGTAAATCCCAACTCCTTCCGGGTCCTTCCCACAGTGGATGATTGCAGCGTTGAAAGCATCAAAGACACCCTTCTCGAGCTTTAATCTCGTGTAGTCATATCCCTCGATAATCATGTCATAGGTTCCAACTGTCGAGGTCTTTTTCTGCCAAACAAGATAGTTCTTTCCGTCAACATCTGTTCGGATGTAGTAATAGAAATCGCCAACTCCTGTCTGGGCTTCAGTTGAGAGTTCTTTTATCTGTTGATAGACTGGCCGGTATGCAGAACCGTAACTGATGGTCTTGAAACCACTTGTAGGATTTGAAGCATCCCAATAGACCTTTCTGTAGTTTCCAGCCAAAGTAGCCGAATTTAATCCATTCATCCTATCTAATTGAGCTTGGATAATGTCAGGAGATGTATGTTGAGAATCTGTCATGAGATAAGTTGCAGGAAGAACAACCCGGAGCAGTTCTTCAGCAACGTTGGCTCCAGTCAATACGAGTGATCTCCCACCACTTCCTGATTCGTATGTCCACTCTCGAATTACTCCATCGAACATGAACTTGCTGTCAAAAGAGGATGGTTCCGGGCCATTCCAAACGTAAATCCTTATTCTGTCATCAATCCCAAAGTAGTCACTTCCATCTGTGTTCATCCTATATTTCGAGCGAAGTGTGGAGGTTCTATCGTCTTTACATTTCAATCGAAGTGTGAATGTATCATTTTTTGTTTCTATTCCTGCATTAGACGAAACATCAACAGCGTCACTGATGTCAGTTGAATCAGCATCCCAAACTCCGCTAGAGCCCTTCTTGAACCACTGAACACGAAACTGCGGAAGGTCGTTTCTCATATTCTCGTCTCAACAAGGCTAAGCTTTCCTTTGACAACTTCTCCGTAGTTGTCGGACATAACATCACGCTCGAACTGGGCTTGCAGAACTTTCACCGGGAGGCCATTCGAGGTATAGACCTTCGGATTCGTTGTGTGGATTATCTCAGTGTTGTTAATGAGTGTGTTTATCGGAGTTGTCACTGTAGTTGTTGGGCCAAGATAATCTTTTAGGAAGTAAGTGTTCGGAACCATGAGCAAGTCCCATAAGATTTTGAAGGTGAGACCAACTACGACGTTTCCATTCACCGTCTCCTGTGCGAGAGGATTGTAAAGCTTGAGAGCGAAGTCGATGTCAATCTTCGGATTATTCAAGCCAGTGTATTGAACTCTCTCTTTTCTGTCGTTGAATGTTGTATTCGGAGCTAGTATTTGATAGTCTCCGGCTGCAGGAGTTGTTCCTGAATTCAGAGTCAAAACAGTTGCCGTATTGCTTGCGATTGAAGTATGTGTGGTTCCAACGGAGTCTTTCAATTTGTAGTATGCCCATTGATTAGTAATCCAATTCTTAGAACTATCTGTGAGGGAATTAAATGCCGTTGCAGTTGAAGTTCCATCTTCAGCGACCGAACTCGCTTCGATAACCTTGGGGTATGCAGTCCGTTGGTCTACGACATTCCCAAATCCGAATGAGATGTTTGTGGCCTGCAGGTTGATGAAGTTTCCACTTGCGACCTTGTAGTTTGAGCCTCCAACATCAATTCCATAAACGTCTCGAAGCGTTATCACATATACGTCTGTTGTCATTCAATCACCTACACTGGAGTAATCCCATAAGCCCTAAGTGTTCTTTTTATTGTCTCTTCGACTTTAGCACTTACATCCTCAGCGATCTCAGTAGAGCTGTCAGTTGGAACTCCAGTGATGTTTATGTTGATGTTTCCCATAGTGAATCCACCAGACCCTAAGGCGTTAACCTGATTTTTGTTCAGGACAACTTCTCCTTTGTGGACTACTGCCATCCCGCTTTCCAATATTTCTCCTCCTGTTGCTAAAGTGGGAATCGTCACATCTAATCCAACTGGGATGGAACCGATTTTCTTTCCGGCTATGAACACATCCTGCCATTTGATGTTGAATTTTATGCTCTTTAATTTGTCCAGAACCGACATCAAGCCATTCCAAAGCGAAGTGGCAAGCTGAACTCCTGCGTCGAAGAAAGTGGAAAGTGTCCCTAAGAATCCTTTATCCCGTATTGTATTTATCACAGTAGCTGCAGCGTTGGCCAGCAACAACAGCATGCTTTGGATTCCTGAGAGGATTCCTTTTATGATGTCAATACCAAACTTCAGGAAGTCTGGAAGGTATTGTCGTATCCAATCCAGCGCATTTATCACTCCTTGCAGTATGGCTGCAGCGAGAACAGCAAGGATTTCAATTATCAACGATGGGAATGTGACAACCAAACCTAGTATCTGGTCAAGCACATACGCAATCGCATCAAAAACACTATTGAACACTTTCCCTGAGTTTGAAATTGCCATGTTGAATGCTGTCCATATCCCGACAAGTATCCCCACCGGGAGAAGCAATTTAGAGAGGACTCCTGTGATGAAGGCAATAGCCTCGCTAAGTCCACCAAACTTCAAGATCAAGAGTATCCACAAAGATAGAATTGACGAGAAGAACACTAGCAGTTGGCCGATGGTGAACATGAAGATACCCAAAGCAGAACCGCCGAGAATTATTCCTGCAGCCAACTGCGGGTTCAATGATACCCATTCAGAAATTCCTTCAATGATGTTCATAAGCATAGGGAGGAACGGCTCGATGGAACTTGCAATCGCATCTCCAATTGAGAACTTCAGATACTCGAATCCTGCACTGAGGATAGTCAATCCTTTTCCTGTTTCAGTCTGGGCCTCAGTGATTTTCATGAACGTTCCGACTGTGTCTTTTAGAAGTCCTTCAAACGTTCTCTTTAACTGCATCCCCATGAACATAGTTCCTAGACCAAAGAAGAGCATGCTGTGTTGGACTGTCCGGAGCGAATTGGAAAGCTTGGCCATGCTCGGTTCTGCCTTTCCTAAACTTCCACGAAAATCTTCAGCAGCAAAATCAATTCCCTTCAGAGCATAATTCAATCCTCCTGCCTTTCTCGTGGCTATCTCTACTGCTCCAACGAATTGTCCTGAAAGGGAATCTCTCAGTTGGGTAACACCATCTTTAGTCACGGTGGCAGTTATCCCCAAGTCCCTCAAGTCAAAAACTGTTTTCTGGATTGAAACAGCTTTGTTGATGCTTTGGAGTGATTTAGCCACGCTATCCAAAGATGCAGTTACTACATCGGCCCCGGATATCCCAAGAACAATTTCGATTGATTCACTTGCCATTATCTCCCCTTCTTCCTTGATTTTCGCTCCATCTCCTTTGCGTTCTCCGAGAGTTCATACATCATCGTTATGAACGTCGGAATCGGCATCCTTTTTATTGTGAAGATATCCCACCCCGTCTCATACATCAGCAGGGATAGATTCTTCACTACGGCTTCTTCCTCTTTTTTCTGTTTCCCGAATCTCGGGAGAACGTTACTGAAATGAGGGTTTTACACCCCCTTCGATTTTCTTTTGGAACTTTCCAAGATTGACCTCGAGTATCACAGGCAGGAGGTCGAAGAATTTATAAAATGCAAACTTTTTCAGAACTTCATCGTTCTCATCAGGAACCGCTCGCTTCAAAGTGAGATAGACGACTTCTCTGAGTGCCTCGACAGCATCTGGTTCTATCTTACTCATGTCGATATCGCTTGTTCCATCTTCCTTCTGAGTGATTGCTGATTTTATTTTAAGCGCTCTCATGAAGAGAGGCAACTCATCCAGCGAAAGCGGATTGAGTTTGACTACTTCATCTGATGTCCCATCTTCAGCTTTCATGACATAGTCTACTGGCTTACCCAAGAATCTCTCCAATCTTCCCATCCTCAACACCTCTCGTTTGCGCCACAGCCCTTTTTTCTGACAACGTCATGGGCTTTGGCTTTTCCTTGCCATTCGTTTCTAACTTCTCGATTCTTCCCTCGAGCAGGTTCATCTTCTCTTTCAGTTCCGCGTAGTGAGCGTATGTCTGAGCCAGTTCCATGAGAGTCATAATGGCAACGGCCATCTTTCCCCCGGCGACTTCTTTCGAGTATGTGAGGAAGTCCTTGTAGCTCTCTGCAGGCATTCCCCACACTTCGAAATTGATAGTTCCGGGCCTAGACGGAAAGAAGCGCTTCGCATCAGTGCCATTCGTCTCTGGATCAGGTTCCACTTATTTCACCTAAGTGTAGGTCGTCAATGCGCTCACACCGTATGTCACGACAGACGCTGACTCAACTGCTACGTTACTTGCAGAACACTTGAAGCTGACATCAACCTCAAAGTTCCCGTCTGCTTCGAGTTTCTCGTTCACCGTGACTGCGTATGCGTCAGCGAACACATATCTCAAGCAGGGGCCAGTGATTGCAGCCTCTCCATAGTCGTAGGTTGTTCCTGCGAACAATGCGTCTGTAACTCCATCCTTCACCAGAAGGATGATACGATACAGGTCTCTTGTGCTTGCGGTTCCGCTCACGAGGATACCACCAGTCGTAGACTCAGTCGTGTCTACTGTGCCTCCGGCCCACATCTGCCGGAACAAAGTGTCCATCGTCAAAGCAGTGAAGCTGACTTCAATCTGCTCTGCCCTCAGTTGCTTCGTTATCGTGTTGTTCCCGAAGGTGTAGATGTCTTCGGTTCCTCTATCCCCGCCTCCGATTTCCATGCTCATTATCTTTGCAGAGAAGTTAGCGGGGTTTGTGTCCCCCTTCCTGCAGATGGAAACGAAAGCCTGCGTTCCATACCAAATTGACGGTAGTGCCATGTTCTCAATCCTCCTATAGTTGTATTCCTAAGCCTACATCCGCTCCTCTCGAGCGGATAACTCTACTCGTTTTCGCTTCCATGAAGCCCCTGAACCTTCTCGCAACTTCGTCTCTTGCCTTTCGCATGTATCCTTTTCCTGCTGCTCTGTTGACGTGATGGGTTCGGATTATCTGCCCACCAGGAGCCGGGAAGACCATGACATTGTCGCTCACGATCTCCCTTCTACCACGTTCAACTGCAGAAGCATAATCAAACCCTTCCGGGCTGAATGAACTTGCGACTACGGCCCACTTGCCTATTCCCAGTTTCTCGGTTCTTATCCCTTCCGGGCTCCGCAAGCCGGGTGAACCGTCACTTGGCCAGTTAGTTACCAGACTGCCTATCAGATTCCTTCGTGCGATGCGAGCAGTGTATTCCGCTATGTCGTGGACATCCATTTTGGCTAGCCCGGAGCGTGTTCCACGCAGGTTGTTAAGCGCCCTTTGCAGTCCAACAGTTTTGATCGTTATCATACTTCATCCCACTTGTAGCTGATTGTTATCGTTCCTGTATATAGAGCAGTGTTATCTTTAAGGACAGTGAAATCCAGACCAGAATGGTCGATGTTCCTCCCAAAGAAACCTTCAGCAGTCATGCTCGAGTCCCCATCAACGACTGCCTGCCGAATAGCATCACAGAGGGTCCGGACTACAGATTCCCGTTTGTCCCAGACTTCGATTGTCGAGAGGATGATGACTCTCTTCCTTCGAATGCGAAGAGTGTCCTCGCTGATTCTCGGCATGTGAACGATGATGTATGGAAAACCAGTTCCTTTGATGAGTTCTGTTGGAACTCCGTCGAGAACTTTCGTAGTAATAGCAGCGACTGTTGCGTTATTATAGATAAGCGTTCTCAGAACGCTTTGCCCATTTTGCAGGATTTGGTTGTAGTTTGCCATATTCAAGCCCCCATAAGGGTATTCTTCTCATGGAAAACCACGAGACAGGCTAGACGATTGTTGCTTTTTGAACCGCTAGGTTCTGCAACAGAGAGTTTATCTGCGTCTCTCTGCCGGTTTCCAGTTTCATCATATTTGCGACTATGAGCTTGCAGACATACTTTACTTCGTCAGGAACCTTTTCCAAAATTCTGTAGGCCCCTGCAGCCGGGGTAAGAGTAGTGTCCAACGTAAGTGCCGTTGCTGTGTTCGAAAGTATCTGGTAAGTGCTTCCTCCTGAATCCTGAAGGATGTTGTCGATCCACTGGTTGACGGTCCACGTCTTCCCGGTGTCTGTGAGCGTAGCAACTCCGACTGAAGTTGATGTGCCAGTTGTGGAAGTGTCGAGCCCATAGGTGTAGCTGACCTTCACATTTTGGTATCCTTTTGAGAATGCTGTGACTTCCAGATTGGAATAGACAGCAGTGTTAAGCATCAATTTTCCTAAGTCTTCATAGAGCAAAACCTTCGACGTAGTGACTGTGGTGAACACTCCGTTCAGGTCGTGATCCACTGAAAGCGCTGTAAGGGAACGAACATCGTTCTTGTCGAGATAAAGAACAGTTGTTCCATCGCCGTCATACATCTCGTCTGTGACGACAACTTGCCCACGCCAGTATTTGTGGGTCTTCCTGTCGATTATTCCAGAAGCAGCTTTGAGCATCTCAGTAACGGCAGTATCAGAAATTTCGGTGGTTTGCACTCCCGTAAAGTTTCGGACTTCCGTTATCGTTGCATACTTGATTTGTTCTGCCATTTAAAAAACCAAAAAGGGGGCTTGCGCCCCCCAGGTTATCCTTTGTCCTCAGACTAGGACATCTTCGATGATGCACACGGAGTTCGGGTATTTCACCGTGAAAGCTGCCCTCAGGTTTGCCTGAAGTGTCCAGCTATCTGTGGTGATGTTGTACATCTTGTTGAACTGCATGTCCCTTCTCTTTCCGAAGATACCGCAAGCATTTGCCTCAGCCACAATCAGGTCTGTGCAGGTTGTGGTCGTGCTCTTGGTCACGGTTGTGCTCAAGGCATTTGTCGGAACCACCTGCAATCCCCAGATAGTGCCTACTGCACCAGTCTTCAGGATTGGGCTTCCAAACATTGCCTCATCGAACAGATACCTTCCGGCGCTGTCCGTGAGCTTCCTGACAACGTTCAGGGTCCTCGGGTGGATGAAGAGGTGGCTCGGGTGATGCCCGTCAACTTCACACTCCTTTACCGCATCAGCTATCTTGGCGATGGTTATCGCTTCACCAGTGGTCGTTGCTGAAGTCACTTTGTTCACGTCTGTGTTCTCCGTGAAGCCAGTGAACGCAGACCCGGTTCCTGTCAGAATTTCCTGATCAAGCTTCAACGCAAGGTCTTTCGCCATCTGGTTCATGATGACACCCGCAATCGCAGGGTCGCTGTCATCCAGAAGTTCGCTCGAGAGCGGAACTAGCGAAGCAAACTTCTTGGTGTCCAGGGTCAGTCTCCCAAACGCCAGGTCAGCAGCAGTTATCGTAGCATTCTCAGCCACGATGTATGCAGTTGAGCCAGTGGTCACGGTTGGGAAATACATCAAATCCCTAGCCATAGCTACCTGTTCAAGCATGGGTAGCGACACGGCCTGTTGCACAACTTTCTCGTAGACTTGCCTTGCAAACTCTATCGGGACCATATACCCTCCAGCAGTTGCAGTCGCTTCATTAAGCGCCTTTAGAATGTCCGGCATATTTATCATCTCCTCCTTGTTTTACTTAGAGCCTCATGAAACCGCTTTCTATCGCAAGTTCCCCAAGACTCATTTTTTTCATCTTCTCTTTCATCGCTTCATCGTCACTCTTGCTCACAACGTTTTTCTCCTTCGGCTCAAGTTCTTCTATCTTCTTCAGTAATTCCTTTTCAAGCACGTCTTTCTTAGCAAGATTCTCCTTCGCCTTCATCAACTCATCATACTCTGCCTTCGAGAGTGAAACAGTCTCAACCTTTGGTTCCTCCTTCTTTTCGACAGGAGGTTCTACTTTAGGTTCGAGCTTCTCGACGGGCTTTGCGTCATCGAGTTTCTGGATAGGAGCCTGAACTTCAGGAGGTTTTTCCTCCTTTTTCAAATCATCTTTTGATGTTGCAGCTTCAGAGACTTCATCACTTATTACCATAGCGTTGTGGACTATCGCCATTCCAACACTTGAAGCAGCCTGATAAAGGGTTGCTTTTCCCGTCTCAAGTTGCGCTCTAGCAAAACCTTTCACTGAACCAAATCGAGAAACTGCCACCTTCAGGTTTGGGAGGCTTATTACTCCTACAGCATCCCGGTAAGGAAGAGCCCTAGCTACCGTCTTTCCTGCTTCGTTCCTATTTATCAACGCAAACGAGGTATCTGGGAATTGCCCAATCTCAACCTCAGACCAGACATGCTTCTCTATGTCGTTTTCTACTTTTTTCTCAATGTCTTCGGAAGCATCCCTCTTTGCAACACTGAATATCGCTTCCGGGTTAGCAGGCCGGTCAACAAGACTGATTTCGTTCAGCTTGTATTTTGTGACTTTGTTAACGTTCTTTTTCAACTTCTCGTCGTAGTAGGGTTCATCCTCAACACGCTTCCCACCTATGGAGAAGCCTTTGTAGACTCCCTCAGCAACCTTCTTCCACGCATTGTCGTCGACTATCTTGGCCCCGATGTAAAGGCCCTTCTCCGTTGTCTGGAGAAGCGGAGCAGTTCCGACTGCAGATGCTTGATGCATCTCACGGATGTTCCTCCACTTTGAGTATTCCTCGAGCGCTGCGGAAGTAGCTTCTTTAGTGACTATCTCGTCTTGATTGTCTAGGGCATCTGTGGTCGCATACCCATAGACCATCCTGTTCTCGTGGTCAACCTTCGAAATTTCTCCGAAGAAAACCAGGTCGTTAGCATCAGCAAGTTTCATTACATCGCCTCCCAATTCTGTTTTTTTCTTTTCTTTTGCAGTCCTGAACTCTTCCGGATGGTCCACTGCGTGCTGTGGTGTCATCCCGTATGCGTGCATGAAAGAAGACGTGCAGATCGCATAAGCTCTGTCCTCGCTCTTCCCTTGAGCCTTCAGGTCAGTAACGCAAGCGTCGAACTCTTTTGGCATTGATACCACTCCATGCTAACTCATATTTAAAACTATCGGTTCCCGAAGAAGAGATTGCCCAAGAAAAGGATTATGGTTATGAGCCAACTTATGAGGCCTGCAACCCCGGCCCACGCAAATCCTTTGAGGCTTCTAATCTCGGCTTCTACATTTTCTACCCTAACTTTGAACTCGGAGAAATTGTCCAGTTTGTTTTCTATTCTATCCAGACGTTCCATTATCTGTGCGTGTTCCTTGTCGTTTTGGGTCTGAAGGACATCTATCTTTAAGCACAATTCTCTCGGTGTTGATTTTCCATTTGGCATTAAACCATCTCCTATTTATTCACCATAGTTTGATATACTACATACAGTTCCTCAAAGGTATTTTTATCGAGACTTCCAACATATCTGTCTGTTAAAGTCCCTAAGTATTCGGCTTCACATATCCCTTCGCTGTTGGTAAAAAACCGTTTCTTGGAATCAATTGTAGGTCTAAAAGCTAGGGACATCTGTTGAGTAACCATCTTGCTAGAAGTTGGGTCGAAAGAAGTAACCGTTTCATTTAACCTTTTAGCACTATCCAGAACGGGAATCGTTTCTGTCGCTATGTTTGCTCCATTTACTTTAACTGAAGTCTGGAAATAGTTAGCGTCAATTTCTCCTTTGGGATAAAGGACTGTCATTCGTCTATCTGTGGAGAAGTAATACCATCCTAATGCAATAGCTCTAAGGGTGTTTTCTTTTAGAATAGGACTGCCTGGATAAATCCAATTTGTATCGTAACTAATCCTTAACCAATCTAGACCTGCCGAATACAAGTCTGAAACGTATTGTTCTGCGTTCTTTGCATCTCCCCACCAAGCGTTTGTTTTGAGAGTAGTATAAAGCCCTAGACTTTTAGCATACATAATCAGAGCTAGCAAATTGACCATATCCAAAGTAGGCTCTCCCCCAGAGAAAGAAATAGTATCAAGTCCTACTTTTTTTGCTGAAGCGATATAATCAAAAGCTTCTTTGTAAATATTATCTATTCTAGATGGAGAACAGTTTATCCAGTCGTGGCAGATTCCTCTGTCTAGATTACAAGCTCCCGTAAGATACAACGCAAGTCTTGTCATACAGTTCCCCCGTTGTCCTCGAAATACGCCCATACCTTTGCCACTAATCTATCAGATGCGCCCCAATCAGAACTAATTATCGAATGTCTATAAGTTTGAGTTGTTTCTGTGTTGGTTGCTGAACCACCAATAGTAAAAGCTATCATTCCAGATTCCATCCACATCCCTTCTCCTGTGTCATAATAATAGCGATACCATCTGATTATCCAACTACTCAAATAAGCTGCTCCGTCTATGTATCTCTGTTGTCTGAAATAAGTAATCCAAGGAGAACCTGCTGCTACGTGAGCAGGGATATTTCCAACAAAACCTGGAACTCCTGGCTCAGTAATCCACATACCACATAGTTTATAAACGGGCAATAAATCTCCAGCATTTATGTATTGGTTTATGTTATGTTTTGCTATGTCCGAAACTGCGAGTAGAAGTTTCTTGTATCCTGCAATATCGCTTGCTTCATCGTGGAAATAATATACATCTCCTGCAGTTGTTTTTGTGCTTGCGTATCCTGCTCGTAAGTTTAAATTCGTAGGCAAACCAGAAGTAGTATCTCCTGAACCTACAGGTGCTCCTCGTATATTGAAAGGAGTTTGACTATAAGTATAGTGATTGACTGAATCTTCATAATACATTGCTAGTCCTTCTACTGGTGCTGCCATAAAATCACTCTTCTGTCCATTCTACCCAATAGGTCATACTGCCTCCTGTTACAGTTACTCCGTTTAGATTAACCGCCAAAACTTGTGCAGTTCCTCTCAAAACGATACATTGACCAGGTAAGTTTCCAAAATCATAAACTGTCATCTCGTTAGGAGCTACACTAGCAGTTCCAGAGATTAAAACCATTCCTGCCCTTACATTTCCAACTAAAGTTCCAGTAGTCGGATTTACCGTGTAGGATAAAACTGTAGCTGTAGCCTCCGCATTTCCGCTATCGTTTGGGACTGCTGTTGCCGCCGCAGAAGTTCCGCTTGAGTTTGCAGTTGAACGTTTAGCTAAAACGATATTAACCATTCCAGCAGTTGTTTGTGTTCCTGAAATACCTACTCTTAAAACCCTCACAGTTTTCGATGCTGTTCCTGTGATTGTAAAGACATCGGTAGCTGAAGCGGCAGGGGCTATTGCTACTGCCACAGCAGAATAAGTTGTTTTTGAGCTATCTACTTTTTCTATTGCAATAGGATAAGTAGTTGTTCCAGCTTCTACTGAACCTCCTGAAGCTCCACGTCTTAGATTAATTCCAGCTACATATTGAACTCCCCCTCCTGTGTCCAAGTCGAATAAAGTCGCAGGGTCTAAGAAGTTTGTTCCGTCGGTTAATCTGTCTGGGAAGAATGAAGCGGCTGTTTGTAAGGCAGGAGAAACGTTCATAGCTGTTCCGCTAGCCACTCCTTCAACTAGTAAGGCTCTTCTGCTAGAAATCCTGACTGGAGCAAACTGATTTTCGGTTACTGCCCCTGTGGAGGTATCGTCTAATTGCCCTAACATTCCTGCCGCCGCTACTCCTGTCCCTGTTGTGTTCATAGCATTGATTATCGATTTGGCTCTATCTACTGTGGTGGAGTTCATCAGTAAAGGAATTGCCCCGACAGTTGGAGTAGTTGGAGTTGCGCTAGCCGCATCAGCTAGAGCCGCCGCAGTAGGTAATTCTGTATCAGCAGTTACTGAGGTTATTCCTCCCGTCTTTAGATTTATGTCCAAAGCATTTGCAGTAGAGGTTAATAGATTTCCAGAACCGTCTGCTGTTCTCACTACCCCAATAACTTTAGTAGTTTCAGCTCCAAGAGTAGCCCCAAAAGTAGTGTTAGCGATACTCCCCGTTTTTATGTTGATATCCAAAGCATTACCTGTGCTTGTCAAAAGATTTCCGCTTCCATCGGCAGTTCTGACTACACCGATTACCTTAGTGGTCTCTGCCGCCAAAGTTGCTCCGAATGAAGTATTGGCTATGCTTCCTGATTTTACGTTTATGTCAAGTGCGTTAGCAGTTGAAGAGAGTAGATTTCCACTGCCATCCGCCGTCCTTACTACTCCTATTACTTTTGTGGTTTCGGCAGACAGTGTTGCTGTGGCAGTAACTGGGAAAGTCGCTTGGTCGCTAGCGATAACAACAGGATTGCTGTTCGCCATACTTGCTTGCCCTTTTGGTAAGACAGGATTGTATGACATTTAAATCACGCTCCAGTTCGTATTGTTCGAGACTATTGTGATAGAAACATACTGAACGCTTATTACTGCGGTTAAACTTCCCTCTATTGTTTCAGTTCCATTTCCATCAACGGTTACTGTATTAGCTGAACTATCTACCTTCTTGAATGTAAAGGTTGCGGTATTGCTTACTGCAGTAGGGAGATTGACAGTAATGCTTGCGCTAGTTGCATCACATAAGACCGTGAGATTTCCCGAAGTGCTTGTGAGATTTAAAGGAGTAGAACTTTGATTTTGGACAGTAGTGATAACTTGGTCTCCATCTACCATTCCTCTAAAGCCCGCATTTTTTGGGGCTATCTTTGCTATCAGGTCGATTGACATTATTTCGTCTCCACAACTGTTGCTCCTAAATTGCTATTGGTTGAACGCCACGCATAATAGTCTTCAGTCCATCCGTTGATATTTGTAACCGATACAGTTTCTGGGCTTTCAAATCCTCCTTCAAATCCACCTACCCAGAAAGTCGGGATGCCTAATCTTTTCGGGAATGAGAAGAGCATATATTCTCCTGCTCCCGTAGTTACTGAACTCCAAACTTGTGAGTTGTCATTTGTGATTGAAGAATTTGCTAGACCTTCAATATCAGACTCAAGGAAAGTGCTAGTCTTTGTAGTCTTCCCATAATATAGATTATCTATGCTCTGTGCTGAAGTAGAAAGCTGAAGGGATGAATTTCCTAAAGCAGATGAGTTAGAAGCATAGACTTTGTAGTTCTCTGGGTATCCTGCGCTGTTTGTTATATAGACTGTCTCTGGAGCTTTCATAGAACAGGCTATGCTGTTGAATAGAAATCCAGTCCCTCCATCACTTTCATAATCTGCTCCTGAAGGAATAGTTGTGTAGCTTGAAGGATAGGCAATTACTAGGTATTGCCCTGAAGTTGCATTGATAGACCTGCTAGTAGTGTAAGAGTTGGAAATCGAGCTTCCAGATAATCCTTCTACATCAGCTTCTGAAAATCCACTATTCTTAGTTGCTACTCCCCAATAGATGTAGTTCCTGAAATAGATAGCTGATTCGGCGGATGTTCCGCTTTCTGCTCCCTTGCTTGCGTGTAGAGTAAATTGAATGTATTTGTCCTTAGCAGAAGGATAGGCGGTATTCTCTGCCGAAGTCCCAGAAGTGTAGGGGGTTGAAAGAGTCAAGTTGCCTCCCCAAGTGACACCGCCATCTGAGCCGATTGAGATGTAAGCAGAACTTGCAGGGCCATTTGTGTAGGAGGAAGTGAAAGCGATGTTTCCAGTTGTCTTCCAAGTTCCGGAGCCGATTAACTGCGTCGTTCCTTGTCCGTCATCGAATGAAGCGATTGAAAAAGCGAAGGTCGCATTGTAGACTGCAGGAACCCAGTTTGTTCCGTTCCACTTCAGGACATCATTTGAGACTGGAGCAGTGGAAGTCGTGTCAACGTCTGTAAGCGCATCTATCGAGCCCGGAGTAGAACCGGATGCATAGTAATCGAATTTCCCAGTGAAAGGGTTGAAAATGTATGGCATTACGACTTCACCACTGTGCTGATTGTTGCTTTGGTTGAATCAGTGTAAGTGATAGTGATCGTTTGAACAGTGGTCCCTCCTGCCCCCCCAGTTTTGAAAACGTAAGTGTCATGGGTAGCATCTTGAGTCAAACTCATGTAGTCCCAGATGACTTCGCCATTTACAGTCCAAGTTCCAGATTGGGATACTGCGTGGGTTGGGACTGAAGCCAAAGATACCGGTTGGGTAGCTTGCCAAAATGTTCCTGAGACAGGTTGTGTCGCCTGCCAAAAGGTTCCGGACACAGGTTGAGTTGCCTGCCAAAATGTCCCGGTTACAGCAACAGCATTCGTGATTCCAGTAAGTGTGGTCACTGTTCCTATGTTCCATGTTCCGGACTGGGTGACTGCGAGAGATGCGTTGATGACGTTGATTTGTAGACGACCTGAAGAATCTACAAGGAGCATCTGGTAATTAGAGCCATCTGTGCCGAGCGCAATCGTTCCTTTGTAAGATGCGTTGACAGCGATGTTGTCTGCGTATTGTTCCCCACCCCCACCTGCAGCAACATAAGTCCCTGCGGTATCCGTCAAGCGAACAGCAAGAGGTTTTGAACTCGCATAGTCAAGAACAGTGGCTTTGATTGAGGAGGTAACTCCGTCAACAATCGCTCCGTCTCCGGCCCCTCCAACATTGTATTCTGCCCCTGCAGTGTTGGTGAGGATAACTCTTCGAGCAGAAGTTGCACTGCCACCAATATTTGAATGATGCTCATCTTGCACTATATCTGATTCAGGCTTCACCATCGACGCTCACCCTCAGGTTAACTCCCCGGTCAATGCTAAGAAGCCGAACCGCAAAGGGGAGGTTTTGAGACTTGAAAGCCACAACGTCAAGCCCCTCTTTTGGGATGAGTGTTTTGTATTCTGATAAACCGTCGTTAAATCTCAATTCCAACTGAGCATCATCCTCCAAATACTGCACATTCGACATGTGGATTGGCGCTCCTTTGTGTTCGACTATCTTCTTGAAGTTCTCAAACGACACGGTTTTCACTTCAGATTTCTGCAGGTCTTTAAGTGACTTGGATAGGTTTTGGATTCTTTCCTCTACGGGAATCTCCTCTTGAGCAGGATTCTGTGAACCTACTTGGGTCCCGGTTGGATTGAAGCCACCGCTTTTTTCTGGGATGATGTCATATTCAGAGCCGAGGGGCCTCTTCCCAAGATACTGCCTCCCTTCGTTTATCGTGAGAACTGGTTGCCCTACCAACTTATTGATGATGTCTGCCTCTCTCGACTCATCCCTCTTGTAGGCACGATTGAAAAATATTTCAACGTCGCCAAAATCAGCGAACAGTTCGATGTTCAGCTTTTCCTCAATCAACTCCTGAAGGCGGTTGATCTTCTTGTAGTATCCTTCGCTCGATTCGATGAAACCCCGGTAATTGCCTTGAAGGTTTGATACGCGAGACGGAGGCATAGACCAGGCCATCAGGAGCCGTTGAGTGAAAATGTTCACCATGTTCTGAAATTCCATATCCTTATTGAGTGGATTGACTCGCTCCACCTTCACTTTTCCGGTGAAGACCATATTGCCCCTACCCTTCCCCTTTCTCTCTTTCAATCCAGCAACAAAGGTTTTGAAATTGTCAGAATTTGGGTTCTCATCTTCGAGAAGAAACATGAAATTCGGAGTCGCATCCTCTTGGAAATATTTCCCGGCGTAGTCCTTCGCATACCAAAGGCTTGCGATGTCGTTTAAGGATGATGTGAATGGAGTGAAGCCATAAACAGAATCTCCCAAATTCATAAGGGACAAGTGGATGACTTCATCAGTCTCAAAGCGAATGCCCGGAGCGGGAATATTTTCTGCTCGAGATTCGTAGCGAGGGTCATTCGGATTGACAGTTGAGTCGATGACTACTCCACTACCAGAACCAGTTCCACCCTGAACGTAGCCGGTGATATTTCCGTGAACATCATAGACGATTCTTATCGTCGAGGATTTCATGTTGAAAATCCGTTTTGGAGAAAACACATCCGGAGATTGCTTGAACACAGAAACAAGTTTTTCCTTGAGGATGTCGTCTCCTTTCTGGAGATTGTTCTCTTCGGCATATTTGTAAATTGCTTCCTTGACTTGTGCGACTGTGACTTTTGATTTTCCCAAGAAGCCGTCTCCAGTCGTGAGAATGTCAAAAAGCCAGGAATAGAGTTTCTGCCTGAATTCGTTTTTCTTCAGGAAAAACTCAACCTTCTTCTTTTTCGCAGATGAATTGGAATAGATTTCGAAACCTTCACCCAAGACATCATCAGTGATGGCGGTGAGAATCCCAACGATTTCAGGACAAAGCCGAATCCAACTATAGTGGTCCCTGATTTCTATTTTTCGGGTCTGCCCGTTCTCCTTGTTTGATTCGTCGTATTCACTGACATAATGTAAAGATACTGGGGTCGGTGTCGGAGGCATTGATATCACGTCTATCTAACTCATATTTAAAGCTATCGTTATACAAAAACAACAGAAGCGAAGTTCGAGTATTCTTCCGCAGCGTGAACGGCGATGGCTAAAGACATCACTGTGTCCTTGTGCCGGCCCAGAGATTCGTAAGTTTCCCGGCCATCTTTGACTCTGATTCCCATCTGCATCAGTTCTCCGATGAGAGTTTCGTTGTTTGGGATGGCGATCTGCCGGTTCCGCATCAGGACTTCCAAGCGTGACAAAATCAATTCCTTCGATTTTCTAGTCGTGTCAAAGTCTACAACTGCGGAGCGGGTGATGCCGGACTTCTGCAGGGCCTCAACATAGCCCTGCCCGAGCCCGGTCTTCTCAATCAGGATGCGGGTGTAGCCACCCTGTTGATGCAGGCTCTCAATCTCGTTTATCGAAAAGCCCTTGTGCCGGACTATATGAGAAACAAAGAGGGGAACCTTGTCTTTCTTCTTCACTTCCGTGATGACTGTGAAGTCTGCGTTCTTGTCACTGCTGACTGCGATGTCAATCCCAAGAAATTTAGAAGAGGTGAACTGGGTGTTCTCGTTGAAATCTTTTTTCATCTCGTTCCACAGTTCGATGCAGGGAGCGATGTGCGATTCGTAGGGGAAAAGCGCTGAGGAATCAGAAACTGGCCGGCACATATACTCACGAGCCCAAAGGTGAGCCGGCATTGTGTTCTGGATGTCACGAAGCTGGTCGAGACTGAAATGCTCCGGGAACTGCGGAGCCTTCCAGTCCCCCTTCTCATCAAGAATGACAGAAGGATAACTCATGGACTTGAAGGTCTCCTTATCCTCCAAGTCCGTGAGGAGGTCGGTGAAAGACATTGGTGTGCCAACAACCACATGCTTCCCTCGTTTCGCCTGGGTCGTCGGAAAAACGACAGAGTAGTAGGTTTTTTTCGCATATTCGATATTTGTTGTCTCATCCTTCAGGATATCGTCGCAAATCGTGTAGTTTGAGTGCTTTCCCCTAGCCCCATCCCCAAAGGGAATGCAGATAACCCGGTGGCCCTTTTTCACCCGGATTTGCGTCTCGGACCACTTGGTTTCATGAATGTTGTCAGGCATCAAATCTTCACGGAGGATAGGGTTTTCGGATATCTTTTCCTTGATTAAACCCATGATTTCAGTGGATTGCTCAAGGGAACCGGAGCAGATAAGGATGGTCTTGCGTTCCCGGCCATTGTATTTGAACATGATCCACAAAGGGAAAGCGACAGAAAGGATGGTAGTCTTGAAGTGGCCCCTGGCTGCCTTGATGTTGATGTGCTTGGAGCCATTCATCACAGCATCTATCCACTCCTCGTGTATCCTCCCGAGCTTTTGCCCCAGTATGCTCTTGCAGAAAGTGTCAAAATACTCTCGGGATAAAACTTCACCCATCTTGGATGCTTTCGTCTGGTTCAACTTTTCCACCAAATATCCGCTTTAGCTCGCTCTCGTTCTTGATGTCAATTAGGCCATGCTTCTGCAGGTCTTCGAACACAAAGTAGTTGTTCTGCTGGATGAGAGTGAGATGCTTCTGCTCCGCTTCCTTGAAGTGGTCGACGGATTTCATGAAAAGCTCCAACGCTTTGATGAGTTGGCCGGTTAGGAGGGCATAAGTCCGCAGGTCCCGCTTCTCGAGCGCCTGAGTCTTGACTTCGTTGACTTCACGCTGGAGGTTCTCGAGACGGGTCATGAAGTTTGAGGAGGAGAACATCTCGATGAACATCTTCTCACGAGTCTGGATGGCCTGCTCGTGCTCCTTGATTTTTCCTTTAATGAATTCCAAAGTCAAGGTGGTGGGGGAATACTGAAAAAGCGCACAATACTCATCACGGATGGATTCGGGCTCGAGGCCAAGCGCTGCCCGGTCAATGATGAATTTGTCGATGACTGTGCCGGAGTAGACGATTTCCATTCTGGAGGGTTGCGGTTCATCTTTTTCGTTTGAAGTCAATTTTCTCACCATGTTGTTTGTAGCACTTGAAGCACAAGCTTTCTCCACCACTGATGATTCCGGCAACACGATAGCAACGAGAGCAGTAAAGGAGGAACTCAACTGGGATGAAAGGATTGCTGCTAGTGCTTGATTGCTGCGGTTCGGTCATCCAAGTATGCTCGGTCATGTTCACAACCAATCGTATCGCTTGAATTCTTCGAAGATGAGGGCCGTCTGGTAAAGGTCGAGCGCGTTGTGGTAGAGAAGCTCATATTTCTCGTAGTTGTAAAGACGCTCCTTCGGGAGTTTCATAATCTGGGCGCAACGAAAGCCACTGGTGTTGCGGAAATACATAGGAAGGAGTGTCCTCATGCAGTAGTCTTTGGCCATGTAGCGATTCTGATTGAGGTCCTTCGTGGCGATTTCGTGGAGGTCGATGTGGTCAAAAACAATCTGGTCATGCCCGAAGTAGATTTCGTTCCGCTTCTCGAGAAAAGGGATGTCAAAGTATTTTCCGTTGTATGTCACGAGAAAATGCGTCTTGGTGTGTGCCTTGAGGAAATCGAAAGTGTCGAGCAAAAGGCAATCTTCTTTGTTGCTTTCTGCTGCGAAGAATTGGTGAATGCCCTTCTCGTCAAGAAAGCCGGAGATCGTGAGGCGGGCCTCTGTGTCTTCGAGGAGGCCGGTGGTTTCGAGGTCGAGGAACAGAGGGAGAAGGCCTTTGGCTTCCAAGTTTTTCAACTGTCCGCGTGGATAGGTTTCCATAATTTATCTCCGAGAACGGCAATATTCCCATTTGTCCCACTTTTCGTCTAAGACATCGTCGACCATGCACGAGATCACGCTCGACATCGTTGTTTTTTGGGTGATGCACTTTATCTGGAACGCTTGCTTTTTCTCGTCGGATATGTCGACAACAACTCTTCCCATGTGAAAAGTGATAAACTTACATATATATAAATGTTACTGATGTTTTGAATTTGGTGTAGAAACCGGCGATAGGCCTGTCTACAAAAAACAATCCGTCGAGGGAAACCCCCCGTATCCTTCGCATATTGTCAACCAAATCTGGACAATACCTTTATAAATATAACATACGTAATGGTAGTAGAAGAAAAATAAGAAACAAGAAGAACAAGAACAAGAAAGAACAAGACAACAAAAAACGAATATGATAATGATAACATAAGAAAAAGGAGGATTGAGAAAATGAACATAGATATAAGCGAACAGTCTTTAAATTGGCTGTGCCTATTAGAGGCCCAGACCGGTTTAAATTGGTCGGTTGAACGTCGAGGGGATAGGGTTTATTTGACAAGATAAACCCTGATTATTAAGCGACGTGAAGAATAAGGGAGATTCCAATAAGACTATACTAGGGTATATCAAGTAGTGCTTTATAGTAGTATATGTAGTATTGGGATGGGCCTTATTTTTAACGTCGTTTGATAATAAGGGTAATCCTTCGCATATTGTGTTTATTTAAAGTGAAATTAGACAAAAGCGAACAAAAAAGGTATGAGGTGAAAAGATGAAAGACTACATAGCTGTCATCGTTTTAAAGGCCGAATGCCCCGACGATGCAACAGAATTAATCCACGACTATCTCGGGACAGAAACCGAAGTTAGGGTCCTCGATGTTATGAAGGACAGTAGGTTGAGAGTTTGCCCAGAATGCGGAGGGCAAATTGAAATTTCAGGCGGGAACATCAACCACGTTTCGAGGGTTTTTGTTGTCCTTCGATGCGAATGTTGTGGAACCTGCTACCTGAAATCGAGAGGTGATTGAACGAAACAAGACATTTGCCCGAAATGCAAAAGCACACGAGTCAAGATATCCAGAAACATCCAGAAGGATGAGCAGACCGGACAGAAAGAAGTAGTCAACTGGGAGCTTTCCTGTCCAGACTGCGGTTATGAAACGGAGGATTGATTGAAATGCCGAAATGCCCAAAGTGCGGAGTGGATATTCAGTATCTTTCTTATCGCCAGCTCGGGACCCTTTTTTTTGATGTCCGGCTCGATAGCAAAGCAGTAGGCCTGCAATATGACAGGCAGGATGACGAGAGCAACGACGAAGGAGTATTCGGTTGTCCAGACTGCGGAGAAGACTTGTTCGAAGGATATAATTGCAGTGAAGATGCCCTCACTTTTTTGGGGGGAGGCAAGCAAGAGAAATTGGAGGTGAAGGAATGAAAGACGACAAAATCGAAAGATGGAAATCGGAGTTCTTGAAGCTCCCAAAGCACAGGCAGGAATCAATAATGAACATCATCCGGCTTATGCTCGACAGGGATATGTTTCAGGAGTGCGCTTTGTGCGGACAGGATATCCACAAGCAGAGCAAGCGGGACCAGATGAATGCTCTCGAAATGGAACACGGAATCTGGGTATGTAGAGGATGTCAGGAGGCCATTTACCTGAAATGGAGTGAATCCCCATGAAAGGATACGACTTCAAGTGCGACGAGTGCGGACAGCACATTGACTTCGAGTTTCGTGTTGTTGGAGACAAGACTGGTGATGCCACAATCGAAATCGAAATCTTCGGTTATGTCTTATGCACTGAATGTTGGGAAAAGAAACACCCAAGACCAGAAGCCGAATCAGATATGGATGATGATGAAGACGAGGAGGATGGAGATGGTTCGGATAACGAGAACACCGGAGGAATGGGAATATGAAAACAAATATGTTGGAAGCAACAGTGGGCATCAGTAGGAAAATAAATATGGGCAACTACGAGATGAAGGAGATTTTTTTCTCGGCCAAGATTGATGTGGCCAATCTCTCCCAGAAGAAGCGAGAACAGCATATAAAGGATTTGTTCGAACAAGCAGAGTTCGAAATCGACAAGCGTGTCGAGGATTTAAGGCCGGCCAAAGCCGGCTCTCCTCCCACGCCCTAATTTTTTTTAGATAAGTTTAAATACTCCCACTACCACTATTTAACGGGGGAGAAGCCAAACTTTCCCATGTGGATTTTAAGGACTTAGTGTCCAAACAAAATCTTGAATATTTTGGCATTCCCCCGTTTGTGCTTATGTTCGAATGCGACGAGTTCGCATCTTGGTGGGGTTCTCTTTCTGTTGAGCATCGCATTCAGCTTGTTGAGATTTACTACTTTAAAGGGAGCGAGGCCCCTCTCCATGCAATCTTTCGTGCTTGGAGGAAAATCCACAGGAAGGAAGGGCAGCGAGTCAAGAAAGAGATTCTAAACGCCATCTACAAAGAGCATCCTGAGCTAAAGGATGTCTAAAATGCCTTTCTTTAAGCTAATCTTTGCCCTGAAGCCCAGGTCTTTCTCTGTTTTTTTGGTGTCTGCGAGAGTGTGCTGCACATAGTTCTTGCTTGTGTTCTCGATGTAGTTCGGAGCCATGTCCGGAAGGATGTCCCCTATCTCACGGACCACATCATTCAGCGAATAGCTTCTGCCAGTCCCGACATTGTAGACCTCTCCAGGCTTTCCTTTTTCGGAGGCTAGGATGTTTGCCTCGACCACATCCGAGACGTGGATGAAATCCCTTGTTTGGGAGCCATCGCCATAAATCAGGGGGGCCTCCTTCTTTTGCATGGCCCAGACGAATTGGGATATCAGGTTAGCACATTTTCCTTTCCACTTCTCTTTTCTGCCGTAGACGGAGAAGTATCTAAGGCCGATTGACTCAACCCCAAAGTTCTCCCAGTAGAACTTGCTCATCCTCTCCATTCCGATCCGGGCTTCAGTGTAAAGGCTCGTTATCTTCGGGACCTGCTTTTCCTTATGAGGAGTTGGAAGGCCGTTGTAGATTGAGGAGGAGCTCGCATAGACCACCCGAGCATTTGCTGCCATCGCATACTCGAGCACATGGGTGAACTCCTCGATGGCCCTTCCTACTCTAAAGGGGCAAGACTCATAGTGAGGAGCGCTCGACCAAACCCCTTCGTGGAAGATGAAGTCAGTTGGAACGTTGTTGCTCTTGCAGACCTTCTCGATATCCTTCGATTGGGTATAAGGAGAAACAAAAGCATATTTTTCAGCAGTCAGATTCTTCATCGAACCAGTATGCATGTTGTCGATTATCCCGACGTTATGCCCTTCTAAAACAAGTCTGTCCGCAAGAGTAGAACCGATGAAGCCGGCCCCTCCAGTTATGACAACATTCGTATTCTCACCTTCTTCATCTCTTCGTCGACGTTATAATGAACAAAAAGCTTTCTCCAGGTCTTTCTCCACTGCGGGTCCTCACGCCTT
>Ga0315293_10000938_pt1 | contig 27812 bp, 28 predicted proteins | sample YL17G13_20_MG_FD_203071 | JGI IMG/M metagenome (GOLD analysis project Ga0315293, IMG submission 203071) | Sediment microbial communities from Yellowstone Lake, YNP, Wyoming, USA - YL17G13_20 | ecosystem: Environmental > Aquatic > Freshwater > Lake > Sediment | place: USA: Wyoming | collected...
AGAAATCCCCATATTTCCTGATGTTGGCTCAATTATTATTTTTTCTTTTGTAAGCCGGCCCGATTCTTCTGCTTTTTTTATCATATAATAAGCAGGGCGATCTTTTACCGAACCTCCCGGGTTTAAACCTTCCAATTTTCCAAAAATTGTTATTTTGGGATTTTTATTCAGATTATTAATCTTAATAAGAGGAGTATTACCGATAGCTTCTAATACGCTAAGTTTTTGATTTTTCATAATTTTGAACATCACCGAAAAATTATATCGATACGGTTGCTATAATTTTAAGTTCTGAATGGTATTTTAAAAAGAGAGCAATCCCGGCAAGGATATTTAATGTTTAAAAAATAATAAATCTCCCGGCCGGATTTCTTGCTGAAAACCATGCCGATTTTCTTCAAGACCTTTAAATGATGAGAAATCGTCGGCTGGGTCAAAGAAAAATGCTGGCCGATTTGCCTGACATTGTTGGGTTTTTTTCTCAAATATCGGATTATCCGCATTCTCGTATTCTCTCCAATTAAATTAAAACATTTTGGACAGACTTTTTTCATTGTTATCAAACAAAAAATATATAGATACCTATCTATATATTTTAGACGAAGCAAAATGCTTGTCAAGCGGTTATTTCACAAATAAGCCGCATAGGCAGCGGCCGTCTTTTTTAATTTCTTCCAGGTGAAAAATACAGGGACAGATGATTTTTATATCTTCTTCAAGATTGCCCGTAATTCTACGGCAGGGACAATATTGAAAACCATGCTTTTTCTCATTTTCCAGCAATCCCCCGACTATCCTTTCCACTAATTTTGCATCAGGATTTAACGAAAAGCCATTTTGTCCGGCGTATTCTCGGGACTTTTTAATTAAGGTTTCAATTTCCATTTTCTTTGAGTTGTTTTTCCAGCCATTCCCTTATTTCCGCTTCCGGCTTCAAACCGGTGAATTCGCCGGCTGGTTCTCCTTTTTTAAATAAAATCACAGTGGGAATTGGGTTAATGCCGTATTTTTGGCTTGCCTTAGGAGATGAATCAACGTTAATCTTGGCGAAAATGAGTTCTTTCTTGAATTCGCTTTCCAATTTTTCCAAAATCGGACTCAGTACCTGGCAGGGCGGACACCAAACAGCGAAAAAATCAACCAAAATTGGTTTTTCAGTCGTCTGAATTTCATTTTCAAAATTTTCGTCAGTTAGATTAAGCATTGAGATATCTAACGACTAATCCTCTATGGCGTTGACCGGGCAGCCCTCTTTTGCCTCTTTGATACACTTTTCGTTCGCCTTCAAATCAGCGTCTTTTATCGTCTGGGACTTACCGGCCTCCCCTATTTCAAAAACATCCGGGCAAAGAGTGACGCAAAGGCCGCAACCGATGCATTTTTCTTTATTGATTTTCATATTATTCTGAAATTGTTTTAATTTTTGTTATTTTGGCGATTTCCGAATTCATCGCCCTTAAATGACCTTTGTTTAATTTGTGGATGTCGTCTTCTCCGCAAGCGCCGGCAATCATTTTTATTTCTTCGGTAGAATTCTTGATGAAATTAGCGATATTCTGACTGGCAGTTTCAATGTTTAATTTCTTTCTTAACTCTAGTTCTTGAGTGGCGATGCCAACGGGACACTTCCCAAGATAACATAATTTGCACGAGAGGCAACCCATTGCGATTAACAAGGCGGTGCCGCAAAAAACCGCATCAGCTCCCAGAGCCAGTACTTTGGCAAAATCGCTGCCTTTATTTAACCCGCCTCCAATCCATAATTCCTGCTTCGCTCCCAATTTATCTAAAATTTCTCTGGCCCTCGCTATGGCCGCCATTGTCGGAATTCCAACCTCGTCCAATACGGCTTCGGGAGCGGCTCCTGTCCCTCCTTCCAGTCCGTCAATCGCGATAACATCGGGACCTGCCATGACCGCTAATTTCACGTCATTTTCCACATCGCCAGCCGCCAGTTTCAAAATAATCGGCACTCCCCCTGTTAGATTTCTCAACCAGTCAATTTTCTTTTTCAAATCTTCAACGTTTTCAATGTCGGAATGGTAAGGAGGAGAATGAACGTCTTTCCCTTTTTCCACGTTTCTGATTCTGGCAATTTCCTCGGTTATTTTTTCTTTGGGCAAAAGACCTCCCATTCCGGGTTTCGCTCCCTGGCCGATTTTTATTTCTATGGCGTCGGCTTTTTTTAATATTTCTTCGGAAATGCCGAAACGACCGGTTGAATACTGGACAATCAAAAATTTGGAAAAATCTCTTTCTTCAGGCAACATTCCTCCCTCTCCTGTATTGGCGATTGTGCCAACTGAAGCTGAAGCTTTTGCCAGAGCAATTTTTGCTTCCTTACCCAGTGCCCCGAAACTCATTGCCCCGATAATAACCGGAACGTCAAGTTCAATCGGTTTTTTACTCATCTTTCCGATTATTGTTTTGGAACTGATTTTTTCCCGATAATAATCCACCGGCCTCTTTGATAATTGGGCCGGCACAAAAACCAGGCCATCAAAACTGACCTTCCCCAGTTTCTTGCTTCTGCCGCCGGAAACCGGCACCGCCTTCGTCCTTTTTTGAATTTCGCCGACTAAGTTCTCATTCATTGATATATAATCTGAATAAAATCATAATAATAATTCCCGTCAAAAATGTCAAAAAATTTACCGCTGACTTTCCCTCCTGTTTGATTTGAGGAATTAAGTCGGAAGCGGCAATATAAATAAAACTGCCGGCTGTGAAGGGTAAAAGAAACAAAATTCCTCCTCCGATTTTTCCCAAGAGAAAGAAACCTAACAGTCCGCCTAAAATTGCGGCCAGAGCCGAAACAAAGTTTAGAAACAGTGCCCTGGACTTCTTGAAACCGCCGTAGATTAAGATACCGAAATTTCCAATTTCTTTTGGAATCTCGTGAAAAATAATGGCTAAACTGGTTGCCAGTCCTATTGGAAAACCGGCTAAAAAAGAACCGGCAATTACCACGCCGTCAATAAAATTGTGAAGTCCGTCGGAAATTAAGATTAAATAAGAAAATGAGGCGATTTCCGGATGCCGGGTGTCGTGGTGGTGATGCCAGCCGATAAATTGTTCTAAAACAAAAAAAGTGGAAAATCCGCAGATTAAATACAAAAAGATTTTAAAAACAGCGTTTTCTCCAATTCCCGCCTCATTCAGTGCTTCCGGAATTAAATGCAAAAATGCGCTGCCAATCAAAGCTCCGGCTGAAAAAGCGACCAGAGAGGGCAGGATTTTATTCAGTATTTTTTCTTTCAAAAACAAAGTCAGGGCGCCGATGAAAGAAATGGCGCTGATAAAAAAAGTGGATAGAATTATCCAAAAAAAAGCGGTCATGAAAATAGTATTTCTATTCTACCACTTTAACTGGCTTGGTGTAAACAAAAAATCGCTTGCTTGGCGATTTTTTGGCCTTTCATCTATTCGCTGGTAGTGCCGTCGAACTCAGCTTCCTGCGATTCGGCCTCTTCTTTAGTGGCGCGCATAATGCCGTCTTTGTGGTGGGCCGGCGAATAAATGGTGTACATTTTTAACTCTTCTGTCCCAGAAACGTTGACTATATTATGCTGACTGCCTGCCGGCACAACCACAGCCGTACCATCTTTCACCTCATACTCATTGCCGTCAATGATGCATTTGCCCTGACCTCTCTCAAAACGAAAAAATTGGTCGTTGTCCGGGTGGACTTCCATGCCAATTTCTTCGTTGGGTAAAAGGGTCATTAACACCAGCTGGCTGTGTTTTGAAGTATAAAGAACCTTGCGGAAATTTTTGTTTTCCAAGGTCTCTTTTTCAATATTTGCTACGTAACCCTTCATATTAATAAAATTTTAATTATTTTGACCCCGATTAGAGATAAATCTCTAACGGGGTTTGCTCGACCGTTTATTATTCTACCAAAAAATCACCCGAAAGGCGATTCTTTGTATGAACCATAGAATATTAATTCCTTTCTTTTAGCGGGTTTGCGTGATGAAATTTCAAAAGCCGCAAAGAATTTAGCGGCGGGAAAAAATCAGTTAAAAAATTGTAGGCGGCGGCCCCGCTGGGCCCTAAAAATCCCATAAAAACCAAAACCAAGCCCGCAAAGTTAATCACACCCCATAGCCATAGATTCTGATTTATGATTTTCATGGTTTTTTTGCTCATTTGTATGGCATCCACTACGTTTCCCAGATTGTCCTTCATTAAGGCAATGTCTGCCGCTTCAATACTCGCATCAGAGCCGATTGCTCCCATGGCAAAACTGACATCCGCCAGAGCCAGAGAGGCGGCATCGTTTACGCCATCTCCGAGCATAGCAATCTTATATTTTTTATTGAGGGAATTTCTGACAAAATTAACCTTGTCCTGAGGTAAAAGATTTGCCTGAAACTCAGTAATTCCCAGCTCTTTTGCCACCTGAGCTGCCACCGCTTCATTATCACCGGTTAAAATTATCTGCCTTTCTACGCCGAGTTTTTTGAGTTCCTTAATAACATGACTGGCATGCGGCCGGAGAATGTCAGAAAGAGACAGAAAACCGACTAAAAATCCGTCTACTCCCAACCCTACCAGTGTTCTTCCCAATGATTTTTCTTTTTCAACGGCACGAATTTCTTCCGGCGAAAAAACCACGCCGTGATTCTCCAGAAATTTCGTGTTTCCGGACAGGACCTTTTTTCCGTCTACTACTCCACCGATTCCATAGCCGGCTTCCTCATGAATTTGTTTTATATCAGAAATTTTTACGTTTTTTTCTTTTATAAAACCGCAGATCTCTTTGGCGGTCGGGTGATTTGATTCAGCGGTTAATCCTCCCAAGATGCCCAAAAATCTTTCTTCGGAATAATTCTTAAAGACGAAAATCTGTCTTACTTCGGGCTTTCCTTCTGTGAGAGTTCCGGTTTTGTCAAAAATCATTAATTTTACTTTTGGCAATCCTTCAATAAAACTTGCTCCCTTGATAATAATTCCTTTTTTGGCGGCTGTTCCTATGGTGGCGAAAAAAGCCAAAGGAATAGCGATAGCCAAGTCATCTGCGCAGGTAACTAATAAAACGCTAAGGACTAAAAGTAAGTTATGGGTAAAAACATATAGGACAATACTTCCCAAGAGGGTCAGGATAATGTAAAAATTCACAAATTTTTCCGTAGTTGAGGAAATCGGGGCTTTCCCCTTTTGCGATTCTTCAATCAGTTTTACAATTTTTGCAAAAGTAGTGTCTTGCCCGATTTTTGTCGTTTTCACCAATAAAGACCCGGATACGTTTAAAGTTGAACTGAAAATTTCGTCTCCCACGGTTCTGTTCACCGGCTCTGATTCGCCGGTCAAAGAGGACTGGTCAATACTTGCGTTGCCTTCCACCACAACTCCGTCAACGGCAATTCTTTCTCCCGACTCCACGATTACCAGATCATTAATTCTTACCTCCTCAATCGGTTTCTCAATAATCCCCTGATTATCGGTTTTAATTAAAACCTTTGTCGGTCGCAGTTTCAATAAACTTTGAATGGCGCGTTTGGTTCTTTTCTCGGTAAAATAGGCGAAAAATCTGGCGGAAGCCAGCATTAAACTGATAAAAACCGCGGAATGAAATTCTTTATTCAAAAGAGCAAAAATTAAGGCGATACTGGCTAAAAGGTCTATGGTTAACTTCCGGTTGATTAAGGCGCGGATAGCGCTGAACAAAACCGGAAATAATCCGATGGCAGCCACCCCCAAAAAAATTACGGTATTTATGTTCCCGGTAAAAACATGAAAAAGACCGGCGATTAAAACTAAAACGGAGAGAGCAACTACAAAAACATCAAACCAAAAATAAAAAGGGTTGCCGGATAAGGCAAAAGTGGAAATTTTGTGGTGTTTCTTCTTCGGCATAAAAAGATTGTCCGTCTCCTTGCTAATTTTTTGAGGAGATTAAATTTGGATTTTGGAAAAAAGGTAACTGCCAATAGCTAGAATAACAATGGTGATGACGCCCAAAACCAAAAGGTCGCTAGGTAATCCGAAATGAGCGCCGTTAACCAAAGTTCCCCGCAATCCGTCAACGCCATAAGAAAGGGGGTTAGCACTGGAAATTAACCTGAGGGTCTTGGGCAATCCCTGGAGAGGAAAAAGAGCGCCTGAAAGAAAAAACAAAGGCATCACCAAAAAATTCATAATCAGTTGAAACCCCTGCATATCTTCCAAAACAGAAGCAATGGCTGTTCCCAAGCCGGTAAAGAAAAGGGCGATCAGAAACATAAAAAGAAGCGCCAAGGGAAATAAAGCCAGATTGGCCGGTCGGAAACCGATTAAAATTGAGATTAAAAAAACAATAACCCCTTGAAGCATTGCCACGGTAGCGCCGCCCAAGGTTCTGCCAATCATAATATTCAAACGAGGAATTGGAGCGACCAGAGTTTCTTTCAAAAAACCGAATTGCCTGTCCCAAATAATTTCAATGCCGGAAAAAACCGCGGTAAAAAGAATACTCATTGAAATAATGCCAGGTGCCAGAAACTCAAGGTAATTCCCGCCGCCTGCCTTCTGGTAAATAGGTCCAAACCCGAAACCCAAAGCCACCAAGAAAAGTAAGGGTTGACCAAGGGAACCTACAATCCTGGGCTTGGAACGAAGATAGCGCTTTATCTGTCTAAGCCATAAAATATAAATTTCTTTCATGTTTTTACCGCCACGCCCTCCGACGCATTCTCAGTCGGTCAATTGAGTTGGCGCCTTCATCACGAATTGAACGACCTGTGAGGGTTAAAAAAGCGTCTTCCAAAGAGGCGGTCTTTGTTATATTTTTTAATTCCTGCGGCGTACCCCGAGCGATAATCTTTCCCTTATCAATAATGGCGACTTTCTGGGCAATTTTTTCCGCTTCTTCCATATAATGAGTGGTAAAAAAGACGGTCATCATCTCTTCCCTGTTCAAGTCCTTAATGTAATTCCAGATGTGATTTCTTGTCTGAGGGTCGAGCCCTAACGTCGGTTCGTCCAAAAAAAGAATCTTTGGGTGATGGATTAATCCCCGAGCCACTTCCAGACGGCGTTTCATTCCGCCGGAAAAAGTTTTCACCAGATCGTTTTTCCTGTCCCAAAGTTCAACAAATTTCAACAACTGCTCAATTCTTTCTCGGCGGATAACTTTGGGTACTTTATAAAGTATGCCGTGGAATTCCATATTCTCAAAAGCAGTCAGTTCGTCGTCCAAACTGGGGTCTTGAAAAACAATACCGAAAGAACAACGGGCTTCGTATTGCTCTTTAAGCGGGTCTTTCCCGTTCAGAGAGACCCTGCCTGAAGTCGGACGCAAAAGAGTGGTCAGGATTTTAATGGTAGTGGTCTTTCCCGCCCCGTTCGGTCCCAAAAAAGCGAAAATCTCTCCTCTTCCAACGGAAAAGGAGATGTTGTCAACCGCTGTAAATTCACCGAATTTTTTTGTTAAATTTTCAACTTCAATCATGTTTCAACAGAGGATTTTAATTTGTTTTTCGTATTTTAATCAACCCCCCAAAAATTTTTTGGGCCATGTTCGTCTACGCCGAAAAATTTTAATTGTAGAAAATCTTTAAGGTCGCTTACAAAAAGACCGGTTCCAAAACAAAAGGTCGCTACTCCCAATGAATATTTGTTAAAAAATAAACCAGAGAGCATCAAAATTAAGCCGTAAATCCAGTGGTGCGGCGCCTTTATGTTCCCCCCATACATATGGCTGATTCTTCCGATGGCGTAGCCAATGAAAGCCAGGGAAATATAAAATAAAACTTGTGAAATTCGCATCGTAATTGCTTTTCTATTCTACCCCGTAGCTTTACTTAGGGCAAGCAAAAAACCGCCTGCTGGCGATTTTCTTACCCCTTATTCAATTATTTATTGAACATTTTCGCCAGCCAGCCGAACAAATTGAACTTACCCTCCTGCTCTTTAATGAAATTCTCTATTTTTGTCTGCTCCTGCTCCAGGATTTGTATTTGTGCCTGAGTTTCTGCCGTATCGGTAGCATTTTGGATTACCCTATTCAACTGGTCTATCCTATTCCTCGTCTGGACTATTTCGCTTCTCAGTGTACCAAGATTTTTATAATCCGAGCCGATTAAAAATGTTTTTATCTTGTTTCTTGATTGGATTTTTTCAATCGCCTTGGTGGTGGTTGCGTCGGAATCATTTTGCTGCTGGGCGATAACCCTAACCTGTTGCCCTATCCCGCCCTCCGTACTGCTGGCCGCTTCCAAAAGAGTTTGAACAAAATTTGCAACGGTGCCCCTATGCTCCTCAGCATTCACCTGTCCATTCTGATTTTTTATGTTTTTTTTGGTAGAAGTTTCACTTTTGGCTAAGGTAAAAGAAGTCAAAGAAAAAATTACGGCAATTGCCAACGCTAAAGAAGCTGTGAATAACGAATTATTCTTAATCTTTTGCATGGTTTTTTGTATATCAGTTAATTAAAGTTATGCGACCTTTCATTTTCATTCTACCCCTTCGCTTTGCTCAGGGCAAGCAAAAAACCGCCTGTCCGTCAGCTGACGGAGGCGATTTTTTTGTGGGCTTGTCCTGAGCGAGCGAAGCGAGTCGAAGGGCTCTACGGACAGGATCGAAAAGTTGAAGATTAAAGAAAAAAGCCCCTCTCGGGGCTTTTTTCCAATTTCGAGCCGTAGCGAGAAATTTCAGAGACCCGCAAAGCGGGAATCATATTCTTACCAGCGATCTCTTCGGTTTCCGCCGAATCCTCGATCTCCGCCTCCGCGGTTAAATCCGTCTCTTCGGGGACGAGATTCCATGGGCCTGGCTTCGTTTACCGTAACATTTTTCCCGTCAATCTCTTTCCCATTGAACATTTCAGTGGCTTTCTGAGCTTCTTCTTCGGAAGACATTTCAACAAAACCAAATCCCTTTGAACGGCCGGACATTTTATCAACAATCACAGTCGCCGATTCAACGGTTCCGGCTTTCGAGAAAATCTCTTTCAATGTTGCGTCGGTGGTTTCGTAAGATAACCCGCCAACAAATAATTTTTTTGCCATATATAATTATTCCTTACACTATACACTATTTATTTATTTATTAAGTAAGCCGACCAACTGTTTTTATTTTCTTTCAAAGCTTACATAATTAATAAATACGTGGTCGAAGAGATAAATCGCCTCTTGACCCTTCATTATAATTCGGGTAAGGAAAGGAAAATTAACAGAAACTTACATTGATACAATAACTTATTGCTAATAAAAAGTCAAGCGGCTATTTAGTTCTGTGCTTTTTCAAAAATCTGCGATGCGCCCTTCTATTTCTGTTTTTATTCGGGTTGTGTGAATTTTTCATACTTCAATAAACTCAGTATGACCCTGAGCGCCTCGAATGGGTCGAAGGGCCATACGGTTTAGCCAATTTCTGTTTTCTGGCCCTTCTTAATATTTTCTTTTCCCGCAGTCGCCAGAGAGGTGAGCCACAGTATAAACGGCCTGCGAAGCTTATCTAAAGACCAATTATCATCTTTAAAAAGAGACTGTTTTTCCGTCTTAAAACGAGAAAGTAAAACTATTGTAGCTTGCAGATTTAAAGGAGACAATCTGTTGTGTTCTGATAAGAATTCTTCTTTTGTAGTTTTCTGAGGCATAGCTATCGGAGGATGCTCCTTATTTAAAAATCTTTGAAGGCTTTGATACATATTTGTAGTCCGAGCTCTCAATCTCTAACTTCATAATACGCTTCTTTTTCTTAAAAAGCAAGCTTGCTCCCCTCTCGGGTTCAGAGTTTATAGCCAATATTAGCTTTTGGGAAGAAAGCCGCCGGCTTGAAGATTCCAAAGTTTAGCGTATAAACCATCTTCTTTTTTGACCAGATACTCGTGAGTGCCCTCCTCAAAAATTGAACCGTTTTTTATAACTATAATCCGGTTCATTTTTCTAATTGTAGATAAGCGATGGGCAATAACGATAACAGTTTTGTCTTTCATAAGAATATCAAGGGCATTTTGAATTAAACTTTCAGAATGAGAATCAAGGCTGGATGTGGCTTCGTCTAAAATTAATATCGGAGAATTTTTAAGAATGGCGCGGGCAATGGCTACTCTTTGCCGCTCTCCGCCGGAGAGCTTAATCCCTCGCTCGCCCACGTAAGTTTCATATTCATCGGGCAGGTCTTTTACAAACTCTTCGCAATGAGCAAGGCGCGCCGCCTCAATAATTTCTTTATCCGTAGCAGACGGTTTGCCGTATCCTATATTTTCCATAATGGTTCGGTGAAAAAGCAAGGGATCCTGTGACACAAGGCTTATATTTTCCCTCAGGCTTTCTAACGTTGCATGATGGATATCCTGTCCGTCAACGGTAATTTTGCCGCTTACTACTTCATAAAAACGCAACATTAACCTGATAAATGTTGTCTTTCCGGCTCCCGAAGGACCGATAATAGCCACCTTCTCACCGGCGCCGATCTTTAAGTTTATTTTTTTCAGTACTTCTCGGGTTTTACTAAAAGAAAAGCTTACGTCTTTAAATATTATTTCTCCCGAGGATATATTGAGCGGTTTTGCGAGCGGCGTATCTTTGATCTCATACGGAAGCTTCATAATCTCTACCATTTCTTTTGAGTCAGCATAGCTTTCGTAAAAATCACGGATAATACGGCTAAAATCCCACAGACGAGAACCAAGCCCTATAATATACAATTGGATGAGCACAAAAGTGCCAAGCGTTAATATGCCTTGCTGCCAATAATGAATGGAAAAATAAAAGATGATAAATTCTATCAATATAATAAGGACACCTTGAATAGCATCGAGCCCGGCATTAACGTTCCAATTGGCAAGAGTTAGTTTTGCCTGGTCTTCCGTAACGGCTCTGAATCGGTCTGATTCTTCTTTGTGACGGTTGAAAACATCTATGTTGTTCTGATTGGTAATGGCATCGGCAATCGTTGCGGTTGTATACGAATCTGCTTCCGCTATTTTAATGCTGTATTTTAATCTCCAAATTGAATAAAAATAATTTATGACCAGATATAAAATCGTCCAGCCGATAATTAAAATGGAAAGAGCCGGTTTGATCATCCACGTAACGATAACAACGCCGGCAATACGAACCATAATGATCAGAAGGTCCCAAGTAATGCGATCGGTAATGCGCTCAAAGGCCCTTGCGTAGCGCCCAACCCGCTGGACCAGAGCTCCCGTAAAATTACTGGCAAAAAAACTGTATGAGTGATATGCAAGATGATCATAAGCTTGCTGTCTTAATCCAGCCATTGTTTTTGCCTGAAAATAATTATTTGCGAATGATCCAATGCGCCAACATATCCAAGCGCAAGTACTTAAAGCCAGAATAATAAAAATATTATGAAAAAGCCGGGGAGCGATAATCTCCTTATTTTGCCCCGAAGACAGTACGTCAAAAAAATATTTATAATAAATCGGAATAATAACGTCGAAAATACTGGCCGCAACGACTCCGGATATGACCAAAGACAATGAAATCCAATGCTTACGCATTACTTGCCACAAGAAAAAAAATACATCTGCAATATGCACTTCCGGATAAATTATACTGGATTTTTTTGGCCTCATAAAATTAAAAGAAAATATCAGTCAAAAAACCGCCCGGTGAGGGCGGTTTTATTGATTAAACGCGTGATACATTCGTAGCGGCCGGACCTTTTTCGCTTTCAACGAGTTCAAAGGTAACGGCATCGCCAACTTTCAGTTCATCAAATGTCACGCCCTTCAATTCTTTGGAATGAAAGAATAGATCCTTTGCTTCGCCTTCGCGAGAAATGAATCCAAATCCTTTTTCCGTAAGAGTCTTAATGGTTCCGTTCATATGATTGTTTTTAAGATTACTTCTTTAGAGAAACTCGACTTATTTCCGTACTTTAGCAGTACCGTTCTATTGTAGCTTATTATGAGTATTTCTGCAAGTACCTCCCCCCTTCCGCCGCGCATTGGCCGGCCAGATACCCGGTGCTCCAGCAGAGCTGGAGATTGTAACCGCCGGTGGGACCATGCAAGTCAATAATTTCGCCTGCAAAAAAGAGGTTCTCAATCAGTTTCGATTTCATTGTTCTTGAATCTATCTCTTTGAGGGAAACGCCGCCGGCAGTAACAATTGCCGTTTCAAAACCCAAAAGAGAAGAAACCTTCATCTCCAGTCCCTTCAATAATTTAACTAATTTTTGCCTTTCTTGCCGCGTGATTTCATTTACTTTTTTTTCGGGATTTATGCCGGATAAATCAACAATAATTGAAATTAATTTTTGAGGAAGCAAATCTGATAAAGAGTTTTTGAAAAGTTTATTGCTGTATTTTGAAAAATCAGATTGAAGCCGCCTATCAAGAGTTTCAAAATCTAAAGCCGGCTTTAAATCCAAGACTAATTTTACCTCGCCTTTCTCCAGAAGCTCGCCAACCTTCCCGCTTAAATCTAAGACTATGGGGCCCGATATGCCAAAATGAGTAAAGAGAAGCTCGCCAAAGCGGCTGTCTTTCTTTTTGTTGTTCTGAAAAACGGTTAATTCAACGTTTTTTAAACTTAAACCCTGCGCCATTTTGGGCCAGTTTTCTTTGATTTTCAAGGGGACCAAAGCAGGCCTTAACTTATTAACCTTATGACCCAGTTCTTTTGCCCATTGATATCCCTCGCCGACAGAACCTGTTCCGGGATAAGATTTCCCGCCGGCAGCAATAATATAGTTTTTTGCCAAAATTTCTTCTCCGTCTTTCAAGATGACTTTTACTATCCTATTTTTCTCTTTAATAATCTTTTCCACTTCAGAATCAGTCATTATTTCCACTTTGCCTTTCTCCAAATAACTGATCAAAATATTCAAAACATCTGCGGCCTTGCCGCTTTGAGGAAAAATTCTTTTTCCTCTCTCAATTTTAGTTTTCAACCCTTTTTTCTCAAAAAAATCAATCGTTTCTTTTACTCCGAAAACCGACAAAGGATATAAAAGAAAATCGCCCTCCCTGCCGTATTTTTTGAGAAGTTCTCTGGGGTTAAATTCGGCTTTAGTAATATTGCTTCTGCCCTTTCCTGTGAGTAAAAGCTTTCTTCCTAAAGTCGCATTTTTCTCTAGAAGCAAAATCTTAGCTCCTAATTCCCCCGCTCTTCCTGCCGCCATCATTCCGGCCGGCCCTCCGCCGATGACCAACACATCGAAAATTGTTTTATTCTTTTTCAGCATATTAATGATTTTTTATGGCTTTATTTGTCAACCTGTTTTTCTGAAATCAATCTGTTTAATATTTTTTTGACATTGTCCAAACTGCCAGTATCAATGATTGAAATCGCCACGGCCTCTTTACCCATTTTTTTAAAGTCATCTTTTATCTGTTCAACATGGGCTTTTGCGGCAGTATCGCTTTTGCTGATAAAAATATATTCTGGTTTTGCCAAAAGCAAACTATTATATTTCTCCAGTTCAGCTCTCACTGTTTTATAGTCTGATATGGGATCGACAGAATCAGCTGCAATAAAATGAAACAAAATTTTAGTTCTTTCAATATGGCGCAAAAATTTTGTGCCAAGTCCCTTGCCTTCAAACGCTCCTTCAATAAGTCCCGGAATATCGGCCAATATCAAATCATAATACGCGCCCAGATTGGGCTCTAAAGTTGTAAATGGATAATTGGCAACTTTGCTTTTTGCATTAGTAAGCTCGTTCAGTAAGCTGGATTTTCCAACATTCGGCAGGCCTATAAACCCAACATCGGCAATCATTTTTAATTCAAGTCTTATTTCAAAAGATTCCCCCGGCTTACCCTCTTCAAATTGCCTTGGGCTGGTATTGGTTGCCGATCTAAAAAGAAAATTTCCCCTTCCTCCGCACCCGCCCTTGGCAACAAGCTCTCTCTGCCCTATTTTATTAATTTCAATATCTTTCCCTGTCTGCAGAATATGCGCCACTGTGCCTACCGGTACATATAAAATTAAATCTTCTGCGTCATGTCCGTCATTTAGCTGCGGCTTGCCGTTTTGCCCATCTTTTGCCTTGTTTTCTTTTTTAAAGCGGAACTGCCTCAAAGCTCCCAAATCAGAAATGCCCTCAATAAAAACACTGCCGCCGTTTCCGCCGTTGCCTCCTGTCGGCCCTTGGGACATTTTTGTCTTACTAAAAGCCACAAGGCCTTTTCCGCCGTGTCCAGCTATAACGGTTATTTTTACGTCATCTATGATCATTTTGTTTAAACTATTTTGTGAATGATTCCCGAGTTAATTAATCTTCATTCTACCTCTTTTTAATTTTTACTATAACGCTCCCAAATCCAGCGTGAAATCTACCCTTACTTTCTCTACAAAATCTTGAGTGTGGCTTACTAATATCATAGCACCGTCAAAATCATTAATTGCTTTCGCAATTACTGGGATATGACGGAAATTAATGTGATTCGTAGGCTCATCCAGAATGAGTAATCCTGGTTTTTCTAATGCTATTGCAGCAAAAGCAACTAATCCCTTTTGGCCCTCAGAAAGCGATCCAATTTTAACTTTTAATATCTCTGCATCTAAAAGAAACCCGGCTGCGTGAGCTCTCAGACCTTGTTCTGTGCCGTCACTTCCCATCGCTTTTGAAAGTGTCTGGAATACAGTTGCATCAAAGTCCAATGTTGAAAAATCTTGTCTATAGTATGCAATTTTAACACCAGTTTTAATGTGCCCCCCTTTTGCGCGGCCTAAAGCTAGTTTTTCTAAAAGCGCAGTTTTGCCAATTCCATTTGGTCCAATTAAAAGTAATCTTTCTTTTTTATTTAAAGTTACGTTTATTTTTTTATTTACAAATTTATGATTTATTACAATTGCAACAGAGTCTAATTGTAAAATTACACCTCCAATATCTTTTTGAGACGGAATAATAAATTTTTTTATTGTTTTATCTTCTCTTCTTAGCTCTACAATTTCATCCTCTAACTCCTTGATCTTTTTTCTCATTTTTGAAGAAACATCTCTCAGGTGTCCTCCTTTTTGAGCAAAAAAGTTGGCTTGCTCTTTTCTATGAGAAATATCTTTTTCTAATCTAACGTTCGTCATGCGCTCTCTTTCCAAGCGCATCTTAATTTCTTGGACAACACCAAAGTAGTCGCCTGTATATTGCTCAACTTTTTTTGAAAATATATCTAAATATAATACGCCTTGCGTAAAATTATTTAAAAAATCGGCATCGTGAGAAATAACAATACAGGTTTTTGGATAATCAATAATAAATTTTGTTAAATGGGCAATGCCTGCTTTATCCAAATTATTTGTCGGCTCATCTAATAAAAGCAGGTCTGGATCCTGTATTAAAGCTGATGCTAAAAGAATCCTTGCTTGCTGACCACCAGAAAGATTTTTAATTACTCTGTCTTGGGAAAAAGTAAGGTTTGTTATTTCCAAAACATCGTCAATCTTTTTATCAATGTCATATATCTTTTTTGAAAAACACTTTTCAAAAAATTCTTTTATGGTTAACTCCAAATCTTCACGGGGAATTACTTGTTTAGCTGTAGCTATCGTTAAATCTTTATTTATATTAACCGAACCTGAGTCAGGATTTGATTCACCAGTTATTAATTGAAAAATCGTACTCTTGCCCGCACCATTCTGTCCCATTAATGTAATTTTTGAACTTTTACGTACAGAAAAACTGGCCTCATTTAAAATTGGTTTATTTGATCCCCACTCAAAAGAAACGTTCTTAAATTTTACTATTGTTTCGTCTCCTGACATGGTAAGTATATTATCCTATTTTTCGATAGATATCCAGCTTAATCAAAAAAACCGCCTCAATAAAAAGGTGGTTTTTGTTAGCTCCCCCTGTTGGACGCGTTTAGAACCATAGATTGGGAAAAAATAAGGGAAGAGTTAGAAGAAACTAACTTGTTTTTATTATTAAAAACAAAAAACCAACTAGTTTTGAGTTGATTTCTTGTCCTAAATAAACCTACTAAAAATGGGCTGTTTAAAAAATTTGCTATAAATTTTATTTGCGCTTTCTTTTATTAGCCTTTCCTTCAAGCATTAATCGCTTTATTTCCAGCCGCTTCTTAGTTTTGTGAGAACGTGGTGATTTTTTATGTTTACCCAGTCCCGTGCTTCTTTTTGCCATATATGTATTTTATTAATTAGTTAATTAACCGAGTCCCGCTTTGCGGGACGAAGGTTGAAGATGAAGTCGCTACTTCATCGCCTTTTAACCTTTTATATAATTATACCAAAAAATCGCCTATACGATAAGGCAATTTTTACAAGCTCCCTTGGATAGAGGATGTTAGAACCTATTTTATAAGCGCTTCCTTTTGATTATTTCTTTTTTTGAGCCAATTAATAATAAACAAAATTCCTATAAGAAATGCTGGTCCAGCAATCGTTAGGATCCAAGATAACATATACCATTCAAATGAATTCCTCAACACATTCATCAGTATCATTACAATATATAATGCTCCTGCTAAGATAAAAACGACTCCTCCAACTATTTCGTGCTTCCACGATATTAACAGAACAGCCAATAAAATAAATACTGGGATATTATGCATAAATAACCCCAATACTGTTCCCCAAAAACCTAATTTCATATCAAAAACATCCAAAGAGAATATAGCCAAAAATAGTATAAAGATAATTGATAAAATTCTTGGCGTCCAATATACAAATTTGTTAATCTTTTTTTCCATATTATCTAATTCTATCAAAAAACCGCCTCTTGAACGAGGCGGTGGGAATCTTTGCTTCGAGGATGGTACAATATTAGAACTTGGTTTTTGGATAATTTCCTTCAATTGGAACTTATCTCCATATTAAAAAATAATTTTAGGAGTGGTCGACTCTCCTCTTCTTAATCCGTAATATACCTTACCGTCTTCCACGTAAGCAAGTCTTTTATCATCCAGTTTCCATTTTTCTAAATTATTTTCGATGTCAATCACCTGAACATCAAAAACCGGCAATAATTGGACAAGGGTCACTTTCGAAATAGCTTCCTTTTTTTCGGAGAGTTTTTCCCACTCAGAAAATGACATCCCGTGAAATATTAAAAAAACATTACGTATGTTTTTGAGCTTTCCAGATAACTGAGTCGATATTTTTTTTAGGTACTCAATACCATTAGCTTCTAAAAAACAAGCAATAACATAATTGCCAGGATAAGGCTGATCTTTATCCAAAATAGTTTGAATTAAACTTTTTCTACCTTGAATATACCGAGTTATTTCTACTTCCCTTGAACAAAACCATAACTTTTGCCTTGCATCTCGCATCATTGTCATAATCGCCATATCCGGAGGATCTTCAGTAGGTTTTGAAATCCACCAGTCTAGTTTTTCACTTTCTTGTAAACACATTGCAAACAAACTCCCGACATATAATTCTACGTAGCTTCGATCTAATAATGTAGGATCAGTAATACCTTCTTCCTTCATTTTCTCTATAACCTCAAATATACCTCCCCCAGGTCTGTGCCAATATCGAACAGATTTAAGATGAATTAGTTCGGACTTGTTGCTTGAGTCTGAAAAATACATTTTTTACTCTATTATTTTATAATCATTTTTAATTTTTCCAATTCTCTCTTTTACCCATTCTGGTACAGATTCTTTCATAAACTCCGGGACATCTTCAGCCCAATGGTATTTTTGTTTAGGAGAGATTATAACCTCAATAATTTCTGGATCTTTAGTAGGACGAATGGAATATACATCAAAATTTAAGGGCTTTGGATCCTTAGCGTCTAGCCGACAAGCATAAGCCGTACCAGTACTTCCATTTAGTACTAACGCGTCTGGCCCATGCCAAGCTATAAAAATACCATTACAAGATGGAATAGCTATAGGATCAAGCGGTGATTTATTACTATAACTCAATTTTTCCTCCGGTTGCATAATCTCTCGGTATTTTCGTAAGGTTATAAATTTCTTTTTCATGATTATGATATTATTTTATTTATTCTTTTGCTTCTTTTTGCCGATAGTTTTTATAAGTAAAGGGGTGTGGATAACTTATTTGGACTTTCTATTCATTTTCTATTATACTATAGTTAGAAACACAAAGTCAATTATCTATGCTCACAAAACGCCAAAAACAAGTTCTTGATTTCATCACTGGCTATCAGAAACGCAAGGGTTATGCTCCCTCGCTTAAAGAGATATGCAAAAATTTTAAACTCGCTTCCGTTTCTACGGCGCATTTTCATGTTTCCAAACTCCGCGATGCAGGGTATCTATCCAAAGAAGAAAATAAACCTAGGGCCATTAATCTTTATAAAAATGAGCATATGGTAAGCGTACCTTTGTTGGGTACTATAGCAGCTGGCGAACCAATAGAAGCAATAGAGAATAAAGAAACAATAGCTGTTCCGAAAACTAAACTCCCCCCTAATTCAGATATCTATGCATTACGGGTTAGTGGAAACAGTATGATTGATGAGAATATAAATGACGGAGATATTGTTTTAGTAAAAAAACAAGAAACAGCAGATAATGGACAAAAAGTAGTTGCTTTAATTGATAATCAAGAAGCAACCCTGAAAAAATATTATCGAGAACATGGACATGTCCGCTTGCAACCAGCCAATAAAAGCATTGAACCAATTATAATCCGCCATAACAAAGACATTGCGATTCAAGGGGTAGTAATAGATGTTATACACGAAATAGCTCAAAACCCAATTATTTTACCGGAAGTAAACACAACTATTAAACAATATAAAAAGCTTCCTCTTAATGAGATTTTGTGTGGCGATGCAATTGAAGAATTAAAAAAAATCCCAGATGATTCTGTGGACATGACGTTCGCCGACCCACCATTTAACCTAAATAAAAAATACGGCAGTTATAAAGACAAAAGAGTAGCCGAAGATTATATAAAATGGTGTGAACAATGGCTTACTGAAATGGTTAGGGTTACAAAACCAACTGGTTCAATTTTTGTACACAATATTCCAAAATGGTTAATCTATTTTGCAAACCATTTAAACAAAATTGCTATATTCAAGCACTGGATTGCATGGGACTCAATGAGCATACCTCTTGGGAAGACATTATTGCCAGCTCACTATGGAATACTTTTATATACAAAAATTCCTAAAGGATTTAAATTCCATGAACTCAGGTCTCCGCATAAAAAATGCCGCACATGTGGACAAATGATTAAAGATTATGGTGGTAAAAAAAGTCAAATCAACCCCTACGGGACACTTTTAAGCGACGTTTGGGCTGACATACATCGTATTAGACACAGTGCTCGTCGAGACGAACACCCTTGCCAACTTCCTGAGCCGCTACTTGAACGTTTAATTTTAATGAGCACAGACGAGGGAGACATTGTGTTGGATCCATTTATTGGAGCTGGCACAACTGCATTAGCGGCTAAAAGATTGGGCAGAAATTATATTGGGATTGATATTGACCCGAAATACGAAAAAATTGTTGCGGATAAATTAAAAAAAATAAATTATCGATCAAGCAATGGTTATAAATACAACGATAGTGTGCCAAAAGTAGCCTCGAAATATTTGAGGAACCTGACTATATCCGAAGACGAAGGGATTTATCCAATAGATAATACCGATTCTGTTAATAAAAAATCGAGCCCGAGGACAACCAATTGTGTTCTCTTTTAAGGTTTTTTAAATGCCTCTTTTATAATTGACTGGTGTTTTTTTATTATACGCTTTGATCTATAAACTACTGTTTTAATAAATAACTCTTCAAATTGTTTTAATGTTTTAATTGGAGGCTCAATTTTAAAATCCTTGGGACGCAAATTCCCATCTTTCTCTCTATATTTAAGAACCTTACTGCTACTTAATCCTATAAATTTAAAAAATGGGGCTATCTCAACATTCAAAACATCTTTGATTTTATCGTTAAAATTATAGAAAACAAAAATATAATAAATGTTTTCTCCGCCGAATTTAGCAATTTTAAGTGGCCACTTGTTTAATGTGCCCATATCGTTTTCGCTGTTCTTAACCGTAACCCATTTTCCTTTTCTGTATTGGCTGCTGTTTCCAGATTTAAACTCAATAGCGAGTGGGGGTTTAGTTTTTAATTCAAGATCTGGGAAGTAATTTTTATCGGGTGCGACAATATAATCTTTACCGCTTTTAATAAATCCTCCTTCTTTGAATAATTTAATAAGAACAGCTGTAAGATGTTCTTCTATGTCGGTCCCGAAAGTACGATAATTAAAATCTTCACCATTAACTATTTTCTTTAAATAGACCAATATCTTTCCCCTCGAAGATTGAAGGTGGCGCATGGCATCTTTGGATTTTTTGATTTTTATTGTCATTGTTATTTCAAAAAATAATCAGCAGGCTTATTATAAATCGTTGTAAATTTTTTCATCTCTGCGACGTCAAGCCGTCTTTCGCCGGACTCGATTTTTGAGATATAGGATTGTGGCTTGCCAAGTTTGTCAGCTACCGCCTGTTGGGATAAATCGGCCTCAATACGCGCTTTTTTTAAGCGTTCTATAATTTCTTTGTAATCTTTTGAGTAAATTGACTTGCTCATACTTGTTTGTATCATATATCCTATTGTGGTATAATCCCAAAATGGGATTACTGATTTTAGGGAGTTATTACTACTTGCCCGCGCACGGGCGGGCTGGAGCAAGGACAAGGACAACAAAACGCCTACCAAAAAATTCCGCCGCGCCCGAGCGTCAAAATTCAGCGTTCGGCCATTCGGCTCTGAGAGCCTCAGGCTCGATGAGATTTTCCTTAAAATACGCTCGGATTTTGTCCAGGATACGGAGCATAACAACAAAAAAAACAGGGGTTCTTACCCTGTTTTTCGTTGCTGAGCTCCGCGGGTAGGATTCGAACCTACAACCTAGTGCTTACACTTATCTTCGTGTTTCCACGAAGCGTGGACTATATCATCACCCTAAATTCTAAGGGTGTTCCGGTATCTAGTCTCTACGGAGCCCTCCCCCTCAAGAAGAAGAGGTTCCCACGGTATTACCCTCTTGGGCTTCACCGTTATCCCGGAATTTTCACTTCAAAATTACTCTTGAAGGCTGCGATAAATTCACAGGCACCCGCGCTACCATTGCGCCACCGCGGAATGTATTTATTTTACAAAATTTAACAGAAAAGTCAATAACCTTTTAGTTTCTTTAAAGACCGGTGCTCTCTTATTCTTTCCAGGGCTTTGGCTTCAATTTGACGGATTCGCTCACGCGTGACGCCAAATTCATTGCCCACTTCTTCCAAGGTGTGGGTGATGCCGTCTTCCAAGCCAAACCTCATAGCAACTATCTTTTGTTCTCTCGGAGTTAAATCAATCAGAATTTCTTTTAACCGTTCTTTTAACAGGGTGCGGGCCGCGTTCACAGAAGGCGGCACGGTTTTTTCGTCCTCAACGAATTCCGCCAAAACGCTGTCTTCTTCGTCATTGCCCACCGGCGTTTCCAAAGAAACAGTTTCCTGGGAAATTTTCATTATGTGATGAACTTTTTCCACTTCCAACCCCATTTCAGCCGCAACCTCTTCGGCTAAGGGCTCTCTGCCCAAATCCTGCAACAATCTCCTTTTCGCCTGAGTGTACTTGGAAATAGTTTCCACCATATGAACCGGGATTCTGATGGTTCTTGCCTGGTCAGCCAAAGCTCGGGTGATTGCCTGTCTTATCCACCAGGTGGCGTAGGTGGAAAATTTATAACCTCGCCGCCAGTCAAATTTCTCCACCGCCCGAAACAATCCCAAATTTCCCTCCTGAATCAAATCAAGCAGGGTCAAATTTGGAGAACGGCCGATGTATTTTTTGGCAATGGAAACCACCAGTCGCAAATTTGCCCGCGCCAGTCTTTTCTTTGCCTCCTCTTCTCCTTTCTCGATCTTTTTAGCCAAGTCCTTTTCTTCTTCGGCGGTCAAAAAAGCAACTCTGCCGATTTCTTTCAAGTACATCTGGACCGGGTCAAGCCGTGTTTCTGAAACCGTTTTTTCCGACTTCTTTTTTTCCGGTTTTTCTTCTATTACCAAAAACTCCCTTGTCTCTTTAAGTTCAATTCCTTCCTTTTCCAATGTTTCGTACAGCTGCTCCAGCCCCTTGATGTCTTTTTCAATTTCCGGGAAAAAATACAAAATTTCGGCATTGGTAAGAAACCCTCTTTCCCTGCCTTTCTCAATAAGTTGCCGGGTTTTTTCCGGCGTGAAAATTTTTCCGACTTTCGGCCGGCTGATTCTTCTCTTTTTCCCTTTTTTCATCTTCCTTCTTTTCAACTTCGGCTTCTTTTTTACCCCCAACCTCCTTCTCGCTTTCAGTTTTTTCTTTGCCTTTTTCTTTGGTTTTGGGCTCAACCTTCTCTTTTTTGTTTTTTTAATTCTTTTTTTCTTTTTCATCTTTTATATTGCTAAATTATGTTCTCAAAGTCATTTAAAGTTTTGGAGCAATCGTTGAACTCCTGAATCAGCTTCCCGAGTTCCCCCAGTTTTTTTTCGTCCTCCGCTGATTTTATGTCTTTTGAAATTTTTTCCAACTTATTTTTAATTTCCAGGCATCTGAATTCCCTCAGGCAATCCTTAAATTCCGCCTCGGCGTCAATTTCCTCCTCTTCAATTTCAGACTTCAAAGACAAATAGTTTGCGAGTCCGACCAGTTCCGGAGGCAATGAACCTAAAGGTTCATCTTTACCCGTCGCTAAAGCTCGGGTATTTAATTTGTCCAAGGACTTGTTTTTTTGAAAACAACCGATAACCTGGGAAATTTGAGGGGAAAAAAGTTCAAGGTCGTCTTTGCTCAAAAGATTGAAATTTTCCGGAGATCTCAAAATTAAAGCGGTTAATCTTTCTTCCAGAAGTTCTTTGCGGGATTTTGAGGGTAAATTCACTATTTCTTCAGGTTCCAAACCCAAGGCATCTTCCGACAATTTAACCTTCTTCAATTCCTCGGTCACCGCCTCCTCTTTGACTCCAATTTTCCTTGCCAGTTCCTGAACCCAAAAAGATCTTTCAATGCTATTGGGAATTCTTTTAATAACCGGCAACAGGACCTTTGAAATAGCTTTTTTACCTTCAGGACTTTTTGAATCTTGGCGGGAAAAAGTAGTGTCAAAATAAAAACTGAGGATTGATTTTGCGTTCTCTGAAATCTTTTCCCAGTCGCTCGGGTTTTTAGCGATTATGTCAGCCGGGTCAGAATTTTCGGGCATCAAAAGAACTTTGATGTTAAAACCCATGGTTTGGGCCAAGCCAATTCCTCTTTTGGTTGCCGAATCCCCTGCCACATCCATGTCAAAAGCGGTGAGAATATTTTCCGAATATCTTTTCAAAATTTTTAACTGGAAAGGGGTGAGAGCGGTTCCTGATGTGGCAACCACATTTTGAAAACCTGCCTGCGAAAGCATTATGACATCGGTATATCCTTCTACCAAGACACAGGCGTCTTTTTTTCTGATGTCTAACTTGGCCCCGTTTAATCCGTATAAAACCCGGCTTTTATCGTATAAAAGCGTGTTCGGTGTATTGACGTATTTGGCTATTTCGGTTTTGTCTTTTTCTTTGAAAACCCTGCCGCCAAAACCAACAACCTGCGAATTTAAATCAAAAACAGGAAAAATAATCCTGCCCCGAAATCTGTCGTAAAAAGAACCCCTTTCCGAAGTTAATCCCAGGCCCGCCTTTTCAATCTCCTCTTTTTTATAGCCGGCCGAAGCCAGGAAATCAGACAAGCCCTGCCAGACATCGGGTGCGTAACCCACTCGCCAGTTTTTAATGGAATCCTCTGACATTCCTCTTCCCAAAAGATATTTTTTGGCTTCTTTCCCCGCATTGCTCTCTTCAAGCTGTTTCTCAAAAAATCTGGCTGCCCATTCGCAAATCTCATAAAGCCGGTTTCTCTCGGTTTTTAATTCCTGGCTAATGGGTTTCAGCTCCACTCCGGCTTTTTGGGCCAGAATTTTCAATGCATCGCCGAATTCCACTCCTTCAATCTCTCTTACGAAACCGAAAATGTCGCCTCCTTTTGCGCATCCGAAACAATGCCAGATTTGACGGGCCGGAGAGACAAAAAAAGACGGCTTTTTCTCGGAATGAAAAGGACAAACCGCCCGAAAATTAGCTCCCGTCTTTGAGAGTTTAATATAAGAACCTATCACCTCAACGATATTCAGACGATTTTTTATTTCCTCAATCGCATTGTCCATAAACTATTAGAAATTACGAAACTGAAAGAAATTAAATTTTCTCAATGGTTTCTGCTTTCTTCTTTGAAAAGTAGAAAATGTAAATTATTTCCAGAATTGCCAAGGTATTTACTATAAGTAGCGCAATAAACCACCCTTTCTGACGGTTATTGGCCGCCTTCCATAAAGCCACTCCTTTCCATGGCAATGTCCAAGCTAAAATCAAAAATAAGAATGGTGAAGATAATAAAAAATCTGGCGTCATAAGATACTTATTCCTTTAATCAACTCCGACCTTTTCCTCTTTTAAAATTAGTTCTACCATTTTTATCTTTCAAATTTGATAAAGTATTCTTTTGGCCGCATCTCTCTTTCTAAAACTTCTTTCCATCCGGTATCAACTTCGGAAACTCTTTTTATTCCTCCTTTATCTTTAAAAAGAGGATCAACTATCCTTGATTTGCAAAAAACGTGGGCGTCGTAATTTTGGGGATTATTTTCAAATTTAACCTTGTTTTCCATTCTCTCAAAAAGCAATTTTAATCTTTCGTCACCTAGGTTTTGCTTTATTTTTCCCAGAACCTCCTCGTCCGTAGTATACAAATCGGCTTCCGAAATATATCCTTTATCCAAAGCGTACCTTAAGGTATCCCCCACTGTTCTGAACATTACCGCCGAATGTATTCCGGCGAAGTAAAAAGTATTCATTTTCAAAAATAATTCTGCGTATTTTCTGGCACTTTCAAAATTCTGGAAAACCCAATTGTTGTTTACCGCAGTCAGATTTTCTAAAAAGTAATCTAATTCTTTTTTTGTTGCCTCCTGAAAAATTATCGCGGTTCTTAAAGAATAATCAATCCTGTCAGCGCACAAATCGGGTAATAATCTTTCCAAAAGAGGGAAATTTTCCTTTTCTAAAATGTAGTTTATGCCAACTCCGTGTTTTTTTAAAATCTCCGGAATTTCTGATTTTTTAATAAAATCGGTGAACACATTATCCTGATGATTCTGTTCTTTTTCCGAACCGGCATCTAATACGTAATCAATGCAGTGAGAAAAGGTGGCGTGAGATACATCATGAATCAAGCCGGCAACTTGCTCATTTAAAGAGGCACCGAATCTCTTTAACAGATAATAAACTCCCAATGAATGTTCAAAGCGAGTATGTTTCACTTCCGAAATGGGCAAACCAAGGGGATTATAATAAGTAAGAGGATATCCTCCCTGGTCTATATGTTTTAATCTTTGGAGCGGTTTTGAGTTTACCAGCTCTAAAATTACAGGCGCCTCAATTTCAATTTCTCCGTAAATTCTGTCTTGATATATCATAAAAATATATGGCGGAGAGGGTGGGATTCGAACCCACGAACCCTTTCAGGTTGCACGCTTTCCAAGCGTGTGCACTAGGCCACTATGCGACCTCTCCCCTTTATCTTCTTTTAATAAAATCCTCTACGATTTTTTTGGCTTCGGTGTCGCTGTATTGAATCAAAGGACGTTTCATAAAATAAGAACTGACGGGCAAGTAGCCGCCGATTTTTCTGTCCAAAGCCAATTTGGCGCAGCGAATGGCGTCAATCACCACACCCGCTGAATTGGCTTTGTCATCTACTTCCAAACGCAATTCCACCGAGTAAGGGATATCAGCGAACATTTTGCCTTCAATGCGTATAAAAGCCAGTTTGGTGTTTCCCAAAAAAGGAATGAAGTCAGAAGGTCCAATGTAAATTTTTTCCGCCGGAATTTCTTTGTTAATCTGACTGGTGACTGCTTCGGTTTTACTGATTTTTTTACTTTGTAGGCGGGTTCTTTCCAACATATTAAGAAAATCTGTGTTTCCGCCGACATTTATCTGGTAGGTTTTATCAATGGTCGTTCCCCTGTCCGAACAAAGTTTAGCTAAAATGCGGTGAACGATGGTGGCTCCGATTTGACCTTTGATATCGTCGCCGATGATAGGGACTCTTTTTCTTTTGAATTTTTCCGCCCAGTTTTTATTTGAGGCAATAAAGGCCGGCAAACAATTGACAAAGGCGCAATTGGTTTTCAAAGCCATGCCCGCCCAAAACTCGGTGGCTTTCTGGGAGCCGACCGGCAGATAATTTACCAAAATTTCGGTCTTCGTTCTCTTAATTTCTTGTTCAATCTCTTTTTCCAATTTTTCTATCGGCGTAGGGTTCTTTAAAGGTTTTATTTTATTTTCAACAAAAATCCCCACTCCGTCTAAAATTGGGGTTTCCCTGACCACGACCTTGCTTTTTGGCAGTTTTGTCCATCTGACCAAATTGGGAGAAGCGAAAACCGCTTTGTCTAAGGTTTTACCGATTTTGTTTGCTCCGACGTCAAAAGCTGAGACAAATTCAATGTCCTTAAAATCATAAGGCCCGATTTTTTCATGCATCAGGCCGATGATTTTTTTATTTCTGTTCTTTTTATAATACTCTATCCCTTGAATTAGGCCGGCGAAACAATTGCCGACGCCAACAATACCTGCTCTGATTTTTTTTGCCATAAGTTTATTTGGGCAAGTTAGAAATTATTTTAACGATTTTCGAATGCTGGGCAGTAAATTTGTAATTTAAAACTTTTAAAATTATTAAAAAATCCAAAATCTCTTCTCGAAAGGTTTCAGGACCCAAAAATATCTCACGGAATTCTTCAAATAAGGTCTTACTGTATTCATTCAAAACTTTCCAGCCGGCTTTTTCTTTCAGGTATTCAATTATTTTTTTAAACTCTCCCCTGTCCAGCCAGATTCCCTGACACAAATTACAAACGTCAACAATAATTTTAGAGTCGCCATAATAAACTTCATAAAGCGGCAAACGACAGGAAGGACAAAGCCGTATGCCGTAGGAAATCTTGAATTTTTTCGCGTCCTGCCATAGGTCAATATCCAGCCATTTCAAATTTTTATCTTTTTCGTCTTTTGCCTGTCTTAATTCGTCTTCCTCAAAAAAAAGCCCGAGGCATTGAGGACAATAGTCCATTTCGGTATTGTAAAAAATGGCTTTATCTAATTTTTTTTGGCAACGTGGGCACTTCATAATTTTAAATTTCCATTTCTTTTAGCGCCTTGATTCTTTCTTCAATTGGAGGATGGGTTAAAAACAAATTCGTTAAACCCTTGCCTCTGAAAGGATTCGCAATATAAAGATGAGCAGTGGCGGTGGAAGCGCTTTTCATCGGCGTATTATCTGCGGCAATTTTTGCCAAGGCATTGGCTAAACCATCGGGATACCTTGTTAAAAGAGCGCTTGAGGCGTCAGCCAAAAATTCTCTTTTTCGGGAAATGGCTAACTGAATTAGCAAAGCGATAAAGGGAGAAAGAATTGCCAAAACTATACCTGCTAAAGCCAGAATTGAACCTGCCTGACCACCTTCATTGTCACCCCCTCTTCTCCTTAATCCTCCCCACCACATTGACCTTAAAAACCAATCGGAAGCAATACTGACAAACCCCACCAAAACAACCACTATTGTCATTAAAAGCATGTCTTTGTTTCCGATATGAGAGAGTTCGTGAGAAATCACTCCTTCCAGGTCGGTTTTATCCAGTTTTTCCAGCGCGCCTTTGGTAACAGCGATGGCCGCGTGATCCTTATCGCGGCCCGTGGCAAAGGCGTTAATCTGATTTTCGGGAATCAGGTAAATTTTAGGTAGAGGAAGACCAGCCGTAATGCAAAGATTTTCAACAATATGGTAAAGTTCGGGATTTTCCTGGTGTTTTATTTCTTTTGCCCG